>Ga0335074_10003033_pt1 | contig 22868 bp, 21 predicted proteins | sample Lox_Sample_23_FD_206715 | JGI IMG/M metagenome (GOLD analysis project Ga0335074, IMG submission 206715) | Soil microbial communities from Loxahatchee National Wildlife Refuge, Florida, United States - Lox_Sample_2.3 | ecosystem: Environmental > Terrestrial > Soil > Wetlands | place: USA...
GGCATCGCCGACTTCGACTGGTGGCTCGACACGGCCGCGCGGCCCGCCGCTGTAGTCGCGGCGCTCGAGGAGCGCATGCCCGGCTTCGGGCAGCTGCCGCGCGGCGACGCCACGGCGGCCGGGCTGCCCCGGCGCGAGATCCGGCTGCGCAGCGTGCGCTTCGGCTATCCCGGCGGCCCGGACGTACTGGCCGGCGTCGACCTGACGATCCCGGCTGGGACGTCACTGGCGATTGTCGGGCAGAACGGCGCGGGCAAGACCACGCTGGCGAAGCTGCTCTGCCGGCTCTACGACCCGGTGGCCGGCGCCATCGAGATCGACGGCACGGACCTGCGTACCCTCGAACTGGCGGCGTGGCGGTCGCGCGTCACGACCGTATTCCAGGACTTCGTCAGATACGAGCTCCCGCTGCGGGACAACGTCGCGCCCGGCGGCGGCAGCGACGCCGACATCGAGTGGGCGCTGCGCCAGGCGGGCGCGGCCGACCTTGCCACGCTGCCGACGGTGCTGTCGAAGTCCTTTGCCGGCGGCACGGAGCTGTCCGGCGGCCAGTGGCAGCGAGTTGCGCTGGCTCGTGCGATGCATGCGGTCCGCCGGGGCGCCGGCCTGGTGATCCTCGACGAGCCGACTGCGCAGCTCGACGTCCGCGGCGAGGCCGAGATCTTCCGGCGGCTGCTGACCGCAACCCGCGGCGTGACGACGATCCTGGTGTCGCACCGCTTCTCCACCGTGCGCCAGGCGGACCGGATCTGCGTACTGGAGCATGGCCGCGTCATCGAGCTGGGTACCCATGACGAGCTCATGGCGGCCGGCGGCCGGTACGCGACGATGTTCACCCTGCAGGCCGCACGGTTCGCAACGACGGAAGGCGCAGCGTCGTGACGACCGCGGGCGCCCCGGCGCGGCCCGAGCCTCAGATACCAGGCGCCCTCGTCACGATGACACGGACACTGCGGCACGCCGTCCGCGCCGAGCCAGCCATGGCCGTGGCCGCCCTCGTGCTCTCGGTGCTGGCGACGGTACCCGGTGCGCTGCTGGCCGTCTGGCTCAAGTTCCTGGTGGAAGGCGTCAGCGAGCACCGCAGCGGCCTGCTGGTGGCCGGCGCCGTCGGCGTGGGCGCCTCCACTCTCGCTATCTGGCTCATCCGGCTAGCGGCGAGCCGCGCAACCCGGCGCTTCCGGCTCAAGGTCTCGGTGGCGCTGGAGACCCACGTGGCCGACCTGCAGGCCTCGGTCGACACCATCGAGCATCAGGAGCGACCGGACTACCTGGACCGACTCGCCGTCCTCCGCGAGTCGGTCTACCAGCTGGACCACATGCTGCTGGCGCTCATCGACACCATCAGCGCCGTGGCCTGCCTGGCGCTGACGATCGCCGTCCTCGCGACGGTCAGCCCGTGGCTGCTCGCGCTTGCCCTGTTCGCGGTCCCGACGGTGATCTTCTCGTCGTGGCGATCCGGCGCATTGCGCGTGGCCGAGGAGGCAGCCGCGCCGAGCCAGCGCCGGTACCGGCATCTGTTCACGCTCGGCACCACCGCAGGCCCGGCCAAGGAACTGCGGGTTACCGGCAACACCGAGGACATCGCGCGACGATGGTCGGCCGCCTGGGCGGACTGGTACAAGGCGATGGCATCCGCTCAGTGGGCGGGCGGATTCTGGCTGGCCGCGGGGTGGGCCGTCTTCGCGCTTGGCTACGCCGGCGCGGTGTACTGGACCGTCGACGGACTGCACGCGTCGGCGGGCAATGTCGTGCTGGTGGTCACCGCAGGCAGCCGGCTCGGCCAGTACGTCGCCATGACGGTTGGCGAGGTCGACTTCGTCCGGCTCTGGCTCGACGCCTCCCGTCGCCTCGGCTGGCTAGAGAACTACGCGCTGCTGCAGCGCGGCTCCGGGGACCAGCCGGCCCCGGCCGCCCTGACGTCGGGCATCACCTTCGACACGGTGAGCTTCTGCTATCCGGGCGCGGCCGAGCCGGTACTGCGCGAGGTCAGCCTGAAGCTCCCGGCCGGATCGGTCGTGGCGATCGTCGGAGAGAACGGCGCGGGCAAGAGCACCCTGGTGAAGCTACTCTGCGGGTTTTATCCGCCGAGCTCGGGCACGATCGCGGCCGACGGCACCGACCTGGCGCGATTCGCGCCCGGTCAGTGGCGCTCCCGGCTGTCCGGCGCCTTCCAGGACTTTGCCCGGCTGGAGTTCCCGGCGCTCAGCAGCGTCGGTTTGGGCGACGTCTCCCGTCTCGACGACAGGACCGCGGTCCGCGCGGCCGTGAGTCGCGCGGGTGCCGGCGACGTCATCGACGGCCTGCCGGACGGCCTGGATACTCAGCTCGGCGCCACCTGGCCCGACGGCGTCGACCTGTCGTTCGGCCAGTGGCAGAAAGTCGCGCTCGCTCGCGGCTTCATGCGGCCCGCGCCGCTGCTCACCATCCTGGACGAGCCCACGGCCGCGCTGGACGCCGAGACCGAGCACGCGCTGTTCGAGCGATACGCCGACCGGGCGCGCGCCAGCCGCGGCGCGGGCAGCATCACCGTGCTGGTGTCACACCGGTTCTCCACCGTTGCGATGGCCGATCAGATCATCGTGATCAGCGACGGAGCCATCGCAGAGAGCGGCTCGCACGACGAGCTGATGGCCCGGAGGGGACCGTACGCCGACCTGTACACGATTCAGGCCAGCGGCTACCGGTAGCCCGGCGCTTCAGCACCGGAGTCCTCACCCTGATCACGACGGCGCTGGCCGTAGGCAGCCGCGAATCCCTCCCGCCAGCTCGAGTAGCGCGGCGTCCAGCCCAGCTCCTGCTTCGCCTTGGCGTTGGAGGCACCGCGGGCCTGCGTGCCCATCATCACCGCACCCTCCCCGCCGATGAGCCGGGCCAGCCACAGCGGCGCGTGCCGCGGCGGCTGGGCATCCAGCACCTGCGCGAGCACCGGCAGCCAGTCGCGCATCGCGGCGGGCTCGTCGTCGACGATGTGGTAGATCCCCGGACGGCCGTGCTCCAGCGCCAGGACGGTGGCCGCCGCGGCGTCCTCCAGGTGGATGAACGAGGACACGCCCACGCCGCTGCCGATCATTGGCAGCTGCCGTTTGCGCACCGCGGCCGGGAAGGCGTCGCTGGCCGCGCCGTAGAACCCGCCATACCGCAGCGCGATCCCGCCGGCTGCGGTGACCGCGTCGTCCAGGTGCCGCATGGCCGCATTGGTCGCGCGCGCTCCCGCAGGCGGATGCGGATCGAGCGGATCGGTCTCGGTCTTCACCCAGCTGCCCGCGCGGGCATACCGGAAGCTCGCGAAGCTCTGCGCGAGGAACCGCGTGACGCCGCGTTCGCGCGCCGCCGCCAGCAGGCTGTCCGTGCCCGCCGTCCTGATGCGGTTCGTCACGGCGAAGGTTTTGTCCATGTTCCGGGAGAAGCCGAAATCGGCCAGCGCCGTTGCCTGGTGGATGATCGCGTCCGGCCGCGCCGCCGCGACCACGTCGCGGACGGCGGCGTCATCTAGCACGTCAAGCGCCACCGCTTCGGCGCCCAGCGCGCTGATCCGCTCCCCGTGACCTGCCTTCCGAAAGGACCCAGTGACCTCGTGCCCCTGGCGAACGAGCTGTGCGACAAGCGGCAGGCCGATGGCACCGCTCGCCCCGGCGACGAAGACTCGCATCGATATGCCTCGTTTCGGTACGTATCCTGACCTTGATTTTCTGGCGGCATCCGCAGGGCTGACACCGGCCGACGGCGGGATGTGACATGCGGCCGCAAGGATTCCGTCCGGCCCCGCGAAACTACGGACGCCAGGCGTCAGGCGTGCCGGCGAGCCGGCGCGTGGACGTACAGGTCCAGGCGATCGGCCACGGTAGCCAGGTGCTCGCCCGGTTCCGGCAGCAGGTAGCGAACATCGCGCAGATGATCGGCGTACTGGCGGTCGGCGTTGTAGACCTTGCCGAACTTCCAGAGCATGCGGGCGAAGTTCGTCTGGCCATGCAGCAGCTGCTTCGCGACGATGCCCGCGGTCTGCGTCAGGGCCGCGACGCCGAGGTGCTTGCGGGCCAGTACCGACTGCGTCTTCACCAGCTCGGAGTAGAACCGGTGCAGCGGCAGCCGGGTAGGCAGCACCGCATGCTGCACGTCGAAGAGCCGGTAGTCAAGCGAGGTCAGGCGGCGGGACTCGGTCAGCCACGTCTCCGTGCCGGGATACGGCGTCTGGACCGTGATGTTCACGATCTCCGGCACGCTCATCGCCCACTCGCGCACGAAGGCGAACCGGGCCTCGTCCCAGTCCGGATCGGCGATGATGTTGATCGCCACGGTCAGGCCGATGTCGCGGGCGACCTCGAGCGCCGCGTTGTTGATCTTCGGTGTGCTGCGCTTGCGGAACGCCGTGAGCCCTTCCTCGTCCAGGGCCTCCAGGCCGAGGAACATATAGGTGAGCCCGAGGCGCTTCCAGCGGCGGAACACTTCCTCGTTCCGCAGCAGCACGTCACAGCGCGTTTCCAGGTAGTAGTCCTTGCGGATCTTGCGGCGTTCGAGCTGACGCGCGATCTCGTCGCCTTCCTCAGCCTTGATGAACGCGACGTCGTCGACGATGAAGACGCCAGGCTCGGCGATGCGTGCCATGTCCTCCACCGCCGCCTCCGGCGACAGCCGCCGGTAGCTGCGCCCGTAGAACGTCCAGGCGCTGCAGAACGAGCAGTCCCACGGGCAGCCGCGGGTGAACTCGACGGATGCGGCCGGGTCCATCACGCCGATGAAGTACTTCTTCCGCCGGCCACCCAGATGCCGTGCCGGCAGGTTGTCATCCAGACTGTGCACCATCATCGGCGGCCGGCCAGGCCCGTCCACCGTGACGGCGCCGGGTACCTCGGTCAGCGCACGGTCCGGCAGGGCCGCGAGTAGCGCCGGCGCTGCGGTCTCGCCCTCGCCCTTGAGCACGACGTCGATCGCTCCCCCGGCGTGCTCGAGCACCTGCTCGGCAACGAAGGAAACGCTGTGGCCGCCGACGAATACGACGCAGTCAGGCAGGACGGTCTTGACCCAGCCGGAGAGGTCGACGACCTCGGGCACGTTGGCCAGGTAGTTGAGGCTGAACCCGACCGCCTCCGGCCGGAACTGCGCGACCTCGCGCTGGAACTCGCCGTGGCTGTAGACCTGCAGGTCCATGAGGCGTACGTCGTGCCCGTCCGCGAGCAGGGCGCTGGCCACGCGCTCCAGCCCGAGCGGCTCAAGCCGCAGAAAGATCTCCGAGTACATCAGTGCGCTCGGGTGCACTAGCAGGACGCGCATGCCTTGCTCTCCCCCGTGGCCAGGCAGGCCCGGCCGTGCGGCAGCCAGGGCGCGTTAGTTACCTTCCGTTATGCGCGCACGCCAAACCTGACGGCGAAATCCGGATATGGCCACCAGAGTGGCAGCCGGCGTTCGGATGCGACAGCATCGCCACTGAGAGCGCACCCTCGGTGCGCCCGACCCAGATCGGATACCCCATGCCTGATCCGAATCGCTTCCAGCAGGGCTCGTTCGCGCCGGTGACAGACGAGGTCACCGCCTTCGACCTGCCGGTGACCGGGCAGATCCCGGCCGGGCTCAGCGGCCGCTACCTGCGCAACGGCCCGAACCCGATAGGCCTCGATGACCCGAACTACCACTGGTTCCTCGGCGCCGGAATGGTGCACGGCGTCCGGCTGCGAGACGGCAAGGCCGAGTGGTACCGCAATCGCTGGGTCCGCTCCCGTGCGGTGGCCGCCGCACTCGGCGAGGAATGGCCCTCTGGCCCGGTGCACGAGAACATGGATTTCGCCGCCAATACGCACATCATCCGGCATGGCGGGCGGACGCTGGCGACAGTCGAGGCCGGAGCGCTGCCGTATCAATTGTCGGATGAGCTGGACACGATCGGGCCCTGCGACTTCGGCGGGACGCTGCCCGGCGGATTCGCTGCGCACACCAAGGTCGATCACGCCAGCGGCGAGCTGCACGCGATCGCTTATTTCTGGGCCTGGGATCACGTGCAGCACGTGGTCGTGGACGCAGCCGGCCAGGTGATGAGGACAACCGACATCCCCGTCCCCGACGGTCCGATGATGCACGACTTCGCGCTTACCCAGCGTTACGTCGTGCTGCTCGATCTCCCGATGACGTTCAGCCTGGGCGCTGCGAGCGCCGGGCGCGAGCTCCCGTACGTCTGGAACCCGGACCACCAGGCGCGCGTCGGCCTGCTGCCGCGCGACGGAAGCGCGGCGGTGTCGTGGATCCCGGTCGAGCCGTGCTGGGTCTTCCACTGCCTGAATGCTTACGACGACGACCGGGGCCGGGTCGTCGTCGACCTGTGCCAGTACAGCCAGTCCTTCGACGTCTCCACGCTGTGGGCGGCCCACGGTCCGGTGACGCTGGACCGGTGGACCATCGATCCGGCAGCCCGGACGGTGCGGCAAGAGCGGCTGGACGACCGCGGCCAGGAGTTCCCGCGGGTTGACGAGCGCGTGATCTCGCGCCCGCACCGTTACGGCTACAGCGCCGTGACCGGCGAGCTCACCCGGGCGATCACGGCCGCGGGCGATTTCCCCGACGACGCGTTCGCCAACGCGCTGATCCGTCATGACCTCGAGCACGGCACCGCCGAGGTCCGCGAGTTCGGCCGGGACGCCACCGTCGGCGAGGCAGTCTTCGCGCCTGCCGCGCCGGATGCCGCCGAAGACGACGGCTACCTGCTCGCGTACGTGCACGATCCCGAGCGGGGCGCGACGGACCTGGTCATCCTCGCCACCCAGGACTTCGCTGGCGAGCCTGTCGCCCGCGTGCACCTGCCCGCCCGTGTCCCGCTCGGTTTCCACGGCAGCTGGATCGCCGACAGCTAGCGGCATCCGGCAATTCGGTACTCTTGGTGCTTTCGCCGCCACGGCACCCGGCCCGTCACGCGGCACTGGCGTGTCGCGAAACGGGACAGGGAGACGATGCGGAAGAGCTTTGCCACGGCAGTCAGCGGCCTGGCCTGCCTGATCGCGGCGGGCTGCAGCTCCCCGGCCAGCACGCAGTCCAGCCCCGCTGGCAGCGCTTCAGCGTCAAGCACCTCGGCGTCACCTGCGCCCACGGTGAGGCCTCCGGCTGCCAGGCCTAATTTCATCTTCGTCCTGACCGATGACCTCTCCTGGAACCTGATCAGCCACATGCCCCATGTGGTGGCCATGGAGAAGGCCGGGATGACGATGTCGCACTACTACGTGGTGGACTCGCTCTGCTGTCCGTCCCGCACAGCCATCTTCACCGGCGAGTACCCGCACGACGACGGGGTCTTCACCAATGTCGGCACCTTCGGCGGCTACAACGCCTACAACGCGAACCTCGACGAGAAGCGGTCGTTCGCCGTCGCACTGCAGAACGACGGCTATGAGACAGGCATGATGGGCAAGTACCTGAACGGCTACCTGCCCTCCGACCCACCCGCACCGGGGTGGAACGTGTGGGATGTGGCCGGGTACGGCTATCCCGAGTTCAACTACACGCTGAATGAGAACGGGCGGAAGGTCCACTACGGCCACAGCGCCGACGACTACCTGACGGACGTGCTGTCGGACAAGGCCCAGTCCTTCGTCAGCTCGGCCGCCGCATCCGGCAAGCCGTTCATGCTGGAGGTGGCCACCTTCGCCCCGCATGCGCCGTTCACCCCGGCGCCGCGCTACGTCGGGGCAGCCGCGGGCATCAGCTACCCGAGGACCCCGGCTTACGACCGGCTGCCAAGCAACCCGCTGCCCTGGCTGAAGGCTCACGGGCCCCTGTCGGCCGGCGAGCAGGCGCGGATCAACCACCTGTACCAGCTGCGCATCGAGGACGACCTGTCAGTCGACGACATGATCGGGCGCCTGGAGAGCGAGCTCACGGCCAAGGGACTTGCCCGCAACACCTACTTCGTGTTCAGCTCCGACAACGGCTACCACATGGGCGAGTACCGGCTGGATCCGGGAAAACAGACTGCCTTCGACACCGACATTCACGTGCCCCTGATCATTACCGGTCCCGGTGTTCCAGCCGGCCGCACCGCGAGTCAGCTGGCATCCAACATCGACCTGTGCCCGACCTTCGAGTCCCTGGCGGGCCTGCCAGTTCCGTCGACGGTAGACGGCCACAGCCTGGCAGCCGTCTGGCACGGGCAGGATCCGCCGGACTGGCGGCAGGCGATCCTCATCGAGCATCACGGCCCGGACGACAATCCCGGCGACCCGGACCGGCAGGACTATGCGAGCGCCGACCCGCCGTCCTACGAGGCCGTCCGGACGGCGACGGCACTCTACGTCCGCTACGACAACGGCGAGCAGGAGTACTACGACACGGCTACCGATCCGTACGAGCTGGACAATATCGCCGGCCAGGGCATCCCGCCGGCACTGAAGCACGCACTCTCTGCGCTGGAGAACTGCCACGGCGGCGCGGCGTGCTGGAGCGCTGCGCACCTGAGCCCCGGCAACAGCTAGGGCTCGCCGAACACGTCATCGGCCTGTCCTGCTCCGAGCGCGCCAGCGTCGGAGAGCAAGGCCGCCAGCGCAGAGCTCAGGGCGTTCATCCCCTGTCGCAAACTCCGGCGCGTTCTCCAGCCCGGAGTGCCAGTTGCGGCTCCGATCTCAGCAGTCGATAGTCCCGAGTAATACCGCAGCACCAGCACTTCAAGCTGCGGGCCCGGCAGCTGGTGCAGAAGCTGTGCCGCAGCCGGGAACGGGGCTGCGGCACTCGCGGTCGCTGGCTCGCGAGCCGCACCAGCGGCCGTCCAGTCTGCTGCGCGCTGCCGCCGGTAGCGGCGCGCTTCGATCACCACCCGGCGGCGCAGGAGCTCAGCCGATCGCGGGACGTGGCCCAGCTGCCGCCATGAATATCGGGTAGCCGCGAACGCGCTGTCGGCGATGCCCGCCGCCGCCATCATGTCGCCGGCCAGTAGCGCCGCTAGGCGCGTCATCGAGGCGTAGTGAGCCGTATAGAGCAAGCACAGCGTCTCGTCGTCGCACTTGGTGTCGGCCCTGTGGCGTCCGGAGCTAACCACCGTGCGAGACATCGAAGGTTATGACCGGAGGCAGTGGAGTGCCGTTGTCGCCAGGCTCGCCCAGAGTGCGCCGCAGCACTGCGGCCAGCATGTCCCACGAGCGCGGGTGCCTCGCGGCGTAGCGATCAAGCACAGCACGGGCTTCCGCAGGGCCGAGCTCGCGGGCTATGGCTGCAGCGGGCCTGCGGCCACCCCGGTACAGGCGGACTCGTTGATTCGCGCGGACATTGCGGAGCCACTGAGCGCGATCACCGAATCCCGCGGCTACCACATAGGCGCCGGGCCGTCGATGCTCGATCAGCTCCAGGACCGCGTAGCGCCGGGTGCCTGTGACCCGCCCGATGTGCTCGACCATCACGAATCGGCCGGCCAGCAGGAAGCCAAGCCGGGCGCGGAAGAGCCACACAGGCGCCCGGACAGCGCGGCGCTGGCGGAGCACAGCGGCAGCAAGGGAACCTGCTCTGTCCGCTGCCCAGCTCGGCCGCGCTTCCCGATGGGGTTGCATGGAGCAAGTATTGTAGAGAGCAACACTTTCGCGCCAGCGGCACGCCGACGCGAACTTCCCAGAAGCGCAGGAACGGGAGGAAACGCGATGCCGCAGTTCAGATTCCGCGCCGTCATCACCCTCGACCCGCCGACAGCTGACGCGCGCCGGCACAGTTATGACAGCGGCACTCGGCACCTGCTCGTGCATGCCTCGCGGCTCGGCGACTCAGCACACGGCAAGTACCTGCCGGCGATGATTCTCTCCGACGGCGACGAGCCACTCGAGCCCGGCCTGAGCCAGATCGCCACCATCGTGGTAACTGACTCCGAGGCTCTCGCCTACCTCGCTCCCGGACAGGCGTTCACTCTGTGGGGCCAGGGCGCTGGTCACGGCATCATCTCCCGGCGGATCTTCACTGACCAGAGCCCGAGCTGACCGGACACGGACGGCCGGGCCGGCGGCAGGGCGCCGCGGAACCGTCTTGGCCTGCGTAAACTCATGTGCCGTGGCGAACTTCCGCGCTGGCACTGCCGGAGATTCCGACCGGAACGCGGAGGAGGACGTCCTTCGCACCGTCGAAGTGCTGCAGGAAGCCACGCGCTTGCTGGCCGGCGTCGCCCTGCGCAGCGTCGATGTTCTCGGCGGCGCTGTCACTCTCCCCCAATACCGGGTCCTGTCTGTTCTGGCTGACCTCGGCGAGGTCCGCTCCGCGCGAGTAGCGGACGCACTCGGCCTCGAAGCGTCGACCGTGACCCGGCTCGTCGACCGGCTCGCGGCCAGCGGCCACGTCGTCCGCAAAGCCGACCCGACGAACCGCAGTGCGCTGATGCTCGAGCTCACCTCGAGCGGAAAGAACCTGGTGGCCAGAGTCGTTTCCTGGCGCCAGGGCGAGCTGGAGCGCATCCTGCTGTGCCTCACTCCCGCGGAGCGCCGGGAACTGGCGAAGAGCCTGTCGCGGCTTGTCGACGTCGGCGCAGAGGGCTACGGAGCGACCTCGTCGCACCGACTTCCGCTCTAAGCGCCCGCACACCGTCCAGACCATGATCGTTGTCGATCCTGGCGGTCGATTTTCAGCTAGTTGTACTAGCTGATAGAGTGGGTAAGAAATCATTGCTCTATGCAATCATCGGACAGGGTCATGACCGAGGTACGTCAGCAAGCCAGCGAAGCCGTGGTTGATGCCGTCCTGACCGCGAGTCGTACTCTCGTCGCGGTCAGTGAGCAGTCGCTCGGCGGAGCGGCCGAGGAGACGACGCTCGCCCAGTACCGTGCGCTCGTCGTGCTGGCGTCGCGCGGGGCGCAGCGCATGGTGGACCTGGCCGGAGCTCTGGGAGTGACACCCTCGACGTCCGGGCGGATGTGTGATCGCCTCGTCCGCAAGGGCCTTATCCGGCGCCACCGTGCCCGGGCTGACCGCCGCGAAGTACTGGTGTCCATTACGCCGTCCGGGCGCCAGGTCGTCGACCAGGCCACCGGGCGTCGCCGGGCCCTGCTGCGGGAGATCCTCGGGAAGCTGCCGGCCGAGCAGCAGGCGGCTGTGGCGAGCGCGCTCGCGGCTTTCGCTGCCGCCGCTGGCGAGGTACCGGACAGCCAGTGGCCCCGTCATTCAGACGACGGTGACACCGAAGAGGATGCATGACCGCGAAGACCCCAGCACGCCTGCCCGCCACGCACGCGTGGTCGGCACGAGTGGCCGACTGGCTGCGCGACTCGCGAGCGGGGCTGTTCGTCATCGCGGCCATCGTCGGTGTCGGGTCCGGGCTGGGCGCCGTCGTCTTCCGGTATCTCATCTACTTCTTCACCTGGCTGGCCACCGGTCACAGCCAGTTCGGCCAGAACGGCTACACCGGTAGCTCGCACCTGCCCTGGCTCGGGCTGGCGTTCTTCGTCTTCATCCCCGTTATCGGCGGCATCGTCTACGGGCCGCTGATCTACCGATATGCGCGCGAGGCGCGTGGCCACGGTGTGCCCGAGGTGATGGTTGCCGTGGCCGAGAAGGGCGGCCGGATCCGGCCGCAGGTGAGCATCGTCAAAGCGGTGGCCTCCGCCGTGTGCATCGGCACCGGCGGATCCGTCGGACGCGAGGGCCCGATCGTGCAGATTGGCTCGGCGCTGGCCTCGAGCCTCGGCCAGTGGGTCAAGGTGCCGGAGAACCGGATGCGGATCCTCGTCGCGTGCGGTGCCGGCGGCGGCATCGCGGCGACCTTCAATGCGCCGATCACCGGCGTCTTTTTCGGAGTCGAGATCATTCTGCGCGAGTTCTCCGCCGACGCGATGTTCACCGTGATCCTCTCGGCAATGATTGCCGACGCCGTCGCGATTCCCTTCCTCGGCGACAAGCCATTCCTCAGCGGCTTCCCGCCCGGCATCTCGATGCCGCACCCAGCCGACTACCTGCTGGTCGCCGTGCTGGCCGTGGTGGCCGGACTGATCGGCCTGCTGTTCAAGAACGTGCTCTATGCCACCGAGGACCTGTGGGACCGGATCTGGAAGGACCGGCCCGAGTGGGCCCGCCCGGCAGTCGGTGGCCTTGCGCTCGGTCTCGTCCTGCTGGCGCTGCCCCAGATGTACGGGGTCGGGTATCCGGTGATGTACAAGGCGGTAGCCGGCGACTATGTGCTCTGGTTCCTGCTCGTCCTGGCCGCAGGCAAGATCCTCGCCTGCAGCACCACGCTGGGGATTGGTGGCTCCGGTGGGGTTTTCGCGCCCTCCCTCTTCATCGGCGTGACCTCGGGCATGGCCTTCGGGATCATTGCCGGGCATCTGTTCGGCGCAGCCGCCGGCCCGCCCGCGCTGTATGCCGTCGTCGCCATGGGCGCTGTCTTCGCCTCCGCCGCCCGCGCGCCACTGACCTCCGTGGCCAGCGTCGTGGAAATGACTGGTGACTACACCCTTGCGCTCCCGGTCATGCTCGCCGTCGCCATCGCGACCGCAACATCGCGCGGGCTGAGCTACGGAACCATCTACACCACGAAACTCCTGCGCCGCGGCCAGGACATCGACCGGGCCGCGCCGTGGCGGGCATTTGCCGATCTCAAGGCGGCTGACGTTATGCGCCGCTTCCGCATGCCGCTGGTGCTGCCGGACAAGGCAAGCCGCACCCCGGAGACGACCGCATCCGAGGGGGCCGACATTTCAGCTCGCCTGCCGGGCCCGGTCGTTCAACAGAGTGATCCGCAGATCGTCTCCGTGAGCGAGTCGATGGCCCAGGCCTTGCGCCAGCTGAGCGCCTTCGGCCGTGACGGCCTCCCGGTGCTGTCTGGTGACGGCCGCGAGGTCGTCGGCTGGGTCACCAACGACACGGTGCTGCAAACAGTCGGAGCGGAGATAGGCGCCACAGCGACTTCGCCGCGCGCGGCCACGACCACCAGCGCGAATCACCCGGCGGCCGGGGAACCGCTGCCTGGCTACCGTCTCCTGGAGATCCTTGTCGAGGCGAAGTCGGACGTCACTGGTCTTCAGCTGGGCAGCGTGGAATGGCCAGCGGGCAGCATCCCGGTTTCCGTCGCGCGCTCAGGCGGGCTGAAAGACCTCGATCCGGAGCTCGTCCTCGAGCCGGGCGACCGGATCGGCGTGCTCGTGCCTGCTGACTCGTCGCCCAGCCCGCCAGACCTCCCCGTCAGCTCGTCCGCCTCGGTGCCCGGTCAGGCCTGATCACCGGAGTCTGGCTGCGAGTCGGCGAGGGTCGGCGCGTCCGTCGGATAAAGCCCGGCGACGAATCCGTAGACCTGGTCACCGGACCTGGGGATCTGGGCGAACTGCCGGGCTAGGTCCTGCACCGCGGCCCAGAAGCTGCGGACTTCGCCGATCGGGATCCGCGCGTGCACCAAGGTGCAGCGAAGCTCGTCAGCCTCGTGCGCCGGGACGGACTCGGCAGCTGCCTGCGCCACGCCGTTGACGGCGGCGACGACCTGCTTGTCCTCCGGCCGGTGCAGTACGCCGATGTACAGCGTGCGGGCGACGCGGCCGTAGTACCGCTCCTCGATCGCCCGCACGCGCCGCGTCCGGACGACCTTGAACAGTCCGGCCTCGACGAGGAAGTTCACGTGGTAGGCGACGGTGCTCTTGGGACGGCCGACGGCGTGCGCAAGCTCGGTCACGGTCGCCGCCCGTTCGAGCACAAGCTCGAGGAGAGTGGTGCGCAGCGGGTCGGCCAGCGCCCGGAGCTGGTCGGGAGCCGTGACGACCAGCAGCTGCTCGAGGTCGTAGTCTGGAATCTGATTGACCGGCATCACTGGATCATTCTAGGGTTATGGATCATTCGATGATAGTCGTCCACGATGGGGAGTGCAGAGATGGCCGAAGTCGTGCTGTTCCACCACGTTCAGGGACTCACCGACGGCGTGCTCTCCTTTGCCGACCGGCTGAGCGCTGGCGGGCACGCGGTCCACACACCTGACCTGCTCGATGGCCAGCGTCCGGCTTCGATCGAGGACGGCATCGCGCTGACCCAGAGCATCGGCGACGACGAGCTCGCGGCGCGCGCCAACCGCGCTGTGGCCGACCTGCCCGCGGGAGTGGTGTACGCGGGATTCTCCTACGGCGTCATGTCAGCGCAGCGGCTCGCGCAGACCAGACCAGGCGCTCACGGCGCACTGCTGTACGAAGCCTGCATCCCGGTCACCGGTGAGTGGGCATTCGGCCCCTGGCCGGAGGGGCTGCCGGTGCAGATCCACGGGATGGACTCCGATCCCTTCTTCGCGCTCGAGGGGGACCTTGATGCTGCCCGCGAGCTCGTCCAGACCATCGGCCCCGACCTGGGGCAGCTGTTCACCTATGCTGGCGACGCCCATCTGTTCACCGACAGTTCGCTGCCGTCGTACGACGCGGACACCACAGCGCTGGTGATCCAGCGCTCGCGTGAGTTCCTCGATCGCGTGGGCTGAGGGCCGCCCGAATCCGAACCCGGCACGCATCGACGTACGGTAATCACATGGTGGCGTAACGTAACACCGTTATGGTGCATCGGGGAGATCGGCGTTTCGTGCGCGGGCGTGAGGACGGTCCGGCCGAGGCATCGGATCCCGGCAATCGCCGGCGAGAACCGGCTTCACGCGGAACCGGCGACCGGAGGCGCAGGCGGAAGAGCGAGCGACTCCATCCCGGCACGATCATTGCCGCTGCCGCCCGGGCCGGACGGCAGCACTGGTGGCGGATCCTCGGTGTTGCCGTCCCCGTCTCGCTTGTCGGCTCCGCCGTGGAAGTCCTGGTCGACCATTACGTCGACCCGTCGGACGCGCTGCTGTCGGCCGGCGCGACGATTGCCGCAGCGGGCGTCAGCCTGGTCGGAACCATTCTGCTCGCCGGCTTCATCAGCCGGCTCGTCGGCATGGCCGAGCACGGCCGGGATCCGGTCACCTTTCGCCAGGTCGTGCGATCGCTGCCCTGGCTGCGCCTGCTCGGTGCCGACGTCCTGGTATCCGTGGCAGCGCTCGCCGGGCTTGTGCTGGCGATCGTTCCCGGGATCGCGATCCTCACCCTGCTCTCGGTCGTCTGCCCGGTCATCGAAATTGAGGACCGACGGGTCATCGCCGCAATCCGCCGGTCGGCGCAGCTGACGCGGCGCCACATCTGGACGGTGGTGCTGCTCGCCACGCTCCCGCTGCTCGCCTCCGGGGAGCTCGAGACAATCGCCCCGGAGCCTGGCCATGTTGGCGACATCGCCGAGTTCGTGGCCATCCACGGCCTAGCCGAGGGCATCATGGAAGCTGCCATCGCCCTGGTCCTGGTCGAACTCTGCTTCCAGCTCATCGATGCGGCGCGTCGCGACGCACTGCGGCGTAGTTAAGGGTCCGGCCGCGTGACCCGGCCCAGGTCCCGGCCTCGTCGACTCCCGGCAGTGTCATCCGGGCGCGGCCTCGACCTCGGCCCGCCAGGGCGGGTTAGCACCGGGGCGAGCGCAGGTCAGGGCAGCCACCATGCTCGCCTCGTCCAGAACCGCGGCGACCGTCGGGGCGTCGAGCCCGGCGGCCAGTGCGGCGGGATCCAGCCTGCCTGCCCGCGCCAGGGCGTCCAGCAGACCGCTCGTGAACGCATCGCCCGCGCCCACCGTGTCCGCAAGGACGACCGGGTAGGCGGGCCGACTCACCGCAGGGCCCTGGCGGGTCCACCCGGTCGCCCCGTCCGGTCCGGCCGTCACGACAACCAGGTCTGCCCCCAGCTCCAGCCAGCTTGCGGCAACGCCGGCGGGGTCGCCCGGTCCGTACAGCCAGTCCAGATCCTCGGAGCTCGCCTTTACGACGTGGGCCGTGGCGACAGCGCGCTCGACCTGACCGCGCGCGGCCGCGGGGTCCGGCTGCAGCGCCGGCCGCACATTGGGGTCGTAGCTGACCAGCACGGTGCCGCCGTCCCTAGTCCGGCTGATCGCCTCCGCGATGGCGGAGTCGCCGGGTGGCAGCCAGGAGGCCAGCGAGCCGAAGTGCACAGCGCGTGCGCCCGCTGGCAGGAATGCGAGCTCGTCCCGCGACCACTGGAAGTCCGCTCCGTCGGCCGAGAACTGGTACCTGGCCTGGCCGCCGGACAGAGCGACCAGCGCGATGGTGCTGGCCTCGGGTGCTGCCCGCACGTACCGCAGATCGACGTGCGACCGCGTCAGATGCTGCCGCAGCACCGTGCCGAACGGGTCGGCCGAGAGCCGGCCCGCCAGCGCCGTCGGCTGGCCGAGCCGGGCCAGCCCGACCGCCACGTTGAGCGGGCTGCCGCCCGGCCGCGCCAGGTAAGCGCCGTCGTCAGCCGCGACCAGGTCGATGAGCGCTTCGCCGACGACCACGAAGCTCGGGGAGTTGTCTGCGGCCACACCGGCACGGTAGCGGAGCATCGTGCCTGCGGGACATGCCCACGTGCGCGGGCAGGCCGTCAGGTTCCGGCCGGGTGCCACACGGTCTTGATCTCGAGGAAGGCAGTCAGCCGCCGCGTGCCCGGCTGTGCCGCCCAGTCCTCGTCTGCGTGCAGCACGCGCTTGACGTTGCTGGCGGCAAGCTGCTCGAGTTCCGTATGCGCGCCGGCCTCGGCACCGGACAGGTCGATGGCATTGACGTCCATGTGCCCGGCGAGCACCGGAGCGAGCTCGGCGGTGCGGCCGGTCAGCACGTTGACGACCCCGCCGGGCAGGTCAGCGGTCGCGAGTACCTCGGCCAGCGAGATCGCGGGCAGCGGACGGCTTTCGCTGGCGATCACCACGGCGGTGTTGCCGGTCACGATCACCGGGGCGACGACGCTGATCAGCGCCAGCAGGCTCGACTCCGCGGGCGCGACGACCGCGACTACGCCCGTCGGCTCCGGCACACTGAAGTTGAAGTAGGGGCCCGCGACCGGATTGGCGGCGCCGGCCACCTGGGCTACCTTGTCGCTCCAGCCTGCGTACCAGACCCAGCGGTCGATAGCCGCGGCGACAGCAGCCCGGGCGTCTGCCCTCCTGCTGCCCTCGGCGGCTGCGACCTCCGCGGCGAACTGATCGGACCGGCCCTCGAGCATCTCCGCGACGCGGTACAGCACCTGTCCGCGGTTATAGGCAGTCGCGCCCGACCAGCCGGCGAACGCCTTGCGTGCCGCAACGACAGCGTCGCGGGCGTCCTTGCGCGATGCCTGGGCCGCGTAGGCAAGCAGCGCCCCGCCCTTGCCGCGCACGGGATAGGACCGGCCCGACTCCGATCGCGGGAAGGCGCCGCCGATGAACAGCTTGTATGTCTTGCGGACGTTGAGTCGCGTGCCCGCTGCGGCGTCAGGCATTCAGGTAAGCCGCCAGACCGTGCCGGCCGCCCTCGCGGCCGTAACCGGACTCCTGGTACCCGCCGAACGGGCTCGCCGGATCGAACCGGTTATATGTATTGGCCCAGATGACACCGGCGCGCAGCTTCTGCGCGAGCCAGAGGATCCGGCTGCCTTTCTCGGTCCAGATCCCGGCCGACAGGCCGTACGGGGTGTTGTTCGCTTTCACCACCGCCTCATCGGGCGTCCGGAACGTCAGCACGGACAGGACGGGGCCGAAGATCTCCTCTCGGGCGATCCGGTGCGACTGGCTGACGCCGGTGAAGACCGTGGGCGGGAACCAGTAGCCCTTCTCCGGGAGCGGGCACGCCGGCGACCACCGCTGCGCCCCTTCCGCCTCGCCGGCCCGCGTCAGCTCCTCGATCCTGTCGAGCTGCTGGCGCGAGTTGATGGCGCCGATGTCGGTGTTCTTGTCCAGCGGGTCACCCAGCCGGAGTGTGGCCAGCCGGCGCTGCAACCTCTCGACAACGGATTCGGCAACCGACTCCTGCACCAGGAGCCTCGATCCGGCGCAGCACACATGTCCCTGGTTGAAGAAGATGCCGTTGACGATGCCCTCCACGGCCTGCTCGATCGGCGCGTCGTCGAACACGATATTGGCGGCCTTGCCGCCGAGCTCCAGCGTGAGCTTCTTCCGGGTGCCTGCCACCCCGCGCGCGATCTGCTTGCCCACCTCGGTCGAGCCGGTGAAGGCAACCTTGTCGACGCCCGGGTGACTGACCAGCGCGGCACCGGTGTCACCGGCTCCGGTCAGCACATTCACGACGCCTGGCGGCAGCCCTGCCTCCTGGCAGACCTCAGCGAGCAAGAGCGCGGTCAGCGGAGTTGTCTCCGCGGGCTTGAGCACGCAGGTGTTGCCGGCGGCCAGAGCCGGCGCGAGCTTCCACGCGGCCATCAGCAGCGGGAAGTTCCACGGGATGACCTGGCCGGCGACGCCGAGCGGACGGGGATCCGGGCCGAATCCCGCGTGCTCCAGCTTGTCCGCCCAGCCCGCGTAGTAGAAAAAGTGGGCTGCCGCCAGCGGGATATCAACGTCGCGCGTCTCCCGGATCGGCTTGCCGTTGTCGAGGCTCTCCAGCACGGCGAACTCGCGTGCCCGCTCTTGCAGCTGGCGCGCAATCCGGAACAGGTACTTGGCGCGCTCGCTGCCGGGCATCGGGCCCCAGACCTGCTCGTAAGCGGTGCGCGCCGCCACGACGGCGGCGTCGACGTCGTCCGCGCCGGCGGCGGCCACCCGGGCCAGCTGCTCCTCGGTCGCCGGGTTGATCGTGGCAAATGCGGCACCGTCCGCGGCCGGCCGGAAGTCGCCCGCCACGAACAGGCCGTACTCCGAAGCAATCGAGACGACGTCCCGCGACTCGGGGGCCGGCGCGTACCGCCACGGCGCCTGGCCGGTTTCAGTCGCGGGCTCGCGGCCACTCGCCGCCGGGGCCGCGCCCGGGCTCGCGGCCACCCGGCCCTTCTCGCTGCTGCTCACAACCTCTCCCCTAGTCGACCGTGAAATAGTCCGGGCCGGCGTACTGGCCGGTGAGCTGCTTGCTGCGCTGCATGAGCAGGTCGTTGAGCAGCGTCGAGGCACCGATCCGGAAGAGGCCGGGGGTAAGCCAGGCGGAACCCGCTACCTCGTTCACGAGGACCAGGTAGCGGATGGCGTCCTTGGCAGTCCGGATGCCGCCTGCCACCTTCACTCCTACCCGCCGGCCTGACATCTGCTCGAAGTCCCGGACGGCCGCCAGCATCACCAGAGCCACCGGCGGGGTCGAGGCCGGCGTGACCTTGCCGGTCGAGGTCTTGATGAAATCCGCGCCCGCCATCATCGCCAGCCAGGACGCACGCGCGACGTTGTCGAGTGTCGCGAGCTCGCCCGTCTCCAGGATCACCTTCAGGTGGGCCGGACCGCAGGCGTCGCGCACCGCCCGGACCTCGTCATATACCTGACCGTAGCGGCCGGCCAGGAACGCGCCCCGGTCGATGACCATGTCGACCTCGTCGGCTCCCGCGGCAACGGCGTCGGCAACATCGGCGAGCTTCACCGCGAGCGACGCCCGGCCGGACGGGAACGCGGTGGCCACGGACGCGACCGCAACGGCACTGCCCGCCACTGCGTGCCGGGCGACCTCAACGAGGTCGGGATACACGCAGACAGCCGCCACCGGCGGGACCGAAAGATCGCCCGGATCGGGCTGCCGGGCTTTGGCGCACATGGCCCGCACCTTGCCGGGCGTGTCGGCGCCCTCCAGCGTCGTCAGGTCTACCATCGCGATGGCCATGTCGAGCGCCTGAAGCTTCGCGCCCTTCTTGATCGAGCGGCTGGCGAGCCCGGCAGCCCGCTCCGCTGCTCCCACGGTGTCCACGCCTGGCAGGCCGTGCAGCACCTGGCGCAGCGCAGCGTCCGAAGTGACGGCGTCGCTCCCCTCGAAGGCCCACCGGACCGGCGCCGCCTGCGTCGTCGACTCGATTCCCACGTGCTCACGCTACCTGTGGTGCACGTCCGCCGGCCGGGCGACATGAGGCGACATGCGCGACCCGAATGCGGCGAAGCCAGGCTTGATCACGGTGTTGATGATCCGGAGCCGTTCGTCGAACGGCGCGAAGGCGCTCTTCATGGCATTGATCGTCAGCCACTCGATGTCCGGCCACCCGTACCCGAACGCCTCGCTCAGCGCATGAAACTCCGAGGAGAGGCTGACGCCGCTCATCAGCCGGTTGTCGGTGTTGACCGTGACGCGGAACAGCATCTCCCGCAACAGGCCGATCGGATGGTCCGCGATCGACGCCGCGGCGCCGGTCTGCACGTTGGAGGTCGGGCACATCTCCAGCGGTATCCTGCGGTCCCGAACGTAGCTGGCCAGCCTGCCCAGCGACGGGTGGCCCGCACCCTCATCGGGCACGTGGATGTCGTCAATGATCCGCACTCCGTGACCGAGCCGGTCGGCACCGCACCACTGCAGTGCCTCCCAGATCGAGGGCAGTCCGAACCCCTCGCCGGCGTGAATCGTGATCGGAAAGTTCTCGCGTGCCACGTACTGAAAGGCGTCCAGGTGGCGGCTGGGCCGGTTGCCGGCCTCGGCGCCCGCGATGTCGAACCCGACTACGCCCGCGTCCCGGTACCGCACGGCAAGCTCGGCTATCTCCAGTGACCTGGCCGCCGTGCGCATCGCCGTCAGCAATGCGTAGACCGTGATGTTCCGGCCAGCGCCGCCGCTGCGGAATCCGTCCAGCACCGCCTGCACGACCTGGTCCAGGCTGAGGCCCTGCTCCAGGTGCAGCTCAGGGGCGAACCGGACCTCGGCGTAGACGACTCCGTCGTCGGCCAGGTCTTCGGCGCACTCAGCCGCCACCCTGATCAGCGCGTCCCGGGTCTGCATGACGCCCACGGTGTGCTCGAACGCCTCCAGGTACAGCTCGAGCCGGCCGCGCTGCGCGACGGTGGCCATCCACTCGGTCAGTCCCGCCGGATCACCGGCTGGCAGTCGCACGTACCCGCCGTCCCGGGCGAGTTCCACCATGGTCTGCGGGCGCAGACCGCCGTCCAGGTGGTCGTGCAGCAGCACCTTCGGCACACGACGGATCTCCTCCACGGTCAGCGACATACGGACATTGTCACCTGATGCAGCTCTGCAGGCAGGAAACGTGGCACGACGGTGGTACGCCGCTAGCAGGCGTTAACCGGAAGGTACGCTCCCAGACGGTCTCGATTCGGCAACATAGGCGTCATGACGCAGATATAGCGCTTCCCTGACGGAACTGCCGGGATTAGCCTTCGGGCAATCCCGGGGGGTACCTCCGGGACGGCTTGACCCCCAGCCGGCGGGGACTGCGCAGCAAGCCGGCGGTCCTTCGGGGCAGCCGCGGGCCGCCCCTCGCAGAGGAGGTATCCGTGAGAGCGTCATTGAGGGCCGTCGTTGCGTTCAGTGCGGTGGCACTGCTGGCCGCGGCGTGTGGGAGCGCGCCTAAGACCAGCACGGCCGGCACGAGCACGAGCACGGGCACATCGGCCAGCGGCAAGTTCCTGGGCTGCATGGTGACGGACACCGGCGGCATCGACGACAAGTCGTTCAACCAGTCATCGTGGGAAGGCATGCAGGCGGCTGCGGCGACCGACCCGAGCAAGATCCAGGTCACCTATCTGCCGTCGACGACGTCGGCGGACTACGCGTCCAACATCAGCACCTTCGTCCAGAAGAAGTGCGGCATCATCGTCACGGTCGGATTCCTCATGGCAGACGCCACCGAGTCGGCCGCTAAGGCGAACCCGAGCCAGAAGTTCGCCATCGTCGACTGCTCGTACGCCTCCGAGTGCCTGACCGGCACGAAGGAGACGAATATCGACCAGCTGGTCTTCAACACCGTCCAGGATGGCTTCCTTGGTGGCTACCTGGCGGCCGGGATGAGCAAGTCGCACATCGTAGCCACCTATGGCGGCGAGAACTTCGGCACGGTGACCATCTACGAAGACGGCTTCTGGGACGGCGTGCAGTACTACAACTCGCAGCACAATGCCAGCGTCAAGGTACTCGGCTGGGACGAGAAGACCCAGAAGGGCGACTTCATCGGTAACTTCACGAACCTCGGGGCCGGGCAGTCGCTGACCAACACGTTCATCGGCGAAGGCGCGGACGTCATCTTCCCGGTGGCGGGCGGCGTGGGCCTGGGTACCGCCAAGGCCGTGCAGACCGCCGACAACAGCGGCAAGCACGTCTACATGGAGTGGGTCGATACGGACGGCTGCATCAGCGCCGCCCAGTACTGCAAGTACATGCTCAGCAGTGTGACGAAGGGAATCACCCAGGCGGTCAAGACCGCGGTGCTGTCGGCGGTGGACAACAAGTTCTCCGGCGGCACGTACATCGGCACTCTGGCCAACGGCGGCGCCGTCCTCTCGCCGTTCCACGACCTGGCCAGCAAGGTTCCCGCCGCCCTCCAGGCCGAGTTGAACACCATCAAGCAGGAGATCATCAGCGGAAAGATCGTGCCGGCAACCAAGAGCCCGGTCTGATCGCCGGGCCTTCCCAACGAGAACGACTCACGAGCCGTCTGGCTGCCCGGGCTATCCCCGGGCAGCCGGACGGTCTGCCGCAAGTGGAGACTGCCGGTGAAGCTTGAACTGCGCGGAATCACCAAGCGATTCGGCAGTCTGGTAGCCAATGACCACATCGACCTGGTCGTGCAGCCGGGCGAGATCCGGGCCCTGCTCGGGGAGAACGGCGCCGGCAAGACGACGCTGATGAACGTCCTGTACGGGCTTGTCCAGCCGGACGAGGGCGAGATCCTCGTCAACGACCAGCCCGTGCAGATCCGGTCGCCGAAGGACGCGATCAGCGCCGGCGTCGGAATGGTCCACCAGCACTTCATGCTCGTCCCGGTCTTCACCGTCGCCGAGAACGTGACGCTGGGCGCCGAGCCCGTCCGGCGCTTCGGCCTGCTGGACCGGCGCCGGGCACGCGAGTCCGTCCGCGAGCTGTCGCAGCGGTTCGGGCTGCGCCTCGATCCCGACGCCTACGTCGAGGATCTGCCCGTCGGCGTACAGCAGCGCGTGGAGATCATCAAGGCACTCCTGCGCGACGCCAGCATCCTGATCCTCGACGAACCCACGGCGGTACTGAC
>Ga0335074_10003034_pt1 | contig 22863 bp, 18 predicted proteins | sample Lox_Sample_23_FD_206715 | JGI IMG/M metagenome (GOLD analysis project Ga0335074, IMG submission 206715) | Soil microbial communities from Loxahatchee National Wildlife Refuge, Florida, United States - Lox_Sample_2.3 | ecosystem: Environmental > Terrestrial > Soil > Wetlands | place: USA...
GAGTACTGGGCCTGCCGCGAGGGCGCCGTGGTGATGGACCTGTCCCCGCTGCGGAAGTTCGAGGTGGTGGGCCCGGACGCGGAGGCGCTGCTGCAGGCCGCGGTCACCCGCAACATCAGGAAGCTGGCCGAGGGCCAGGTCGTCTACACGGCCGTGTGCAACGAGACCGGCGGCATGCTCGACGACGCGACGGTGTTCCGGCTCGGCGCGGACCGGTTCCGGTTCGTCGGCGGCGACGAGCACGACGGGATCTGGCTGCGCCAGCTGGCCGGCCGGCTGGGCCTGGACCAGGTGTGGGTCAAGCACGCCACCGATCACCTGCACAACATCGCGGTACAGGGACCGAAGTCCCGCGACCTGCTGCGCGACCTTATCTGGACCCCGCCGACCCAGCCGGCATTCGGTGACCTGGGCTGGTTCCGGTTCGCGATCGCCCGGATCGGCGGGCCCGCGGGCCTGCCGCTGATCGTCTCGCGTACCGGGTACACCGGCGAGCTGGGCTACGAGCTGTGGTGCCATCCGAACGACGCCGAGGCGCTGTGGGACGCGGTGTGGGAGGCCGGATCGGCTTACGAGCTGACCCCGCTCGGCCTGGACGCGCTGGACATGCTGCGGATCGAGTCGGGCCTGATCTTCGCCGGGTACGAGTTCTGCGACCAGGTCGACCCGTTCGAGGCCGGCGTCGGGTTCACGGTCCCGCTCAAGACCAAGGAAGACGACTTCGTCGGCCGGGCGGCCCTGGAGCGGCGGAAGGCGTCGCCTCAGCGCACCCTGGTCGGCCTGGAGCTGGAGGGCAACGAGACCGCGGGCCACGGTGACTGCGTGCACCTCGGGCGATCCCAGGTTGGGGTGATCACCAGCGGCACCCGGTCACCGGTCCTGCGCAAGAACATCGCGCTGTGCCGGATGGCGGTCGAGTACTCCGAGATCGGCACCGAGGTCGAGGTCGGGAAGCTGGACGGGCACCGCAAGCGGATCCCGGCCCAGGTGGTCCGGTTCCCGTTCTACGACCCGGACAAGACCCGCCCCCGCTCCTGACTCCTCCGCCGACGCGCTCGCGCACCTCCTGCACGGCCCAGTTGTTGCCGTCTGGGTCGGTGAAGTGGGCGAACTTGCCGCCGTCCCGGGGGTCAAGCACCTGGACCGGCGAGACCTCGACGCCGCGCCCGGCCAGTTCGGCGCGGGCTGCCTCGAGGTCGGTGACCACGAGCTGAAAGTGCGCCCCTGTCCCGAGGCCGGCGTCCGCGCTGACCACGACCGGCCCGACCACGACCGAGCACGCCGATCCCGGCGGTGTCATGTGCACGACCCGCATGCTGGGCGTGGGATGGCTGTCCGCGTCCAGGTGGAACCCCAGCTTGCCCACGTAGAACTCCTTCGCCCGGTCGATGTCGCTGACCGGGACCACCACGACTTCCAGCTTCCAGTCCATGGCTGCCAGCCCCTTTCGTCTCGCGCCCGAGTGACGCTCTCAACCCAAGGACACAGCCGTGGTGCCGATTTCGACATCCCGGCCACCGTCGCCGGCCGTTCTATGAACAGCAAGGAGCGGCAGAGCGGGCGGGCCAGGCGGTCACACGGCGGAGGAGATGAGGGCAGCCTTCTCCATTAGCAGCTGCACGGCGGTGCGCATGGCCTGCGGGCTGAACCTGACCGCGGGACCCTGCACCCCGAGGATCGCCACCAGCTTGCCCGCGCGGTCCAGGACCGGTGCCGCCACCGCGTTCAGGTCGGCTTCCCGCTCGCCAAGCGCCTGGCCCCAGCCGCGCTCCCTGATCGAGGCGACCTCGACGTCAAGCACCTCGCGGTCGGTGATCGTCCGGTCGGTGAACGCCCGCAACGGGCCATCGGCCAGGGTGCCGCCGTGCGCCAGGAACACCTTGCCCACGGCCGTGGCGTGCGCCACGCTGATGCGGCCCACCTCCGCGACACTGCGCACCGTGAGCTGGCTCGACACGAAATCGAGCGTGAACGCCTCGTGCTCGCCGGGAACCGACAGCGTCGCGGTCTCGCCGACCTGCTGGCCGAGCTCCTCCAGGTGCGGCCGGACGAGCGACCGGAGGTCCAGGCCGGCGGCGTTAGCCAGCCGGACCACCCCGGCGCCGAGGCGGTAGCGCCCGGTGGATGTCACGTGATCAACCAGGCCGCCGCTGACAAGGGTGGCCAGGATCCTCGAGATCGTGCTCACGTTGATCGCGGTCCGGCGGGCGATCTCGTTGGTGCCCAGCTCGCCCTTCGCCTCGGCGAGCTCGTTGAGTATGGCGATTGCGCGCTGCACGGCGGCGACCTGGCGAGTGGCTGGCCGGCCGGTTCGCGCCACGTTACAATTATCCTATCTGGAGATGCTATTTCCGCTAGGGCAATAATAGCAGAAGGGCGAATCTGATGAGCGAGCCTGCTACCCCAGCTCTCCCTCCCGGCAGCCGGTACGTCGTCATCGGCGCGGGGATCCATGGGCTGTCCACCGCCTGGCATCTGGCCAGGGAGCTGCGGGCCCGCGGCGCCGGCAGTGGCGAGGACATCCTTGTTCTGGACAAGCGAGGAATCGGCGCGGGCGCCTCGGGCATCGCCTGCGGCGTGATCCGCAACAATTACTTCCAGCCCGCCATGCGCGAGCTGATGGCCCACTCGGTATCCGTCTGGGAGTCCGATCCCGAGGCGTTCGCCTACCACCCCGTGGGCTACCTGCAGATCGCCCCGGAGGCCATGCACGGGGACGTGGCGAAGATCTTCTCCGAGCAGCAGGCCATCGGCTACCCATCGGTGCTCATCGAGGGCGAGCAGGACTGCCGGGACTACATGCGGAACATGTTCGACGACTGGCAGGCGCCGGGGATCACCGCGATCCTGCACGAGCGCAAGGGCGGCTACGCCAACAACGTCCGGTCACTGGCCGGCCTGGCCGCCAAGGCGCAGGCCGAAGGCGTGCGGATCGTGCCGGGAATCCGGGTCACCGGGCTGCGTACCAGCGGCGGAGCGGTCACCGCGGTGCAGACCGACCAGGGTGAGGTCCGCTGCGACCAGCTGATCGTCGCGGCGGGCCCGTGGATCCGTGACGTGTGGGCCATGCTGGGCCAGCCCAATGAGATCTCCGTGACCGGCCGGGACGGGACCGTGCACGACGGGCAGCCGATGTGGACCTACTGGGCGCTGCAGGAGGGAACGCTGGCCGTGGACCCGAGCGAGTTCACCGACAACAACGGCTCGTTCCCGCCGGTCCTGCACGTCGACTCGAGCGCCCCGCTCCGCGACGACGCCGACGGCAGCCTGATCACCGACCAGATGTGGGGCATCTACTACAAGCCCGACTTCTACTTCGGCGGGGTGCAGGGCGGCTCGGCACCCTACGTCGTCGACCAGCCGGCCGGGCAGGTCGCCGTGGATCCGTACGGTCCGGAGAGCCCAGAGTTCACGGTGCACGAGGACTTCGTCCGGATGTGGACGTCGGCACTCGCCCACTGCCACAAGCGCTTCGAGGGAAAGCGGGCCGTGTACCGGCACGAGCCGACCGGGGGGATTGGCGCCTTCACCCCGGACAGCTTCCCGGTGTTCGACGTTTTCCATCAGAACGCATACGTCATCGCCGACTCAAACCACGGCTACAAGATGATCGGCGTCGGGGCGCTCGTCGCGAAGGAACTCCTCGGTGATGAGCAGGCGCTCCTGGAGCCGTTCCGTTTCAGCCGCTACCAGACCGGTGACCTGCATCCCACCAGCAACTCACCGTTCCCCTGGAGCTAACCGGGCGGCTGTCAGTCGGCGGCGACCGCCGCCTCCTGGCTGAGCAGCGCCATCTGCGCGGGCGATGGCATGTCGGGCACCTGCTCGCGGAACGTGACATGCGACTTGTCCTGCACGATCCGGCGGTAGAAGAACAGCAGCACCGAGCCGATCAGCACGCCGACGCCGATGCCCATGTCGGTCCAGGTCCCGTAGCCGGTCAGGGTCGGGTTGGTGATCCCGAAGATGACCAGCACCGTATTGAACACGACCAGGACCGCGGCGATATAGAGCCAGACCTTGCCCACCTTGATCGGTCGCGGCCAGTTCGGCCGGTCCCGGCGCAGCAGCAGGAAGCCGCTGAGCGCGAACACATGCGACAGCACATACCCGATGTTGCTCATGTACAGGATGGCCAGGTTGCTGGAGATGAACAGCACCAGCAGCACGTTCACCACCAGGTCCACGGTCATGGCCCGGGCCGGGACATGGTAGCGGTTCAGGTGATAGAGCTGCTTGACCGTCATGTCGTCGCGCGCGATCCCGTACAGGGCGCGCGAACCGTCGGCGGTGGACGAGATCATCGACAGGAACAGGCTGCCGATGAGCAGCACCAGGACCACCGAGGCCCCGCCACTGCCAATGATCTTGGCCAGGTCGGTCACGTAGAACGCCCCGGCCGCGGTCGCCGCGGGCGGGGCCCCGGCTACCCCGCCGATGCCCAGCGGGAACAGCAGGAACACCAGCAGCGTGAACAGGCCGGCCGACCGGAGCGCGATCGTGGTATCCCGCCGGGTGTCGTGGTACTCGGGCGCGAACGTCGCGCAGACCTCGGCCGCGTATGCGGACCACCCGAACAGGAACAGGTAGACCATGGCCAGCTTGAAGCCGCTGAAGCCGTGCAGCGCCCAGGTCATGTTCGAGCTGTGCCAGTTCGAGCTCAGATACGGCACCACGATGAAGATCACCAGCGGCACCAGCAGCCCGATCCCGGTGAGGTACGAGATCCACACCGCCGGGCGGATCCCGAAGATGTTGATCACCCAGACCAAGACGATGCAGCCGATCGCCAGGAACTGGGGCAGGCCCAGGTGCACGGCGCCGTCAAACACCGACCAGGTGGTGTTCGGGAACCACTGTGCCTGGATCAGGTCGCCGATCAGCACACCGAAGATCGACAGCACCACCGACCAGCCGATCCAGTAGCCGAACGCCCCGATCGGGCCGACCAGCGAGAACCGGCCGCGCCAGCCCTCGTGCGCGTAAAGGGAGATGCCTCCGGGCTTGTCCGGGAACATCGAGGCGGTCTCGGCGTAGATCCAGGTCTGCAGCATGCCGACCCCGGCCGATATCGCCCACAGCAGGACCGCACCCCAGGTGCCCAGGGCACCCATGGAAAAGCCTAGCGATGCGATCAGGAACCCGGGGTTGCACAGGGCTATGACGAACCCGTCCCACCACCGGAGAGCCTTTAGCAGATGCCGTTCCTCAACATACGCCTCAGCCATCTGGGCACCTCCGTTCACCCCAGGTAAACGTTGTTTAGCACGCCCGGAACCGCCGTGTCTACAACCTTCCTATTTGCGTAACAGGCCTGTAACCGCCTGCGCCGGGGACGCGGCCAGGTGACCGAAAACGTCATATCGAGCGCGACTGCGCAGCGTTCGGCCCTGTTCGGGCGGTTGCCGGGCACCTACAATGCGGGCATGCGCGGTGCACAGATCACCGTCCGCTGCGACTGCGGCGGGATCGGTTACGTGCCGCACGGCGAGCGCTGGAAGTGCGCCACGTGCGGCCGGACCTGGAACACCGCCCAGATCCCGGCGGACGAGTACTGGGGCATCATGCGGGACATGCGGCGGCTGCGCATCAAGGTGATCGCCACCGCGCTCGGCCTGGTGGTGCCGGTCCTGGCCCTGACGCTCATCGCCGGGCTGCGGATCCTGATACTCCTCCCGGTGCTGATGAGCTTCTGGTTCTTGTTCTACATGCCCAGATGGCGGCGCCAGGTCAGGGAGCGGGCCAGGAACCTGCGGCGGTGGAAGCTGCACCCTGAGTGACGTGACATGCGGTCTCTGCAGCGCCGGGAGCCACAGGCCCCCATCCGGCCCGATGGGGCGGACGGCCGCCCGGTTCTGCTCGCGACGCTCGACGTCCCCTTCGATCACAACGCCGTGGTGTTCGCGGTCGACTCGGCGGTCGAACTCGGCCAGCGTCTGATCATCGCTAACTTCGTGGAGCGACCGCCGCTGCCGCTGTCGGCCATGCTCGGGTACGACGACCTGCCCTACCCGCCGCAGATGGCCGAAGCGCTGCTGGTGCCGGTGAAGCTGGCCCGCTCCCTCGGGGTAGAGGTGACCAGGCTGCGCGTGAAGAGCTTCCATCCCGTCCAGGCCATGCTGGAGGTCCTGGCCGAGCAGCGGGCCGGGATCTTCGTGTTCGGCCCCGACCGGAGCCGGATCCAGCGGCTGCGGTACGCGCGGGCGGCGCGAGCGATCCGGAGGCGGGCCACCAGCCTGGTCTGGCTGGCCGAGTGAGCGATCGGTTATGAGCCGATTACCCCTCTGGTGAAACAATGTTTCATCCGAGTGAATGAGGATGCCGTCCAGGTCCTCCGGGCCGCCAGCGCCACAGACATCAGTGCTCGCGCCTAGCCGCCGCCCGGGCCGTTACGGCCGGGTTACGTGCGCCCCGAAGATCTTCCTTCGGCCCCAGGCCGAGTAGTACTCTCCGGTGTCGTGATAGGCGAGGCAGGAGGCCGGTCCCGGTGAGCGGCGCAACGGGATCCGACGCGGGTGCGGCCGCGGTGCTAGCGGGTGGCACCGAGCCGGCGGTCACCTCGATCGAGCAGCGCGGCATCGAGCACGTCCCCGGCAGCAGCCGCTGGGGCGGGCCGAGCAGCCTGTTCTGGATGTGGGCCGGGGCGGTATGGAACGTCGAGTTCGTCGTCTACGGCGGCCTGGCCGTCGTGGTCTTCGGCCTGTCGTTTGCCCAGGCCGTAGTGATCATCGTGATCGGCAACATCTTCTACGCGCTCACCGGCCTGGCCAGCCTGCAGGGCCCGCGGGCGGGCACCACGACGTTCGCGATCGGCCGGGCCTCGTTCGGGCCCAACGGCAACCGGATGCCCTCGTTCTTCAACTGGGTGACGCAGGTCGGATTCGAGATCGAGGGCATCGCCCTCGTCGTGCTGGCCGCGGTCGCGCTGGCCGCCAAGGCCGGCTTCCTGGCCGGGACCCCGGCCAAGGTCATCTTCCTCATCATCGCGGTGGCGATCCAGGCGATCCTGCCGCTGCTCGGCCACGCCGCGGTGCTGCGGGTGCTCAAGTGGCTCAGCATCCCGTTCGTGATCCTGTTCGTGGTGATGGCCATCCTCACCACATCCAAGGTGAACCTCCACGTCCCGGCGCACGGCGCGGGCTGGGGCTCCCTGTTCGTGTTCCTGGCTCTGGTGATCTCCGCCGGCGGCCTGGGCTGGACCGAGAACGGCAACGACTACTCGCGCTACCTGCCACCCGATGCCAACCCGCAGCGCGTCGTGATGGCGGTCGCGCTGGGCGGCGCGATTCCCTCGGCGCTGCTGGAAATCCTGGGCGCGGCGGTCGCGACCGGGGTCCCGGCGGCGACGACGGTCACCGGGCTCACCGCGAGCCTCCCCAGCTGGTTCGTCTGGCCCTTCCTGATCTTCGCGATCGTGCAGCTGTTCGCGATCAACACGATCGACCTGTACTCGTCCGGCGTCACCCTGCAGAGCCTGATCCCGCGGCTTCACCGCCTGCACTGCGTGGCCATCGACACCGTCGTCTGCGGCGCGTTCGCCGCCTACGCGGTCTTCTCCTCCAGGTTCTTCTCGCTCCTGGCCGACTTCCTGCTGTTCATCATCGTCTGGCTGGGCCCCTGGTGCGCGATCTACCTGGTCGACGCGTGGCTGCGGCGCAACCGCTACGACAACGAGGCACTGCTGAACGAGCGGGGCGGCCGGTATTACCGCCACGGCGGGGTGCACTGGCCGGCCATCATCGCGCAGGTGGTCGGCATGGTGGCGGCGGCGTTGTGGCTCAACGCCTACTCGCCCTATGTGTCGCCGCTGTCCAACCACGTCGACGGCTCAGACTTCAGCGTGTTCATGGGGCTGTTCTTCGGCGGAGTCACGTACTTCCTGCTGGCCAGCCGATCCGTCAAGGCCGAGGCCGCCCAGTCCGCCGCGGCCAGGGCCGGCCAATCAACCTGACCAGCCTGAACGCGCTGCCTGCCGGGCTGGCCCGGCAGCAGCTGCTGGCGTGCTGCTCGTCCGCACGCTGGGCCGCCGAGGTCGAGTCCGGCCGCCCGTACGCGTCGGCCGGCCAGCTCCTGGCCCGGTCCGATGAGTCCGTGGCCCAGCTGGCCCCGGCCGACCTCGAGCAGGCGCTGGCCGGCCATCCGCGGATTGGGGAGCGCCACGGCGCGGACGAGCGGTCACGCCGCGAGCAGGCCGGGGTGCACGGAGCGGATCCGGCCACGATCCAGGCCCTGGCCGACGGCAACCGGGCTTACGAGCGGCGGTTCGGCCACATCTACCTGGTCTGCGCGACCGGTCGCAGCGCCGGCCAACTGCTGGCCCTGCTCCGGGAGCGGCTGGGCAACGATCCCGGCACCGAGTGGGGGGTGGTGCGCCGCGAGCTGGCTACCATCAACCGGATCAGGCTGGCCCGGCTCCTGGACGGCGAGACGAGATGACTACAGTCACCACGCACGTGCTCGACACCGCGCTCGGACAGCCAGCGGCCGGCGTGGCCGTTCGGCTGGAACGCGTGTCGGACGCGGGCCAGGAAGAGATCGGCCACGCCAGCACCGACGCGGACGGGCGCATCAGGGACATCGGGCCGGAGCGGCTGCCGCCCGGGGTCTACCGGCTCGTCTTCGGCACCGCAGCGTACTTCGCGCAGCAGCGCACGGCCGCGTTCTTCCCCGAGGTTGCGGTCACGTTCACGGTCGCCGGCGAGGTACCGCACTACCATGTTCCGCTGCTGCTCAGCCCGTTCGGCTACACCACCTACCGCGGGAGCTAAGGCCATGACGATCGTGCTCGGCCCCAACCAGTACGGCAAGGCGGAGACCCGGGTGGTGCGGGTCTACCGGGGGGATGGCGGGCGGCACGAGATCCGCGACCTTAACGTGTCCACCCTGCTGCGTGGCGACTTCGGCGACGCTCACACCAGCGGCGACCAGGCCAAAGTGCTCCCCACCGACAGCCAGAAGAACACCTGCTTCGCCTACGCCAAGGAGAAGGGCGTCGGCCAGATCGAGGACTACGCGCTCGAGCTGGCCCGCCACTTCGTCGACGACATCGGGCCGGTCAGCGAGGCCAGGATCGAGGTCGGCGAGTACCCCTGGGAGCGCGTCAGCGTGGCCGGCCAGCCGCACCCGCACACGTTCACCCGGGCGTCGGGCGAGGTCCGCACCACGGCGGTGACGGTCGCGGGCGCCAAGCCGGCCCAGCGGGCCTGGGTCATCTCCGGCCTGGCCGGCCTCGTGGTGCTGAAGTCGACCGGCTCGGAGTTCTCCGGTTTCTACAGCGATCGCTACACCACGCTGGCCGAGACCAGCGACCGGATCCTGGCCACCTCGCTGACCGCCCGCTGGCGCTACGATCTCTGGCCGCAGAGCTGGGACGTGTCCCACGCGCAGATCCGGCAGATTCTTCTTGAACGGTACGCCGAGGTGCACAGCCTGGCTCTGCAGCAGACACTGTGGGCCATGGGACAAGCGGTGCTTGAGGCCCGTGACGACGTCGCGGAGATCAGGCTGTCCGCGCCCAACCTGCATCACGTCCTGGCCGACCTGGCGCCGTTCGGCCTGGACAATCCCGGCGAGGTGTTTCACGCCACCGACCGTCCGTACGGGCTCATCCAGTGCGCCGTCCAGCGAGAAGAGGGCGCGACCGACCCCGGTCCGGCCTGGGTTTCGGCCGCCATGTTTTGGTGAGCAGGGCCGGGTGAGGGGGATTGGCGGGGAGCAACGATGGATTTCCTGCAGCCGACAACCTGGGATGAGGCGCTGGTGGCCAAGGCCGCGCGCCCGGAGGCGCTGCCGATCGCCGGGGGCACCGACGTCATGGTGGAACTGAACTTCGATGCCCGCCGGCCCGCTGCGCTGCTCGACCTGACCAGAGTCCCGGAACTGACGCAGTGGGGCGCCAAGGACGGCCGGATCAGGCTCGGCGCCGGCGTCAGCTACACCAGGCTGATCGACGAGCTCGGTGACCGGCTGCCCGGCCTGGCCATGGCGGCCAGGACGGTGGGCTCACCGCAGATCCGCAACCGGGGCACGGTCGGCGGCAACCTGGGCGCCGCCTCGCCGGCCGGCGATTGCCATCCGCCGTTGCTGGCCACCGGAGCCGAGGTCGAGGTGGCGTCGGTGCGGGGAGTCCGCACGATCCCGGCGGCCGGCTTTTACACCGGCGTCAAGCGGAACGCGCTGGCTCCAGACGAGCTGATCGCGGCCATCCTGATCCCGCCCGCGGCCGGGCCGCAGCAGTTCAGCAAGATCGGCACGCGGAACGCGATGGTGATCGCCGTGGCATCGTTCTGCATCGCCCTGGACCCGGCGGCCCGCATGGTCGGCACCGGCATCGGCTCGGCGGCGCCCACGCCGCGGCGGGCGGCAGCGGCCGAGATCTTCCTGGCCGGGGCCCTGGACGAGGCCGGCTTGTGGGATTCCCGCGCCGACCTGCCCGCAGTGATGGTCGGCGAGTTCGGCGAAAAGGTCAAGGCGGCGGCCGCCCCGGTCGACGACGTCCGGGGCACCGCTGCCTACCGGCGTCATGGGCTGGCCGTCATGGCCCGGCGTACCCTGACCTGGGCCTGGAACTCCTACCAGAGAGGGGGCTGAGCGCATGCGGATCACGGCGACGGTCAACGGCCAGACGCGGCAGGCCGATGACGTCTGGGAGGGTGAGAGCCTGCTCTACGTGCTGCGCGAGCGCCTGGGCCTGCCCGGCTCGAAGAACGCCTGCGAGCAGGGTGAGTGCGGCTCGTGCACGGTCTATCTGGACGATCAGGCGGTCTGCGCCTGCCTGGTCGCGGCCGGCCAGGCGGAGGGCCGCAGCGTCGTCACCGTCGAGGGCCTGGCCAGCGCCGAGGATCTGCACCCGGTGCAGCAGGCGTTCATCGAGGCCGGCGCGGTGCAGTGCGGGTTCTGCACGCCCGGCCTGCTGATCGCCACTCACGACCTGCTGCGCCGGGGCGGCTGCCCCACCGGCCCCGAGATCCGCGAGGCGCTCGCGGGCAACCTGTGCCGGTGCACCGGTTACGAGAAGATCCTGGAGGCGGTGCGGCTGGCCGCCGACCGGTGGCAGGATCGCGCATCGTGACCGGCTTCATCCTGAACGATTGCCACGTGCTGACCCTCAACCCGCAGCGCGACGAGTACCCGGGCGGGTATGTCGCGGTCGACGGGGACCAGATCACCGAGATCGGCCCGGGCCCGGTGCCGGAACACCTGGCCGGGCTCACCCGGATCGACGCCAGCGGCTGCCTGGCCATGCCCGGCCTGGTCAACACCCACCATCACCTGTACCAGTGGGCGACCAGGGGCCGGGCCTGCGACGCCCCGCTGTTCGCCTGGCTGACCGAGCTGTACCCGGTCTGGGCCCGGATCGACGCCGGTATCGTGCGCGCGGCCGCGGCCGCCGCCCTGGCCTGGCTGGCCCGTAGCGGCTGCACGACCACGATGGATCACCACTATCTGTTCCCGCGCCAGGGCGGCGACGTGCTCGGCGCCAGCATCCAGGCCGCCGCCGAGGTCGGCCTGCGGTTCCACCCCACCCGTGGCTCGATGGATGTCGGCCAGAGCTCGGGCGGGCTGCCGCCGGACGACGTGGTGGAGAACCTGGACGCGATCCTGGCCGAGACGCAACAGGCGATCGAGCGGTTCCACGACCCTTCCCCCGGTTCGATGCTGCGGGTCGGTGTCGCGCCGTGCTCCCCGTTCTCGTGCAGCCCCGAGCTGCTCACCGAGTCGGCCAAGCTGGCCCGCGGTTACGTCACGCCGCCGGGCGCCGGGGTCCGGCTGCACACGCACCTGGCCGAGACGGCCGACGAGGACGATTACTGCCTGGAGCATTTCGGCCGCAAGCCGGTGGAGTACATAGAGTCGCTCGGCTGGCTGGGCCCCGATGTCTGGCTGGCGCACGCGGTGCACCTGGATGACCGCTCGATCGACCAGATCGCCGCGACCGGGACCGGCGTCGCGCACTGCCCGTTCTCCAATGCCAGGCTGGGCTCTGGCATCTGCCGAACCCGGTCGCTGCTTGATGCGGGCGTGCCGGTCGGGCTCGGGGTGGACGGCGCGGCCTCAAGCGAGGCGAGCTCGCTGCTCGGCGAGGTCACCACGGCAGCGCTGATGGCCAGGGCGGCCGGCGGCGCGAACGCGATGAGCGTGCGCGAGGCGGTGGAACTCGGCACCCTCGGCGGGGCCCGCCTGCTCGGCCGGGAAGCTGAGATCGGCTCGCTGGAGCCGGGCAAGCTGGCCGACATCGCGCTGTGGCGGCTGGACACGCTGCCCCATGCGGGCATCGCCGACCCGGTGGCGGCGCTGGTGCTCGGCCCGACGCCGCCGCTCGAGCTGCTGCTGGTGGGCGGGCAGACCGTGGTCGAGCGCGACCGCGTGGTGACCGTTGACGAGTGGCAAGTCGCCGACTCGGCCCGCCGGGCCAGCGAAACACTGCGTTGATCTGGACGCCCTTACGTCGCAATAGTGTGCGATTGTGGGGGAACGCGCCCAGCGGTGAAGGAGTGAGGGCATGAACGGACGGGGACGGGCCGGTTCTGCCGCTGTGACTCTGGCGGCGGCCGGCTTACTGGGCGGGCTGGTGACCGCGGCGCCGCCGGCGTCAGCGGCCGGATCGCCGGCGACCACCATCACCACCGTGGCCGGCGGCCCCGGCCGCGGCCTCGCCACGAGGGTGTGGCAGACACCGGAGGCCGTGGCCACCGGTCCTGGCGGCGTGGTCTACGTGGCGGACATCGCGGTGGTGCGTGAGTTCGGCATCACCAAGACCTGGGAAAGGATCGCCGCGGGAAACGGATTCGTCGGGCATTCCGGGGACGGCGGCCCGGCCACCAAAGCCAATCTGGACGCGCCCGGGGGCCTGGCCGTCGACGCTGCCGGGAACCTGGTCATCGCCGACACCGGCAACAGCCGGGTGCGGGTGGTGGCGGCTAAGACGGGGACGTTCTACGGCCAGGCGATGACGGCCGGGGACATCTACACCGTCGCCGGAGGCGGCACGGCTGGCCTGGGCGACGGCGGCCCGGCCACCTCCGCCGAACTGGACGGACCCTGGGGGGTGGCGGTCGACGCTGCCGGGAACCTGGTCATCGCCGACACCGGCAACAGCCGGGTGCGGGTGGTGGCGGCCAAGACGGGGACGTTCTACGGCCAGGCGATGACGGCCGGGGACATCTACACCGTCGCCGGGGACGGCACGCGCGGCTACTCCGGTGACGGCGGCCCCGCCACCTCTGCCGAACTGAACTATCCCCACGCAGTGGCGGTCGACGCTGCCGGGAACCTGGTCATCGCCGATGGCGACAACGACCGGGTGCGGGTGGTGGCGGCTAAGACGGGGACGTTCTACGGCCAGGCGATGACGGCCGGGGACATCTACGCCGTCGCCGGGGACGGCACGCTTGGCTACTCCGGTGACGGCGGCCCGGCGACCTCCGCCGAGCTGAACTATCCCTGGGGGGTGACGGTTGACGGCGCGGGGAACCTGGTCATCGCCGACATCTTCAACAACCGGGTGCGGGTGGTGGCGGCCAAGACGGGCAGGTTCTACGGCCAGGCGATGACGGCCGGGGACATCTACACCGTCGCCGGGGACGGCATCCAGGGCTTCTCCGGTAACAGCGGCCCGGCCACCGCCGCCCATCTGCACTGGCCCCAAGGCGTGGTGGTCGACGGCGCGGGGAACCTGGTCATCGCCGACACCGGAACCTTCCGGGTGCGGGCAGTGGCGGCCCGGCCGGGCACTTTCTACGGCCATGTGATGAACGCCGGGGATATCTACACCGTCGCCGGGACCAGCACGTCCGGGTTCTCGGGGAACGGGGGCCTGGCCGTCAACGCCGAGCTGGGCAGTGCCATGTTCCAGACACCGGGCAGCGGCGTCGCGGTGGACGCTGGGAACTACGTGGTCGCCGAGAGCAACCAGGCATGGTTCATCTGTGAGACCTCAGGAACCTACTTCGGCCAGCCGATGACGGCCGGGGGCATCTACACCGTCGCTGGGGACGGCACCCTTGGCTACTCCGGTGACGGCGGCCCGGCGACCTCGGCCGAGCTGAACTATCCCGTGGGGGTGACGGTCGACGCCGCCGGGAACCTGGTCATCGCCGATTACGGCAACAGCCGGGTGCGGGTGGTGGCGGCCCGGTCGGGTACCTTTTACGGCCAGGCGATGACCGCCGGGGGCATCTACACCGTCGCTGGAGACGGCACACGCGGCTACTCCGGTGACGGCGGCCCGGCGGCCTCCGCCGAGCTGGACGGACCCGTGGGGGTGACGGTCGACGCCGCCGGGAACCTGGTCATCGCCGACGGCGACAACTTCCGGGTGCGGGTGGTGGCGGCTAAGACGGGGACGTTCTACGGCCAGGCGATGACCGCGGGGGACATCTACACCGTCGCCGGGACCGGCGTCTTCGGCTACTCCGGTGACGGCGGCCCGGCGACCTCCGCCGAGCTGCGCAGTCTCGGCGGGGTAGCGGTCGACGCTGCGGGGAACCTGGTTTTCGCCGACGCCGGCAACTTCCGGGTGCGGGTGGTGGCGGCCCGGTCGGGCACGTTCTACGGCCAGATGATGACGGCCGGGGACATCTACACCGTCGCCGGGGACGGCAAGCAGGGCTTCTCCGGTGATGGTGGCCCGGCGACCTCCGCCAAACTGGGCTCGCCGGATGGGGTGGCGGTCGACGCCGCGGGGAACCTGGTCATCGCCGACACCGGCACCAGCCGGATACGGGTGGTGGCGGCCCGGTCGGGCACGTTCTACGGCCAGGCGATGACCGCGGGGGACATCTACACCGTCGCCGGAGACGGCAACCAGGGCTTCTCCGGTAACGGCGGCCCGGCCACCGCCGCCAGGCTGTACTCGCCGCAAGGGGTGGCGGTCGACGGCTCAGGGAACCTGGTCATCGCTGACAGCGGCAGCGAGCAGGTCCGACTGGTAAGCGGATAACCGGGGCACGCCCGGATCGGGGCGGGACTGCCATGCTAGAGGGATGACGGTTACCCCGGCGGAGCGGCGCGAGCTGGCTGGCGGCGTCGGTGCCTCCGCGTTGCGCCCGGACGCGACGCCCAAGGTGACTGGCCAGTTCGCCTACGGCAGCGACCTGTGGATGGACGACATGATCTGGGGGGTGACGCTGCGCAGCCCGCATCCCTACGCCAGAATCCGCTCGATCGCGATCGGCGAGGCGCTGGCCACCGGCGGGGTGTACGCGGTGCTGACCCACGACGACATCCCCGGGCCCAACATCACCGGCCTGGAAGTGGCCGACCAGCCGGTCCTGGCCGACGGCGTGGTCCGCTACCAGGGGGAGCCGGTCGCGCTGGTGGCGGCCGACCACCCGGAGATCGCCCGGCAGGCGGCCAAGAAGATCGCGGTGGACTACGAGGTGCTGACCCCGGTCACCGACGCCAGGCAGGCCATGGATCCGGCGGCCCCGCGCCTGCACCAGCGAGGCAACCTGGTCCGCCACCTGAAGATCCGCAAGGGCGACCCGGAGCCGGCCGCGGACGTGGTGGTGACCGGCAGCTACCGGGTCGGCATGCAGGACCAGGCGTTCCTCGGCCCCGAGGCCGGGCTCGCGGTGCCGGATGGCTCGGGCGGGCTCGACCTGTATGTGGCCACGCAGTGGCTGCACGTCGACCAGCGGCAGATCTGCGCCGCGCTCGGCCTGCCGCCGGAGCAGGTCCGGCTGGTGCTGGCCGGGGTCGGCGGCGCATTCGGCGGGCGCGAGGACCTGTCCATGCAGGTGCACGCGTGCATGCTCGCGCTGCACACCGGCAAGCCGGTGAAGATGGTCTACAACCGGCAGGAGTCGTTCTTCGGGCACGTGCACCGGCATCCGGCCCAGATGCGGTTCGAGCACGGCGCGCGCCGGGACGGCACCCTGGTCTACATCAAGGCCGAGATCTACCTCGACGGCGGGGCCTACATCTCGAGCACGCCGGCCGTGGTCGGCAACGCCGGCACCATGGGCATCGGGCCCTACGTGGTCCCGAACGTGCACGTCGACTGCTACGGCTTGTACACCAACAACCCGCCGTGCGGTGCGATGCGCGGCTTCGGCTCGGTGCAGGCCGCGTTCGGCTACGAGGCGCAGATGGACAAGCTGGCCGCGGCGCTGGGCATGGACCCGGTCGAGCTGCGCTGCCGCAACGCGATCAGCATGGGCGGCGAGGCGCCGACCGGCCAGATCGTGGACAGCCCGGCACCCGTGGCCGAACTGCTGCAGCGCGTGCGGGACATGCCATTGCCTGAGGAAGCACAGCCCGCTCCGGCGGCGGGGAACGGCGCGGCCCGGCCTGACCTGCGAGCCCTGCCCGGCGGGGTGGCCAACACCACCCACGGCGAGGGCGTGGTGCGCGGCGTCGGGTACGCGGTGGGCTACAAGAACGTCGGCTTCTCCGAGGGCTTCGACGACTACTCGACGGCCCGGGTCCGGCTCGAGGTCATCGCGGGCGAGCCGGTGGTGACCGTGCACACCGCCGCGGCCGAGGTCGGCCAGGGCCTGGTCACCATCGAGCAGCAGATCTGCCGCACCGAGCTGGGCGTCGACCAGGTGGTGGTCAGCCCGGCCGACACCACGGTCGGCTCCGGCGGTTCCACGTCGGCTTCCCGGCAGACCTACGTGACCGGCGGCGCGATCAAGGCCGCCTGCGAGCGGATCAGGGAGCGGCTGTTCATCCTGGCCCAGCGCCACCTCGGCCGGACCGTGGCCGGCCTGCGGCTGGCGGACGGCGCCGTGGTCAGCGAGGCCGAGGGCCGGCTCGGTTCGATCGCCGACTTGGTGGGCGGCGACGTGATCGAGGAGACGGTCGAGTGGCGGCACCGGCCCACGTACCCGGTCGATCCCGAGACCGGCCAGGGCTTCGCCCACGTGCAGTACGCCTACGCCGCGCACCGCGCGGTGGTCGACGTCGACACCGACCTCGGCCTGGTCAAGGTGATCGAGCTGGCCTGCACCCAGGACGTGGGCAAGGCCATGAACCCGCAGGCGGTGGAGGGGCAGATCCACGGAGGCAGCGCCCAGGGCCTCGGGCTGGCCATCATGGAGGAGATCCAGGTCCGCGACGGGCAGATCGCGAACCCGTCGTTCACCGACTACCTCATTCCCACGATCCTGGACATGCCCCCGATGCGGATCGAGGTGCTCGAGTACCCGGACCCGAACGCCCCCTACGGCCTGCGCGGGGTCGGCGAGCCCCCCACGATCTCCTCCGGGCCGGCCGTCGCCGCGGCGATCCGCGCCGCCACCGGGCTCGACCTGGCGCAGATCCCGATCAGGCCAGAGCACATCACGGATGGCCGGTGATCACGCCGGAGCGCGCGCCGGCGGGCCTGGACGCGATGGTCGCCGAGGCGGACCGGCTGCTGGCCGGCGCCGACCGGGCACTGGCCCGCGGCTACCCGGGGGAGCGGGCCGGACGCCAGCCGGTGCACACCGCGTACCTGCCCGCCGACCGGTTCGGCCCCGGCCTGGCCGCCCGGTGGGGACGCCAGGCCCTGGCCACGCTGCAGGACTTCGCCCCGGACCCGGCCGGGTTCGGGCAGGCCATGGGGCTGCCCGCCGCGCTCGCCGCCGACGTGCGGTCCCGGGTGCTGGCCAAGCTCATCGCCGAGCCGGTCGAGGACCTGCGGCTGGACTTCGAGGACGGCTACGGCGACCGGGGCGACGACGCCGAGGACGCGGACGCCCGGCGGGCCGCCGAGTGCCTGGCCGGGGAGATCGCGGCCGGGGCTGCCCCGCCGTTCATCGGGCTGCGCTGCAAGAGCCTGGAGCCGGCCACCCGCCGCCGGGCCCTGCGCACGCTGGACGCGTTCCTGGCTGGGCTGCTGTCCCGCGGCCCGCTCCCGGACGGCTTCGTGATCACGCTGCCCAAGGTCACCTCGGCCGACCAGGTGACGGCGATGGCCCGGTTGTGCGGGCTGCTTGAGGAGTCGCACGGCCTGGCGCCGGGAGCGCTGGTGTTCGAGATGCAGGTGGAGACGCCCCAGGCCATCCTGGGTGCTGACGGCACCGCGATCATCGCCCGGTGCGTGCACGCCGCGCACGAGGGCCGGCTGACCGGCCTGCACTACGGCACCTATGACTACAGCGCCGCGCTCGGGGTCGCCGCGCAGCAGCAGAGCCTAGAGCACCCGGTGGCCGACCACGCCCGGGCGGTGATGCTGGTGGCCGCGGCCGGCACCGGTGTCCGGCTCTGCGATGGCTCTTCCAATGTGCTGCCCGAGGGCGGCCGCGACCAGGTCATCGAGGCCTGGGCGCTGCACGCCGGGCTGGTGCGCCGGTCCCTGGACCGCGGTTTCTACCAGGGCTGGGACATGCACCCGGCCCAGCTGGCCAGCCGGTACGCGGCCACGTTCGGGTTCTTCCGCGAGGGGCTGCCCCCGGCGGCGGCCCGGCTGCGCGGCTACGTCGAGCGCCGAGCCGGGGGCGGGGACGAGCGGGCCGAGCGGGTCCTCGAGGAGCCGGCCACCGCCCGGGCCCTGGCCGGCTTCCTGGCCCGTGGCCTGGACTGTGGCGCGATCACCGAGCAGGAACTGGCCGGTCTGGCCGGCCTGGACCGGGCCGGCCTGGACGCGCTGGCCGGCCGCGGCCCGGCGGTGGGCTGACGTGCCACCCGGTGACCTGGTGATCCGCGCCCGCCGCGTGGTCACCCCGGACGGCACCCGCCCGGCCACCGTGCGGGTCAGCGCCGGGCGGATCGCCGAGGTCGGGCCGCAGGAGTCCGGGCCTGCCCCGGACGGCACCGTGGTGCTGGCCGGCGACGAGGTGCTGCTGCCGGGGCTGGTCGACACCCATGTCCACGTGAACGAGCCGGGCCGGACCGACTGGGAGGGGTTCGCCTCGGCCACCCGCGCCGCCGCCGCGGGCGGGATCACCACGATCATCGACATGCCGCTGAACTCGATCCCGCCTACCACCAGCGCGGGGGCGCTGCGGGTTAAGCGGGAGGCGGCTTCGGGCCAGGTGCATGTCGATGTCGGGTTCTGGGGCGGCGCCGTGCCCGGCAGCGACGGCTTTGTGGCCGCATTGGTGCGAGACGGCGCGTTCGGGATGAAGGTGTTTCTGATCGATTCGGGCGTGCCGGAGTTCCCGCCGCTGGACCGGGATGGGCTGGTGGCGGTCATGGAGCGGGCTGCGGCGCTCGGCGTACCGGTGCTGGTGCACGCGGAGGACGCCGCGGCTGTCGGGTCGGCGCCCGGCCCGGCCGGGCCCGGGTACGGCTCGTTCTTGCGCTCGCGGCCAGCGGCGGCCGAGGTGGCCGCGGTCGCGGCGGTAATCAGCGCGGCGCGGCAGACCGGGGCGCAGGCGCACGTGCTGCACCTGTCGGCGGCTGACGCGGTCCCGCTGCTGGCCGCGGCGCGGCGGGACGGGGTGCGGGTCACGGCCGAGACCTGTCCGCACTACCTGGCCCTGGCCGCCGAGGACGTCCCAGACGGCGCCACGCAGTTCAAGTGCTGCCCGCCGATCCGCGAGCGGGACAACCGCGAGCTGCTCTGGGCGGCGCTGCGGGATGGGATCATCGACTGCGTGGTGTCCGATCACTCGCCGTGCCCGCCCGCGCTCAAGCGCCTGGACCTCGGTGACTTCGGCGCCGCCTGGGGCGGGATCTCGTCGGTGCAGCTGTCGCTGCCGGTCGTGTGGTCTCAGGCCCGCGAGCGCGCCCACTCGCTGGACGACGTCGCCCGGTGGATGGCGGCCAGGCCCGCGCAGATCGCCGGGCTGGCCGGCAAGGGCCAGATCGCGCCCGGGTTCGACGCCGACCTGGTGGCGTTCGCGCCGGACGAGAGCTTCGTGGTCGATCCGGCCCGGCTGCACCACCGGCACCCGCTGACCCCGTATGCCGGCGCGCGGCTCGACGGGGTGGTCCGGCGGACCTGGCTGCGGGGCCGGCCGGTGACCGGCGAGCGGCCGGCCGGCCGGCTGCTGGCCCGGGGGGAGCGGACGCGATGACCGCGCCCGACTTCACCGACCGGCCCGACCTGGCCTCCCGGTCGCTGGGCGGCAGCGTGGTATTCGCCAGCGACGAGCTGTTCGCCGAGAAGGAGAACCTGATCAAGCCGGAGCCGCCGTCGTTCGCGCCGGACACGTTCGGTGTCCGGGGCAAGGTGTACGACGGCTGGGAGACCCGGCGCCACCGCGCGCCCGGCCATGACCACGCGGTCGTCCGGCTCGGGGTGCCCGGCCTGGTGCACGGCGTGGTCGTGGACACCTCGTTCTTCCGCGGCAACTATCCGCCACAGGTGTCGGTGGAGGCGGTGCAGGCCGACGGGTACCCGGGCCCGGGCGAGCTGGCCGCGATGACCTGGCACACGCTGGTGCCGCGGGCCGGCGCTCGGGGCGACGCGGTGAACGCCTACCCGGTGGATGACGCGGGGCGCGGCCGGCGGTGGACGCACGTCCGGCTGTCGATCTATCCCGACGGCGGGGTGGCCAGGTTCCGGGTGCACGGGACGCCGGTGCCCGACCCGCGCTTCCTGACCGGGACTGTCGACCTGGCCGCGCTGGAGAACGGCGGCCTGATCGTCGGCTGCTCGGACGCGTTCTACTCGTCGGCGGGCAACCTGATCCTGCCCGGCCGGGCCACCGGGATGGCCCAGGGCTGGGAGAACGCGAGGCGGCGCGGCCCGGGCCACGACTACGTGATCGTCGCCCTGGCCGCGTCCGGGGTGCTGCGCCATGCCGAGATCGATACCTCGTGCTTCGTCGGCAACGCGCCGGAGGAGGTCAGGCTGCTGGCCGCGGACGCGCGGGAGGCGCCGGGGTCCGCGGCGGCCGGGGATGATCCCGGCCGCCCGATCCCGGACTCGGCCTGGCGCGAGGTGCTGCCACTGACCCGGGTTCAGCCCGACACGCGGCACCGGTTCCTGCTGGACGGCGCGGGCGTGGCCACGCACGTGCGCCTGGACGTGATCCCGGACGGGGGGCTAGCCCGGCTGCGAATCCACGGTGAGATCATCGACGAGGCGCTGGCCACGTTGCGGCGGCGCTGGCGGGATGCGCTGCCAGACGGGCAGCGTTCGGCGACGGCGGATGGTGACGGGTGAAACTTGGGCTGTTCTTCCCCCCGTTCGGGGAACTGGCGGACCCCGGCCGGGTCGCTGACCTGGCCGTCGCGGCCGAGGAGTCCGGCTGGTCCGGGTTCTTCGTGTGGGACCACATCCTGTCGCGGCCAGGGGTTCCGGTGGCCGACGCCTGGATCACGATGGCCGCCGCGGCCGCGGCGACCCGCGAGATCAAGCTGGGGGCGATGGTCACGCCGCTGTCCCGCCGCCGGCCGTGGGTGCTGGCCCGCCAGGTGGCCACGCTCGACCGGCTGTCCGGCGGCCGGCTGGTGCTCGGCGTCGGCCTCGGCGACGACGGCTGGAAGGAGTTCAGCTCGTTCGGCGAGGTGACCGAGCCGCGCGAGCGCGCGGCGCTGCTCGACGACTCGCTGGAGGCGCTGCAGCGGCTGCTGGCCGGTGAGCAGGTGGAGTTCGAGGGCAAGCGGCTGGCGGTGCACTCCTCGCCGTTCCTGCCCCGGCCGGCGCAGGATCCGGTGCCGGTCTGGGTGGCGTGCCGCTGGCCGAACCGCGCGCCGATGGCCCGGGCGGCCCGGATGTCGGGCTGCTTCCCGATCTTCCCCGGCTCGCCCGACGTGCCGGCCCCGGCCGACGTGTCCGCCGTGCGCGACGATCTCGTCGCGCGAGGCGCCGGGGACGGCTACGACCTGGTCATCCGGTGCGTGCTGCGCAGGCACGACCCGGACCGGCGGGCCGCCACGCTGGCCGCGCTCGAAGACGCCGGGGCCACCTGGGTGGTCGAGGGCATCGACCCCGGGGTGCCCGCCGCCGAGGTCGAGGCCACGGTCGCGGCGGGCCCGCCGGCGCGCTGACTCAGCCGCCGGCGCTGCCCGCCCGGCGCCGCTAGTCGGCGCGCGGCGCCACCGCGCCGCCGTTGCCAAGAGCCGCCCGCTCGGCCGCCTGCTCGTTCTTGATGACGTGCATCACCGCGTTGATGAGCGCGAGGTGGGTGAACGCCTGCGGGAAGTTGCCCAGGTGCCGTCCGGACTGCGGGTCGATCTCCTCCGCGTAAAGCAGCAGCGGGCTGGCGTAGGACAGGACCTTCTCGCACAGATCACGGGCCCGCCGGTGCTCCCCGATCTCGGACAGCGCGGAGACCAGCCAGAACGAGCAGATCGTGAACGCGCCCTCCTCGCCGGACAGCCCGTCGTCGGTCTCGTCGGTCTGGTAGCGGAGCACCAGGCCGTCCCTGGTCAGCTCGTCCGCGATGGCGAACACCGTGGCCCGGATCCGCGGGTCGTCTGGCGGCAGGAACCTGAGCAGCGGCATCAGCAGCACCGACGCGTCAAGGGCGGTGGTCTCGTAGTGCTGGCAGAACACCCCCCGCTCGTCCAGCGCGTTGGCGCAGATATCGGCGTGGATCTCGTCGGCCGCCTTCTGCCAGTGACGGGCGGTGTCGGTGTCCTCGCGGAGCCTGGCCAGGCGCGCGCCGCGGTCGGCGGCGACCCAGCACGCGAGCTTCGACGAGGTGAAGTGCTTCGGCTCGCCGCGGACCTCCCAGATGCCGCAGTCTGGCTCGCGCCAGTGCTCGAGCGCGTGCTCCACCTGATGCCTGGCCATCTGCCAGACCCGGTCGTCGAGCCGGTCCCTTGACCTGGTGTGCAGGTACAGGGAGTCGAGCACCACGCCCCACACGTCGTTCTGCCGCTGGGTGTGGGCGGCGTTGCCGACGCGGACCGGCTGGGCGCCCTGGTATCCGTGCAGGTGCTCGAGCACGAACTCGTCGATCTTGCTCCGGCCGTCGATGCCGTAGACGATCTGAATGTCGCCCTTGTCCCGCTCGACCACGTCGGTCAGGAACGCGA
>Ga0335074_10003035_pt1 | contig 22863 bp, 17 predicted proteins | sample Lox_Sample_23_FD_206715 | JGI IMG/M metagenome (GOLD analysis project Ga0335074, IMG submission 206715) | Soil microbial communities from Loxahatchee National Wildlife Refuge, Florida, United States - Lox_Sample_2.3 | ecosystem: Environmental > Terrestrial > Soil > Wetlands | place: USA...
TGCAGTGCGCGGGCGCGGGCTCAGCCTGGGCGCTGGACGTCGGCATGGGCGCCAACATGAGCAAGCAGCCGAACGTGGGCTACCGCGTCGGCCCTGCCGGAGCGGTGCCGATCTTCGCCGGGCAGTACCTGCTCCACCCGGGTATCCGCGTGACCGCGGCGTCACCTGGCGCCTACGCCGGGCCTTTCTCGGCGATCAGCCCGTCCGCGGCAGCCTTCGTCGGCTGGTGCCCGGCTTGCGCCGAAGCGACCGCTGCGGTCCCCTGGGATCTGGCGACAGGCTCCCGGCTAGTTTCGGAGGGAGACATCGACGGGCTGATCAGCCCGGGGGCAGCCAGCTTCTTGTCACCGAGACTGGGCTGGGTGGCGGGCGCCATCAGCTCTACCCGCACCGGCATCGCCTTCACCGACAACGGAGGGCGGACCTGGCACGTCCAGTACGTTACAAAGTCGTGAGGCGGTCCTCCTCGGTGGCGAGGACGCCGAGCAGGGACCGGATCGCGCCGGTCACCATCTCCAGCGAACCCTCCGCACCGGGCAGCCATAACTGCCCGCGGAACCCGCCGCGTGGCCGTGGCAGTCTAAGAGTCATGAGGATACGTACCGCTATCGCGGCCGGCTGCGCGGCGCTGGCCGTGGCGACCTGCACCGCTGGTCTGGCCGATGCCGCGACGGCTCACGCGGCGAACTCCCCGAGGATCCCCGCGAGCGTGCGGGTCGTCACGATCACACCGGTGTTCGGCGTGAGCCGGAACAACGGTGAGGCGGGCGGCCCGCGCGACCGGCCGGTCACAGTTACCGGCAAGGCCACAGTGGCCAAGATCGCCGGTCTCATCGACGCCCTCCCGAAGATGCCGCCGGGCATCTTCGAATGCCCGCTCTCGACCGGGCAGGCCCTGGTGCTGACGTTCCGCGCGACCACGGGCGGACCGGAACTCGCGGTAGTGAACAGCGAGATGACCGGCTGCGGCACGGTCGCGCTGGTCGTCGGGGGCAAGCGGATGCCCCTTTTGTGGGGCGGGAGGAAACTGGACCAGCGAGTACTCGAACTCGCCGGGATCCACTGGCCCGGCTTCTGATCATGGCAGTGTCACGCTAGTTTGAGGAGATCCTGCCATACTTGACGGATGCTGGAAAACGTCGCGGTCGTCGTCGTGCACGACTTCCTTCCATTCGAGTTCGGGGTCATCTGCGAGGTTTTCGGCATCGACAGGACCGAGGACGGCCTGCCCGCTTATGACTTCGCGGTCGTCGGCGGTGAGCCTGGTCCGCTGCGTTCGGCGAACGACTTCACCATGCAGCCCGCGCACGGCCTTGACCGGCTGCGCGAGGCCGACCTGATCGCGCTGCCGGCCGTCGGCCGCAAGCGGCTGGCAGCGCAGCAGTACCCGGAGGCCCTGCTGACCGCGCTGCGTGACGCGGTGGGCCGAGGCGCGCGGGTGCTGAGCGTGTGCAGCGGCGCCTTCATCCTCGGCGAGGCGGGGCTGCTCGACGACCGCAGCTGCACCACGCACTGGATGCATGCAGCCGAGCTCGCCCGCCGCTATCCGGCGGCCAAGGTAGACCCGGGCGTGCTCTACGTCGATGACGATCCGGTGATCAGCAGCGCGGGGACGGCGGCAGGCATCGACGCCTGCCTCTACCTGGTGCGAAAGGAACAGGGATCGCGGATCGCCAACGGCATCGCCAGGCGGATGGTGGTGCCGCCGCACCGCGACGGCGGACAGGCGCAGTATGTCACTCAGCCGGTCGCGCCGTCCTGCGACGGGACGCTGCACGACCTGCTGGAATGGCTGCGCTCCAACGTCGCCGAGCCGCTCACGGTACGCCAGCTGGCTGCCCGTGCGAACATGTCCGAACGGACCTTCGCGCGACGGTTCGTGCAGGACACCGGCACGACGCCGCAGCGCTGGATAACCGGCCAGCGGATCCTGCTCGCCCAGCAGATGCTGGAGGAGACCGACGAGACCGTGGATACGATCGCCGACCGGACCGGGTTCGGCAACGCGATCGCGATGCGGCATCATTTCCACCTGCGGCGCGGTACCACCCCAAACGCCTACCGGCGGCTCTTCCGGGGCGGATCGCCCGACGCATAGGATTGGCGGCATCATGAGATACCTGCTCAGGGTCCTGGTATCGGCCGCCGCGCTCGGCGTTGCCACGTGGGCGGTGCCCGGAATCAAGCTGACCACTGGTGCCGACTGGAAGAAGATCCTCACGCTGCTCGGCGTGGCGGTGATCTTCGGCATCATCAACGCCACGCTCAAGCCGCTGATCAAGGTCGTCGGCTGCGCGTTCTACGTGCTCACCTTGGGCCTTATCGCGCTCGTGGTGAACGGCCTGCTGCTGTGGCTCACCAGCGTGGTCGCGGGCGACTTGGACCTGCCCTTCCACGTGACCGGGTTCTGGGCGGGCTTCTGGGGCGCCCTCATCGTCGGGCTGGTCGGCTGGGTGCTGAACCTCCTCCTCGGGGACAAGCGCAAGCGCGAACCGCCGGCGGTGCGGGTTGTCCGAGTCAAGTTAACCCCTAGACTGGGGCGTCGAGATTCCTCAGCGATTCGGCGCTGAGCTAACCATCTGATTCCCCGGAGTGACGCGGACGTGAAGACTGACGTCGAAGAGCTGAGCCCGACTCGTGTACGGCTGAGCGTGGAAGTGCCCTTCGAAGAGCTGAAGCCGAGCCTGGATAAGGCCTACCGCGAGATCGCCCAGCAAGTCCGCATTCCCGGCTTCAGGCCGGGCCGGGTGCCCGCGAAGGTAATCGACAGCCGGTTCGGCAGGGACGCCGTGCTCAGCCAGGCGGTCAACGACGCGATCCCGGGCCTGTACGACAAGGCGATCGCGGACAGCGAGGTGCAGGCGCTCGGCCAGGGCGCGGTGGACATCGCCAAGCTTGACTACGGCAAGCAGCTCACGTTCACGATCGAGGTGGATGTCCGTCCGGACTTCGAACTGCCCGACCTGAGCACGCTGTCGGTCGAGGTGGACGGCACCACGGTCACCCCGGATGAGGTGGAGGAGTACCTCTCGCAGCTGCAGGAGCGCTTCGCCTCGCTCAAGTCGGTCCAGCGCCCGGTGGCCGATCGCGACTTCGTCTCGATTGACCTGGCCGCCACCGTGGACGGCAAGCCGGTCGAGGACGCCCAAGCCAGCGGCCTTTCGTATCAGGTCGGCGGCGACACGATGCTCGATGGCCTGGACGAGGCGCTGACCGGCCTGTCGGCGGGCGATACCGCCACCTTCCGCACCAAACTGCCCGGCGGCGAGTTCGCCGGCCGCGAAGCCGAGGCCACGGTCACCGTGCACAGCGTCAAGACCAAGGAAGTGCCCGGTCTCGACGACGACTTCGCCCAGCTGGCGAGCGAGTTCGACACGCTCGGGGAGTTCCGTGCCAGTACCCGCGGCCAGCTTGAGCGGTCCAAGTCCATGCAGCAGATCATCCAGGCCAGGGACAGGGCGCTGCAGGCGCTGCTGGACGCCGTCGATATCCCGCTGCCCGAAGGCATCGTCGCGGCCGAGGTCGAGCAGAGCAAGTCGTCGGTGCTGGACCAGCTGCAGCGGGCCGGTGCCGACCTGGACAGCTACCTGGCGGCGATCGGCCAGACGCCCGAGCAGTACGAAGCCGACGCCGAAGAGCGCGCCCGCCGCGCGGTCAAGGTCAGCCTGATCCTAGACAAGGTGGCCCGGCAGGAGGAGTTCAGTGTCACCGCCGAGGAGCTGTCCGCCTACGTGGCCCGTCAGGCGGAGCAGATGGGCATCCCGCCCGAGCGCCTCGCCCAGCAGCTCGCTCAGAACAATCAGCTCAACTTCGCCGCCGCTGAGGTAGTCCGCGCCAAGGCCATGAACGTCATCGCCGAGCGCGTCAAGGTCACCGACCCCGCGGGCACCGCGATCGACGTGGCGACCGCCCTAGCCGCCCCCACAGAGGCAACGTCCGACGATGGCACCTCCCCTGACGATGCGGCCCCCTCCGACGAACCCGAGGCCGTAGAGGAGTAACCCCGCCCGCCCATCGCCCCGCCCTCGGCCGCCCCCGCCCCGCCCCGCCCCCGCCCGCCGGTCATCGGGGCTCAGGGCACGTCGCGCGGGGTTATGTCCTGCTATGTCAGGCGGGCCGAGCGCGGGTGTATTACCACTGCTTGTTATGGCGCGAATAGGCTCTTAACGGCGCGCGACTTGGTGCGCCGGTAGCGAACAAGATGGCTGCGGCGGACGATCGGGTCTGCCGTCGGCGTTATGGTCCTGTCAACGACATCACACAGACTGGAGCAGGTGACCATCGTGACTCTGCAGGCGCCACCCCCTATCGTGGCCGCGTCCAACGAGCCTCCGCTGCTGCCGTTCGGGGACCAGCTGTTCCAGCGGCTGCTGCGGAACCGCATCATCTTCCTCGGCCAGCAGGTTGACGACGACCTCGCCAACCGGATCTGCGCGGAGCTCGTGCTGCTCGCCGCCGAGGACGACAAGCGCGATATCAGCATCTACATCAACTCGCCTGGTGGGTCGGTATATGCCGGTATGGCTATCTATGACGTGATGCAGTACGTGCCGAACGACGTCGCCACCTACGCGATGGGTATGGCCGCGTCCATGGGCCAGTTCCTGCTCACCGCCGGCGCGCACGGCAAGCGGTACGCGCTGCCGCACGCGCAGATCCTCATGCACCAGCCGTCTGGCGGCATCGGCGGCACGGCGTCCGACATACGGATCCAGGCCGAGCAGATGCTTTACATCAAGCGGACGCTGTTCGAGCGCACCGCCTACCACACCGGGCAGCCGCTCGATCAGATCGAGAAGGACGCCGACCGCGACCGCTGGTTCACCGCCGAGGAAGCCAAGGGCTACGGCTTCGTCGATCACGTGATCCGCAGCGCGAACGAGGTGCCGACGGGCGTCCCGTCATGAGCAATAGGGAGCCAAACATGAGCCCGCAGTCGCGGTACGTCCTGCCCTCCTTCGTTGAGCGCACCTCGTACGGGATCAAGGAGATGAACCCGTACAACAAGCTCTTCGAGGAGCGGATCATCTTCCTCGGTGTCCAGATCGACGACGCCTCGGCCAACGATGTCATGGCACAGTTGATCACGCTGGAGTCGATCGACCCGGACCGTGACATCACCATGTACATCAACTCGCCCGGCGGGTCGATGACCTCGATGATGGCGATCTATGACACGATGCAGTTCGTCCAGCCGCAGATCATGACGTGCTGCATCGGCCAGGCCGCCTCGGCCGCTGCCGTGCTGCTCGCGGCCGGTACCAAGGGCAAGCGGGTCGCCCTGCCGAACTGCAGGATCCTCATCCACCAGCCGGCCACCGAGGGCGGCTACGGGCAATCCACGGACATGGAGATCCAGGCACGGGAGATCCTGCGGATGCGGGCGTCCATGGAGCAGATCCTGTCCAGGCACACCGGCAAGGACGAGGAAGAAGTCCGCCGCGACATCGAGCGGGACAAGTTCCTCACCGCCGAGGAGGCCAAGGACTACGGACTGATCGATGAGGTGCTGACTGTGATCAAACGGGGCGCTGAGCGCCCTGCGGAGGTAGTGTCGTCTTAGCGGGAGGAATTGGCTCTTCCCTCCTGAGCTGCCGAGCGGTTTGATGGGTCCATTGACGGACCCGTCAGCACCGCGGAGGCGGTACCGTCGATTGGGCTTGGCCGCTAGCCTGGAAAGGGCAAGGCAGCCTGGTGAGGGCACGGCTCGGTCACCGCTCCGCGGTGGCCTCGGGATAGGAGTACTGGGTGGCACGCATCGGAGACGGTGGGGACCTGCTGAAATGCTCGTTCTGCGGGAAGAGCCAGAAGCAAGTCAAGAAGCTCATCGCCGGCCCAGCCGTGTACATCTGCGATGAGTGCATCGACCTGTGCAACGAGATCATCGAGGAGGAGCTGGCCGAGCCCGCCGAGTTCAAGTGGGACAGCCTGCCCAAGCCCCGGGAGATCTACGAGTTCCTCGATGCCTACGTGATAGGGCAGGACAAGGCGAAGAAAGCCCTCTCGGTCGCCGTGTACAACCACTACAAGCGGGTGCAGTCGGGCGATGACCGGCCGGGTTCGGGCGACGAGGGCGTCGAACTGGCCAAGTCCAACATCTTGCTGCTGGGGCCCACTGGCTCCGGCAAGACGCTGCTCGCCCAGACCCTGGCCAGGCTGCTCAACGTGCCGTTCGCCATCGCCGACGCGACCGCCCTGACCGAGGCTGGCTACGTTGGCGAGGATGTTGAGAACATCCTGCTCAAGCTCATCCAGGCGGCCGACTACGACGTCAAGAAGGCCGAAACCGGCATCATCTACATCGACGAGATCGACAAGATCGCCCGCAAGAGCGAGAACCCGTCGATCACCCGCGACGTATCTGGTGAAGGCGTACAGCAGGCGCTGCTGAAGATCCTCGAGGGGACTACGGCGAGCGTGCCTCCGCAAGGCGGACGCAAGCACCCGCACCAGGAGTTCATCCAGATCGACACCACCAATGTGCTGTTCATCTGCGGCGGGGCCTTCGCAGGTCTGGAGAAGATCATCGAGTCCCGTTCGGGCAATAACGGGATGGGATTCAACGCCAAGCTGCGGGTGCGGAACAAGAACACGTCCGCGGACCAGTTCTCCGACGTGATGCCCGAGGATCTGCTGAAGTTCGGCATGATCCCGGAGTTCGTCGGTCGGCTCCCGGTCATCACCAGCGTGCACAACCTGGACAGAGACGCGCTCATCCAGATTCTCACCGAGCCGCGCAACGCGCTGGTCAAGCAGTACAGGCGACTGTTTGAGCTGGACGGTGTCGACCTGGAGTTCACGCCGGACTCGCTGGAGGCCATCGCCGATCAGGCGAACCTGCGTGGCACCGGGGCGCGCGGCCTGCGGGCCATCATGGAGGAAGTATTGCTCTCCGTGATGTACGAAGTGCCATCACGCAAGGATGTCGAGCGTGTGGTTATCACCCGTGAGGCCGTTCTGGAGAACGTGAATCCGACGATCGTGCCGCGAGCCGTAGACCGGCGGACTCCACGGGAAAAGTCGGCCTGATACCGCGCAGCGCCGGGCACTGGTGGCTATTAACCAGGCGTTCAAACCGCCCGCGCGCTGCGTATGCACACATGTCGATTTTGCGGGTATTGCCTATGATCATTGGTGTTCGCAGGTAGCCTCTCGATTATTGCCGTTAGTCTGGCGCGGTCCCGCCACGCCGGATCACGTGCTGACAGCAGCCGTCTTCCTTAGCGACGGGGATGAAACGCAGATGAGTGGTTGGGACGCCCCCAGGGGCGGTTGGGGTCCGCAGGACGAGGGCGGACAAGAGCAGGACGCGTCGGCTGGCATGCGTCACGGGCGCCGCGGGATCCCAGGGCACGACCGGGAGGGCGCTGGGTCCGGTTACGGACAGGCACCGGGGTACGAGCAGGGCTACGGGCAGGCGCCGGGCTATGGCCAGCAGGGTGGATACGACCAGGGTTACGGCCAGCAGGAAAGTTACGGCCAGCCGGAAGGCTACGGCCAGCCGACGGTCGGCGGGTACGGCCAGCCGGAAGGCTACGGCCAGCCGGAAGGCTACGGGCAGCCGACGGTCGGCGGGTACGGCCAGCCGGAAGGCTACGGGCAGGTCAGCGGCGGCTATGGGCAGCCCGACGGGTACAGCCAGCAGCCCGACGGGTACGGCGCGCAGACGGACGGGTACGGCCAGCTGCCCGCGAACGGATATGACCAATCCTCTGGCCCCAACGCGTTCGGCCAGGTCGACGGGTACCAGCAATCCTGGGGCAGCGATTCCCCGCAGTCCGGCTTCGGTCAGTCCGGCTTCGGTGACCCGGCTCCGGCCATGCAGGAGGGGATGACCCAGCGATTCGTCCCCGGCCAGGACTTCGGCCAGCCCGCGTTGCCGGCCCCGCCTTCGCCGCCGCAGCCCTCGTTCACTCCCAACGGCTATGACCAGAACGGCTTCGGGCAGGATGCCTACAGCCAGAACGGCTACGGTGGCCAGCCGGAGGCCAGCCAGCTTGACGGGTACGCTGCCCAGCCGAGCGGCTTCGGCCAGCCGGGCTACGGCCAGCCGGGCTACGGCCAGCCGGGCTACGGCCAGCCGGGCTACGGCCAGCAGGCCTTTGGGCAGCCGGCTAACGGGCAGAACGGGTATGGCGCGCAACAGGGCTTCGGCCAGCAGGACGGGTATGGCGGCCCGGCCGGGTATGCCGCCCAGCAGAACGGCTACGGCGCCCCGGCCGGGTATGCCGCCCAGCAGGCGGGTTACGGTGCTGGTACTCAGCAGGACGGGTACGGCGGTCCGCAGGGCTATGACCAGCCCGGGTACGGTATGGGTGCTCAGCAGGGGTATGACCAGCAGGGCTATGACCAGCAGCAAGGGTATGGCCAGCAGGGGTATGACCAGCAGCAGGGGTACGGGCAGCAGCAGGGGTACGGGCAGCAGGGCTACGGCGGCGGGTATGGCGGCCCGGGCGGCTACGACAATCAGCCCGGCTACGACAATCAGCCCGGCTATGACAACCAGCCCGGCTACGAGCCCAATCCGTACGGACAGCAGGGCTACCAGCAGCAGGCGTACGGCAACGACTCCTTCCCGGGTGGCGATGGCCGCTCGCGGTCGGCCCTTTCGTCCCCGGGCATGAGCGGATCGAAGAAAATCCTCTATATAGGCGGTGCGATAGCGGCTGTCCTGATCATCGTGGTCGGCTTCGTCTACCTGGGCAAGGGCGGTTCGAACAAGCCGGGTTCTGGCAGTACGGCCAGCCCGTCGGCGGGCTCCGGCGCCGGCATGGGCGCAACGACGACGGCATATACGCTCAAGGCGCCGGAGAAGATCCGCAAGATGACGTATAGCGCGACATCGACCGCTGAGGAGACGCAGGGCTTGAAGCTCTCCACCGCCGCGAAGAACTTCAAGAAGGACGGATACGGCACGGCGACCAAGCTCGTTGCCGGTGTCTACTACCTCTCCGGCAGTTCACACCTCATCGACGCGCAGAACTTCCACGGCTTCTACGTCATCGGGTACGTCGGCAGGTTCAACGTGAGCACGATCATCGGCCACGAGGAGAAGGTGCTGGTCAATCCCGTCAGCGAGTCACCCGGCTCGCACGGGGGCGAGATGGTCTGCGGTCTCGGGAAATCCGACGCCGGCTCGGAGGGGAGCGTCTGTGCCTGGGCAACACCCACCACGTTCGTCACCGTTCAGTACGACAGCGGCGTTAACGGCCTGGCTCCGTACGCGAACATGTACGCGACAGCCCTGAAGATCCGCAACGGCATGGAAGTGCCGGCTTCATAGCAGGGCGGGTGGCCATAGACTCACCTCTCGTGAGCAGCAGACCCGAACCGATCGAGTTGCCCTCCCAGTACTCACCCGCGGAGGTCGAAGGACCGCGTTATGAGCGCTGGGAGAAGGCAGGGTACTTTACCGCGACTGTGTCAGCTGAGCCTGGCGCCAGCGATAAGCGACCGTTCTCGATCGTCATCCCTCCGCCGAACGTCACCGGCTTTCTCCACATCGGCCACGCGCTCGACCACACGCTGATCGACGCCACGATCCGGCGCCGCCGCATGCAGGGCTACAACACGCTGTGGCTGCCCGGCATGGACCACGCTGGCATCGCCACGCAGAATGTCGTAGAGCGCGAACTCGCCAAGGAGGGCTTGAGCCGCCACGACCTCGGCCGCGAGGCGTTCGTCGACCGGGTCTGGCAGTGGAAGGCCGAATCCGGCGGCAAGATCCTTGGGCAGATGCGCCGCCTCGGTGACAGCGTCGACTGGACCCGCGAGCGTTTCACCATGGACGAGGGGCTCAGCCGCGCTGTCCAGACTATCTTCAAGCGGCTTTTCGACGACGGCCTTATCTACCGCGCCGAACGCATCATCAACTGGTGCCCGCGCTGCCTCACCGCGCTCTCGGACATTGAGGTCGACCACAGCGACGACGAGGGTGAGCTTGTCTCGATACGGTACGGCTCTGTTAGCCGGGACGGGGTCGACGAGTCGATCGTGGTCGCCACCACCCGGGCTGAGACCATGCTCGGAGACACCGCCGTCGCGGTGCACCCATCCGATGAGCGGTACGCCCATCTGGTCGGGAAGACCGTCGAACTGCCGCTCACCGGCCGCCGGATCCCGATTGTCGCCGATGAGCACGTCGACCCGGCGTTCGGCACCGGCGCGGTGAAGGTCACACCCGCCCACGACCCGAACGACTTCGAGATCGGCCGCCGTCACGACCTGCCCAGCATCGTGATGCTAGACGAGCATGGCATCGTGACCGCGCACGGTCCGTTCCAGGGTCTGGACCGGTTCGAGGCCCGCCCCGCTGTGGTCGCCGCGCTGCGTGAGGAGGGCCGGATCGTTAAGGAGGTCCGTCCGTACCTGCACGCGGTGGGCCACTGCAGCCGCTGCGGCACCACGGTCGAGCCGCGCCAGTCGCTGCAGTGGTTCGTGCGGGTGGAGACGCTCGCCCGCGCCGCCGGCGACGCCGTCCGCGATGGTCGCGTCCGCATCCACCCGCCGGAGCTCGCCGCCCGGTACTTCGCCTGGGTGGACGACATGCACGACTGGTGCATTTCCCGCCAGCTGTGGTGGGGGCACCGCATCCCAGTTTTTTATGATGATCAGAACAACCTCGTGTGCGTGGGCCCGGATGAGCAAGCGCCCGATGGCTGGCGGCAGGACCCTGACGTCCTCGACACCTGGTTCTCTTCTGCCCTGTGGCCGTTCTCCACGCTCGGCTGGCCGGACGAGACGGCCGATCTCCGCACGTTCTATCCGACCAGCGTGCTGGTGACCGGGTACGACATCTTGTTCTTCTGGGTCGCCCGGATGATGCTGTTCGGGTTGTATGCGATGGACGGCCGCGAGCCCTTCCGCGTCGTTGCCTTGCACGGCCTGGTCCGGGATCAGTTCGGCAAGAAGATGTCTAAGTCGCGCGGCAACACGGTCGACCCGCTCGACTGGATCGACAGGTTCGGCGCGGACGCGACCAGGTTCACCTTGGCCCGCGGCGCCAACCCTGGCAGCGACGTGGCGATCAGCGAGGAATGGGCGGCGGGCTCGCGTAACTTCTGCAACAAGCTGTGGAACGCGACCCGCTTCGCCCTGCTAAACGGCGCCCGCGTGCCCTCGTCCGCACCCTCGCCCGTACCCTCGTCCGCCCCGGCGCCTTCCGCCGCTCCCGTGTCGTCCGCCGCTCCCGTGTCGTCCGCCGCGCCGGACATTTCGTATTCCGCCACAGATCGTTGGATTCTGTCCCGTTTGTCGGCGGTGACCGCCGAGGTGGACGGACTGTTTGAGCAGTTCGAGTTCGGCAAGATCTGCGAGGCGCTGTACCACTTCGCGTGGGACGAGGTGTGCGACTGGTACGTGGAGCTGGCCAAGGTCCCGCTCAGTGGTGGCGATCCGGCGGCCGCCGACCGGACCCGCGAGGTGCTCGGCTTCGTGCTCGACCAACTGCTGCGGCTGCTGCACCCGATCATGCCGTTTGTCACCGAGGAGCTCTGGACGGCGCTGACCGGCGAGGACTCGGTGATGGTCGCGGCCTGGCCGTCGTACTCGTTTACCGACCTCCCCGCCGAAGCCGAAATCGCGTCAGTGATGCGGCTGGTCACCGAGATCCGCCGGTTCCGGTCCGACCAGGGCCTCAAGCCCGGTCAGCGGGTTCCCGCCCGGCTTTCTGGCGCACGGCACGAGGAGAGCGTCCGAGTTCTGCTCCGGCTCACCCCGGCGTCCGCGGATTTCGCCGCCTCCGCGTCGCTGGAGGCCGAAGGCGTGACGGTGGAATTGGACCTGGCTGGCGTCGTCGACGTGGCGGCCGAGCGGCGCCGGGTGGAGAAGGATCTGTCGGCCGCCCGTGCCGAAGCCGAACAGACCTCCCGCAAGCTGGGCAACGCCTCATTCACCGGCAAGGCACCGCCCGACGTCATCGAAAAGACCCGCCAGCGCCTAGAAACGGCCAAAGCAGACATCGCCCGCCTTGAGCAGCGCCTAGCCGCCCTGCCCGCCTAGCCCCGCGCCCCGTTGATTGGCTCTGATGCACTTTATGGGACGGTTTGCGTTCGGTGGCTGCGACCCCGGCGTGAGGTGGGTGCGGCTCGTGCTGGCCCGGGTGGCGCGGCGTGAAAATAACGTGGAGGATTACCGCTTCGTGCCCGTCTGTCATACGTATACGACGGTTAACCTTCCACGAAGCGGCAGAACACCACGTTAAATGGCTCTGGCACACTTTACGGGGAGACCGGCTGCCAACCCTGGCCGCCCGAAGGGTACATATGCGCCATCTCACTGGCTGTGGCGGTTAATCGAATGAGCGTGTGCAGTTATACCCCTATAGGGGGTACAACTGCACACGATAGCCGGTATCGCTGCCCATGCGAGTGTTATGTCCCGTTCTGGCCGCTCATCGGGCCCGCGGTGTCCGTGTCATCGGAGACAACGTCCCATAAAGTGAGCCGAAGCCCGTTAAGTGGAGAGCCAGGCCATCCCGTTAGTCACAGGGACACCTTGCGGCACGTTAGCAACTTTCTTGCCCGTACGCCACCAGCCGGGAGCGCGCAACTGGGCAACAGCGCCCCATGAGGTGCGTCAGAGCCCGTCAATCGGCGGCCCGCGCCGGGCTGGGCGGCGGCCTGCGCCGGGCTGGGCGGCGGTGAAGGGCGGCGGGGCCCCTAGGATGGCGTGCATGTCCATTACCCGTGACGATGTCGTGCACCTGGCGCGGCTGTCCAGGATCGCGCTGACCGATCATGAACTGGATCATCTGGCGCCTCAGCTGGACCAGATCATTGCGGCGGTCGCCCAGATCCAGGAGGTCGCCGTCGACGGAATCCCGCCGACATCACACGCGACCGGCCTGACCAACGTGTTGCGCGAAGATGAGCCGCGCCCGTGCCTTACGCCGGAGGAGGCGCTGGATCAGGCGCCCGCGGTCGACCTGCAGCGATTCAAGGTGCCGCGCATCCTTGGGACTGAGGAGTAGCCGTGGACTTGACTCGCGGCACCGCCGCCGAGCTGGTCGGCCTGCTCAGGGCCAAGCAAGTCTCCGCGCGTGAGGTCACGCAGGCCCATCTGGACCGGATTGCCGCCGTGGACGGCAAGGTGCACGCCTTCCTGCACCTGGCCGCCGATCAGGCTCTCGCCCAGGCGGACGACATCGACGACCGCCGCGCCGCCGGTGAAGATCTCCCCACGCTGGCTGGCGTCCCGATCGCCGTCAAGGACGTGTTCACCACCAAGGGCATTCCTACCACCTGCGGTTCGCGCATCCTCGAGGGCTGGCACCCGCCCTACGAGTCGACGATCACCACCCGGCTCAGGGAAAACGGCGCGGTCATCCTCGGCAAGACGAACATGGACGAGTTCGCTATGGGCTCGTCAACCGAGAACTCCGCCTACGGGCCCAGTCATAACCCGTGGGAACTGAGTAAGGTTCCCGGCGGCTCGTCCGGCGGATCTTCGGCGGCGGTCGCCGCCTACGAGGCGCCGCTAGCTATCGGCACGGATACGGGCGGCTCGATTCGCCAGCCCGCCGCGGTCTGCGGCATCGTCGGCACCAAGCCGACCTACGGCGGGTCGTCCCGCTACGGAGTCGTGGCATTCGCGAGCAGCCTGGACACCCCTGGCCCGTTCGCCCGGACTGTGCTGGACACCGCGCTGCTGCATGAGGCCATGTCCGGGCATGACCCGATGGACTCCACATCCATTGACGCGCCCGTCCCGCCAGTGGTCGAAGCCGCCAGGCAGGCGGACGTCAGCGGCTTGCGGATCGGCGTAGTTACCGAACTGTCCGGTGACGGCTACCAGGGTGGGGTCATGGCGCGTTTCGCCGAGGCTGTCGAACTGCTCGAACACCTGGGTGCCAAGGTCACTGAGGTGAGCTGTCCGCACTTCAAGTACGCGTTGCCGGCCTACTACCTGATCGCGCCCAGCGAGTGCTCGTCCAACCTGGCCCGCTTCGACGCCATGCGGTACGGGCTGCGGGCAGGCGACGACGGCACGCGTGACGCCGAAGAGGTCATGTCGCTCACCCGCGAGGCCGGTTTCGGTGCCGAGGTGAAGCGCAGGATCATCCTCGGTACATATGCGCTGTCCAGCGGGTACTACGACGCCTACTACGGCAAGGCACAGCAGGTCCGCACGCTGATCATCAGGGACTTCGACGCCGCGTTCGCCCAGGTGGACGTGCTGGTGTCGCCGACCACGCCGACCACCGCGTTCGGCATCGGCGAGCGCGCCGACGACCCAGTGGCGATGTACCTCGCCGACCTGTGCACAATCCCGTCAGACCTGGCGGGCAACGCGGCGATCTCCGTCCCGTGCGGCCTGGCCGACGAGGACGGCCTGCCCGTCGGCCTGCAAGTGATGGCGTCGGCCATGGCCGATGACCGGCTGTACCGGGTGGCCGCCGCCGCGGAGGCCGCGCTCACCGCCCGCTGGGGACAGCCCCTGCTCACTCGCGCGAAGGGACTCCAGGCATGACCAGCACCGTGACTGACCGGTACGAGCCGGTCATCGGCCTGGAGACCCACGTCGAACTGGGCACCAGGACCAAGATGTTCTGCGGCTGCACGACCGTTTTCGGCGGCGAGCCGAACAGCCAGGTGTGCCCGGTCTGCCTGGGCCTGCCCGGGTCGCTGCCCGTGGTCAACAAACTGGCGATCGAGTACACGGTCAGGATCGGCCTGGCGCTGAACTGCTCGATCGCGTCCTGGTGTCGCTTCGCCAGGAAAAACTACTTCTACCCGGACATGCCGAAGAACTTCCAGATCTCCCAGTACGACGAGCCGTTGTGTACCAACGGCTACCTGGACATCCACGTTGACGGCCAGCTATTCAAAGTCGGCATCGAGCGGGTGCACCTGGAAGAGGACACCGGCAAGTCGCTGCACGTGGGCGGCGCCACCGGCCGGATCCACGGTGCCGACTACTCGCTGGTCGACTACAACCGGGCAGGCATCCCGCTGGTGGAGATCGTGACCAAGCCGGTCGACGGCACCGGTGCGCTCGCGCCCGTCGTCGCCCGCGCCTACGTCACCGATCTGCGCGACCTGATCCGCTCGCTCGGCGTCTCCGACGTGCGGATGGAGGAAGGCTCGATGCGCTGCGACGTGAACACGTCGCTGTCACCGGCCGGGTCGGGAACATGGGGAAAGCGCACGGAGACAAAGAACGTCAACTCGCTTCGCTCGGTAGAGCGCGCAGTCCGATCGGAGATGGAGCGGCAGGCCTCCGTACTCGACGCCGGCAAGCGGGTCATCCAGGAAACCAGGCATTTCCACGAGGACAGCGGTACTACAACTTCTGGCCGGTCCAAGGAAGAGGCACAGGACTACCGGTACTTCCCCGAGCCGGACTTGGTGCCGGTCGCCCCGCCAGCCGATTGGGTCGAGCAGATCCGGGCTGACCTGCCCGAGGCCCCGTCCGCGCGCCGGGCCCGGCTGCGGGCCGAGTGGAGCCTGTCTGACCTGGACATGTCGGCGCTCACCAATGCGGACGCACTTGACCTGGTCGAGGCGACGGTCACGGCGGGTGCGACCCCAGCCGACGCGCGCAAGTGGTGGCTCGGTGAACTGGCGCGCCACGCCAACGAGGCGGGCATCGAGCTCAGCAAACTGGCCGTGACCCCCGTCCAGGTCGCGCGCGTCACCGCCCTTGTGGCCGCGGGCACGCTCAACGACAGTTTGGCTCGCCAGGTCTTCGACGCGGTGCTGGCCGGCGAAGGCGACCCGGACGAGGTCGTCGCGGCTAGGGGCCTGGCCGTCGTCAGCGACGAGGGCGCGCTTCTCGCCGCCGTGGACAAGGCGGTCGCCGCCAACCCGGACGCGGTCGCCAGCATCCGGGCTGGCCGGACCGGCGCGATCGGCGTCCTGGTTGGCGCTGTCATGAAGGCGACCCGCGGCAAGGCCGACGCCGCCCGCGTACGCGCACTCATCGATCAGCGCCTTAGCGGTTCATGACCACCCTCGCTGGAGCGCCAGGCACTGATGTGCCATGGACACCACCGTGTCATCAGCCGCGTTCGGATCAAGAATTACAAATCCATCGCTTCATGCGACGTGCGTCTCGGCCCGCTTACCATACTCGTCGGTCCCAATGGCGTCGGCAAGAGCAATTTCCTTGATGCGCTCTCCCTTCTCGCTAGGGCATTGGGGACCACGCCTAACGAGGCAATCAGTAGCCGCGGAGGCATAGCCGAAATCGTCTGTCGGGTCCCCGTTCCGACCGACTCATTTAGCATCGCGGTGGACGTCAATCTGCCGTGGGGCGTAAAGGCAAAGACAACGGCCTATGCTAGCTATATGTTCGAGGTCGCGCGTAAGCCAGCAGGCGGGCCGAATGCCTTCGAGATCATGCATGAGGAGTGTGAACTGCGCCGAAGCGGCCAGGTGTTTTGGCGATTTCGTGTCGGGGGCGGCCATGTGCTGGATGAAACCCGCGATCCGCAGGACGCCGAGATCCCACCTGACCGGCTCTATCTGCAACAGACGTTCAATTTTGAACCATTGTTCAGGCGCTTGCAGGAAATGCGCTTCTACAATTTTAGCCTCGACGTCCTGCGTAAACCTCAGCAGCGTTCCTCGAATGCTATCCTTGACAGCCGCGGGGAGTATCTGCCTGACGTTCTGGGAGCCCTGCGTGCGGAAGGGGCGGGCTACAAGGAGCGTGTCGACGACTACCTGCGCGCGATTATGCCCGACGCCGTCGGCATCGATCAGTGGCTAGTTGGCGGAACGCCGTTTACAACGGTCATGCTTCGGTTTCTGACAGGTTACGGGGGCCGTGAAAAGGTTTTCGGGCCAGACGGCATTTCGGATGGAACCATTCGCGCTGCGGCGGTTCTTGCCGCGCTGTTTCAGCCAGCGGTACGCAACGGGCAGCTCAATCTGATTGGTATCGAGGAGCCTGAGATCGCACTCCACCCGGCTGCGGCTGGCGTGCTCTTCGACGCTCTGTCGGAGGCCAGCGAGTACGTCCAGGTGATTGCCGCCACGCAGAGCGCTGATCTGCTTGACCGGGAAGACCTCGACGCGTCGCTCGTTCGCGCCGTGACTATGCGGGACGGACTCACCATCATCGGCGAGATCGACGACGCGAGCCGGGAGATCGCAGGAAAGAAGCTGCACACCTTGGGTGAGCTCATGCGGGGCGACCAGTTCGTGCCGAAAACCTCGGACGACCAGTCGTGAACCAGCCGTGGTCACCGGTCACGATAACATCGATTGTCGAAGGCGAAGGTGATGTTGCCGCTGTACCGAAATAGACGCGGACAAGGATTGCCCGGCCGAACTCGGCCCGGTCTTGCTTGACCGCGCCCGCAAGTCGCGTCCGGACAAGCAGATTGCGGTGGTGCTCGCCAAGAAGGAGTTTGAGGCGTGGTACCTGGCCATCCTGGCGGGGAGGTTCGGCCTAGCCGACGGCGACCTGCGCCTGCTGGTGCTCGCCGAGTTGACCACTACGGCGTGGAGCGTGGCCGGCCGGGACTGGGTTCGCCGTGACGGTGCCGGCGGTCGCGCCGCCCTCGTCGACGGCGTCCGCGCCGCCTTCGCCGCGATCCCGGCCAGCCTTGAACTGCGTGCTTCTCCGTGATCCTGCTTTATCCGACGTGGAAGGGTCGGCGCTTGCCCACGGTCGTGGGCACTAGGCGCGGGAAAGCCGCGGCCCGCGATCACGAGAACCCAGCTCGTGCGAGAGCGGCCGACGGTAACGGACCTCGGACAGTGAGTAGCTGCCCCTCTCCTCGACCCTGGCTGTCCCGTCAAATATCCAGCCGGCCGCCGCATAGAAGCGGCGGGCGCGCTCGTTGGTATCCAGCACCCACAGCGTCGCGTCCGTGTAGCCAGCTGCGGCGAGCCGCGAGACCGCGGCGTCCATCAGCAGCCGCCCGGTGCCGCGCCCCCAGTAAGCGGGCAGCAGGTAAATCGTGGTCAGCTCACCGGTCCGCGCCGGGTCGCCGTCCTGGTCGCGGGTCGGGCCGACGTGCGCGAAGCCGATGACCGGACGGTCGGCATCGGCGACAAGCACCATGCCTGGAGCCGTTTCGATGTTGCGCTGCCACCCGCCGACCCGCGCGGCCGATACCTCGAGCCGGTCGAGTACCTCCTGGGGGATGAGCCCGCGGTAAGCGCCCTGCCAGGACTCGACGTGCACCTCGGCGATCCTTGTCGCGTCGTCCGGCGTAGCGTCTCGCACCTGTACCGTCATACCCGGCATTTTGCTGGCCGCCCGCCAGCGTCGCAAACGGTTATCCGCGGGCTCAATGGTGCCATTGACACGTTAGGGCGTCCCTGAGCGGACTCAATGGTGCCATTGACACGTTAAGGGGTCCCTGAGCGGGCTCAATGGTGCCATTGACACGTTGGAGGGGGCTGAGGGGGAGGGGCCGCGGGCGGGGCGGGGGCGCGGGCCGCGGGCGGGGCTGAGGGGGGATGGGAGCCGCAGGCTGGGCGCTCAGCCGGAGAGTGAGGAGCGGCGCCAGGCGCCGGGGCCGTGATCCAGGCGGCGGCGCAGTCGCGCCGCTGGGTCCGCCCACGCGGAAACCGGTGCGACAGACGGCGAAGACGAAGCGGCACGCCGTGACATCAGCACCGCCAGCACAGCGGCGAGTTCTTCCGCGGTGGGCGTGCCACGCACTACCGCGACAGGCGCCACTGACTGTTCTGACGGCATAAAGACCTTGACTTCCCGACGACGATGCCGAACTCGCGGTGCACTCTCTCCCAGAACGCGTCACGCAGCCACTCGCGAGCTTCCTGGAACGGGCGCAGCGACAGGCCGAGCTCCTTCTCCGCGTCGACCAGCAGTTCCTTGTCGATCACCGGCGGAAGGATCGGGCCAGGCAGCAGGTCCCTGATGTTGTCCCGGCCGCGGGTGAGGATCCACTTCTGCGCGACGTGCTCGCCCGCCTCTTCCACCCGCACCCGGTCCGGACCGAGCCGGGGGGTCGGGCCGGTCATCGTCGGGTACGCGCCGCTATGAGCCGGGGAGCCGGGCCGCACGACCGGCATCGGCCGGGTCGGATGCCGTTCGCCGAACAGCTGCGCCGGTGTCGGCGCGGCACCCGACGCCATCGGGTCGGGCCGCGCGTCAACCACGGGAACCGGGTTCTTAGTGAAGTAAGGCCGCAGGAACGCGCCGTCGAGCACGTCCACCGTGTCCGATTCCCAGACCAGGCGTTCAGCCTGGTTGGTGCCGTACGGCGGTTCGATGCCCCACAGGTGCACGCGCACGCCATAGGCCTGAGCCGCCTCGACCGCGGGGACCATGTCCTCGTCGCCGGCGATCAGCACCGCGTCGGTGATCGCGCGATGCCTGGCCAGCGCTTCCATGTCGGCCCTGATCTGCGCGTCGACGCCCTTCTGCTGGCCGCGTGCGTTCAGGTTGCCGAGCCGGAGCTTGACCCACGGCATCTGGGCGATGACCCGCTGGTCGATGGTAGGCACCCGGTCACGGGCGGCGTCGTACCAGTACACGCGCAGCAGTTCGCCGCGGATCAGGTCATCCGCGTGCTTGATGATCACCTGGATGAGCGGCACCGCGTCGGCCCGGAACTCCCGGCGGGAACTCGTGCCGAACAGCAGCTCACCCGCGGCCGCGTAGATATAGCCAACGTCCACCATGACCGCGTACCTGGCCAGGATCGGTAGCGGGGCTGCGAATTCGGTCATCACCTCGACTCTAGGCCAGTTGGGACGGTGCGCGCGCCACTTGCGACACTTTTGCCGACGGCCCGAAACGAAACCGCTGCGCTAGGTGACCACTAAAGCGGTATATTCCCATGCTTCTTGGGCGGCAGCATCTGCCGCTTGGTCCGCAGCGTGCGCAGCGCGCTGGTGATCGCAAGCCGGGTTTGAGCCGGGCGGATCACCGCGTCCACGTAACCGCGCTCGGCCGCGATATACGGGTTGGCGAGTGTGTCCTCGTACTCTGTTATCTTGGCCGCCCGGAAGGCGGCTGGATCCTCAGCCGAAGAAAGCTCACGACGGTAGAGCACGTTCACCGCGCCCTCCGCGCCCATCACCGCGATCATCGCGGTCGGCCAGGCGAGGTTGACGTCACCGCCGAGATGTTTGGACCCCATCACGTCGTACGCGCCGCCGTATGCCTTGCGGGTGATCACCGTGATCTTCGGCACCGTCGCCTCCGCGTAGGCGTAGAGCAGCTTGGCGCCGCGCCGGATGATGCCCCGCCACTCCTGGTCGACGCCGGGCAGGAAGCCAGGTACGTCGACAAACGTCAGAATGGGAACGTTGAAGGCGTCGCAGGTGCGCACGAAACGCGCCGCCTTCTCCGACGCGTCGATATCCAGGACACCGCTGAGCTGCATCGGCTGGTTCGCCACCACGCCTACCGGCGCGCCCTCGACCCGGCCGAAGCCGACCAGGATGTTCGGCGCGAACCCGGCGTGGATCTCCAGGAACTCCCCGTCGTCGAGCACGTGGGTGATCACCTTGTGCATGTCGTATGGCTGCGCCGGCGAGTCCGGGATGATCGTGTCAAGCTCGGAGTCGGGCTCCTCGTCGATCTTCGAGACCGTGAGCCGCGGCGGATCCTCCATATTGTTGGACGGCAGGTAAGACAGCAGCTCGCGGGCGAAGTCGATGCAGTCCTGCTCGTCGGCGGCCTGGTAGTGCGCCACGCCGGACTTGACGCCGTGCGTGTAAGCGCCACCGAGTTCCTCCAGCGTCACGTCCTCGCCGGTCACAGCCTTGATCACGTCGGGCCCGGTGATCGCCATGTACGACGTGCCCTCGACCATGAGCGTGAAATCGGTGATCGCGGGGGAGTACACCGCCCCGCCCGCGCACGGCCCCATGACCAATGAGATCTGCGGGATCACGCCAGAGGCGTGCACGTTCCTGAGGAAGATCTCCGCGTACAGGCCGAGCGCGACCACTCCCTCCTGGATGCGCGCGCCGCCGCTGTCGTTGATGCCGATCACCGGGCAGCCAGTCTTCATCGCGTAATCCATCACCTTGACGATCTTCTCGCCGTAGACCTCGCCCAGGCTGCCGCCGCGGACCGTGAAGTCCTGGCTGAACACGCACACGGGTCGGCCGTCGACCGTGCCGTATCCGGTGACGACGCCGTCGCCGTACGGGCGGCTGGCGGCCATGCCGAAGTCGTGCGCCCGGTGCCTGGCCAGCTGATCGAACTCGGTGAACGAACCCGGGTCAAGCAGCAGGTCAACCCGCTCGCGCGCGGTGAGCTTACCTAGCCTGTGCTGCTTTTCCACGGCCTGCTCGGAGCCGGCGTGCATCGCCTGATCGCTGCGGCGGGTCAGTTCGGCGATCTTGCCGGCGGTCGTGTGCGGTGCGGGGACCTCGTCTGCCATGCGCCTCAGATTAGCGGGGCATTACGCTCTAGGCGTGAACAGGGAGAAGGACCGCGCCCAGCTGCCCAAGCCGATGCGCCGCGATGTCCGGCTGCTCGGCGACATGCTCGGCGAGACGCTGCGGGACGATATTGGCCAGGACCTGCTCGACGACGTGGAAGAGCTGCGCCGCGCCGTGATCGAAGCGCGCCTCGGCCGGCATATAAGCGACGAGATCGTGAACCTGGTCGGGTCCTGGACGCTAGACCGGGCCGAGCAGGTCGCCAGGGCGTTCACCGTCTACTTTCACCTGGCCAACCTGGCCGAGGAACACCAGCGCATCCGCATCCTCCGCGAGCGTGACACCGGCGAGCAGCCGTTCCGCGAGTCGCTGGCCGCCGCGGCCGAGCACGTGGACGCCACCGGCCTGGACGACCTGCGCGTCCACCTCGTGCTCACCGCCCATCCCACCGAAGCCAGGCGGCGCGCCGTGGTCGGAGCGCTGCACCGGATCAGCGAGCTGCTGGATGTTGTGAACGACGAGCACCACGGCGCCGCCGAACGCGCCGAGGCCTCCCGCGCCCTGCGCGAGCAGGTCGACCTGCTATGGCGCACCTCCCAGCTCCGGGTGAAGGCGATGGACCCGATCGACGAGGTCCGCACGGTGATGACCGCGTTCGACGAGACGCTGTTCCGTGTCGTCCCCTCGGTCTACCGCGAGCTGGACAGAGCGCTTTCGCCGCGGTCGGGGGCGGAGCCCGCGCGGGTTCCCGCGTTCATCAGGTTCGGCAGCTGGGTCGGGGCGGACCGTGATGGCAACCCGTTCGTGACCGCGCAGGTCACCAGGGAGGCCGCCGTGATCCAGGCCGAGCACGCGCTGCGCGCCCTCGAGGCGAGCACGACCAGGGTCGGCCGCTCGCTGACCGTGCACGGTTCCGGTCTGCGCACGGAACTGGCCGACGCCCGGGCCGCTCATCCCGAACTGCTCGCCGACCTTGAGGCGCGTGCTCCGCAGGAGCCGTTCCGCGCCTACTTGCTGTACGCCGCCCAGCGGCTGGCCGCTACCCGCACCCGGCACGCCGACCTGGCCTACCGCCAGCCCGCCGAGTTCATCGCCGACCTGCGCGTGGTGCAGGACGCGCTGGTCAAGGCCGGCGCGGTCCGGCAGGCGTACGGGGAACTGCAGAGCCTGATCTGGCAGGCGGAGACGTTCGGCTTCCACCTGGCCTCGCTGGAGGTGCGCCAGCACAGCGAGGTGCACGCTCGCGCGCTGGCCGCTCCGGACTCGGAACAGGCCGCGGAGGTCCTGGCCACGATCCGGGCGATCACCTGGATCCAGGACCGGCTCGGCGTCGAGGCGTGCCATCGGTATGTGGTCAGCTTCACCCGCTCCGCCGCCGATATCGCCGCCGTCTACGAGCTGGCCCGGCTGGCTGGCGGGCGGCCGCCCGTCCTCGACGTTGTCCCGTTGTTCGAGTCCGCCGCCGACCTGGAGAACGCCCCTTCCGTGCTGTCCGCCATGCTCGGCCTGGAGCCGGTACGGGAGCGGCTGGCGGCCAACG
>Ga0335074_10003036_pt1 | contig 22857 bp, 24 predicted proteins | sample Lox_Sample_23_FD_206715 | JGI IMG/M metagenome (GOLD analysis project Ga0335074, IMG submission 206715) | Soil microbial communities from Loxahatchee National Wildlife Refuge, Florida, United States - Lox_Sample_2.3 | ecosystem: Environmental > Terrestrial > Soil > Wetlands | place: USA...
ACGTGGCCTGGTCGACGTCCAGGATCGGCATGCCGGAGATCGCGGTACCGGGGCGGCGGGCCGCCGGGTTGGTCACGTCGTTGGCCCCGATGACCAGGGCTACGTCGGTGCGCGCGAACTCCGGGTTTATCTCGTCCATCTCCCGCAGCTGCGGGTACGGCACGTTCGCCTCGGCCAGCAGCACGTTCATGTGGCCGGGCATCCGGCCCGCGACCGGGTGGATGGCGTAGCTGACCTCGACGCCGTGGTCCTCGAGGGTCTTGGCCAGCTCGGCCACGCCGTGCTGGGCCTGCGCCGCGGCCAGGCCGTAGCCGGGCACGATGATCACCTTGTGCGCGTACGCGAGCTGGATGGCCGCGTCGTCGGCCATGATCGAACGGACCTGCGCGTCAACGGGCCCGCCGATGGCGGCGGCGGAGTCCCCGGTGCCGAACCCGCCCACGATGATGTTGGCCAGCGACCGGTTCATCGCGTCGGCCATCAGCTTGGTCAAGATGCTGCCGGAGGCGCCCACCAGCGCGCCGGCCACGATCAGCGCCCAGTTCCCGATGACGAACCCGGCCATCGCGACCGCGGTGCCGGTGAACGCGTTGAGCAGCGAGATCACCACCGGCATGTCCGCGCCGCCGATCGGCAGCACCATCATCACCCCGAACGCCAGCGCCGCGAGCACCAGGATGAGCAGGGCCGGCAGGCTGGCCGTGCTGAACAAGAACGCGCCCGTGCCGATCGCGATGACCGCGAGGGCGAAGTTGGTCAGGCGGCCGCCCGCAAAGACGAGCGGCTGGCTCGGGATGAAGCCCTGGAGCTTGCCGGCCGCGACGATCGAGCCGGAGAACGTCACCGAGCCGATGAGCACGTCGAGCACGGTGAATACGGTGGTGGAGCCGAGCACGCCGCCGTGCAGGGACTCGGAGTGGATGTACCCGTAGATCGCCACCAGGGCGGCGGCGCCGCCGCCGACGGAGTTGAACGCCGACACCAGCTGCGGCATCGCGGTCATCTGCACCGTCCGGGCGGCGTACAGGCCCACCCCGGAGCCGATCAGCGCGCCGCAGATCAGCACGGCCCAGCCGGCCGCGGTGACGCTGCCGTCGTGGATGAGCAGGATGAACGTGGCGATGACGGCGATCACCATGCCGGTCAGGGCGACCTGGTTGCCGCGGCGCGCGGTGACCGGGCTGTTCATCAGGTGCAGGCCGACCACGAACAGCGCCGCCGTCAGCACGTAGACGAGCTGGATGTACCCGGTGAACCCGCTCATGAGGAGGCCTTGCCCGCCCGGCTCAGCAGGCCCCGCAGGCCCTTGTGGCCGTTGAGCGAGTCAACCTCGGCCTGCCCTCTGGCTGACGGCGGGGCCTCCCGGCGGAACATCTTCAGCATCCGCCCGGTCACCACGTAGCCGCCCACCACGTTCGCGCCGGCGAAGACCGCGGCCACGAACCCGAGGATGTAGCCGACCACGGTGTGCGACGTGACGCCGATCAGCATGGCGCCGACCAGGACGATGCCGTGGATTGCGTTGGTGGCCGACATCAGCGGCGTGTGCAGCGTGGCCGGGACCTTCCCGATGACCTCGATGCCGACGAGCAGCGCCAGGATGAAGATGGTCAGGTCAGTCAGCAGGGCCGTTGACACCGGCGCCTCCTTCGGCTGGTTGGAGCAGGGCCGCCACGTCCTGCCGGACGAGGGTGCCGTCGTGGGCGATGACCACGCCCGCCTGGATCTCGTCGCCGGTGTCGATGGCCAGCGCGCCGTCCTTGGTCAGGTACTCGAGCAGCGCGGTGATGTTCCTCGAGTAGGCGCTCGAGGCCGCGGTCGGCATCGTGGAAGGCAGGTTATCGGCCCCGACGATCGTGACGCCGTTGCCGGTGACGACCGTCTCGCCGGGCCTGGACCCGGTCACGTTGCCGCCGAGCGCGCTGGCGCCCATGTCCACGATGACGGACCCGGCGGCCATCGCCTTGATCGCGTCCTCGGTCACCAGCAGCGGCGGCCTGCGCCCGGGGACCTGGGCGGTGGTGATCAGCACGTCGTGCCTGACGATATGGCCGATCAGCTCGTCCTGCTGGCCCTGGCGTTCCTCCGCGGTCAGCTCGCGGGCGTAGCCGCCCGTCCCGGCCGCGTTGCCGACCGAGGTCAGCTCGATGAACGTGGCCCCGAGCGACTCCACCTCCGTCCGGGAGGAGGGCCTGACGTCGTAGCCGCTCACGACCGCGCCGAGGCGCCTGGCGGTGCCGATCGCCTGGAGCCCGGCCACGCCGGCGCCGAGCACGAGCACCTTGGCGGGCCGCGCCGTACCCGCCGCGGTGATCAGCATCGGGAAGAACCTGCCGAACGCGTTCGCGGCGACCAGCGCCGCCTTGTACCCCGCCACGTTCGCCTGGGAACTCAGCGCGTCCATCGGCTGCGTACGGGACAGCGTGCGCGGGATCCCGTCCAGGCTGATCACGGTCACGCCCCTGGCCGCCAGCGCGGCGGACAGGCCGGGATCGGTGAGCGGGGCCAGCATGCCGATGACCGCCTGTCCCGCTCGCAGGCCGGCCGCCAGCTCCGGCGACGGCCTGGTGACCGTGAGGATCACGTCGGCGGAGGCCAGCAGCTCGGCGATGCTGACGATGGTCGCGCCCACGGCGGCGTAGGCGGAGTCGGCCAGCCAGGCGCCCTCGCCCGCGCCGCGCTCGACCAGCACGTCGATCCCCGCGGCCTGCAGTTTGGGCACCCCGTCCGGTACCAGGGCCACCCGGCTCTCACCGGGCGCGTTCTCCTTGACGACGGCTGCAATCATGCGCGCGACCTCGTATCCATTTCCCCGGTAGCGTCGTATGCGTCCGAGTTGACAATACCCACCATGACCTGTGCCCGGTGCCCGGGTATCAGGGTAGTACTGTGAAAAGTCTAAAACTTTTCACATATCGCGGAGCAGCCGGGTGACCTTCTCGCCCGCGGCGACCACGGCCGCGGCGTGCAGCCGTCCCGGCGACCTGGTCAGCCGCTCGATCGGCCCGGATACCGAGACGGCGGCGATCACCCGGCCGCCGGGTCCGCGGACGGGCGCGGACACCGATGCGACCCCGGGCTCGCGTTCCGCGGCGGTAGCCGCCCAGCCGCGCCTGCGGACCTGCGCGAGCGTCGTGGCGGTGAACTTCGCGCCGCGCAGGCCGCGGTGCATGCGCCCGCCCTCTTCCCAGGCGAGCAGGACCTGGGCGGCGGAGCCCGCGGTCATCGGCAGCGCGGCGCCGACCGGCACGGTGTCCCGCAGCCCGCTGGCCCGCTCGGCGGCCGCCACGCAGATGCGCGTGTCCGCGTGCGGCCTGTACAGCTGGGCGCTCTCCCCGGTGACGTCCCTGAGCTGGGCGAGCACGGACTGGGCGATGGCCAGCAGCCGGTCCTCACCCGCCGCGGCGGCCAGCTCGCCGATCCTCGGCCCCAGCACGAACCGGCCCTGCGCGTCGCGCGCCAGCATCCGGTGGCTCTCCAGGGCGACCGCGATCCGGTGCGCGGTCGGCCGGGCCAGCCCCGTCGCCTTCACCAGCTGCGCCAGCGAGGCGGGCCCGCTCTCCAGGGCCGACAGTACGGAAACGGTCTTGTCGAGAACGCCGACTCCGCTAGAGTTGTTCATGGTACGAATACTGCCGTCTCAGAATGCGAGACGCAAGCCAAGGGAGAGAGCGCGATGGGCCGTACGCTCGCCGAGAAGATCTGGGACGCCCACGTGGTGCGCAGCGCGCAAGGCGAGCCCGACCTGCTCTACATCGACCTTCACCTGATCCACGAGGTCACCAGCCCGCAGGCGTTCGACGGGCTGCGGATGGCCAGCAGGAAGGTGCGCCGCCCCGACCTGACCGTCGCCACCGAGGACCACAACGTGCCCACGACCGGGATCACCGGGCCGGGCGTCCCGCTGTTCGGGCCCGGCAGCCCGGTGACCGACCCGGTTTCGCGCACGCAGGTCGAGGCGCTGCGGAAGAACTGCGCGGAGTTCGGCATCCGGCTGTACCCGATGGGCGACGCGGGCCAGGGCATCGTGCACGTCCTCGGGCCGCAGCTCGGGCTCACCCAGCCGGGCCTGACGATCGTCTGCGGCGACTCCCATACCTCCACCCACGGCGCGCTCGGCGCGCTGGCCTTCGGCATCGGGACCAGCGAGGTCGAGCACGTGCTCGCCACGCAGACGCTGCCTCAGCAGCGCCCGAAGACGATGGCGATCACCGTCGACGGCGCGCTGCCCGACGGGGTGACGCCCAAGGACCTGATCCTGGCCATCATCGCGCGGATCGGCACCGGCGGCGGCCAGGGCTACGTCCTGGAGTACCGCGGCAGCGCGGTCCGCGCGCTGTCCATGGAGGGCCGCCTGACCGTCTGCAACATGTCCATCGAGGCGGGCGCCCGGGCCGGCCTGGTGGCCCCGGACGACGTGACGTTCGCGTACCTGGAGGGGCGCCCGCACGCGCCGCGGGGCGCCGCGTGGGAGGCGGCGCTCGACTACTGGCGCGGCCTGCCCACCGACGACGACGCGGCCTTCGACCACGAGGTAACCGTGGACGCCGGGTCGCTGACCCCGTACGTGACCTGGGGCACGAACCCGGCGCAGGCGGTGCCGCTCGCCTCGTCCGTGCCGGACCCCGGCTCCTACGCCGACCCGGCCAAGCGCGCGGCCGCCGAGCGCGCGCTGGCGTACATGGACCTCAAGCCGGGCACCGCGCTGCGCGACGTCGCCATCGACACGGTCTTCCTCGGCTCGTGCACCAACGGCCGGATCGAGGACCTGCGGGCCGCCGCGTCGGTGCTGGCCGGACGGCGGGTCGCGCCGTCCGTGCGGATGCTCGTCGTGCCCGGGTCCATGCAGGTGCGCGCGCAGGCCGAGGCCGAAGGGCTCGACGCGGTGTTCACCGCGGCCGGGGCGCAGTGGCGCGCGGCCGGGTGCTCCATGTGCCTGGGCATGAACCCGGACCGGCTCGCCCCCGGAGAGCGCAGCGCGTCCACCTCCAACCGCAACTTCGAGGGCCGGCAGGGCAAGGGCGGGCGCACCCACCTGGTCTCGCCCGGCGTGGCCGCCGCCACCGCGGTGACCGGCTACCTCACGGCGCCCGCCGACCTGTGACAGGAGAACCAGCGATGGAACCGTTCACCACCTACACCGGCCGCGCGGTGCCGCTGCGGCGCACCAACGTGGACACCGACCAGATCATCCCGGCCGAGTACCTCAAGCGCGTCAGCCGGACCGGCTTCGCCGAGGGCCTGTTCGCCGCCTGGCGCGAGGACCCGTCGTTCGTCCTCAACCAGCCGCGGTACGACGGCGCGACGATCCTGGTCGCGGGAACCGACTTCGGCATCGGGTCATCCCGCGAGCACGCGGTCTGGGCGCTGACCGACTACGGCTTCCGCGCGGTGATCGCGCCCAGGTTCGGCGACATCTTCCGCACCAACGCGACCAAGGCCGGCCTGCTCCCCGTGGTGCTGCCCGAGGCCACCGTGACCGCCCTCCAGGACGCCGTCGAGGCCGACCCGGCCACGGAGGTCACCGTGGACCTCAGCCAGCGGGCGGTACTGACCGGCGCGGCCGGGATCGAGGCCCACTTCGACCTCGACGACTACACCCGCTGGCGCCTCATGGAAGGGCTCGACGACATCGGCCTGACGCTGCGCCACACCGACGAGATCGCCGCCTTCGAGCGCTCCCGCCCCGTCTGGCTCCCCGTCACCACCTGACCCAGGGCGGTGCGGCCGGTGAGCACTCCCGCGCCGGCGTGCACTTTACACTGCCGTGATGCTCACGGCCATCCCGCCAACAATCACCTCATGTACCCCACAGGCACCATTAGTCACTGTCCCGCGGTGTCCGGTTCAGCCGCGTCGTCATCCGGGGCTTGGGTGGCCCTGCCTCCGCCCATCGGGCCTCGGCGGGTACAAGGCGCGATACCGGCCCGCCGACCTCGGCGCCGCGGACGCGGAAGGTGGCGGGAAACGGGCATCTGGCTACTGTGCGTGTACAAATTGGGCGCGCTGCGGGCCGACACGCCGGCCAAACTGCCGGTGGTTATTGTGCAACGGCGCTGGATCGCCTACTTTCGGGCAGGTCAGAGGTCGCGATCCCGTTACTGGGAGCCAACTTGCGACCTCCAGGTGGGGGAACCGCAGGAGTGAACATGAACAAGCGTGATCTGGTCGACGCGATCTCGGGTCGGCTGGGGGGCAAGAAGCCCGCGACCGAAGCCGTGAACGCGGTGCTCGAGACCATCCAGGACGCCGTCGCGAAGGGCGACAAGGTGGCCATCACCGGGTTCGGCGTCTTCGAGAAGAGCGAGCGCCCCGCCCGCACGGCCAGGAACCCGGCCACCGGCGCGGCGATCCAGGTGCCGAGTTCCTCGGTGCCGAAGTTCCGCCCGGGCGCCGACTTCAAGGCCCTCGTCAACGGCGAGAAGCCCGGCGATTAGATAGCCGCACACCCGCGGCCGGCGGCCAGCCGGCCGCGGGTCAGGGCCGTCCGCGCGGCCCTGACCGCCTGCGCAGCGCGGTCTGGATGATCCGGTCGATGAGCTGCGGCAGCGGCAGGCCGGTGGCCGCCCACATCATCGGGAAGCCCGAGGCGGGCGTCATCCCCGGCATCGTGTTGATCTCGTTGAACACGACCGTCCCGGCCGGGGTGCAGAAGAAGTCGACCCGCGCGAGGCCCTCGCAGGAGATGGCCTCGAACGCGAGGCAAGCCAGCCGCCTGACCTCGCTGGACGCCTGCTCTCCGATCGGCGCCGGGATGACCATGGTGGTCCCGGAAGCCAGGTACTTCGCCTCGAAGTCGTAGAACGCCGACCGCTCGTCGATGACCACCTGGCCGGGGAGGCTCGCCTCCGGCGGCCCGCCGCAGGGGCCCTCGAGGACGGCGCACTCGACCTCTGTCCCGTCCACCGCGGCTTCCGCGATCACCTTCAGGTCGTGCACGCGCGCGGCCTCGACGGCCTCCTCGAGGCCGGCGGGGCCGGTGACCCGGGTGATCCCGATGCTCGACCCGCCGCGGGCCGGCTTGACGAAGACCGGCCAGCCCATCTCGGCGATCTCGTCCAGGACGCGCTTGCGCTCGGGCAGGCCGCTGGTCCAGTCGCGGTCGCGGACCACCACGTACCGGCCGACCGGGAGGCCGCGCGCGGCCATGATCAGCTTCATGTACTCCTTGTCCATGCCGGCCGCGCTGGCGAACACGCCCGCTCCCGCGTACGCGGTGCCGGTCATCTCAAGCAGTCCCTGGATGGTGCCGTCCTCGCCGTAGGTCCCGTGCAGCAGCGGCAGCACGACGTCCACCTCACCGAGGTCGCGCGGCACCTCGCCGGGGGTGCGGACCTGGAGCGCACCGCCGCCGCCCGCGCCCGTCCGCGGCACGACCTCGGTGCCGGGGGTGGCCACCGACTCCACCGTGGGCAGCGAGCCGCCGGTCACCGCCAGCCGGGCCGGGTCGCCCGAGGTGAGCACCCACCGTCCGTCGGTGGCGATGCCGATCGGCAGCACATCGTACTTGTCCCGGTCGATGACCGACAGGATCAGTCCCGCGCTCGCGCAGGACACGGCGTGCTCTGTGCTGCGGCCGCCGAACACCACGGCGACCCGGATCTTGCGCTGCCCCGCCACGCGTCCTCCCGGCCCTCGGCCACTCCTGCGCCCGCGCAGGCGCGGGCGCCTGCACCCTACGGCCTGGTCAGGGACTCCAGGGCCACGTACGCGTCGGAGATGAGGTCCTCGGGGTCCTCCAGGCCAATGGAGAAGCGTACCGCCCCGGGGTAGATGCCCCCGGCCGCCAGCGCCTGGTCGTCCAGTTGCCGGTGGGTGGTGGAGGCCACGTGGCTGACCACGGTGTGCGTCCCGCCCAGGGACGTGGCGAGCCGGGCCAGCCGCAGCTTGTCGGCGAACGCCATCCCCGCCTCGCGCCCGCCGTGCGGCGTCACCGTGACGATCGCGCCGAACCGCACGCCCTCGGGCCCCGCGTCGAACATCCGCCTGGCGACCTGGTGCCCGGGGTGCTCGGGCAGCCCGGGGTAGTCGACGCGCTGGACGGTCGGGTGCCTGAACAGCGCGGCGGCGAACACCGAGGCCGTCGAGCAGGCCCGGCGCACCCGCAGCGGGAGCGTCTCCAGGCCGCGCCGGAGCAGGAACGCCTCGTCGGGGGAGAGCGACCCGCCGGTATCCACCCGTACGTTGCGGATGTTGCTGATCAGCTCGATGCGCCCGGTGACCACCCCGCCGGTGACGTCGGAGTGACCGCCGATGTACTTGGTGGCCGAGTGGATCACCAGGTCGGCGCCGTGCTCGAGGGGACGGCAGATCACCGGCGGGGCCAGGGTGGAGTCCACGACCAGCAGCGCGCCGGCCTCGTGCGCGATGTCGGCCAGCTTGCGCAGGTCGGCGACCGCCGTCGTCGGGTTCGCGATCGTCTCCGCGTACACGATCCTCGTGGCCGGCCGGATGCCGGCCTGGACCTGGGCCAGGTCGGTGATGTCGACGAAGTCCGTCTCCACCCCGAACCGCGACGCGACGTTGCGCAGGAAGGAGTACGTCCCGCCGTAGACCGCGGAGGACGCGACGACGTGCGCGCCCGCCCGGGCGAAGGTCCAGAACACGCCGCTGATCGCGGCCATGCCGGAGGCAAACGCCTGAGCCGCGGGCCACCGCGGCAGGTTGACCCCCTCGAGCGCGGCGACCGCGCGGGCGAACGCGTCAACGGTGGGGTTGTCGATCCGGCTGTAGCTGTAGCCGGGCATCTCGTCGTTCACCACGGCCCGGTATTCCTCGGCGGTGTCGAACCCGAATGCCGCGGTGCGGTACACCGGCGTGCCGAGGGGTTCCTGCGACGGCGCGGGCGGCGTCGGCAGGTGCACCGCGCGGGTGTTCTCCCCGGCCTGCTTGCGCACTATGTCCATGGCACCTCCCTAGGGCCGTACCACTCAGGTTTCGCGGACCGCGACGCCAGCATCGCCGCGGCCTGCCTGACCGGCAGCCCGTCCCGCATGACCGCCTCCACCACCTCGGTGATCGGCATCTCGACGCCCTGCGCGGTGGCCAGCTCGAGCACCGGCCCGCAGGAGGCCACGCCCTCGGCGGTCTGGCCGGTCATCGCCGCCGCCGAGGCCACCGACAGGCCCCGCCCGAGGTTCTCGCCGAACGTCCTGTTGCGCGACAGCGGCGAGGAGCACGTCGCGACCAGATCACCCATCCCGGCCAGCCCGGAGAACGTCTGCGGCTCCGCGCCCAGCGCCGAGCCGAGCCTGGCCATCTCGGCCAGCCCCCGCGTGATCAGCGTGGCCCTGGTGTTGTCGCCCAGCCCCATCGCGACCGCGATGCCGACCGCGATCGCGATGATGTTCTTCACCGCCCCGCCGAGCTCGCACCCGATGACGTCGGAGTTCGTGTACGCGCGGAAGTACGGCGCGTGGCACGCGCCCTGCAGGGCCAGCGCGCCCTGCTGTTCGGTGCAGGCCACGACGGTCGCGGCGACCTGCCGCCTGACGATCTCACCCGCGAGGTTCGGCCCCGTGACCACGGCGACGCGGGAAGAGTCGGCGCCGAGGACCTCCGCGATGACCTCGCTCATCCGCCTGCGCGTGCCCAGCTCGATCCCCTTGATGAGGCTGACGAGCAGCGCGCCGGGCGGGATGAGCGGGGCCCACTCCGCGAGGTTCTCGCGCAGCGACTGGGCGGGCACCGCGAAGGCGACCAGGTCGGCGCCGGCCAGAGCCTCCGCCGGGTCCGCGGTCGCGTCAAGGTCAGGCGTCAGCGTGGCGCCGGGCAGGTAGTCCGGGTTCTCGTGCAGTTCGCTGACCGCCTTGGCCACCTCCGGCCTGCGGCTGTACACGACGGTGGACGTCCCGGCGTCGCACAGCACCTGCGCGAACGTGGTGCCCCACGAGCCGGCCCCCATCACCGCGGCCCTCATGCCGGGCCGGCTCCGCGGTTCTCCGGCTGCCCTGGCTCGCCAGCACCCGGGTCGGCAGCGGCGGGCGGTGCCGGGGCACCACCGTCCGTTCGGTCAGCTGAAAGCTCGTCGGCGACGGCGGGATCGTAGGGTACGGCGGGCGGCGTCTCCTGCCTGATCTTGGCCAGCAGCGCGGTGATGTCGGCCATGATGTCGGCGGTGGCGGCCCGCAGCACGCTCGCGGACAGGCGCTGGCCGGCGTAGGCGGACAGGTCGACCGGCGGGCCGGCGACCATCCGGACGGTCTTGCGCGGCCACAGGTGGGGCTTGGCGGTGCCGTAGGGGAGGATCTCCTGCGCGCCCCAGTGCGCGACCGGGATCACCGGCGCGCCGGTGGTCAGGGCCAGCCGGGCCGCCCCCGTCTTGGCCACCATCGGCCACAGGTCCGGGTCGCGCGAGGCCGTCCCCTCCGGGTAGACGATCACGCAGGCGCCCCTCGCCAGCGCCTGCTCGGCCTGCTTCAGCACCAGCCCGGCGTCGCCGCGGCCGCGATTGACCGGCAGCTCACCCACCTTGGTGAGCAGCGTCCCGATGAACTTGATCCGGAACATCGACGCCTTGATCATGAAGACCGGGAACCGGTGCCCGTAGGCGTCGCTGAACAGGGCAACCGTCGGCCAGTCGGCGTAGGACAGGTGGTTCGGGGCCAGGATGACCCCGCCGGTCTTGGGGAAGTGCTCCCGGCCCTGCCACTCGTGCCGGATCGGCAGCCGCAGCAGCGGGCGCAGGATGATCACCGTGAACACCCGCCAGGCTCGCGAGTAGCCCCACTCGCGGGCCTTAGGCTGGTCGTGCCCCTGCGGGGAGACCTGCGGGGGTTCGCCCTGGTTGGCGCGGTCTGCGGTGCTCATGGCGTCAGTCTGCTGGTTCATGTGGTCCGGTGTCGAGGCAGGATCGTCTACATGACCGATAATGCCCTGACCTGGTCGGTGCTAGTGCCCCTCAAGGTGCTCACGCAGGCCAAGTCCAGGCTCGCCGCTCTCGCCGGGGAGCGCCGGGGAGAACTGGCGCTCGCCATCGCCTGCGACACGGTGGCGGCCGCACGGGCCTGCGAGGAGGCCGCGCGTGTGATTGTCATCACAGATGATCAGGTCGCGGGCGCCGCGCTGGCCGGGCTCGGGGCCCTGGTGGTCCCCGACGAGCCGCGGGACGGCCTCAACGCGGCGCTGCGGCACGGCGCCGGCCACGCCGCCTCGCGCTGGCCCGCGTCGGGGACGGCGGCCCTGTCCGCCGACCTGCCCGCGCTGCGGGCGGGCGAGATCGGGCGGGCGCTGCGGGCGGCCTCGGCGTGGCCCACGGCGTTCGTGGCCGACGCGGCCGGGGACGGGACGACCCTGTACACGGCGGTGCCGGGGGCGGAGTTCCGGCCGGCGTTCGGCCTGGGGTCACGGGCTCGTCACGCGGCCGGGGGCGCGAGGCGACTCGACCTGGGCGACGTACCCGGGCTGCGCAGGGACGTGGACACCCCCGCCGACCTGCGCGGCGCGGTTGCGCTTGGCCTGGGCCCGCGCAGCGCGCCGCTCGCGGCGGAACTGCTCAGATGTGCACCACGGGGCAGGTGAGCGTCCTGGTGATTCCTGGCACGGACTGGATGTGCGTCGCGACCAGCCTGCCCAGTTCGTCGACGTTGTCCGCCTGGGCGCGCACGATGACGTCGTAGGGCCCGGTGACGTCTTCGGCCTGCATGACACCGGCGATCTTGGAGATGTGTGAGGCCACGTCGGCGGCCTTGCCGACTTCCGTCTGGACGAGGATGTACGCGTCCACCATGAGGTCCTCCCTGGGGCGTCGCGGGACAGATGCCCCTGAGGGACCCACGCTATCGTAGATGGCCAGACCGGAGGGAAAAGGCGGGACGCGATCTGTGCGTGACGACCCGGGGACCGTGGCGGCGCTCGGCGAGTTCGGCCTGATCGCGGAGCTGTCGGCGTGGCTGCCGCCGGACGGGCGCGCGCTGGTCGGGATCGGGGACGACGCGGCGGTGCTGGCGGCACCCGACGGCCGGGTGGTCGCGACCACGGACTTCCTGCTCGAGGGGCGGCATTTCCGCCGTGACTGGTCGAGCGGGCGCGACGTCGGGCACAAGGCCGCGGCCAGGAGCCTGGCGGACGTCGCGGCCATGGGCGCGGTGCCGACCGCGCTGCTCGTCGCGCTGGCGGTGCCGGGGGACCTGCCGGTCAGCTGGGCGCGGGACCTCGCGGCCGGGCTCGCCGCCGAGTGCGCCCGGGCCGGGGCCATCGTCGCCGGCGGGGACACCGCGCGCGCCCCGTCGGTCCTGCTCGCCGTCACCGGCCTGGGTGACCTGGCCGGCCGGGCCCCGGTGCTCCGGTCAGGCGCGGCGCCCGGAGACGTGGTGGCGGTGGCGGGCCCGCTCGGGCACGCCGCGGCCGGGCTGGCCCTGCTGTCGGCCGGGCTCACCTCGGAGCCGCTGGTCGCCGCCCAGTTGCGGCCGGCCCCGCCGTACGACGCGGGTCCCGAGGCGGCCGGCCTGGGCGCCACCGCCATGATCGACGTCAGCGACGGCCTGCTCGCCGACCTGGGCCACGTCGCGGACGCGAGCGGCGTGCTCATCGACGTCAACTCTGCGGCGCTCCGCCCGGGCGAGCCTCTGCTCGCCGCGGCGCGCGCCGTAGCCGCTGCCCGCCGTCCTTTTGACCGAACGGTCCATGGTTCCCCCCTCGAGCCCGCCGAGGCGTCCCTGCGCTGGGCCCTGACGGGCGGTGAGGATCACGCCCTGGTCGCCACGTTCCCGCCCGGGGTCACGCTGCCGTCCCGGTGGACGGTGATAGGTGAGGTACGCCAAGGGCACGGCGTCGTGGTGGACGGCCAGGCGTGGGCCGGCGAGGTCGGCTGGGACCACTTCGCTGGCGGGTAACCCGCCAGCCGGGAACCACTGGCTAGCGGGGCTAGCGGGCGACCTTGCCGGCCTTGATGCAGGAGGTGCACACGTTGAGCCGCTTGGGCGTGCCGTTCACGTTCGCGTGCACGGTCTGGATGTTCGGGTTCCAGCGGCGGCGGGTGCGGCGGTGCGAGTGCGAGACGTTGTTGCCGAAGCCCGGCCCCTTGCCGCATACGTCGCAGACGGAAGCCACGGTTCGCTCCATAGGTCAGGGGTTACAGTCACGCCGCCGGATCGGGCAGCCGTCGCAGCTTACCCGATGCCCGGCCCGTAGCGCGAACTGATAAGCCGCCCGGGGTCCGGGGTTCGTTCCCGGGCCAGCACTGTCGGTAGACCCTTCTATGCTGCCAGGTGTGACCACGCTGCGCGAACCGCTCCCGCGCGTGCTCGGCGCCAGGACCGGCAACCCGCTCTGGAGCATCCTCGGCCTGCAGACCGTCGGCGACCTGCTCCGGCACTACCCACGGCGCTATCAGACCCGCGGCGAACTATCCGACCTGTCCTCGCTGCACGAGGGCGACCACGTCACGGTCGTGGCGCGGATCGCTCACGTGTCGCTTCACCCGATGCCCGGCCAGGGGCCTCGCAGCCGGGGCGAGGTGATCATCACCGACGACCGCGCCAAGCTGATGCTGACGTTCTTCTTCAGATCCCCAAAGTCGCAGTTCGCCTTCAGGCGCCTCGTGCCCGGCATGGTCGGCATGTTCGCGGGAACTGTTTCCAGCTTCCGCGGCCGGCTCCAGCTGATTCACCCGGAGTACGAGATGCTGCCCGGGGCGCCACCGAACGCGGACCTCACTCCGGAGCTTGCCGCCGAGTTCGCCACCGAGATGATCCCGGTCTACCCCGCCAGCGCCAAGCTCAGTTCGTGGACCATCTCCCGGTCGGTCCAGACCGTCCTCGGCACGCTGGACGCGGGGGAGGACCCGATCCCGGCCGAGCTGAGGGAACGGTACGGGCTGGTGGGGCGGGCCGAGGCGATCCGGGCCATCCACCGGCCGCTGGATGAGGCCGACCTCGCCCGGGCCAGGAAGCGGCTCAAGTGGGACGAGGCCTTCGCGCTCCAGGCCGCGCTCGCGCAGCGCCGCCTGGCGGCCGCCGCCCTGCCGGCCATGCCGCGGCCCCCGGTCGAGGACGGCATCGCCTGCGAGTTCGACGCCCAGCTGCCGTTCACGCTCACGGCCGGGCAGGTGGCGGTGGGCGAGACCATCGCCTCCGACCTGGCCTGCGCCTATCCAATGCACCGGCTGCTCCAGGGCGAGGTCGGCTCGGGCAAGACGGTGATCGCGGTCAGGGCCATGCTTCAGGTGGTGGACGCGGGCGGCCAGGCCGCGCTGCTCGCCCCGACCGAGGTGCTGGCGCAGCAGCACTACCGTTCGGTCTGCGACCTGCTCGGCCCGCTGGCCCAGCGCGGGCAGCTCGGCGGGGCCGAGCACGCCACGGGCGTGGCCCTGCTCACCGGCTCGGTGGGGGCGGCGGCCCGGCGGTCGGCGCTTGCCGACGTGTTCACCGGCGACGCGGGCATCGTCATCGGCACGCACGCGCTGCTCGAGGAGCAGGTCCAGTTCGCCGACCTCGGCCTGGTGGTGATCGACGAGCAGCACAGGTTCGGCGTCGAGCAGCGCGATGCGCTCCGCGCGAAGGCGTCGGACAACCGGCCGCACGTCCTGGTCATGACGGCGACGCCGATCCCGAGGACGGTCGCCATGACCGTCTACGGCGACCTGGAGACGTCCACCCTGACCGAGCTGCCGGCCGGGCGTTCGGCCATCGCGACGCACGTGGTGCCCGCGGCCGACAAGCCGAGATTCCTCGAGCGAGCCTGGGAGCGCGTCAGGGAGGAAGTCAGCCGGGGCCAGCAGGCCTACGTGGTCTGCCCGCGCATCGGGGATTCCGCCGCGGGTGACAACGCCGCGGAGGACGACGCCGGGGGGGACTACGCGCCGGGGGATGATTTCGGCGACGTGGACCTCACCGGCGGCATCCCGCGCGGGGTGGTCCAGGGCCGGCGGCAGCCGCTGGCCGTGCTCGATACGGCCGCCACGCTGGACGCGGGCCCGCTGGCCGGGCTGCGGCTCGGCATCCTGCACGGCAGGCTGCACCCGGAGGAGAAGGACCGGGTGATGCGCGAGTTCTCCGCGGGCCGGATCGACGTCCTGGTGGCGACGACGGTGATCGAGGTCGGCGTCGACGTGCCGAACGCCACCGTGATGGTGATCATGGACGCCGAGCGGTTCGGCGTGTCCCAGCTGCACCAGCTCCGCGGGCGGGTCGGCCGCGGGACCGCGGCCGGATTGTGCCTGCTGGTGACCGAGGCGCCGCCGGGGAGCCCGGCGCGGGAGCGCCTGGACGCGGTGGCCGCCACCCTGGACGGGTTCGAACTGTCCCGGCTGGACCTGCAGCAGCGCCGGGAGGGCGACGTGCTCGGCGCCACCCAGGCCGGGCGCTCGTCGAGCCTGAAGCTGCTGCGCCTGCTCTCCGACGAGGACCTGATCAGGCAGGCCAGGCAGGACGCCACGGCCGTGGTCGAGGCCGACCCGGCCCTGGCCGGCCACCCGGCCCTGCGCGAGGCCATCGACGACCTGTTCGGCGCCCAGGCCGAATACCTGGACAAGACCTGACGGGATCAGCCGGCCCAGCCGGGGCGGACCACGCCGCCTTCGTAGGCGAACACGACGAGCTGGGCGCGGTCCCGTGCGCCGAGCTTCATCATGGCCCGGGCGGCGTGCGTCTTCACGGTGGACGGGCTGACGTAGATCCGCCGGGCGATTTCCTCGTTGGACAGTCCCGCCGCGATCAGGGCCAGCACCTCGCGCTCCCGTTCCGTGAGGTCGTCCAGGCCGCGAACGGGTGGGGCATCCCTGGTGCGCGCGGCGAATTCCGCGATCAGCCGCCTAGTCACACCGGGGGACAGCAGGGATTCCCCCGCCGCGACCGTCCGCACGGCCCGGATGAGCTCGGCGGCGTCGGTGTCCTTGACCAGGAAACCGGCCGCTCCCGCCCGGAGCCCGGCGAAGATGTACTCGTCCAGCCCGAACGTGGTCAAGATGATCACGTGCACGGCGCTGAGCGCGGGATCGGCCGCGATCTTCCTCGTGGCCTCGATGCCGTCAAGACCCGGCATCCGGATGTCCATGAGCAGGACGTCGGGCTTCTCCCTGGCCGCGAGCCGCACCGCGGCCGTGCCGTCGGCGGCCTCGCCGACGACGGTGATGTCGTCTTCGGCATCGAGCAGGGCGGCGAAGCCCGAGCGGACCAGGGCCTGGTCGTCGGCGAGCGCGGCCCGGATCACGCGGCTCATGTCGGGGTCGGCAGGCGGGCCAGGACCCGGAACCCGCCGGCGGGCCCGGGACCCGCGTCCAGGGTGCCGCCGAGCGCGCGGGCCCGTTCGGTCATGCCCGCGACGCCGTTCCCCTCGCGCCGCGGGTCAACCGTCCGGCCGTCGTCGTCGACCTCGATCGTGAGCGCGTCGGCGTCGTAGCGCAGGTGGACGACGGCGGTGCGGCCACCGGAATGACGGACGGTGTTGGTCAGGGCCTCCTGGATGATGCGGTACGCGGCCGCGTCCACGCCCGCCGGCACCGGCCGGGAGGTACCCTCCTGCTCGACGAGCACCGTGAAGCCGGCGGCTCGCGCGTGGGCGGCCAGCTCACCCAGGCGATCCAGGCCCGGGCTCGGCACCAGCGGCGCGTCGTCGCCCTCGGCCCGCAGCACCCCGAGCACGGACCGCAGCTCGCCCAGCGCCTGCCTGCTCACCTCGTGGATGGCGGTGAGCGCCTCGCGGGCCCGCTCCGGATGCCGCTCCATCAGGTGCAGCGCGGTGTTGGCCTGGACGTTGATCACCGAGATGTTGTGCGCGACCAGGTCGTGCAGGTCCCTGGCGATGGCCAGCCGCTCCTCGCTGGCCAGGCGCCGTGCCTGTTCGGCCTGGCGGTTCTTGACCGCGACGGCGCGCTGGTTCCGCACCCGGATCAGCTCGGCGGCCAGCAGCAGGGTGATCAGCCCGGCCAGCAGCGCCAGCGCGAACACCGCGGACGTGTTCCCGCGCCTGCCGATGAGCCAGGGCGGCCACACCGAGACGAGGTATCCGGCCACCAGGGAGGCGATCGCGGCCGCGCGCTGGCGGTACACGACGGCGTTGACGAAGGCGGCGACCAGCACGAACCACCCGACCGGCACGCCCCGCGCCTGGCCGCCCAGCGCCGCCGCGGCCAGCGCCGCCGCCAGCGCCACGGCCAGGACGGGCGCCGGATAGCGCCGCCGGGCGAGCAGCGACACCGCGCCGGCGGCCAGCAGCAGGTAGGCCGCCGGACCGGGCCGCTGGTAGCCGCGATGCGTCGCCGCGGCCAGCCAGGCCGCCGCCTGGAGAGCGGCCACGGCCGCCGCGAGCGCCGCGTCGGCCGTCCGCCGCCGGGCGGTGCGACCCGGGCGGACCGGGGCGGAAGCTGAGGTAATCATCGCTGATCAGAACGTACCCGGCACCCGGCGGGGCAGCCATCGTCCCGGAGCCGGCTTTCCTGCGGGCCGGCTACTCCCCAGGACTACGCAACCCTGACCGGTGAGCCGACGACGCGGCCGGCCGGCCGCGCCGACCATGACGGGCATGGCCATCATCCAAGCCCTCGCGCTCACTAAGACATTCGGTCCGGTCCGGGCGGTCGACGACCTCAGCTTCGGCGTGGAAAGCGGGTCGGTGACCGGGTTCCTCGGCCCGAACGGCGCGGGGAAAACCACCACCCTGCGCATGCTGCTCGGCCTCGTGGCTCCCGACTCGGGAACCGCCACCATCGAAGGACGCGCATACGCCCGCCTGCCCGAGCCGCTGCACCGCCTCGGTACGGTCCTCGAAGCGTCCGGTTTCCACCCGGGCCGGACGGCCCGCAGCCACCTGCGCATCCAGGCCCTGGCGGCCAGCGCGGACCCGTCGCGGGTCGACGACGTGCTGGACCTGGTTCAGCTGACCGGCGCGGCCGACCGGCGGGTCGGCGGCTTCTCCCTGGGCATGCGGCAGCGCCTGGGCCTGGCCACGGCGCTGCTGGCCGACCCGGAGATCCTGATCCTGGACGAGCCGGCCAACGGCCTGGACCCCGAAGGTGTGCGCTGGCTGCGCGACCTGCTGCGCGGCTTCGCCGCCGGAGGCGGCACGGTGCTGATCTCCAGCCACATGCTGGCGGAGGCGGCCCTGACCGTCGACTCGGTCGTGATCATCGATCACGGCCGGCTGGTCACGCAGGCCCCGCTCGCCTCGCTGACCGCTCACGGCGACCTGGAGGACGCGTTCCTCCGGCTCACCGGCCACTCATCAGTCAAGGAGGCCTGGAAATGATCCGGCAGATCCGCATCGAACTCCTCAAGCTCACGACGATCCGGCTCACCTACGGCCTGCTGGCCTTCGCCGTCGCGCTGACCGGCATCTTCTCGGCCATCGAGGCCTCGCGCGCCGGGAAGGCCGCCGGGGTCGCGCCGCTGGATACCTACTCCGGCCTGAGCACGATCGTCACCGGCGGCGTGTGGGGCCTGATATTCGCCGCGGTGCTCGGGGTGACGATCTCCAGCGGGGAGTTCCGGCACCAGACCGCGACCCTGACCTACCTGGCCACCCCCAACCGGACGCGCGTGCTGGCCGCCAAGATGGTGGCGGCCGCCGTCGGAGGCGCGGTCTTCGGCCTGGCCGTCTACCTGGTCGCGACCGCGGTCGGCCTGGGCTTCGTGGCCGGGCACGGCTATCCCGTCTCCATCGGCACGGTGACCTTCGTCCGGTACGGGGCCGGTCACCTGGTCGGCGGCGCGCTGCTCGGCGCCCTGGGCGCGGTGCTCGGGTCGCTGGTCCGCTCCCAGCTCGCCGCGGTGATCGGCGTCTTCGTCTGGTCGATCATCCTGGAATCCCTGATCGGCGGGCTGTTCACCTCGGTCAGGCCGTACCTGCCCTACACCGCGGCCACGACCCTGGCCGGCACCGCCCTCGGCGCGGCCGGGTTCGGCCCGGCGCACGCGGCCAGCGGCGGCGCGCCGCTGCCGTTCGCGGCCGCGGCCGCCCTGCTCGCCGGCCTGGCCGTGGTGCTCGCCGCGGTCGCCGCGCGGACGACGGTGCGCAGGGACATCGCCTGACCTGGTCGCGGTGCCGCGGCCCCGCGCCGCGGAGCGCGCAGCCGCGGTGTGCACACTAAAGGGATGGCACGTGTCATCGCCGGCGAGGCGGGCGGACGGCGGCTGACCGTCCCTGGCGGGCGGGATACCAGGCCGACCAGCGACCGCGCCAGGGAAGGGCTGTTCGCCACCATCGCCTCGATCACCGGATCGCTGGCCGGATCCCGCGTGCTCGACCTGTACGCGGGATCCGGCGCGGTCGGCCTGGAAGCCCTGTCCCGCGGCGCCGGGCACGTGCTGCTGGTGGAATCCGGGGCGCGGGCCGGGCGCGTCATCCGGGAGAACATCGAGACGCTCGGCCTGCCGGGCGCCGAGCTGATCGCCGACCGGGTGGAACGCGTGCTCGCGCGCGGGCCGGGGGAAGACGCCCGGTACGACGTCGCCTTCGCCGACCCCCCGTACGCGCTGCCGGGCGGGCAGGTGTCCGGTGTGCTGTCGGCGCTCGCGGACCGGGCCTGGCTGGCGCCCGGAGCGCTCGTGATCGTGGAGCGCGCCACCCGGTCCGGACCCGTGACCTGGCCAGCCGGCTACGTTGCGGACCGGGCCCGCCGGTACGGCGAGGCAACCTTCTGGTACGGTCTGGCCGCAGGGACCCCGCAAGAGTGAAAGGTGCGCACCGCGTGCAACGCGTCGTCTGTCCGGGGTCGTTCGATCCCGTCACCAACGGCCACCTCGACATCATCGGCCGCGCCGCCGGGCTGTACGACGAGGTGATCGTCGCCGTCCTGATCAACGTGACCAAACGCAGCCTGTTCACGGTCGACGAGCGCGTGGAGATGCTGCGCGAGGTCACCGCTGGCTACGGAAACGTCACCATCGACCGGTTCCACGGCCTGCTGGTGGATTTCTGCGCGAACAACGGGATCACCGCGGTCATCAAGGGGCTGCGCGCCGTCAGCGACTTCGAGTACGAGATGCAGATGGCGCAGATGAACTACCGGATGGCGAAGGTCGAGACGATGTTCATGACCACCAACCCGCTGTACTCCTTCCTCCGCTCCAGCATGGTGAAGGAAATCGCCAGGTACGGCGGAGACGTCAGCGGACTGGTTCCCGATGCGGTCCTGTCCCGGCTGCGCGATCGCCTCGCGGCAGCGGAGCCGGCCTAGGCGGCGAGGACGCGCCCGCCGCCGCCGTGGGCGGGCCGTGCGTGGTCAAGTTGGGATTACCGCGTGCCCCCGGTAGGCTAGGCGCTCGGTTCCGCAAGCTATCGACGAGTACACTGTCATGCCCAATACACGCACAACCACACCTCGTGGCGCGCTCGTTTTTGATACGCGCTCGCTCGGCCGCCAGCCGGGTTCCGCGCGGACGCAGAAGCTCACCGTGCCGGCTCCGGCCGACCTGCGCCTGGAGCTCATCGGCGTCCCCGTCGGCGCCCCCGCCGAACTTGACCTCAAGTTCGAGGCGGTGGCTGAAGGCGTGCTCGTCACCGGGTCGGTGACCGCGCCTCTCTCCGGCGAGTGCGCGCGGTGCCTGGCGCCGGTGACCAGTTCGGTCACGGCGAGCCTGACCGAGCTCTACCTGTACGCCCCCGGGCGGCCGCAGGGCCCGGGCCAGGCTCGCGACGCGCGCCACGGCCGGTCCGACGAGCAGGAGGAGCAGGACGACGACGAGCGCTACCTCGACGGCGACCTGCTCGACCTGGAGCCGGCGCTCCGCGACGCGGTGGTGCTCGCGCTCCCGATGTCACCGCTCTGCCGGGACGACTGCCCCGGGCTGTGCGTCGAGTGCGGGGCGCCGCTGGCCGAAGCCGGACCCGGCCACGAGCACGAGGACCAGCCGGACCCGAGGTGGGCCGGCCTGAACCAGCTTGACCACCAGGCAACACCACAACCGGAACGGCGCGCTGGCGCCATCGACCTACAGGAGGGCTGACGTGGCGGTTCCCAAGCGGAGGATGTCCCGCAGCAATACCCGATCGCGACGCTCGAACTGGAAGACCACCGCTCCCACGCTGGTGGACTGCCCGCAGTGCCATGAGCGCAAGCTGCCGCACGTGGCCTGCCCGACATGCGGCACGTACCGGCGCCGTCAGGTCATCACCCCGGCCTAAGGGAGCGCTCTAGCGACAGGAGGACGCGGCTTCGTGAGCCAGTCAGGCGACGGGGGCAAATCCGGGAGGAATCCGGCCGAGCTCCGGGACGCCCTGGGCGTACCGGTGGAGTCCGCCTCGCTTGAGCGCGCGCTGACGCACCGCTCCTTCGCGTACGAGAACGCCAACCCACCCACCAACGAGCGGCTGGAGTTCCTGGGGGATTCGGTACTCGGGCTGGTCGTGACCGACACGCTGTTCCGCGACTACCCGGCCCTCCCCGAGGGGCAGCTCGCCAAGCTCCGCGCCGCGGTGGTCCAGATGCGCGCGCTGGCGGAGGTGGCGCGCGAGCTGAGCCTGGGTTCGTACATCCTGCTCGGCCGCGGCGAGGAGGTGACCGGCGGCCGGAACAAGCCGTCGATCCTCGCCGACACCCTGGAGGCGGTCATCGGCGCGGTGTACATCGACTGCGGCCTGACCGCGGCCAGTGACCTGGTGCACCGGCTGTTCGACCCCGTCATCACCAGGGCGGCCCGGCTGGGCGCCGGCCTGGACTGGAAGACCTCCCTGCAGGAGCTCACCGCCGCCCAGATGCTCGGGGTCCCCGACTATCAGGTCGAGGAGAGCGGACCGGACCACCAGAAGTCGTTCCGCGCCGTGGTCAGGATCGGCGGGCGGGAGCTGGGGTCCGGCAGCGGGCGCTCGAAGAAAGAGGCCGAGCAGCAGGCGGCCGAGGCGGCCTGGAACGCGATCACCGCCGAGACCGGTGCCGCGGCCGGTAACGGCGACCGCCCCCAGAACGACCGCAAGGACGACCGCAAGGACGACCCGAAGGACGACGAAGGCGGGCAGGAGGGCGGTCCGGCCCCGAACCGGTGAGCCATGCCCGAGCTGCCAGAGGTCGAGACGGTCCGCCGCGGCCTGGAACACCACGTGGTGGGCCGGGCCATTGACACCGTGCGCGTCCTGCACCCGCGGGCCGTCCGCAGGCACGTGCTCGGGCCGGCCGACTTCGAGGCCGCACTGGCCGGGCGCACGCTCGAGACGGCCAGGCGCCGCGGCAAGTACCTGTGGCTGTCGGCGGGCGAGGACGCCCTGCTCGCGCACCTGGGCATGAGCGGCCAGTTGCTCGTGGGCGAGCCGGCCCGCCCGCTCTCGCCGCACGTGCGGATCTGGTTCACCTTCCGCGACGCAGGTCCCGACCTGCGGTTCACCGACCAGCGGACGTTCGGTCACATGCTCGTGGCCCGGGACGGGGCCGAACTTCCCGCCCCGATCGCCCACATCGCCCCCGACCCGCTCGAGCCCGCCTTCGACTCCGCCGCGCTGGCCCGCCGGCTGCGCGGCCGTCGCACCGGGGTCAAGCGCGCCCTGCTCGATCAGTCGCTGGTCAGCGGGATCGGCAACATCTACGCCGACGAGGCGCTGTGGCGCGCCCGCCTGCACTGGGCCAGGCCGACAGAAACGCTGAACGGCGCCGAGGTCTCCCGCCTCCTCGAGGCGGTGCGCGAGATCTTCGCCGAGGCCCTGGCCGCCGGCGGGACCTCGTTCGACAGCCTGTACGTCAACGTCAACGGGGAGAGCGGCTACTTCGACCGGTCACTCGCGGTCTACGGGCGGGAGGGTGACCCGTGCCGCACATGCGGCACGCAGATCCGGCGCGACCCCTTCATGAACCGTTCCTCTTATAGCTGCCCCCGGTGCCAGCCCCGTCCCCGCCGCGCCCGTCTCTAAGGTGGCAGCCCCGGCGCTCCCGTGCCCCGGTGCCCGGTGTGCCCGTCGTGCCGCCGGACAAAGCCCAGCTTTCCGGATGATAGG
>Ga0335074_10003037_pt1 | contig 22856 bp, 23 predicted proteins | sample Lox_Sample_23_FD_206715 | JGI IMG/M metagenome (GOLD analysis project Ga0335074, IMG submission 206715) | Soil microbial communities from Loxahatchee National Wildlife Refuge, Florida, United States - Lox_Sample_2.3 | ecosystem: Environmental > Terrestrial > Soil > Wetlands | place: USA...
ATAATGGAGAATCACCAAAATACCATGCCGCGCTGGCCTATGCTCTCTCGATCGGCCGCCCCCCGGGCCCGGGCAACCACGGCGTTGAATGTGAAGCAGGAAACATTTAGCGCGGCCGGCGGTTTAGAGAGAGTAACCGGGCCGAGAGCGCACAAAAGCATTGGATGGCCAAGGATTGGGAAACGAGCCCCAAATTCGTTATCATGTCCCTTTACTACCAACCGATAAGGTATATAAGGTTAGCGGCTATGCACTCATCTCTTTCCTCGCATCGAATCCAGGAACTGGAGCTCGACCTGCCCAGATTCCGAAAAAGGACTGGCGTATCGCTCGAACAGATCGCTCAGAGCACTAAAATCAGTTCCCGGTTTCTGAAGGCTATCGAGGGCGAGCGTTTCGACGAGCTTCCGGGCGGCATTTTCAGCACCAGTTATCTGCGCCAGTACGCGGCGGCTATCGGCTACGACGAAGATGCGTTGGTGGCCTTCTATACCCAGAAGGTGAATCCGGCCGAGCCGCTTTCCAAGGCGCCGCAGTGTGAAACCAGCCGCGGCGTGCTGGGACGATGGTGGCGCACGGCGATGCAGGCGTCCCGTTAGCCCCCGGGGAATAGCCCGTCCGGATTCTTGCCTTAGTCTCTCTCATGGTTGACCGGCTCGCCGATTAGAGAGCAGAGGAGGCCGTCTGCGGCTTTGAGCCATGCGAGTATCGCGCTCCGTAATTAAATCCCTAGCCGCGCTGAATCAATCGGCGCCCGGCGGAGCAGCCGGAGCTTCTCAAAACCCAACGCCGAGCACTCCCACCGATCAGGCGCAACTGTCCCAACTCGGCAGTTATCTTGCTTCCGCCTTGAGCGGCTCTCCGGCGCATGTGTCCAAGCTCATGGAATTGGGCGTCGAGGTATCAAAAGGGCGCTATCAGGTGGATGCATACGCAGTCAGCGGCAGCATCATTCAACACAGCATCGAGTTCGGCGGAAGCGGCTACTCGGCCCTGAGTACCTAATCTCGGATCATGTCCAACGCCAGCCAGCAGATCGAGCGGATTCGCCGCGCCCGGTGCATCCTGGAAAGGATGCGCGGGAGATTGTTGCGCCCGACGCTCGATTCGCTGGATGCCAGCGCGGCGGACCTGAATGTCGCCATACAATGCCTGCGGCAACTGGATGTCGGTTCGGAATCGCCGATCTGGCACGGCCCCACGCGGGTCCAAATCGAAATTGAAGTCGTGGCGCTGCGGCGGGTTCTTCGATCGGTGGAGGCCCTTCTGAGGAACGCGGGGAAATTCTATGCCGGTCTGGCGCGCCTGCTGGCGCCCGACGAAGCACCCGCCCATTACACCGCGGCCGGAGTGCGTGCCGCGGCTCCTCATGTCACGCCAGGGAGCATCGCGCTCGAGGGGTAAAATTCATGAGTAGTCTTGCCGCATCTCTCACCAACGCAGCCGGGGCGCTCGAAGCCTACGAAGGCGCGCTGGCCGTGACGCAAAACAACGTCAGCAACGCGAACACGCCGGGCTACGCCAATCAAGTGGCTACCCTGGTGGCACAGCCCTTCGATTTGGCCGAAGGCAGTCCCGGGGGCGTCGTGCTGGGAACTACCCAAAGCACCCGCGATCAGTTCGCCGAGCAGGCGGTGCGCACCCAGCAGACTGACTATTCCTACGATCAACAACAGGTCCAGGACCTGACCACGGCGCAAAACTATTTCAGTCTGTCTACAACCGCGGGCATTGCGCCATCCATCAGTGCGCTCTTCAACGACTTTTCCCAATTGAGCGTGACGCCCAACGACGAGGTGGCGCGCCAAACCGTACTCAACGACGCGGCCACGCTGGCGCAGAATTTCAACCAGACCGCCAACGGCCTCCTTAGCCAAACCACCGATTTGCAGCAATCCACCAGCAGCACCATCCAAACCATTAACCAGCTCGGAACTACCATCGCGCAGATCAACGCCGACAACCCCGCGGATTTGAGCGGCGGAGTGGATGCGGGCGTGGACGCCCAACTGAACTCGGCGCTCGATCAGCTTTCCCAATATGTCAATTTCACGGTGCTGCCCCAGTCCAATGGCCAGGTTTCCGTGTATCTGGGCGGTCAGACGCCTCTGGTAATGGGCGATCAAAGCTATGCGATTCAAGGCGATTTTTCCACGCCGCAGACCGCGATTCTTAGCAGTTCCGGCTCGGACATCACCTCCCAGCTTACCGGCGGAGCGCTTGGTGCGGAGCTCAACGACACCAATAACCTCTTGCCCTCCTACGTGAGCAGCCTGAATACGCTGGCTCAAACCTTAGCCGATCAGGTGAATAACACACTCAACCAAGGCGTGGACGAAAGCGGAGCGGCTCCCACCACCGATCTGTTCTCCTACAACGCCACCGCCGGCGCCGCTCTCACGCTCACCGTCAACTCGCTCACGCCGGATCAGATCGCGGCCGCTTTGCCCGGCGCTACGGGAGGCAACGGCAACGCGCTGGCGCTGGCCGCGCTCGCCAGCGCCCCGGTGGTCAATGGTTACACCTTCGCGCAAGCTTACGGCAATATCGGCGGCCAGGTGGGAAGCGACCTTTCCACGGCACAAAACAATAGCACTACCGATGAATCCCTGCTGAGCCAGGCCGAGACGTTGCGGCAAAACGTCTCCGGGGTCTCGCTCGACGAACAGGCCGAAAACCTTATGGAATACGAGCGCTCTTACGACGCCATTTCTAAGATGGTGAGCGTACTAAACGATTTGAGTCTGGATGTAGTGAACATCCTGCCGCCGGCCACCAGCGAATAAGCGGCGCGCCAAGGGAACCAATGAAAAAGGAGCCGCATCATGATCAGTTCTCTCGATCCCGCATCGCAAAGCTTTCTCGCGGGTCTCAACCAGATCCAGCAAACGCTCCAGACCGCCCAAACGGAGCTGACCACCGGGCTCCAGATTAACAACGTATCGGATGCGCCGTCTGAGATCGCGGACCTATGGCAGTTGAATTCGCAGCTGGACCAAGTCAATCAGACCGACACGAACCTGGGCCAGGTGCAAACCGAAGTCAACACCGCGGAGTCCGGCTTGCAGTCCGCGGTCACGCTCGTCGAGCAAGCTGAGACCTACGGCGCGGAAGGGGCCAGCGACACCTCCACCGCGAACTCGCGGCAGGATCTCGCGAATTCGCTCGGCTCCATCCTGGAGCAACTGGTGGCCATCGCTAACACTACCGTGGAGGGGCGATACATCTTTGCCGGAGACACGGATCAGACCACGCCCTACACCATCGATCTGACGCAGAGCAGCCCCATCAGCGCCTACCAAGGCTCGGCCTCCACGCGCGAGATCGCGAGTCCGGATGGCATCGCCTTCCCGGTGGCCCTGACAGCCCAGCAGATCTTCGACAATTCCAATTCGCAGGACAGCGTCTTCGGCTCTATCGTCAACCTCATGCAGGGCCTCCAAGCTAACAGCGATTCGCAGATCAATGCCGCGATGGCCGACGTGCAAAGCTCCGACACGTACCTCAACCAACAACTCGCTTTTTATGGAAACGTGCAGGACCAGGTGCAGGGCGCGCAGACCTTCGGCCAGAACTATTCGACACAGTTACAAACGCAACTCGCCGGCGTCCAGGACGCAAACGAAGCCGAGGATATTACCAACATGACGCAGGCGCAGACGCAGCTCCAGGCCGCCCTACAATCGGAGGCCCAGCTGCCGCGAACCACACTGTTTGATTTTCTTACCTAGTTTTTTATTTAACGCTGCGGGTGGTATTGGAACCAGTAGTATTGGAACCAGTAGTATTTGAACCAGTAGTATTTTGAACCAGTAGTTATTTGAACCAGTAGTATTTGAACCAGTAGTATTTGAACCAGTAGTATTTGAACCATAGTGAAACGACGAGGAAATCACCCGATTCGAGGAGTCCACCAGAGCCTCGGCCCCGAACGGGAAACGCCAATCGGTCACCGCGGCCAGGTGCGCGCCCGCGGGATCGTCCGCCGCTGTCACGGACCACAACGGATACTGGGCGAACCGCAAAAACACCGCCACGGGCTTGGCCTCGCGCGCCGCGTCGATCGCCGGACTGGGCGGCGCTTTGTATATCAGCCGGCCTGCCGTGGGATCGAACTGTTGGGTTACGTTTACGGCGAAATGCATCACGAACGCGGGCCGCTCAATCCACCCTTGCCAATCCAGCGGACTCACGCCCGAGCCGGGAAACGCGGCCGCTTGTATCGGCGGGCCGCCGCGATAATCGCGCGAATTCAAAATATCAATGGCGCGGCGGTGCGCCAGATACCGGCCGAAATCGTAAAGCAGGAAAAACGACAGCGCGAAGATCGCCCATCCCCGCCCGGTTCCAGCTTGCGCCCCAATTTCACCGCTCACCAGCTTGCCGAACATGGGCGCCACCCACGCCAGCAACAGCACCGCCCACACAATCAGATCGAACAGATTGATCAGATCCAAATGAAACCAGCGCGCCGAGAAGGGCAGCAGCAGCCGGATCCCATAGTCGTTCGTCCAATCCAGCAGTAGATGGCTGGCGACGCCGACGATGGCAATGCCCCAGGCCGCCATCCACCCGCGCATGGTCCTTCCGATCGCGCAGACCACCAGTACGGACAGCAGCGCCATCACCGGAAGGGCCGCGATCGAATGCGTAATTCCTCGGTGCTGCTCGAAATAATAGAGCGGGCCGCGTACAATGGTGACGATATCGATATCGGGGGCGTTCGCGGCCAGAATCAGAAGTAAAGTCGCTCGTGGATAAAACCGGTTTAAGCCCGCGCGGCTCAACATCAAACCGGTCAGCGAGTGGGTGAGGTTGTCCATGCGGCGTCTTCGACGCTGGCTGGCCTCCGCCTGTGAAAACCTTCCGGAACCAGGAGCGTGAGCGCGTTGGGGACCAATTCCACGCAAGCAGGAGCCAAGCCGGCATATTCGCCGTCCACCTGCAAATGGATCTTCGCGTCCTCGGGCGCCGAAAAAACCGCATGGCGCGTTCGCAAAATCGTGATCCCGGTCGTGGTTCGCTGCTGGCGCGCCACCACGGCCAGCATGTACTTCAGAAAACCCGCCGAGCTTTCTCCTTCAAACAGAACCAGCTCGAACTCGTCGTCCAGCAGCGAAATGGTGGGAGCAATCTCGAGATCGCCGCCGTAATTGCGAACCCGGCTGGCGAGCGCGAATCCGGCGCGATACTCCCGTCCGCCGGCCTGAATCGTAAATTCAGGAATGCGCCGGCCCAGCTTTGAGAAACCGCCGATCCAGTACGCCGCTTTGCCGAGCGTTTCCTTCATTCGGGGCTGCAAATGATATACGATATCGGCGTCCAAGCCCGCTCCCGCCATCAGCAGGAAATAGCGGCGGACGTCGCTGCCCTGGTTCGAAAGCAGGCCAAGCGCCACGCGTTCTTTCAGCGAACGGACCAGGGAAGCGGCTGCTTGCTCCATGGTTTTCCCGATGCCCAGTTCATTCGCCAGCACGTTGGCCGTACCCGCGGGCAAAATTCCCAGTGGGACATGGGAGTGCGCCATGCCGTTGACGGCTTCGTTAATGGTGCCGTCGCCGCCGGCCACCAGAATCAGATCCGCGCCGCGATCCACGGCGCAACGCGCGATCTCGCCCGCGTGGCCCGGTCCACTGGTGGCAATGGAATCGACAGTGATGCCGCGCTCGTCAAGCAATTGGATCGAACGTGCGAGGGCATGCCTTCGCCGTCTGAGTCCACCTGCGTAAGGATTATAAATAAGTACGGTTTGCCGGTAGGTCTCGATAGCACCCTAATTATAGTCGATGCGCGCGCAGGAGCGCTCCCTTCGAGTAGACTTGGTACGGAGCCGCGAGTCCCGACTGCGCAAGTTCATTCAAACCAAGCTCATTCCCACGCTGCTCGCCTGGGGGCCCGGCGGTGTCTTCCTATTGGCGATCGCCGATTCCACCGGAGTTCCCATGGTCGGCGGCGTGGACGCCGTTATCGTTCTAATCGCCGCCGTGAGCCGTTCGCAAGCTTACCTGGCGGCGGCCAGCGGCGTGTTGGGCTCCCTGGTGGGGAGTTTGATTCTGTTCCTGATTGCGCGCAAAGGGGGCGAGGAATATCATCGCCGCCATACGTCCAGCGCGAGAGGCAATCGATTGCGCGCCTGGTTTCATGAATACGGACTTTTGACGGTCTTCGTCCCGGCGGTGGTGCCCATCATACCGCTGCCGCTCAAGATCTTTATCATTTCCGCGGGCGCCCTGGGAGAGAGCGCCATCACTTTTTCCATTGTGCTTCTGGCGGCCCGCATTCCGCGCTACCTGTTTCTGGCATGGCTCGGCTCACGCCTTGGACCGGACACTCTTCCCTACCTGCGCCACAACCTTTGGGAGCTGATCCTCCTGGCTTTCGCGATGTTTTTCGTACTTTATGCGGTGGTGCGGATTGCGCATGATCGGCGGCGTACGGCCTCTACTGCCCCAAAGTAAAGTTCACCTCGATCGGCGCGATCACCTCCACGGGTTGGCCGTTCAGAAAAGTCGGTTTATAAACCCACTGCCGTACCGCTTCGATAGCAGCGCGCGCGAGCAGCGGATGGCCGCTGACGAGCCGAAGGTTCTGGATGGTGCCATCTTTGGCGATGGTCCCGATCAGCCGAACCACTCCGGAGATCCGCGCCGACTTGGCGAGCGGCGGGTACTCGGGGATTATTTTCCGGATGAGCAGCGCCATCTGCACATCGCCGCCCACCGCAACCGGCGTGGATGCTGGCCTCTTCTCCATTGGCTTCGGGGGAGGCGGGGGCAGCGCCACGACGTTAGGAATGAATCTGCCGAGCATGTTAGTGGCGCCCCCGGTGCCGCCCGGCACCCCACCCGTGACCAGGGCCGGCGGCGCATCGGGGTTGATGTCCGTGGACAAGGGTTGTGACGCGTGCGGAATGGAAGCCGGAGCAAATGTAATAGGCCTCACTACCCGCAGTGTTGGTGCGCTGCTCGTGACATGGGTTTGATGAGCCGGCACTACATCCACCGGCGGCGGCGAGGGCGGCGGGCCAACTATGACATCCTTCCAGCGAACCGTGGGCAAGTGGTCGTGATAAAGCAGCGGAATTAACAGGGCGAGACTGACGATCAGCAACTCCGCGCTGAGCGACGCCAGAAAATTCCACGGCTTCTTAGTTCCGTCGTTGAGGAGCAGTGATTGTTCAAACACGCTTGTATAGACAACCGAAAATTGCCGTTAGTTCCCGCTGCGCCGAAACATCGGCCAGCGCCGGTATTTCGGCGATCCCTCTTCGGCACCCATCCGCAATTGCCTGAAAACGAAGTAGAAACAATGGAACGCCGACTGCCTCTATGGGGAGAGGTAAGAGCAAATGCTACGGATCACGACGCAATTGAGCGCGGACGCCCTCACGTTCCGGTTGGAAGGTAAGTTGGTGGGCGCATGGGCCAGGGAATTGGAACAAACCTGGAAAGGCAGCGCCGCTAGCCTGGATCACCGGAAGCTGATTGTCGATCTCACGGAGACTCTGTTTATCGACGGCGAAGGGCGGCGCGTTCTCGGGAATTTGTTCCGCTGCGGCGCAATATTTCGCACCGCGTGTCCGATGATCGACGCCATCGTTTCGGAGATCACCGGGAAGTCTAAAATCACGGGAAAGTCTAAGATCGAGGCGAAGCCCCGTGCTCTACCGGGTGCGCTTCTGTGCTGCCTGCTGTTGTGTTTCGTCGCGGCGGGTGCTCGCGCCGGCCAGCCGCCCGCCCAAGTTCCAGCCCAGCCCGCGCCACTAAGGCTTACTTTGCACAACGCGGTGGAAATGGCGCTCAAACAGAATCCTCAGGTGCAGATCGCGAATCTAAACGTGGCAGTGAATCAAGAAGGCCAGATTGTCGCGCGTTCGGCGCTATTGCCACAGGCCAATCTGGCGGTGTCGGAAACCGCGATGCGCGAAAATCTGGTGGCGTTCCTGGGGATGAAGGTTCCGGGTTTTCCGGAGCATTCCGGACCCTACTGGTTGTTTGAGGGCGGCTCCAATGGTTCTGTCCCGATACTGGACTTAGTGGCCTGGCGTCGCTGGCGGCAGGCGCAGGAAAATGTCACGGGCGCGCGGGCTCAAGAGCGGACCGTGCGTGAGCAGGACGTGCTGTTAGTGGTTTCCCAATATCTGGGTAGCCTGCGCGCCACCGCCGACGTCACGGCCGCGCAATCGCGTGTGGAGCTGGCCAAAGCGCTTTTCGATCAAGCTTCCGATCTGCAGAAAAACGGCGTGGGCACAGCCATCGATACGCTGCGCGCGAATGTCCAATACCAGAACGAGCAGCAGAGGCTGATCGAGTCGCGTACCGCGCTCGCCACTTCGCTTTTCGCGCTGGCGCGCTTGCTGAACATCGATCCGCACCAGACGGTTGAGCTGGCCGACGCCTCCCAGTTCTTCCAGACGCCTGTTTTTTCCGCCGGCGAGACCATGGAGCAAGCCTTCGCACAGAGGCCCGAGATGAAGGAGCTGGCCTCCCAGATTCGCGCCGCCGAGCTGGACAGGAGAGCAGCCGGTGACGCCAGAATCCCGCGGCTGTCGTTGAGCGGAGCGTGGAACGAGCAGGGCCTCTCGCCGGGAACCTCCATTCCGGTGTACGATTTTGCCGTCAACATGGATGTCCCGCTGTACACCGGCGGCCGCATTCGCGCCGAAACGGCCACAGCGGATCTAAATCTGAAGAAGCTGGCCCAACAGCAGATCGATCTTCGCAACCAGATCGCGCAGGAAGTGAAAACCGCCTCCGCGCAACTGGACGCCGCCAAAAGCGAAGTGGACGTCGCGAACGCCGGGCTGGCGCTGGCGCGCGAGGAAGTGACTCAAGCGCGCGACCGGTTTCAGGCCGGCGTGGCCAACAATATCGAAGTGGTCACCGCGCAGGACGAATTGGCCCGCGCCAACGACAATCAAATTGTAGCCCTGTATCAATACAACCAGTCGCGCGCCGATCTGGCGCATGCCACTGGACAAATGGAGTCTTTATATACCAAGTGAGCGCAGACGCAAAGGAACTGAAGATGGAATCGACCACTGTGGATCAGGAAAAAGTGCTGGGAACGGAAAAAGAGCTGGGAACCCAGATGGATGCGTCACGAACGCGTCCGGCGCCGCCGCGTCCCAAAAGCTCATCGCGAAAGCTGGCCGTCTTTACGGTGTTGATCGTGTTGGCCGGTATCGGCGTTTATCTGTGGGTCAGCTCCTTGAATAGCGTCTCTACGGACGACGCGCAGGTGGACGGGCACATCATTCCGATTTCGCCGAAGATTTACGGTAAAGTTCTCGACGTTCTGGTGGACGACAACCAGCAAGTGAAGAAGGGGCAAGTGCTGGTTCGCATCGATCCGCGAGATTATCAGGCGAAGGTGGATCAAGCGCAGGCCGCGGTCCAAGTGGCCGAAAGCCAGTCGCAAGGCGCGAACGCCGGGGTTCCTTTGATTCGCGACACGACCGGCAGCAGCGTAACCGCGGCCCAGGCGCAGTTGAGCGCCGCGCGTGCCGATTACAGCCAGGCACAGGTGGATTACGATCGCGCTTCCACGGCCGATATCGCAGTGGCGCGCGCCAATGTGGAATCCGCCCGGGCCACTTCCGAGCGTGCGCAGGCGGATCTGAAGCGTATGGAGACGCTCGTGGACAAGCAGGAGATTTCGCGTCTGGAGTACGATTCGTACGTCTCGGCGGCGCGGGTAGCCGCAAGCCAGTTGCAAGCCGCCCAAGATAAGCTCGCGTCGGTGACAAAAGATGCTGAGACCAAGAAGGCCGCCGTGCTGTCGGCGGAAGCGCGGATCGCGCAGGCCCAAGCCGGCATACTGCAGGCCAAAGCAGCTGAGCGGCAAGTGCCGGTGCGAATGGCCGATGCGTCCTCGGCCGCGGCCAGCATCGCTCAAGCGCATGCCAATCTGGAAGCGGCCACTCTGGACCTGAGTTACACCACTATCGTCGCGCCGATCGACGGCATGGTGACCAGGAAGACGGTGGAAGTGGGCCAGGTGGTCCAGCAGGGGCAAGGCCTGTTGATGCTGGTTCCGCTCCAGGATGTGTGGGTCACCGCGAACTTCAAAGAGACGCAACTCGCCGGCGTTCGCAACGGGCAGCGGGCGGAAGTAAAGGCTGACTTGAGCGGCAAGACTTACGCCGGTCACGTGGATTCGATCGCCGCGGCCACCGGCACGCGCATGAGCCTTTTGCCGCCGGAGAACGCGACCGGCAACTACGTGAAAGTGGTGCAGCGCATTCCGGTGAAGATCGTGCTGGATCCTATTCCGGGCGGCAATCAAGTGCTACGCCCTGGCATGAACGTCGAAGCGACGATTTTCACCAAGTAAGCGCACCCAATCCACAGGCGTTATGCCGGCCACTCTCAAAACCGAAATCGTGGACGTGCGCACGGGTGCGCCGCCTCCGGCCATTCCCGCGATTAATCCATGGGTGATCGCCGGCACGGTGATGCTGGCCACGTTCATGGAAGTGCTTGACACCAGCGTGGCCAACGTGGCGCTGCCGCACATCGCGGGCAGCCTTTCATCCAGCGTCGACGAAGCCACCTGGGTGCTGACGGCGTACCTGGTGGCCAACGCCGTGGTGCTGCCGTTGAGCGGCTGGTTCTCCACGCTGTTCGGCCGTAAGCGATTTTACATGGCGTGTGTGCTGCTGTTCACGGCCAGCTCCGCGATGTGCGGCCTGGCTCCCAGCCTTCCCATGCTGATCCTGTTCCGCGTCCTGCAAGGCTTGGGCGGGGGCGCGCTGCAGCCGGTTTCGCAGGCTATCTTGCGCGAGACGTTCCCGCGCGAAAAACAAGGCATGGCGATGGCCGTGTACGGCATGGGCGTGGTGTTCGCGCCCGTGGTGGGGCCCACTTTGGGCGGCTGGATCACCGACAACTACACCTGGCGCTGGATTTTCCTGATCAATATTCCGGTGGGGGTCTGTTCTTTGCTCCTGACCTCGCTGCTGATTTTCGATCCTCCTTATTTGTTCCGCAAGACGCTGCGCGACGGGCTGAAGATCGACTATGTCGGCCTGGGCCTGCTGGCCACGGGCCTGGGAGCTCTCGAAATTATGCTGGACGACGGCCAGCGTCACGATTGGTTCTCTTCCCACGGGATCGTCGCGGCCGCCGTCATCGCCGCTATCGGATTAGTGGGCGTGGTGGTGTGGGAGCTGCGGCAAAAGGAACCCGTGGTGGATTTTCGCCTGTTGCGGGACCGCACCTTCGCCATTTCCACGGCCACCATGTTCGTTCTCGGCTTCGTGCTTTACGGCAGCACCATGGCGCTGCCTTTATTTCTGCAAAGCTTGCTCGGATATACGGCCATGCAAAGCGGATTGGCGTTATCGCCGGGCGGCCTCATGATTATGGTCATGATGCCGATCGTGGGCATTTTGCTTTCGAGATTCCAGGCGCGTTGGTTGATTGTGTTCGGCCTGATCACGTCCTCCTTGGGCCTGTTTCTGATGTCGAACTGGAATACGCAGATCGACTTCCGGCACGCCGTGAGCGCGCGCGTGGTGCAGAGCTTCGGCCTGGCATTTCTCTTCGTGCCAATCAATACCGTCGCCTTTTCCTTCATCGCCAAAGCCAAAACCGGCTATGCCACCGGATTGATCAACCTGGCGCGAAACATCGGCGGCAGCAGCGGGATCGCCATTTGCACCACACTGATCGCGCGGCGAGAGCAGTTCCATCAGCAGCGGCTCATCGAGCATATTTCGCCCCTCGATCCGGCCTATCAATCGGCGCTCCATTCCGCCACCCAAATGTTTCAGACGCAAGGCGCCGACCCGGCACAAGCCGCCGCCCAGGCGCACGGAATGATCTACAACGTAGTGCAGCAGCAGGCCGCCATGTTGTCGTTCAACGAAGTTTTCTGGACTTTGGGTGTGGTCTTTCTGGCGGTAATTCCTGTGCTGTTCCTGATGAAGAAGACCGGGCCTGTCCAGGGCGCGGTGGTGCTTGAATAACAGACCAACGCCTCGCCGGGCCATCTAATTCAGATCGAGAAGGCCCTCCGGAGGACTGACGACGATCTTCTTGTTGGCCGGATCGATCGCGATGCAGATGGACTTGGCGAACGGGATCATCAATTTATCGCCGATGTAGAGGAGCGGTGTGCCGCCGGTCTCTTCGAACGCGGTCACTCGTCCCAGCGAGCGGCCAGTGGCGTCGAAAACCTCGCAGCCGAGCAGGTCGGACTCATAATATTCTTCTTCGCCCAGCGCGGCGCGCTGTTCGATCGGGATGGCCACTTCGGCTCCGGCCAATTTCTCGGCATCGGAAATCGTATCCACGCCCTGGAACTTGACGATCAGCTCGTCGCCATGCATCCAGGTGCGCTCGATTTCCATGGGCTTTTGGTTGACGAAAACGCTCTTCACGCGGTCCGGGTGGTCGGAAAGCGGCCGAGCGGCCAGCTCCCCTTTGTTTCCGCGGGCGCGAAGCAAACGTGCAATGGCGACGAGCTGCAGGGCTTATTCCAGAATCTCGAGCGTGAAGCGGCGGTTCAGCTTCATCCCGGCGGCGCCGAGCAGCGTACGGATGGAGCGCGCCGTGCGACCCTGTTTGCCGATGACCTTCCCCAGGTCGGTGGCCGCGACTCGCAACTCAAGCACGGTCACCTGCTCGCCTTGCACTTCGCTGACGTTCACCTGCTCGGGCAAATCCACAAGAGCCTTCGCGATATCTTCGATGAGTTGTTTCATGGAGTGCCTCTTTGTAGTTTAGCGCTCCGGCGTCTTGTCCTCGCGAGGAGTTTTTCCCGGCAGTCCGGCGGGATTTTCATGCACGCGCTCGCGGAAGCGTCCCTTGAGGCCCATGGCCAGCGAGACGCTCTCTTCGCCGAACTTATCCCGCATACGGTCCACCGCGGTCATGGCCTTGCGCCAGCGAGTGGTGTTTGCCTCCTCCAGCATATTGAGCTGGCCTTCGGCGGGTTCCAGGCTGGAGGCATGGACGCCGAGCAGCCGGATGGTCGAGTTGGGCTTGCGATTGGCGCGAAAAAGCGCGCGGACCTGCTGGAAAATTTCGGTGTCGAGCTGCGTGCCATGATCGAGCGAATGCGCGCGCGTGATGGTGGTGAAATCGGTGTAGCGCAGCTTTAATTGCACCGTGCGGGCATGCAGGTTGTGTTCGCGCAGGCGCCGCGCCACCATTTCTGAAAGGCGCGCCAGCGTGGCTTCCAGTGCATCCGCATCGGCGGTATCTGCATTGAATGTGAACTCGTGGCTGATGGATTTAGGCGTTGAATCGTCGCCCACTTCGCCATCGAACCAGCCGCCGGCATCCATGCCGCGCGATTTTCCGGCCAGCGCGAGCCCCCATTGGCCGAGGTGCTGGCGCAGGAAATCCTCTTCGAGCGCGGCCAGGTCGCCGACCTTGTGCACGCCCCAGGCCGCCAGATTCTTTTCGGTGACCTTGCCGACGCCGGGGATCTTGCGGACATCGAGGGGCGCCAGGAAGCGCGCCTCCTCGCCCGGCAGCACCCAGAGAATGCCGTTAGGCTTGGCCTGATCGGACGCGACTTTGGCAACCATCCGGGCGGTTGCGATGCCGATGGAGCAATTGAGATTGGTGTGGCGCTTGACGGATTCGTGCAGCCGATGCGCGGCCGAGAGCGGCGGGCCGTGCAGACGCTCGGTGCCGGTGAGATCCATGTAGGCTTCGTCGACGGAGGCCATGTCAACCTGGGGCGAAAATGTTTTGAGGATTTCGAAGACCTTGCGCGAATATTCTCGATAGCGCGTGGGGTGTCCTTCGACAAAGATGGCGTGCGGGCAGAGGCGCGCGGCGGTCCGCAGCGGCATGGCGGAATGGACGCCGAATTTGCGCGCTGCATAGGAAGCGGCCGAGACCACGCCGCGCTGGTTGGCCTTGCCGCCCACGACCACGGGTTTGCGGATCAGCGATGGATCGAACAGCTCTTCGACAGAGACGAAGAAGGCGTCCATGTCGACGTGGAAGTAGGTCTTCATGAGGACGAGGCGATCTGCCACAGGGAGACGCAGATAAAACGCCGATGTTTTATTGTCTTTGATCCGCGCTCATCCGTGTTTATCTGTGGCTAACCGTTTAGCCGCGAGCACCCGTGGGAAACCCGCCAGATCGTGCACGACGGCGGTTTCGGTCCAGCGCGATTCCAGCATGGCGCGCACCGCGTCTAGCGAATTGTAGCCAAGTTCCATGAGCAGCCAACCGCCCGGGCGCACGACGCGAGCCGCTTCCAGGATCAGGCGCTCGTAAATTTCAAGGCCCGTGGGCCCGCCGTAGAGAGCAACCGGCGGCTCGTAGTCGCGGACTTCGCGCTGGATACCGCGGTGGTCGGTCGCGGGGACGTAAGGCGGATTGGAGACCAGGACATCCACGCTGCGATCGCGAAAAGCCGCGGCCAAATCGCAGGCGAGAAAGCTGACCGGCGCGGAGTGGCGCCCGGCGTTGGATTGCGCGACGCACAAAGCAGCCGGCGAGATATCGGTGGCGAAGACGCGCGCCGTGGTTTCGAGCGCCAGCGTGACCGCGATAGCTCCCGAGCCGGTCCCGACATCCACCACCACATCGCCCGTCTGGATGCGGGCCAGCGCCGCCTCGACTAAGTGCTCGGTCTCAGGCCTCGGGATCAGGACATCGCGGGTGACGCGGAAATCGCGGCCGTAAAACTCCTGATGGCCGGTGATGTATTGGGTCGGCTTGCCTTTCAATCGTTCGTGCAGGTAGCGGCCGTAATGAATCCAGGCCAGCTCGGTCAGCTCGTCGCTGGAATGCGCGTAGAGATAGGCGCGATCGCGCTGCAGCGCGTGCATCAACAACACTTCAGCGGTCAGGCGCGGGGCCGAAATCGCTTCGGCTTCCAGGAGTTGCGTACCTTGAATGAGAGCGGTGTGGAGCGTCACCGAACGGCTAGGCCGCTTCGCCCTGCTCCTTCAACTTCTCGGTTTGATAATACGTTGTGAGCGCCGAAAGCAGCGGGTCCAGACGACCCTCCATGATCAGGTCGAGCTGGTGCAGCGTCAGGCCGATGCGATGGTCGGTCACGCGATTCTGCGGGAAGTTGTAGGTGCGGATCTTTTCGCTGCGGTCGCCCGAGCCCACCATGTTGCGCCGCTCGGCGCCGATGGCCTGCTGCTGCTTTTCGAGCTCGATCTCATACAGGCGCGAGCGCAGCACGCGCTCGGCCTTGGCGCGGTTCTTGATCTGCGATTTTTCGTCCTGGCAGGATACTACTAATCCCGTGGGCAGATGGGTGAGCCGCACGGCTGAATAGGTCGTGTTCACGGACTGGCCGCCGGGTCCGGAGGAACAAAACGTATCGATGCGGATATCCTTGGGATCGATCTTGATTTCGACGTCGTCGGCTTCCGGCAGCACGGCCACCGTGATCGCGGACGTGTGCACGCGCCCCTGCTGCTCGGTAGCCGGCACGCGCTGCACGCGATGGACTCCGCTTTCGTACCGGAGCTGGCTGTAGACTTTGTTGCCGCTGACCAGCGCGATGACGGATTTAATGCCGCCCGCCGGCGATTCGCTTACATCCGTCACTTCCACGCGCCAGCGCTGCGTTTCGGCGTAGCGCGTATACATGCGGAAAATTTCGGCCGCGAACAGCGTGGCTTCGTCGCCACCGGTGCCGGCGCGGATTTCTAGCACGACGTTTTTCTCATCCAGCGGGTCTTTGGGGAGCAGCAGGACCTTCAAGTCCGCTTCGATTTGCACCAGCTCCGGCTCCAGCCGCATGATTTCGTCCGCGGCCATCTGCCGCAGATCGGGATCGGGGTCGTCCACCATGGATCGCGCTTCGTCGTAATTGCGCTTGGCCTGCTTGTAGTCGCGATATTTGGACACGATCGGCTCGAGCTCCGACCGCGTCTTGGAAACTTTGCGATAGGTTTCGCCGTCGGCGATGACGGACGGATCGGCCATCTGGCGCGTCACATCTTCGAACCGGGCTTCGATATCTTCGAGTCTTTGCGAATATTGCATAGCAAGCTCCTCGGGCCGCGCGGGCCCGGAGGCGTTCCAGGTGTTAAGCGATAACCAGCTCGCCGCCCTGCGCTTCTTCGAGCTGCATCGCGCCGTCGAGCGCGTGGATGGCGACGGCGGCCATTTCGTCGGAAGGCTCTTTGGTGGTGACGCGCTGCAGCCACAGGCCAGGGGCGGTCAGGGCAGCCATTAAGCCCTGCTGATGGCGCGCCGCGTAGCGGATCAGCTCATAGCTTACGCCGACAATCAACGGCAGCAGCGCGATGCGCGCCGCCAGTTTCGCCACGAATCCGTCAAACGGCAACAGGGGATAAACCAGGATGGCGAGCACCATCACCAGCAGCAGGAAGCTGGTGCCGCAGCGCGGATGAAAGGTCACGAATTTCTGTGCGTTTTCGACGGTCACCGGGCGGCCGGATTCGAAATTGAACACCACTTTGTGCTCGGCCCCGTGATATTGGAACATGCGCCGGATGTCTTTCATGCGCGAAATCAGATAGAGGAATCCGAGAAAGATGACCAGACGGATCAGCCCGTCCATCATGTTCACCGCGAAGCGGCCATGGAGCGTAGGAACCGCCTTGCCGAGCTCGGTGGCCAGAAAAAGCGGTACAAACTTGTACATGAACAGGAAAAACAGCAGCGAAAACGCGATGGGCGCGGCCATCATCCAGCCGTTCAGCTCCGGCGGCTTCTCCGGCTTGCGGCCGTCCTTGTCCGTCAATTCGCTCACCGCCACATTGGCCGAGAACTGGAGAGCTTTGATTCCCAACGTCATGGCATGGCCAAGCGTCCCCAGTCCGCGCAGAATGGGCAGCTTGAAAATAGGGTACTTTTCCGAAACACGCGCCAGCGGTTTTTGTTCGGTCACGATCTCGCCATTCGGCTTGCGCACGGCGACGCAGTAGCTGTGCGGCGCCCGCATCATGACGCCTTCCATGACGGCCTGACCGCCCACCAGCGTCTCTTCGCCGCTCTCGAGCACGGGCAGCATTTGGATGTGGGCGCTCATGCGCAGAAAGCCTCGAATAGACAAGTGGATAAACTCCTCTGTCATTATATCTCGAACGCGCGCCGGCCCCGGGCGATACAATAGGCTCATATTATGCAAGTAGTGCTGGCGGGTGAGCACAAATTCCTCTTGCTCGAACTCGATCCCGATTTCGTCGCGGGGATCGCCAAGCAGGCGGGCTTCGAGTACCGGATCGAGGACGGCCAGCGATCCTTGAACCTGCATCTTTCCGCCATCGACCGCCAGGCGCCCCTGCTGCTGTTCGACGCCGCCGATCCGGGCAATTTAGGCTGGTTCTCGCGCTGCCAGTTTTACGTCGACGGAAAGAGCGGCGCCGTGCTGCAGACGCCCATGTCGCTCGCCAACCAGAAGGACCGCTCGGGGCGCACGCTGCCCGATTCTGTCCGGCTGCAAATCGCCAAAGAGCTGCCGGTGTCGTTTCGTATGCCAGGCAAACAGCCCGTCACCGAACAGATGGTCTACGCGGTGCTTTATAACCTGCTCAACGCACTGCTGAATACCGGCGTGGGGGTCTGCGGCGGCCCGATCGTGAAGCCGCTGGCCGGACGGACCGAAAGCATCGGAACCAGAAATTAAGAGGCCATTCCCTCATCGCCGGTGATGGTGAGCCGCGCGCGTGAGCAAGCGGGATTCGGTAAGTCTTGGCTCAGTCAGACAGAACAGAGTTGAGTGAGCCCTGCCGGTAGCCTTCCAGATCGATAGTCACGTAATGGAAGCCCAGCGGCTTGAAGATTTCGACGAATCTTTGGGCCATTTCGGGATTGAGGGCGCTGGCCAGTTCATCCTTCGCGATTTCAATGCGGACCAGTTTGCCGTGGAACCGCACGCGAAATTGGCGGAAGCCGAGCAGGCGGACGGCTTCTTCGCCACGTTCGACGGTCTTGACGTTTTCTAGGGTCACAGGAGTTCCGTAAGGGATGCGAGAGCTGAGACACGCGGCGGCTGGACGATCCCACGTGGACAGCCCGCTCAGACGAGAGAGCTCGCGGATCTCCGCCTTGCTCATGCCGGCGTCCACCAGCGGCGCATCGGCCTGGTGCTGTCTGGCGGCGCGCTGTCCGGGACGATAATCGCCCAGGTCGTCCACATTCACGCCGTAGGCGATGTGCTCAATGCCGCGCTGTCGCGCCACCGCTTCCAGGCGCGTGAACAGCTCGTCCTTGCAATGGAAGCAGCGATTGGGATCGTTTCGTGTGTATTCGGGATTGTCGAACTCACGGGTCTCGATATATTCGTGCTGGAAACCGCACTCGCGCGCGAAGGCCTCCGCGTCGCGTTTATGGGATTCGGGGATGGATGCCGAGTCCGCTGTGATGGCCAGGGCTTTCTCGCCCAGGACGCGGTGCGCGGCCCAGGCCAGGTACGCCGAATCGGCGCCGCCGGAGTACGCGATCATGACGCGCCGCATCCCCTTCAGAATCGAGAACAGTCTTTCCTGTTTCGCTTTCAGGATTCTCAAGTCGGGCTTCTGCGCGGCCGCCAGTTTGACCAAACCCGCCATGCTTTCAGTATAGCCAGGGTTTTCCCGCGGCCCAGCGTCAAAACACCTGCAAAACCTATCCAAAACAATTTAGGGCCGCAATGCAACTTGTTAGCGGAGTCTCGTTTTGCTTTCATAGAGGACTGGGAATTATTTCTTGAAGTTCGAAATCGAAATCAAACTAAGACTGAACGGTAACCTGAATGAAATCCGGCGCGCACTGCGCGATCTCGGATTCCGGGTCTCCAAGAGCCGGGTCTACGAATCGAACGTGCTGCTCGATACCTCGAGTCGCGCCCTTCGCAGCCATGGCAAGCTCATCCGCGTGCGGCGCGTCGGCGCGCACAGCGTACTCACCTACAAGGGACCCTCCGAACAGGGCAAGTACAAGAAGCGGCATGAAATCGAGGTGCCGCTGCCGGATGCCTTCGGCGTGGAGCAGATCCTGAGCGAGATCGGCTACCATCCGATTTTTCGTTACGAGAAGTTTCGCACTGAGTACACCAAAGCCCCCGGCCCCGGCAAAGTTTTGCTGGATGAGACTCCCATCGGCAACTACCTGGAGATCGAAGGCAGCCCGCGCTGGATCGACCGTACGGCGCGGCTGCTCGGTTTTTCGGCCGCCGACTACATAACCCGCAGCTACGGTTACCTGTATCTGGCTTACTGCCGCGAACGGCGAACGCGCCCGGCCGACATGCTTTTCAGCGCCAAAGAGATGAAGCAGCTCCGCAAGAACGGCGCGCATGCCTGAGGATCCCGCTCGTCCTCCCGTCCACGAGACAAGTTTCCGGGTGCGCTACGCCGAGACCGATCAGATGGGCGTGGTTTATTACGCCAATTATCTGGTGTGGATGGAACTGGGGCGCGCCGAGTATTGCCGCGCCGCCGGCATCCGTTATCGCGATATGGAGGCGCAGGACGGAATTCGGCTGGCGGTGGTGGAGGCGCACTGCCGTTATTTGAGTCCAGCGCGCTACGACGAAGAGATCGCGGTGAAGACGTGGGTGGCGAAGGCGAACCAGCGGATGGTGGAGTTTGAATACGAGATTCGCGACGCGCACACCGGCCGCCGGCTCGCATCCGGCGCCACCAAACACCTGTTCCTGGGCGTGGACATGCGGCCGCTGAAGCTTCCTGAAAGATATTTACCGCTCTTTCGGATAACTTCTGGGATTACTTCTGGTCCGGCTTCTGATCCTGCTGCTCGAACTTGATGGTGGACTCGCCTTCGAACTTATGATAGTTCCGGAACTCGATGACGTTGCGCTGGCATTCATTGGAATTCCGCCAGCAGCTTAGAGCTTCCGCATGGATGGGCAACAAGAACCGGTCGGCCGTTCCCAGCCCAATCGTGTCGTAATCCACCGCGGTTTCAACCGTGATTTCAGGGAATGCCTCGGGAATTTCTTTGGCCTGCATCTCAATGCGCAGCGCTTGCGCGGTCTGGTTGTCGATCCAGACGGATCCTTTGTACTCCGGTACAACATATTGCCCGGGCACCCAAATCTTCCAGCTGGAACGGACGCGCTTCACCTTAAAGTCGAACACCGAAGCGGAGCGATGTTCAATGGTGTCCTGCTGCACGTACTTGAATTCGGTGGCCGATTGCGGCGCGAAAAGATTACCCAAAATCGTGCCGAACTCGCCGGTGGACCAGGCCCCGGAATCCTCAGGCGACTTTCTGGTTGGCCGGCCGTTGATCTGCAGGTTGCGGTAGCTTTCCTGGTGATCGTCATACACCACCTCGGCCGAAACCACGTCGATCACGTTCCAACTGGGCTGGCGCGTCTCGCTGACATAGCGCGTGGTCTGCTCCTGGCATACGTAGTTGGGTAAGCTTTCCAGGAACGTGGCAGCGGCATCGCGCGCTTTGTCGATGAGAACCATGTGCGGATTGCCCATCGCCGGCGGCGGATTGTTGCGCGAGAGCGAGGCACGGCTCGGAGTGGATTCCGACGGGTCGTCGGAAATCGATGCCGAGGCCTGCTCCACGGGTTTGCCGCGCTTTAATACTGGCGGCCCGGAATCGCCGGGGTCGGTGCTGGCGCCGGGACGCTCCAGAATAGTGGGTGGCGGCCCGGTCCTGCGCTCTTCCGGATCCCCGGGCAGGGGACCAATGGCATCGGCTTCGTTGATCGTCTCGGCGATCTTCTGGTTGGGCGCCATGCTGACCAAATGGAACATGCCGTCGGCGTCCATATTGGCCGTCACGTCCAGCCCGTCGCCGACATGCGGTGCATTTCCTGAGAATTGAATGATCAGAAAGCGCGTGTCTTCGGCCTCCAGCTCGAACGAATCGGCGTCCACTTTCCGCACTACGCCGCTCACCACTTCGGTATGGCCGGCGGGAGGTTGCTCCTGGCGAGTGGTGCGCCGGGAGCCGCGGCCGGGAAAGCCGCCGCCCCCCGGATACCCGCCGCCCGGCGGATACTGGCCGAATTGCGCTGACAGCGGTAGTGTGGCCAAGCCAAATGTAACGATCGCGACCAGAAACGCGGGCTTCATGCGTCCTCCTGTTGCCTGAGTTCCTCTGCTTCCGAGCAAGTTCCTCTATAGACGAAATACCACGACGGATAGGTACAGTGGGGAACGCCTAACCCTGCACCCGCTTCGCCTTACCTTGCCAAAACTGTTCCCGCAGCAATAGCTTCCGAATTTTTCCAGTGCCGGTCTTGGGCAGCGGATCTTCGCTGAACACAATAATCTTGGGCAGCTTGAACCTGCCCAGGCGCGTTTTCAAGAATTCCAGCAGCTCATCGGCGCAGAGCGTGCAGCCGGGTTTTCGGACCACAATCGCCGCCGGCGCCTCGCCCCAAGTTTCATCCGGCGCCGAAACAACCGCGCATTCGAACACCTCCGGGTGGGCAAAGATCGCCTTCTCCACTTCGATGGACGAGATGTTTTCGCCGCCGCTGATGATGATCTCCTTCTTGCGGTCCACAATGTGGATGAAGCTCTCCTGGTCCCAAACCGCCATGTCGCCGGTATGAAACCAGGGGCCGGTCATCACCGCGGCGGTAGCTTCGGGCTCGCGATAATAGCCATCCATCACGTGATCGCCGCAAGTGACGATTTCGCCGATGGTCCGCATATCGCGCGGAACGTCGTTCATCTCCGCATCCACCACCCGCACCTGCATCCCGATCACCGGCCATCCGGCCATGGCGCGGCGGCGATACCGCTCGGCATCGGAGCTATAGACCAATCCCGGCTTGGAATAAGCGATCGTCAGCAGCGGAGCCGTTTCCGTGAGACCGTAGCCCGAGTAGACATCGCAGTGGAAAGCCTTTTCCATGCGCTCGATCAGTTCCGGCGAGGACGCCGCGCCGCCCAGGCAGATGTTGCGCAAACTGGAAACATCGGAAGCCGCGAGATCGGGACAGTTTAACAGGGCGTTGGCCATGGTGGGGACCATCGCCATATCGGTGGCGTGATGTTCCTGGATCAGCCGGAATACACCGGCCGGATCGAAGCGCCGCACCATGATCTGCTTGGTTCCGAGCAGCGTCGAAGCCTGCGGGCGGCCCCATCCGTTGGCATGAAACAGCGGAATGGTGTGCAGATCGACGATGGTTTCCGGCTCGCGGTATACGGCCGCCACCGCCAGAGCGTGCAAATACAGCGTGCGGTGCGACAACATCACGCCTTTTGGAGCGCCGGTGCTGCCGCTGGTGTAGAACAGCTCGGCGATGGAGTTTTCATCGAAACCGAAGATGTCGGCGCGACCGGCTCTTCCCTGGTCGAGCAGTTCGGCGTAGCTGAGATCGGCGCCGGCCTGGGGCGCGGCATCCAGCCCCGCATCTAATCCAATGGAGTGCTCGATGCCCGGGCACGCCGGCCTGAGCTGCTCCACCAGGGGTGCAAAGTCATTCTCGAACAGCAACACGCGCGCGCCGGAATGATTCAGGATATTCTTGAGCTCGAGCGGCGACAACCGTACGTTCAGCGGCATCACGATGGCGTGCGCCAGCACCACGCCGTAATAACCTTCGAGCAACTGATGCGTGTTGAAGCTGAGATAGGCCACGCGGTCCCCGGCCTGGACGCCAAGCTTCACCAGGGCCGAAGCCAGCCGCTCCGAGCGCGCGCCGAACTCGGCATAGGTGAACTGCCGGTCCCCGGAGACGATCCCGATCTTATCGGGGAAAACATCCACGGCGCGGTGGAGACACCGGATCGGCGTCAGCGGTACGAACATGGCTGAATTGTACTCTAATGCTCGCGACGGCCTGTTACCATCGGATTTCGTTGCGCCTCGGTCTGCATACCTCCATTTCGAAATCGCTCGAAAACGCCGCCCTCAAAGCCGCGGAAGTGGGCGCCAACACGTTTCAGATTTTTTCGGCCAGCCCGCGCATGT
>Ga0335074_10003038_pt1 | contig 22854 bp, 17 predicted proteins | sample Lox_Sample_23_FD_206715 | JGI IMG/M metagenome (GOLD analysis project Ga0335074, IMG submission 206715) | Soil microbial communities from Loxahatchee National Wildlife Refuge, Florida, United States - Lox_Sample_2.3 | ecosystem: Environmental > Terrestrial > Soil > Wetlands | place: USA...
TTCGTCGCGCACACCGAGGCCGACGCGGCAGCCGAGGCACGCGCCGCCTATGGCCATGACGAGACCCTGGTGCAGGACGAGGACGTGCTCGACACCTGGTTCAGTTCCGGGCTCTGGCCGTTCTCGACACTCGGCTGGCCCGAGCGGACCAAAGAGCTGGCCCGCTATTATCCCGGCGACGTGCTGGTTACTGGTTTCGACATCATCTTCTTCTGGGTTGCCCGGATGATGATGCTCGGCATTCATTTCATGCCGGACGTTCCGTTCCGCACGGTGTACATCCACGGCCTGGTGCGCGACGAACGCGGCCAGAAGATGTCGAAGTCCAAGGGCAATATAGTCGACCCGCTGGAGCTGATCGACCGTTACGGTGCCGATGCACTGCGCTTCGCCATCTGCGCGCTGACCGGACCCGGCCGCGATGTGAAGCTGAGCTCCGCGCGGGTGGAGGGCTATCGCAGCTTCGTCACTAAGCTGTGGAACGCGGCGCGTTTCTGCGAGATGAACGGGATCCGCCCAACCCCGGACTTCACCCCGGCGCAAGCGGAACTTCCGCTGACACGCTGGCTGCTGGACGCCGCCAATGCCGCGGTCGCCGAAGCGACGTCGGCGCTCGAGGCGTACCGTTTCGACGATTATGCCGCCGCCGGCTATCGCTTCACCTGGCACACGTTCTGCGACTGGTTCCTGGAATTCGCCAAGCCGGTGCTGCTCGAGGGCACCGAACCCGCCGCCGGCGAAGTGCGCGCCACCGCCGCGTATGTGCTCGGCACCATTCTAAGGCTGCTGCACCCGGTGATTCCCTTCGTCACCGAGGCGCTATGGGATCATTTCGGCTACGGCCCAGATTGCAGCCTGATCCGCGCCGACTGGCCGGCCCCCGCCGAGGTGCCTGACGCCGAAGCGGCGCGCGCGGAACTCGATTGGGTGGTGCGGCTGATCAGCGAAGTGCGTGCCGTCCGCTCCGAGATGAACGTGCCGCCCGGCACGCCAGCTCCCATCCTGCTACGTGACGCAGCCCCCGGAAGCCTTGCGCGCGCCGCCCGATGGATCGGCGAGATCAGGCGCCTCGCCCGCGCCTCCGACGTAGCCCCGCTCCCCGGCGAGATGCCAAAGGGCTCGGCGCAGGTCGTACTGGACGAGGCCACGGTCATCCTCCCGCTCGCCGGCCTGATCGATCTGGAGGCAGAACGGACCCGACTCGGCCGCGAGCGCGCCAGGTCGGCGCAGGAGGCAGCGAAGCTCGAACAGAAGCTGGCCAACCCGGATTTCGTCCGCCGCGCACCACCCGAGATCGTGGAAGAGAACCGCGAACGCCTGGCCGCCGCGCGCGCCGACATCGCCCGCCTCGACGCCGCGCTACGAAGACTCGAATAAGCGGGAGGAGGCGGCGCCAGGAAGGCAGACGAAAGTAAGCGAAAGCGGGCCGCGTGTCGAAAGCCGCCTCCTCTTGCGGCTCCTTGCGGCAGGGAGTTGGGGTCGGGCCGGCGACGCTCCCTGCGTGCTCACGCCAGCCCCGTGCTCGTTACAAGTGCGAGCAAGCGATAATAATCCCAAGCGCGGTCGCCCCCAGCGCCAGTGTGCCCGACATCCCCGCCAGATGCGCAAACTCCTGCCGCCCGCTCATCGGGGGCGGTGAAGGTATCCACTTGGCCGTCGAGAAATTCGGCCCAGCTCCGCCCGCTTCGCATCCACGGTGTTACGTCGCGCGAACACGAGCCCACCCCGATCAGGAGACCGAGCAAGATGATACTGATGAACGTGCACATGAACAGCGACGCCGCCATCTCCCGGTCGGTCACGAACACGATCCAGCACACCAGTAGGAACCACGCGTAGCCTGCCGCCGGGGCGCCAACCGCGAGCGGATGCACGTGCGTGGCAGGCTGGAGCCCCACCGACCGCCACGCTGCGTTGGCAGCCGGGCGGTGCCGCGACGTTGCGCGCGGCTTGTCGACCAGGAGGTCGTTGCGAAACTCATATGTCGTGGAGGAGGACATCGCGATGCGCCCCATAGCTTCCGGCGGGCTCTGTCAACTCGTCGCTCGAAGACATGGGGCACCGGCGTGGCCTGCCTGTTGACCCCGTGTGAAAAGTGGGTGAGGTCACCCGCGCGTGAGGCGCCCCGCCGCAAGGAACTTGGCGTCAAGGCCACCGCCACGACGCAATCTGTCAGATCGGCAGCATCTCCCGCAACCGGCGCAGCGGCGCGGTAACCGCCCAGGAACTTGACGCATGAACGGCTGCGAGCTGCTGTTCCACCTGTTCTGCCCGCCTCTCCGCCCGCACCGCCCGCGACGTGCACCCGGTGGCTGTGGCAGCCAAGGCGGTCAGCGCATCCCAACGGACGATCTGTTCAAAGGCGGTCGCCTGCAAGGCTGCGGCGCCGTCCATCGCCAACAGCGTGGCGTACTCGAGCAATGCGCCCACATACGCAAGACGCGGGTTGTCGCACCAGTCCGTTCCACCGTGATCGGCGAGGATAGCTTCAGCATCGCGATGGCATCGCCGCAGTTGGGCACGGGACAACCCCACCCGATCCACCAGGTGATCGTCACCATCGCAACGAACATCGCCGAGGTCGGCGGAGAGGCCGGTCAGCTTGTGCAAATCCAGCTCGCAGTCTCTCCGATATAGGGGAGACAGTACCAGCATATCATAGTTGATGATCTGGTCGATCGTCGACGGCACGCCGACAGCCGTCAGCATCCAGAATGCCAGAAACAGACGGTACAACTGTTCGGTCCCGGCGCCGGCAACCACTGCTTCGTCGGTACGGTATTTGGGTCGGATCAGCGGCAGCTCGACCCCGAGGTGATGCAACGCGGAAGCCACCGGCGCATGACCCTGCTGCGCGGCGAGCAGCAGGCAGGGCATGATCAGGAAAAACGCGTTGTTGGAGTTGATGAACTGCAGTCTGGCGGAGGCGAACTGTGCAAGCGGGTTGCGCAACACGGCGATATGCCTCGCCTGCGGAAAGTTCCGCTGCATCCACTCCAATCGTCCGAGCGAGCGGCAGAACTTCAACACCGCCTGCCGGCCCCGGAGCTCGGCGCTTTCCAACAACCCTCGTATATACGCCGACAGCGATGACAACTCCGCACGCGCTGGGGCAAAGAAATGCTCCGTGGCGAAGCGCGGCTGGAACCGAGGAACACCTGCCGCTCCCTCGTTCAGCAGCGGCCGGAATTCCTCGAAATACGGCGCGTGCAGGATCGGGTGCCCCGACGTCCAGTGCAGTTCTTCGCGCCGGTCGATTCGTGCATGATCAAGCGTCGCGAGATCGGGATGCAACGGTTCATAGTAACCCAGCACGCCGGGCAGCGTGCGGAAGCGGCTCCATAGCCATGTGCCGCCGGTCCGCCAGCCGGTGTGCAGGAAGATCGGCGGATGCGCCGCATCAGCCCAACCGACGGCCGAGGAACGGCACTCGCTGTCCGAGAGAGCGAGCCAGTTCGATTCCGAAGTCGCCATCCCGTGTCCGGCCCCGCCATTCGTGGGGTATTCTTGCGACGGGACATCCGGATTGGGCGTCTCGGATGGTAACGAAGTGTGAACCCCGCGGGAGTGCGCCGCACAGGCGTCTCGCATGATGCTCGGCGATCCGTCCGGGAAGTCGGTCCGATTACATGCCCGACTTGCCTACCCAATCATGGCCGGAAAGCCGACGTTGGTGCGTGCTTCCGCCGCTCTGACCTCTCAACGCACCCACACGAATCACGGAAGACCGATCAGTTTGTGGCCGGAACGGCCTCCGCCCCAAGCTCCAGCTCGAGCGTGGTCTTTTGCGCATCGGCAAGGTCGGCATACGCCAATGCCACCTTCTTGATCTCGGCAATCATGTCGTTGATGCTGTTCCGTGGATCGAATGCCTCCTGTGCCTGCTTCAGCTTTCCAAGGCTCACCAGGAGCTTCGAAACGATTTCGTCGCGCTCCTGTTGGTCGTCGGGGTCGCTCGCGTCTGACACCTCGGGCATCGCCGCAAGCTGCGCTTCCAGTTTCTCGACAATTGCAAGGTTGGCAACGATTGCCGGCGGATTCTTTGTTGTCAGCCCTCGCTTTTCCGTCCAGACCAAATAGGAGAGCGCCCAGGCCTTTGTCGTCAGCACCGGCTCCGGAACCCCGGTCTCCTTCGGATTGACATCGAGCACCCCGAGAACGGTACCATCCTCGGGATAGAGTTTCTCGAGATAATCCTTCAGCTCCTTCACCTTGTCCGAGGAGCGCGTCAGTGTTTCCCGGTCGATCCCGATGCGGTTACAGGCTGTTATGGCGACCGGCGCCTCCTCCACCAACGCCCCATAGGCGATCGTATATTTCGCCAGCGTCGGGTTCAGCCGTCGCGCGATCAGCGCCATCTTACGATTTCCGCGGTTCTTCGGATCAAGCGCTCGCTTGGTATGCTTCCACGCGCGCCGGAGTGCCGCCTGCTTGTAGAATTGATAAAGCACGTTCTCGGTAGAGGCAGCAGCGCCGACCGCCGCGCCCGCGGCGGCGAAGGCCGGCGCATAGGGTGTAAAGCCCCCGCAGGCGAGCAGCGCCTGGGTGGCATTGGCCGCCGCCTGCAACGTATAATGGGTGAACTGCTGGCCCTGGTTCTTGGTAAAGTTGGCGATCGAGGTTGCATACGGACTCACCGAGCTCTCCGCGTCCTTGGCCGCCGCATGCCAGTCGAGCCAGGCCGAAAGCCGGTCGGCCGCGGCTTTGACATTCATGCAGTATGTCACGAGCTGTCCGGCGAGTTTCAACGCCGGAGCGACTTCGCTCGCAACCGTCATCGCCGCCGTGACGCCGCTCGCGGCCCCGATGCCCGCAGGGAATATCGCGAACAGCCCATCCCAGATCTTGCGGTCCCGCTCGAGCTGTTCGACCAGCTTTGCCAGCGATTTGAAATCAGCGTCCTTGGGCTCCTTGGAGCCAAGGCAGGAGAGGGACTTGCGGAACTCCTCCTTCTCCGCGGCCAACTGCTTCTCTATCTTCGCAACGTCCTGGGCATCCTGCGCTGCTTCGGCGTCCTTCAGTTCCTTCTCCTTTGCCGCAAACCGTTTCTCGGCTTCCGCCATCCGATCCGCGAGACCTGTTTTCGGCATGCCGATCCCGGTCTTCGCCACGACCTTGTCGCCCAGCTCGTCCACGGCAATCTTGCCAAGCTGGTCAGTGACGTCCTTGGCACCCGACGCACCCTTGTCGAGGCTGCTTGCCGAGCCGACCACCCCCGCCTGCACCTTGGCTTCAGTCGAGTAGGTGGACTGGTCCTTCAGTGCTGAATCCTCAAGGATCTCATTGGGCAATTGGCCACCAACCTGCTTCCCGAACTCGGCGAAGACATCGAACACGGTTTTCCAGTCGGCTTCCTTCATCGCCTTGAGCAGCTTGGCTTCGCAGGCTTTCTGCACGGTCTTGCAGACCGCGGTGACGCCCTGGCCCGTCCGCATCAGCGCTACGCCGGCCTCGCCGTCCGTGTTCCGGCCGGCAGCATCCAAGCTCGTCGAGATGGATTGGCCGAGCATGTCCAGTATCTTCCCAACCGGCGGCTCGCCACCTTTTCGCCGCCAGTTCGCAACCTCGGCCACGATGCCGCCCACCGCGCCGCCGCCGGTAATCGCATCGGTAACGGCGATGCCTGCTTCCATGTTTCCCGTTGCGCCGGCCACGATCTTGCCGATCGCCAACCCGAACCCGTTCACCACTTTCTGGAGCCCGGAACTTGGGAAATCGCCGCTGTTGCGAATGTCGTCGATCTGGTCGATCGCGTCGATCGTGCCGGTCAGTGCCGCCGCCACCCCTGTGGTGATATCGGCGGCGCGGGCCGCCATATCCTTGCTGAGCACGCCGCTGCCGACAGTGCCCTGCTGGCCGGCGGAGATCGGCGCCAGCCCGCTGGTCACCGCGCTGGCCACGGCTGATCCCACAGCGACAGCACCTTTTCCGAACTCGGCGAGGCCGAGGTTCACCTTCTTGCCCTTCGACTTGCACTCCTTGATGTAGTAATCGTCACTGCCCTCGATCATCTTCTGCGTCGCGCTGTACTTGTCCGGCACGAATGTCTCCGGCAGCACCAGCTCCCGCACGAGCGGCGTGTACAGCTCGTTCATGATTTCGTCGTCAGAGAACAGCGGCTCCAGCTTCTGGACGATCGTGCTGGACTTCTCATCGATATGGCTGCGCGGGGTCATCTGACCGGCAAGCTTGTTCTTTTCCTCGGTCAGAATGGCCATAGCCTTGGTCGCATCTGTCGCTGTCAGCGACTTGTCCGTCCGCCCGCGCGCGGCGCTCGCCAGTTGGGTGGACTCCTTTGCGTCGTAGGCGCGCTCCTGGCGGCCGGCCTTGTCGCGCACCACCTGCTCGCGGGTGCCCGACTTCTGCATCTTGCCCCGCGCCTTGTCCTCATCCTCAAGGTCGTCGTCGAGCGGATCCTTGTAGGTGGTGACAACAAGATCGAAGTTTTGGCGCATATCGTCCTTGTGCTTGTCCACCACCGCAAAGGCCTTGGCGAGCAGTGCCGCCTTGAGCGCCTTCTCCTCGGCCCACTCGCGGGATTGCGCGGCTTCAAGCTGCATCTGCAGTCGGCCGGTCTGCTTGGCCGGGTCGGCGGCGTCGTTGCCGGACAACACCGGCAGCGGCACCGCGCCGGCCGTAAATCGGAACAGCCACTCGGCCTGGGGCTCGGTCAGCGACATCGGTGCGTCTCCGCGTCAGAGCGATACAAGAAGGTTGTTCTCAAGATCGAGCAGCGACAGCGCGAGTTCTGAAACCACGCTGTCCATGCCGGGAACGAAAGGCGTCTCTGCCAGCGTCCGCAGGCGGGTATCATGATCGACGTAGTCCTGCATGCGGCGGACCTCGCGCAGCGCCTTCTCGCGCTCGCCCGAGCGTTTCTCCTTCGGAAGGTCCTTCGCCGCGACCTTGGCAACCGGATCTTTCAGCAGCGTCGGATTGAACAGCGGACGCAACGCCGTCAGTTGCTTGCGGACCGCTTCCTTCCCGGTATTGTCCAGGTCTGGATCAGGGATCTGCTGCACGGTTTTTTCAACGGCGTCGAGGCCCTTACCGAACGCCGCCATGGCGTTCATGATACGCCTCTGCACAACCGGCAGTTTGTTGCGCGCGGTAATAGCCAGCCCATCCGGGTTCGCCTCGATCAGGGTGAGGCGCCGGCGAATGCTCTCCAATTGCTCCCGGCCAGTGGCGAAGTCCTGCGACTTCTTGACCGCTCCCCGAGCGCTATCCAGTGTGTCGAACAGCGGACCGATCTCATCGCTGTTCAGGCTCTTCAGGCTTTTGAGGCGCTTTTCAAGTACCTCGCACTCGCCATCCCACTTCCCTCCCTCGACGATTTTGTCGTTCTGCTGCTTCTGAGCCGGCGCCTCCTGCGCGGCGATGAGCTTCGGAACGCCGCGCTCGTCCTTGTCACTTGCAAGCGCATTCTCAAGTTCCACTTGCAGGGTGCTGGCCTTTTTGTACGCCTCCCCCTGGCTGCCCTCGAACCGGTACTCCTCCAGTATACCTGCCACTTCAGCCCTTTTAGCCTTTAGATACGCAGGCGCCTGCTTGAAGGCTTCACCATCCAGCAGCTTGAGAATCCCGGCAATCACGCTCTTCTTGAATTGCTCGCTGTTCTGTTCGGCACTCTTGCACTTCTCCTGCAATTCCGTGACTTTCTTCTCCAGCGCGGCCAGCTCCGCTGTGGTTTCCGTCATCGTCTTCTTGCCCAAGGATTTCTCCAGATCCTTGAGCTCGTCCGATAGCGCGGCCTGCGTCACGGCGCCGTAGATCCCGAGCTTGCTTTTATCGAGCTGCGCCTTCAGATCGGCGATCTGCTTGCGCATTTCCCGGAAGGTCAGGGTGTCCTCGACGCCCTTTTTCCCTTTTGCCGCGGCGAGCGAGTCCGCCACGGACTTCGCGAATGCCGACGCTTCGGCCTGGGCCGCCGTGAGCAGGGTGAGTTCCGTCAATCTTTCCACCGCTCGGAGCCCGTCCAGGCTCGTCTGCAATGTTTCGAGCAACGCGACGATCGGCTCCCGGTCGGTCGCCGTCTTGCGGCTTTCTGCTCGCGCCTTCAGCTCGGCAAGTTGCGGCTCGATCGGGTCGAGGATCTCCTTGAGGGCCTTTTGCGCCGCAGCCACGTCACCCGATTGACCCTGTGCCAATTTAAGCGTGTCGAGAGCAAGTTTCGTGAGCTGCCCGGCCGCCTTACGGAGACCGCGCGCCGTCGAATTGGATTCCGCCGCCGCAGAAATCGCCTCCACCTTTTCAAGGGCCGTCGCGCCTTCTACCGCGTCAACCGCCATGTAGGCTTCGCAGGCTTCGGTCGCCTCACGCTTGGCGGCTTCGTACGCCTCCTTGGCACGGTTGCCGAGGCCGGCGTCGACAGCCGCCCCGAGACGATCGGGGTTGCCGGCAAGCTGGATGATGTCGACTTCCAGCACCGCCAATTGCAGAAACATTCCGATATCGTCCAGAGAGTCCGGGTCATGAGCGGTCTTGACGCGTTCATCCCATTCCGCGCGGGCTGCATTCAGCCGTTCCTTGAACGGACCGTCGGCAACCTGGAAGTGCGACCCGTTTGTCGCCTGCTTGACTGCCTTGTGCAGCGTCTTGAGAGCGGCCTCTACATCGGCAAACGCGGTCTCGATGTTCTTCTTGGCGTCCGCCAGTTGCGGACTCTCCCCGCGCTTCTCGGGCACGACCGTACCGTCGCCGAGCGTCTTCTCCGCCTCCACGAGCGGATGCTCCTGCTGCCAGCCGGCTTCCATGTCGCGCAAACTGGCGAGCGTCGCCGGGGCGGACCGCACCCGGGCCAGCGCGTCATCGAAAGAAGTGCCCCGGCCAGGCCCGAGATCGACGATCTCTCGGACCTGCTTAGCAACGTCGAGTGCCTGCTTCTGAACCGGCGGAGACTTGGCCTCGCGCGCCAGCGCGACGGCGCCATTGATCACTCCCGGTACCGAGGCTTGGATGGCGAGCCACTCGTCGCGCCGCGGGCCGTTTTGCGCCTCGTACTGCTGTGCATCGGCGTTCAGCGTATCAAGGATACCCCGCGCCTTGCCGAATTCGTTTGCATCAACATAAGCCCTGGCGCTTTCCAGCGACTGTCGCATCGTCGCCGCCTGGCGATCATTGATCAACGGCGGAGTGGCAGCGGAATCCGGTGCAAGCGCCTTGATCCGCTCGGTGGTCCGGCCATACAGCAGGGCGGTATCGGTACCCTCCTTCCGTGCCGCGGCAATGTCGGCCTGCAGGTCCTGGAGCAACTGCTGCAAGTCGGCGGTGGCCGCATCAGCCTGCTCCTTCGTCGGCCCATCGGCCAGCAGCGGTCGGATGATGTCGAACATCGTGGCCCTGACCACCCCGACGACGCGTCCGGGAAGCGGCAAGCCCTTTGCCGCCAGCTCGGCCCTGATCTTGTCGCAAAGCGCAAAAGCCTCCGGCGCGAACTTCTGTGCCGACTTCAGCGCAGAACCGAACAGCTTGGCCGCATCTTCGGCGGCATCGCTGACACTGACGTCATGCAGCCTCTTCCGTGCCGCCTCATAGTCCTTTGCGGTGACCGGGGCCTGGTTTGCCGGGGCGATGAGGGCCTGTGCCTCGCCGCGCGCCGTCTCGAACTTGGCCACAAGCTTGTCCGACGCGGGACGGTACTTACGCAGGTCGGCAAGCGCGAGATCGAACCGTGCCAGTCGGTCCTCGTAGAGGAGGCGAGCCTCCTCTCGTTTGGCGTCCTTCTGGGCAATCGCCTTGTCCTGCTTGGTGTCCGCCTTCCTGATATCGGAGGCCAGCTTCTGCGCGGTCCTGGTCTGTTTTTCCGTCAGCACTCCAATGTCGAGCAAAGCGAAATATTTGTCACGCTTCTTCTGGGCGGGCCCCTGCTCGGCAATGGCCGGCGGTTCAGGCTGCGCTACGGCTTGGCTCATGAGTGCCCTTGCCTCCGTTCATGTCGCTTGTATGTGCTCGCCGCGGCCTTTCAGGCACGCAGGGCGTTTGTCAGATCGTCCAGAACGGCCACGATCTTGCTGTGGATTGGAAAGCTACCCGCCTCGGTATTTTCCAATTCGGTCAGCAGCGGCTCGGCATCGATCCCCGCGCGAAATGCCGCGGCTGCCTGCAGTGCCGCCTTCAGAGGGGCCGAATCGCCGGTACTCGCCAACGCGTCGATCGCCACTTCGATATCGCTCGCCAGCGCGTCGATCGACGGCACGCGCTCGCCGATCGCGGCGATCGCGGTCAGGGTTTTCTGGTCCGAGCTGCGCTCGTCCTCGACGAAATCCTCGGTCTCGAGCAAGGCATCCCAGGCCGCCTGAAGATTTTCTATCGCCTCGGCGTAACCAAGCCGCAGTTCTTCAAGCTGCGCCTGCAGCTTGGCGGCAGCGATGGTCCGCTCCGCCTCATTGACGCGCTTCGCCCCGGCATATTGGGCGATCCGGCTCTCAAGCGCATCCACCAACGCGGCGGCACGTGGATCTTCGGCCTGCACGGCTTCCACGGCCTCGCGCAGTGCAGCGCCGAGTTCCTGGGCGGCACCGTGCAGCATGAGGTCTTCCCGCACGATTCGAAGCCTCGCGGCCAGATCTGCCGTATCCGATGCCGCAGCGTCCGAATCGGGCGCCCAACCGAGAACCGTCGCTACCCACGCGCGTTGCGCTTCTGTGACCATCTTTCCCACACTTTCTTCGAAATCTGGTCGGGCGCACAATCATAATAGCTGAATGCGCTTCTTTGTCGAGCGACTCCGTGTGTGTCACATTTCGGGCAGGGCTCTGGAAGGTGCCATATAAAAAATAATAACATCCGGAAGAAATCAGACCCTTGACGTATCGTCGAAGCAGGACGATCCCGCCCCGCAAGATGGACTGATCGACCGAGCCGCGCATTGCCTTCCACCGCGCCTGCGCTCACACCGCGCTGATGCCCAACCAACCCCTCCGCATCGGCCTGGCCGGCGCCGGCCATTTCGGGCGCTACCATGCGCTGAAGGTCGCGGCCTCGTCGCGGGCGGTGCTGGCCGGCGTGCACGACCGGCACGAAGAGCGGGGCCGTGCCGTCAGCGCCGAGGCTGGTGCGCCGGCTGTCGATCTGCCAACGCTGCTGGAAGCGTGCGACGCCGTGATCGTCGCTGTCCCCGCCGCCGCGCACCACGCCATCGCCGCCGCTGCGCTGCGTGCAGGCAAGCACGTGCTGGTAGAGAAGCCGATCGCCGCCACCCTGGCCGAGGCGGACGAGCTGGCCGCCCTCGCCGCCGCCCGCGGCCTCGTTCTGCAGGTCGGGCATCTGGAGCGCTTTTCCGCGGCGCACGGCGCGGTGGCCGGCCGCCTCGGCCCGCCGCTCTACATCGAGGCGACACGGATCGCCCCGTTCAAGCCGCGCGGCACCGACGTGTCGGTGATCCTGGACCTGATGATCCACGACCTGGACCTGGTGCTGTCGCTCACCGACAGCCCGATCGACAGCATCGAGGCAGTGGGCGCGCCGGTGGCCAGCGCCCACGAAGACATCGCCAACGCCCGCATCCGCTTCGCCTCCGGCGCGGTAGCCACGATCACCGCCAGCCGCGTGGCGGCACGGACCGAGCGGCGGATGCGGATCTTCGCCCGCGACGGCTACCTGGCGGTGGATTTCGCCAACCGGCGCCTCACCATGATCCGCCGCGGACAGGGCCAGCCGCTGCCGGGGCTCGACGGCTTCGGCCTCGAGGAGGTGTCGTGGCAGGACCATGATGCGCTCGCCGCCGAGCAGGCGGCTTTCATTGCGTCGGTGCTGGACGGTGCACCGGTCGTGGTCGATGCGGCGGCGGGCCGGCGGGCACTGGCGGCGGCACTGGTTGTGAGCGAGGCGATGGCCGCTTCGCGGGCGCGGATGGAGGCGTCAGGCCTGATCCAGAAGCTCGAGCACGGCCGCGGCGGCTGCCTCTGACGGCAGGCCCGCGGGCGGGCTGAGCGCGTCCAGGACGGCACGGAACCCCTGGCGCTGGGCGCCCGCGGCAGCGGGATTTGTGAGCAACCGGTGCAGCGCGTCGGCAAGGCGGTCCGGGGTGCAAGCCTCTTGCAGCAGTTCGGGCACCAGTTCGCGCTCCGACAGCAGGTTCAGCAGCGAGGCATGGCGCACCTTCAGCAGCCGGCGCGCCAGCGCCGCGGACAGCGGGTTGACCCGATACGTGACCAGCATGGGCACGCCGGCGAGGGCGAGCTCCAACGTCGATGTCCCGGACTTGGTGAGGGCGGCGGCCGAGGCCGCGAAGGCATCGTGCTTGTCCTGCCGCTCGGTCACCAGCACCGGCTCGGACGGCCAGTTTCGTGTAGCGACGAGCACCGGATCGGCGACGGGTCCGGCCACCGGCACCACGGGTCGCACGTTCGGCATGATAGCCGCGAGGCGGTCCAGCGCGGCGCCGAGGATGGGCAGCAGGCGGGCGGTCTCGGTGCGTCGGCTGCCGGGCATGACGGTGATCAGGCGCGCCTCCGGCGGGATGGCGTGATGGGCGCGGAACCGGGCCGCATTGCCGCGATCGGCCCCGCTCTCCAGCACCGGATGGCCGACGAATGTGGCCGGAAGATTGTGGCGGGCGAAGAACGCAGGCTCGAACGGCAGCAGGCAGAGCAGCCGGTCCCATAGGCCCGGGTAGTGCCGCACCCGGCCCGGACGCCAGGCCCAGACCTGCGGAGCGACGTAGTGGGCACGGGGGATGCCGGTCGCGGCGACCCGGCGGAGCAGGCGGAGGGTGAACCCCGGGCTGTCGATCGTGACTACGACCGCCGGGCGCAGCGCGGCGATATCGGCGGCCGTTTCGGTCAGCAGTCGGCGCAGCCGGTTGAGCCGGGGCAGGACCTCCAGGAATCCCATTAACGCCAGCTCTTCCAGCGGGAAGCGGCTTTGCAGGCCTTGGGCCGCCATCGCGGCGCCGCCGATGCCGGCAAAGTGCAAGCCCGGTCGCCGGCGTGCCAGGGCTGCCATCAGCCTGGCCCCGATCTCGTCGCCGCTCTGCTCGCCGGCGACCAGGTAGAGAAGGGTCATCCCGGCGGGTAGAGGGCGTCGGGCGGGACAAGCGGCGCGGCGATCTCCACCAGTGCGCCGTCGCGTGCGGCGCGGTAGAAGCAGCTTCGTCGTCCCGTGTGACATGCGACCCCAGTCTGATCGACCAGCAACAGCAACGCATCGCCGTCGCAGTCGATGCGCAGTTCACGCAGGCGCTGCACCTGGCCGGAGGTCTCGCCCTTACGCCACAGCCGGCCGCGGCTGCGGCTGAAATAGCAGACCCGGCCGGTGGCGAGCGTCTCGGTGAGGGCGTCGCGGTTCATCCAGGCGAGCATCAGGACCTCGCCGGTGTCGTGCTGCTGGGCAATCGCGGGGACGAGGCCATCGGCATCGAAAGCGATGGCGGCCAGGATGTCGGCGGCGGATGGCGGTGGTGTGTCGGGCATGGGCGGTATCCTGGGGACGGGGCGTGTGGAAGGCCAGGGGAGGCCGGGTGCGCCGGTTGTCATCCCGGCGGAAGCCGGCCTCACAAGGTCTCGGAGCCGAGCATGGATCGGGGCTTTCGTCTGGCTTTCAGTGGAACGGGTAGTCTTGGGGGCAACAGCCTGGCTGTCCGGCTACCGGCATCTGTGGTGGCGGCGTTGGAGCTAGAGGAAGGTGCCGGACCCGGTCTGTTCGAGGTAAGCCGCGACCGGACACGGGAGGAGGCCCCAGCGAAGCTGCGGGGCATGCGCCGCGAGCTGCCCCCGGGTTCCGCTTCGATCGTGACGAGGCGCATGAGCGTTAGGACGTTCTTCGACAGCAACGTACTTGTCTATGCCGTTTCCTGCGACGACAAGCGGGCGGATCGGGCGGAGGCGTTGCTGTCTGAGGGTGGCGTAGTCAGCGTGCGCAAGCTGTGCGCCCCGCCAGTGCCGGTCACGCTGCAAACACACGAGACGGCGCTGCGGATCGTCGGCCAATACGGGTATGGAATTTGCGACGCCCTGGCGGGGGGTTGCACGATGCTGCTGCGCGAGGACATGCAGGAAGGGCAGGTCATCTACGGCACGCTGACGATACGCAATCCGTTCCTGATGTAGGCGCGGTTGCCGATGCAACTGGCAGCGGCGGCCCCGGACCTGCGGGCCAGCCATCGACTATGGTGGTGCGGCTATCAGCATCCTGTTCGCCGTGCTGCATCTCTGGCCGCCGCACCCATGAGCCGCGCCGGGCCGCAGGAGAATTGCGGAGGCGCTGTGTTGTCGCCATGCGTTGGGGCCGCACCCTCACCCGCCGCGCTGAGCGCGGCGACCCTGGACCAAGTCCAGGGCAAGCTCTCTCTCGAAGAGCGGGAGAGGTGAACTCCGAGCCTCAATCGATTGCTGCATGCACCAGATTGCTCACGCGGTCCAGCCGCGCCGAATGCCACGGATCGGGCTGTACATAGTTGGTCAGGTAACTGAATGACACGCCGCTGGTCGGATCGGCCCAGGAATAGCTCGACCCCACGCCGCCGTGTCCGAACGTCGCCGGAGCGCCGATCGTGCCGAGGCCGCGGATGCGCTCGCTTTCACCGCGCACGTGCGGCCCCAGGCCGCGATGCATCGGAATTCCGGTCATCTGCACATCCGGCGTCTCGCCGGTATGGTTACGCGAGACATAAGCGACCAGCCGCGGCGACAGCAGTCGCACAGCCCCCAATCGCCCGCCCTGCAGCAGCATCTGATAGAACGTGGCCATTCCCCGCGCCGTCGCGAACCCGCCGCCGCTCGGCAGGCCGGCGGCACGGAACTCGGCGGAATTGTCGCGCGGCTCCGGTGCGTAAGTGTCGGCACACCGCGCTTGTTGGGCTGCCGGCACCCCCACCATGATCTCGTTGCCCAAGCTCAGCGGCTCGATCACCTTCTGGCGGATCACGTCGCGATAGTCCTGGCCGGTGACCGCCTCGATCACCATGGCCTGCACCAGATGCGCGGCGCGGCCGTGGTATTGCAGCCGACTCCCCGGTGTCCATTCCAGCGAGAAGTCGCACACCTCGGCGCGCATTCGCGCATGGTCGGTCCAGGTGGCACTCGACACATTGGCGTTCGGGAACCCGCCCTGGTGTGTCATCACCTGATGCAGCGTTATTTCCCCTTTGCCGCGCTCGGCGAATTCCGGCAGGTGGTCGGCCACGCGGTCCATGAACGACAGCTTGCCCTCTTCCGCCAGCGTCCAGACCGCGGCACTGGTCAGCACCTTGGTCTGCGAGAACAGCAGGAACAGCGTGCCGTTGGTCGCCGGTACGCGTGTGCCCTCGATGCGCGCATCGCCATAGGTGCGAAACAACGCCAACTTGCCGTGCCGGGCGACAGCGATCTGTGCGCCGGGATACCGGCCTTCCCCGATGTGCGCGCGGATCAGCCGATCGAGCGCGTCGAGTGGCTTGATCGCCAAGCCGAGTGCTTCGGGGTTGCTTTCGCTCAGCGGGAATTCGCTTGGCATCGACGTGCTCCTGATCGGTTCGCGCCATGCTAGGCCGCGACAAGCTTGCCGCCAATCGACGGATCGGGTCTGATCCGCCCATCGAACCGAATGGGAGGGGCTGCGATGGCGGAGATTCGCACCGCGCATCTGTTCACCTTGAAGCTGACAGTGGCCGGGATGCAGCCGATCGGCCAAATACCAGGGGGAAATCGGCGGATCGGTCTGGTTGCCGGCGGTACGTTCGAAGGCGAGCGCCTGCGCGGCACCGTGCTGCCGGGTGGCGCCGACTGGCTGATGGCACGCTCGGACGGCGCTACGACGCTGGATGTGCGGCTGGTGCTGGAAACCGACGACGGCGGGTCGATCGGGCTGACCTATCGCGGAATCCGCCACGGGCCGCCTGATGTCATCGATCGGCTCACCCGCGGCGAGCCGGTCGATCCGGCAAGCTACTATTTCCGCACCGTGCTCGCCTTCGAAACGGCGGCGCCGCGGTACGAGTGGCTCAATCGGGTGATCGCGGTCGGCACCGGCAACCGGCTGCCCGAGGGGCCGGTATACGACGTGTTCGAGGTGCTGTAGCCGTGGCGACGATCGGTTTCATCGGCCTCGGCAACATGGGTGCGCCGATGGCCGCCAACCTGGTGCGGGCGGGTCATCGTGTGGTTGGGTACGATATCAACCAGGACGCCGTGCGGGCGCTGGTGTCGGCCGGCGGCCATGCAGCTCCCGACGCCGCCGGCGCGACGCGCAACGCCGACGCCGTCATCACCATGCTGCCGGCGGGCCAGCACGTGCGCGAGGTTTGGCTGCATCAGGGCGGGCTGATCGCGGCGATCCGCGCCTCCGGGGCGACACCGCTGCTGATCGACTGCTCGACGATCGATGTCGAAAGTGCCCGCGCGGTGGAGCAGGCCGCACGGGACGCGGGCCTGCAGATGCTGGATGCCCCGGTTTCAGGTGGAACCACAGGTGCCGCGGCGGCCACGTTAACCTTCATGGTCGGGGGCTCGGAGACGGCGTTCGCACGCGGCGAGCCGATCCTGGAGGCAATGGGGCGCAACATCGTGCATGCCGGCGGCCCGGGTGCCGGCCAGGCGGCAAAGATCTGCAACAATATGATGCTGGCTATCAACATGATCGGCGTGTGCGAGGGATTCCTGCTGGCGCAGAAGCTCGAGCTCGACTGGGATCGGCTGCACAAGATCGCCGCCGCGTCCTCCGGTCAATCCTGGGCGCTGACCAGCTATTGCCCAGCCCCAGGCCCGGTGCCCGCGGCGCCGTCGAACAAGGACTATGCCCCCGGATTCATGGCAGCTCTCATGTTGAAGGATGTGAAACTGTCGCAGGCCGCGGCCGAAGCAACCGATGCGCCGACGCCGCTCGGTGCGCACGCCGCCGCGCTGTACGAGAAACTCGTCGCCGCCGGTCAGGGATCGAGCGACTTTTCGGCAATCTTCCGCTGGTTGGCGGCGCAGGACCGGTCATCCGTCGTGTGACCTGAACAGGGGGAGCAATGTCGGCTGAACGCTTCAAGGCGGCGCGCGATATATTGTTTGCGCATCGTGCCGACCACGACGCCGCGAACAGGGGGTTCCGCTGGCCGGTTCTCGATCGGTTCAATTGGGCGCTCGACTGGTTCGATGCGGAGCTGGCGAACGGCCCACTCGCCGACCGGCCGGCGCTGAAGATCGTCGGCGATGGCTCGGCGGAACTGACCTTCGCTGAGCTGTCAGCACGCTCGAACCGTGTCGCCAACGGGCTGCGCGCGCTCGGAGTGACGCGCGGCGACCGCATCCTGCTGATGCTCGGCAATGTCGTCCCGCTGTGGGAGGTGATGCTCGCGGCGATGAAGCTCGGCGCCGTCGTCATCCCGGCCACCACATTGCTGACGCGGGCCGACCTGCTCGACCGGTTCGAGCGTGGGCGTGTCCGCCATGTCATTGCCGGAGGGGGCGAAGCGGCAAAATTCGAGGGCATCGGCAAGGGCCTGACGCTGATCTCGCTCGGCGACGCGCCACCCGGTTGGCAACGATACGACTTGCTGCTCGATGCGCCCGCTGCGTTCGCGCCCGATGCGCCGACGTCGGCTGACGATCCGCTGCTGCTTTACTTCACCTCCGGCACGACGGCGAAGCCGAAGCTGGTGCAGCATAGCCATGCCAGCTACCCGGTGGGGCACCTGACCACGATGTATGTGCTCGGGCTGCAGCCGGGCGACATGCACCTGAACATCTCCTCGCCCGGCTGGGCGAAGCATGCCTATAGCTGTTTTTTCGCGCCGTGGAATGCCGGTGCGACGGTGTTCATCGCCAACCAGCCGCGGTTCGCCGCGCGCGGCATGCTGGATGCGATCGCCGGCGGCGGCGTGACCACGCTGTGCGCGCCGCCTACCGTCTGGCGGATGTTCGTGCAGGAGGACCTGCGATCCTGGAAGACGCAACTGCGCGAAGCCTGCTCGGCCGGTGAGCCGCTGAACCCGGAGGTGATCGAAGCGGTGCGTGCCGCATGGGGCCTGACGGTGCGCGATTTCTACGGCCAGACCGAGACCACGACGCAGATCGGCAACCCGCCGGGCCTGACGGTGAAGCCCGGCTCGATGGGCATGCCGATGCCGGGCTATCGCATCCGCCTGCTCGATGTCGATGGAACCGATACGAATGAAGGCGAAGTATGCATCGCGCTTGATCCAAGGCCGACCGGCCTGATGTCGGGTTATCAGCGCGACGACGGCACGCTGCCGCCTATGCAGGGGGATGTGTACCGTACCGGCGACGTGGCGATGCGCGATGCCGATGGCTATTATACGTACATCGGTCGTGCCGACGACATCTTCAAAGCCTCCGATTACCGGATCAGCCCGTTCGAGTTGGAGAGCCTGCTGATCGAGCATGCGGCGGTGGCCGAGGCCGCGGTCGTGCCGGTTCCAGACCCCGTGCGCACGGCGATTCCCAAGGCTTACGTGGTGCTGGCCGCCGGCTGGGAGCCGGACCGAGCTACCGCGCTGGCGATCTTCCGTCATGTCCGCGAGCGCGCGGCGCCCTACAAGCGAGTGCGGCGCATCGAGTTTGGCGAGCTGCCGAAGACGATCTCGGGCAAGATTCGCCGCGTCGAGCTGCGCCTGTTGGAGGTGCACCGCGCGCAGGACGGCACGCCTGGGGCCGAGTTTCGCGAGGAGGACATGCCGGAGCTGAGGGGTGGATGATACGAGTGACGCAAAGCGCCCGCCGGTGCGTGATGGCTGACGCGCTACTCGGCATCCAGCAAGAAAGTGAAGTCTGACCGCAGAGGTGCAGAGGCATTGCGTTTGCGAATGTCCAGACGAGTCGCGTCGCGGCGTTACCTGACTGTGGTTATGCGATCGTATCTTCTGCCGATCGGCCAGTGTAGCTTCGGCTCCGGTTGCCGTGCCCGTGTCTTATGGGGGCGTCGGCAGGGCGGATGACGCGGCTCGATCCCGTAAGGCTTCGAATCGAGCCCAACGCCGCTTGTCGGCAGGGTTCAGCTCCGCCGCCAGCTTGGCGGCACGGAGCGCGCCCGTAAGGTCGGATGCCTGCTCCAGTATGATACTCAAAATCTCATGGTGTGCGGGATTCCTGGGCTCGATCTCGAGCGCCCGTTTGACGCATTCGATCGCTTGCTCAAGATTGCCGGTGTTGTTGAACAGGTGCAGGGCGTACGACGTCCATACATTCGGCAGACTGGCCTGTTCGACAAGGTCGTGTTTGGCCATCACCTCGGCACGGTTGGTCGGCGACCGCTTCCGGATCACCGCGGCGCCGTAGAAGAACTCGATCGAGTCGATCGACTGCGCCAGCGCGCGTTCGCTGTCTCCCTCTGTTCCCGGGCAGGACACCAGCCGTGCCAGCCGCAGCATCAAATCCTGTGGCACGGCGTCTGTAGCTCCGCGCCAGTGCGTCGCACCAGGGCCGGCATGGAAGTGCAAGTCCTCAATAATATAGATCCCGCCGGGGCAGAGATGAGGGAACAACGTCCTGAAGGTCAGGATGACATGATCTGCCATATGCGAGCCGTCGTCGATAATCACGTGCGGGTGCCGCCTTCGCCCAAGCTCGTCAAGAAAACTGCGGTCAGCCTGCGACCCGATCTCGATCTCGCGCCGGCCACCGGCATATTGAATGCAGTCGGGCACGATATCGACACCGACGATCCGGGCGGCGGTCATGTAGTCTTCCCACATGTGGAGCGAGCCGCCGCGAAATACGCCGATCTCCAACAGGGTGATCGGTTCGTGGCAAAGGTGCCCGAGGATGCGCTCGTAATGGCGCAGATAATCATGGTTCAGGCTGGATTTGTCCGTGCCGCGAAGGATTCCGAACTCGTCCAGGCGGGCGCGCGGCGTGTTCATTGCAGGGACCTCGCAAATCGCTCGCATCCTTCCCGACGCCGGCATGGCATGCAACGTGCCGTGGTGTGGCCGTGGCGGTCGTCCACCTCGGCCGCCCCGCGGGAGAGGTCGCCGCGCCCTTGCGCGGCGGGGCTGGGGTGGCGGACGCACGGCCACCCGGTCGCCGTGCGATCCGACCCTCCCCAGCGGAGCGGGAGAGGCGAATACTCACCCCTGTCACACGTTTTGCCGCCGTCGCCCGCCGCGTGGTAATCACCACTCATGAGTTACTGGGGCAAGATCATCGGCGGACTCGCCGGATTCGCGATGGGCGGCCCGATGGGCGCGGTATTCGGCGCGGCCATGGGACATGCGGCGGACACCGGCGGCATGTCCAACATGCGCATGTCCTTCGGCGCGGCCGACCCCCTGCTGCACCCGGCACGCATCGCCGCGCTGCTCGGCCGCAAGGATCAGCTCTTCGCCATCGCCGTGGTGGTGCTCGCCGCCAAGCTGGCGAAATGCGACGGACCGGTGAAGCGGGAGGAGATCGCCGCCTTCCGCCGCCAGTTCCGCATCCCCGCCGATGCGACGCGCGACGTCGGCCGGCTGTTCGATCAGGCACGCGACCGGCCGGAGGGCTACGAGGCGTATGCGCGCCAACTCGCCGACGCCTTCGCCGACAATCGCGGTATGCTGGAGGACGTGCTGGCTGCGTTGTTCCGGATCGCCGAGGTCGATGGCCCGGTGAACCGGGCGGAGTACGAGTATCTCTCCAACGTCCATCGTGTCTTCCGTCTCGACCAGCCGGCCTGGGACCGGGCCCGCGGCGCGATTCCGCGCCAGCAGATGATGGCGGGCGAGCCCGATGCGTACGCCGTGCTCGGGATCACGCGGTCGGCCAGCGATATCGAGGTGCGCGCGATGTGGAGACAACTGATGCGCGAGAACCACCCCGACAGCCTGGCAGCGCGCGGTGTACCGGCGGAGTTCATCGCCCGGGCGAGCGACAAAGTGGCGCGCATCAACGCCGCCTGGGATCGGATCAAGCGCGAACGCGGTCTCTGACCTTGTGGATCCGAGAGCTGCCGAGCCCGAACCACGATGAGCGGCCGGCGGGGATGGCGGTCGATATCCTGATACTCCATTACACAGGGACGCAGATCGCGCAGGCGGCGATCGACCGGCTGCGAGATCCTGCCGCGCTGGCTTCATGCCACTACGTGGTGGACGAGGACGGATCGGTGCTGCGCATGGTTCCTGAGGAGCGGCGTGCGTGGCACACCGGGATCTCGTATTGGCGGGGTCACACCGGGCTGAACGACCGCTCGGTCGGCATCGAGGTCGTCAACCCCGGGCATGAATGGGGCTACCACGACTTCCCGGTGCTGCAGCTTGCGGCGGTCTGCGATTTGTGCCTGTCGGTCCTGTCGCGCCATCCGATCCCGGCGCGCAACATCGTCGGGCACAGCGACGTCACACCCGACCGGGCGCAGGACCCCGGCGAGAAATTCGAATGGCAGGCACTGGCGCAGAACGGCGTCGGGTTGTGGCCGGGCGGTGTCCCCGATCTCGGCAACGGTGGTGTGGTGCGCGACGCCGCCAGCTTGCGGGACGTGCGTGCGGCGCTGGGCGAGATCGGTTACCGCGTGGTCCCCGAGGGCCCGCTCGACCCGGCGCTGGCCGCGGTGCTGCGGGCGTTCCAGCGCCACTGGCGGCCCGAGGCGGTGACCGGCCAAGCCGATGCGGGCACGCTGGCGCGGCTGCTCGCGGTGCGGCAGCTTGTCGGCGAGCCCGGTCAGGCTGGCAATTGGCGGGCCTGATGCCCACAATCTTTGCCGATCGCCCGGCATATTGTTGCATCCGCTAGGACGAGGGAGATCGATGGCACTTCAGCTTGGCGCACTTCGGGACGCGTTGCTCGATGCGGGGGCGAGCGAGGCGAAAGCTGCCCTGGCGGCCGAGGAACTGGCTGGCTACGAGAACCGCTTCGATGGGCTCGAGCGCCGGTTGGATCAGGTCGAGCATAAGGTCGACGGCTTGCGCGGCGAGATGAACCGGGGTTTTGGCGAACTTCGCGGCGACGTGGATGCGCGGTTCGTGGCGTTTAACGGCGAGATGAATGAGCGCTTCGCCGGGATCAATGAGCGCTTCGCCGGGTTGACCGGCGAGATGAATGAGCGCTTCGCCGGGGCGAGTGGGGAGACAAACACACGGTTCGCCGCGCTGATCGGCGAGATGAACGCACGGTTCGCCGAGCAGGGAGGGCGGCTGGTTCGTATGGAATGGATGATGGGAACGCTGATCGTGCTCGTGCTCGGCGTGCTCGGGCGGCTGTTGTTCATCCACTGACAATGAATCAAGGCGGCTTGACGTCGCCCGCCCGAAACGCGATCTCCCGCCTGCCAGACGGCCGGACGGCCGCCGCCACGGCGACGCGGCGGAGGAAAGTCCGGGCTCCACGGGAATGCGGTGCCGGCTAATGACCGGCGGGGGCGACCCCAGGGAAAGTGCCACAGAAAACAAACCGCCTGCGCTACCCACAGGTCCGCGGGCAAGGGTGAAACGGTGCGGCAAGAGCGCACCGCGCCCCCGGCAACGGGAGCGGCACGGTAAACCCCACCGGGAGCAAGACCGAATAGGGGCGGCAGGCGACGGCCCGACGGGCTGAGTCAGGAACATTCCCGTTCCGCCGCTCGGGTTGGTCGCGCGAGGTGCGCCGTGAGGCGCATCCCAGAGGAATGGTCGTCCCGCACCCTTTCGGGTGCGGACAGAACCCGGCTTACAGGCCGTCTGGCACCTTCACTTGTGAACGAAACAAGAATCACCCGAACGGGCAGGAGATGGCCGGCACAAGGCCGGCCATGACGGGGCGGGTGCGGAGTTGTTCTTGACCCGGTCACGACTCCGCAACCTAAAAACACGTTTGCGCAGGCAGTGAAAAATCTGCCGAAACGGCTGCTGTTACGGTCGAATCCCTTTGACGCCCATGATTGCCCATGTTATCCCATGCCATCCCATCACCGGGGCCGTCAAAGCGGAGAAGGTCCGGCGAAGAGACTGCTTTCGGAAGATCGCAAAGGGCGAGC
>Ga0335074_10003039_pt1 | contig 22853 bp, 22 predicted proteins | sample Lox_Sample_23_FD_206715 | JGI IMG/M metagenome (GOLD analysis project Ga0335074, IMG submission 206715) | Soil microbial communities from Loxahatchee National Wildlife Refuge, Florida, United States - Lox_Sample_2.3 | ecosystem: Environmental > Terrestrial > Soil > Wetlands | place: USA...
GCCCGACCACCGGAACCCGAAAGGAATGGGCGGCGCCTGGCGCGACGACCATCCCGACAACATTCAAGCCACACACTACTGGTGCAACGACGAAAAAGGATCGACAAGAATGGATGGCTGACGGCCGATAAGCTGGCTAGGATGGCGAATCCGCATGAATACTGGTAACCGCAGATTCGCAGTCTGCCGATTGCGTGCCAGCTTTGCATCTAGTCCGAAAGCTTCGAGGCACAGCGCATTGTCGGCCAGATTTCGGTTCCTCAAGCTCTAAGAAGATACGGAAGGCAGCGGTGGGGTTAATTCAGGCAATCAGAACACTAGCACAATTCGTGACAAGCAAGACATTGGTCAGCGGCGGCTTCTTCGGCATGTCGTCGATCACCGTAGCCTCATGATTTGTGATCCAGTCATATTTCCCTCGTCTTCTGCTGATCTGCGCATTGACGCTCTCAGGCTGCGGTCTTCTAATGTGCAACGATGAGAACGAAATGATGTTTCCTTGTCCGATTGGCCCGTGCTGGGGGAGGTGTTCACAATGACGAATGAACCACAGCCCACCAGGGATCCATGGTTGTTCGACAGCATTGGGTGCGACCAGGAATGGGACATCGAGATCGGCGCCGAGAAATATTGTATTCATCATGCGGAAGAGAAAGCTGACATGGAACAGGCAAACAGACTACATGCCAAGAACTGAACAAACAACTGATATAGGGAGGGCCGCAAGGGTGGCTGAGCGTTTTTCCAAGAGATATTTCCCAACATCTCTGACGGGCAAGAAACGATTTTCAGAATAGGACATTCAGCGCTATGTGAATCTGGCCTGCCGGTTTATCGCTGAAGATATACGAAAGCTTAAGCCGAGAGAGCCTTGAAAAAACCCGCGCTGACAAAATGATATTTTGGGACATGCCTAAACTATGCCTATTCTGCGACAACAACTCCGGCAGCAAAGAACACCTCTGGCCGAAATGGATTCACGAGCGTAAAGATTTCGGCCCGATCAACTTCAAGCTCGGCGGCTCCGAAAAGAAGGAGCTTCCCAACCCCGAAATCATGGTGAAGACGGTCTGCGGTATCTGCAACAAGGGCTGGATGAGTAAGCTTGAATCCTCCAACATTCCCACCATCGGCAACATGTTGCAGGATGTCGCCATACTGCTCGACGAAGCGCAGCAGAAGTTGGTCGCAGCGTGGACCGTCAAAACAGCAATGATGACGGATTCCATGAAAGGGCGCGGCGCGTCCAATCAGTTTTATAGCCGGGCTGAATGCATCAACATGCGGTTGAAACAGGAAATCCCGAACCGAACACTGATCTGGATCGGCAGGATCGACGGCATGCATCTCGTGGATACCGGGACAGACTTCGCTCTCTTCGATCTTCAGAAGGAACGCGTCGGCATGGGGTCAGTGACCACAATCGTTGCGGGTCATTTTGTCACGCAAGTTGCCACGGTTCACATCGAGAAGGAGAACGCAGAGATTGCCTCGCTGCCATGCAAGATGGGAAATTGGAACGAATCCCTTGTGCAGATTTGGCCGATACAGAAGCCGACCGTGCAATGGCCCCCGAAGGCATCCTTCACGAACGGAGGCCCGGCTGGTCTTGCTTACTTAATGGACCGATGGAGGATGGGAGAGCGGGTCGAGAAGGTCAATCGGGCGACACCAGAAGCTTAAGCCGCAACAAAGACCCCTTCTTCATTTGCCGGACGACGACGCAGAGACAGCCCGTTTTTCACGCACCACTTTTCTTACTTCAGGAAGCGTTTGCGGAATATGCAAGAAGTCGTGATACCTAATTGCGAGCGACACGCCAATTTCGCCTGGCACCTCCGAACAAGCCTTTGGCAAAGTTATGTACGGGTTCAGTCGGGTCGTATGGTCTGGAGGGAGAACCTGCGGATCGGTCATTTCTGTCTTTCCGGCATTATTCAAAGCTTTATTGCACTCGTCTTGGTCTTTTATTAATTGCGTGGAAAACGGCGTAGCGTCGATTTCGGTGATTGTAGCGTCCACCTTCCCTGCATTCGTTATCGTGAACCAGATCGGAACGCGTGGATCGCCTGAGATTGGCATCGATTCGCCGACGTGGCTTAGGAGCAGCCTCGGCATGACCGAGACGTGATTGTCGATAAGGCTCAAACCGCTAATCACTAGCGCGACGATACTAATTGCAAATGCAGCTCGATCACGTCGCCTTTTCTCGCGATCTGGTGAGGGAGCCGGTGGCGTGGCCATAACCGGCAGTATACCTCTACTGAAAATGTCTCATAAACCTCAATTCGGGTCGGGCGGATCGGGCTCTGGGGCATCCATTTCCCATTGCTCTTCATCATTGACATTCACCAGAGCAACTTTCCCGCTTAGCTTTTCATGCAGGCCGATCAGGTAGCCTGATCCCGAGCCGTCGGTCAGGTCTTTGGGGTGAATGATGCGAACGTCCTAGCCCTGATGAAAGTCCGGAAACCCATATTCGTATTGGCAGGAATAACGGACGCCAGTGGCCGGTACCTTGATGAACCAAACCAAATTCTTCTCAGGCGCCTCGCGCAGATAAATCTCGTCGCGCATTGAATAGATATATCCGATCTCAGCAACATCATCGTCATCCATCCTTGGCCGAATAACTTCAGCGGCGCGGCGCGCGACATCCTGCTCGACTTTGACATATCGGTAGAGCAGGTGACCGCCATATCCGGCACCAACAATGACGCCCATGATGATGAGGCCTTTGTATTGCCGCCACATGCCCGGCACTATACCTTGTTACAATTCGGGGCTGCAATGCCTGACGAAAAGAAGGACACTCCGCCAGAAACCTACGGGGTTCTAAAAGAGGTAACGGCCCGTCCTCAAAGGTCGAAATCATCCAAATCGGTCTAAAACGAAAACTGAACACCACAGACTAGGTGAAGCGCACTTATCGGTGGTTCTTTACGGAGTCGCGGCTGTGATTTTCACGCTTTTCTTCTGGAGGGATGTCAGAAACAGCAATCCATATTCGATCACGATGTTTCTGAAGAGGCGAGCGTACTCGCGCGCAGCGATAAGCGGATGAATGGCTTCATCGCTGACGATGGTGTATAGACTTGTTATGAATTCTTCTTCTTTCTGGCTGATGATGCCTTTGTCTCGCAAAAGCTTCGTCGCGCGACCCCAGTTGCCCGGAAGCGTTTCGCCGGACTGAAGAACCTTGCCGGCTCCCTGAATATGGAGCTGTTCGAGGAAGCTTCGCAGATGTCCAAGCGCATTCTTCAGCTCGAATGGAGTCGCGGTGATCTGCATGTCCTGTTCGGCGGCGTTCAGCGATTTCACCATGAGATCGTCGAAGCCGAGTGTCGTCAGGTAATCAACCACCGCTTTCTTATCGCCTTCGACTTCTGGGCTTCGGGTCTGCTGCAGCGCGCCCTTCAGGTAAAAATATCGGGCCTGTTCGCATTCCTGCAAAAAGCCGTCAATCGAGTCGACGATTTCTCTGCCAACTGCCGAAAAGCCTTGGCGGAAATGCGAATTACGAAGCTGCTTCGTTCCACCCCTGTCTCTTTTCGTCTCCCAGGTCTGTTGATAAGCCATGGCGCGCACATCTTTGAGCGCCGCTGGCATCGCGAGTAGTTCCGCATCGCTGAACACATCAAAATTGACTGCAATCATCTCCTCAAGCTCGCGGAACATTCCAGCGATGCTCGGGTTCGGCAGTTTTGCTTTGTTCAATCCCTCGATGAGCAAATCGACATGTCCATTCCGAATACAGAATTCGCCAACCAGAGGCAGGGCGCTGGCATGCGAATTCCATGACGGATATGGAGCTTGATGCGGCTGAAGGTGAGGGACGGCTCGTTCAACCGTGTAGGTCAGAAGAGCTCTGATAAACATCAGGCGTGGGTTTCCGGCCGGAATCTGGCCGAAGATCGCCATCAGTAATCCGTAATTCGTGCTTTCAAAAGCGTAGTCATTGGGGTTCTCGCGGACGCGGCGCGGACGCTGCTTATCACGGACTTGGGCCAGCGCCATGGTTCCTGCGGCGCTCGCACCATATCCTTGTGACTTTAGCTGATATTCCTGGAACTGCATTTCCACCGGCCACGCCGCGGAGACGTACTGGTACTTGATCGTGGGGCGTTTCTGTTCTTCTTGGAGAATGAGCATGGCCTGCTCGATGGCGGCCTTCATGTCCATCCGAAAAAGATAACATTGAGCGCTGACCAGAGTCCCGCCTGATCGGCTATAACGTCTTGCTATAAGAACTTCTATTTTACCGTCTATTATTTCAGCAGCTTCGCATATCTGCCGACCAGTGGTGGCTTGTGCGGAGGCGGCAGCGGCATCTTGCACTCGCACCAAATCATCCCGGCGTAACGCATCCGCGCAAACGATGCCCGCTCGCCGCCCATCGTGGTATTGTATAATTAGATTCGCATTTTGTTCGCCTATGATATTTGGCGCCTCGCAAATTTTCGCGCGCAAGGTAGTGGACGTACAATATTCCAGCTCCCGAAGAAATATATGGCAAGTGCTGAAACGCGTTCCGACTTGTCGAAAGAATACCCCCCGGACAATCTTTGTCGAGTGTTGGCGTTGGATGGGGGCGGCGCAAAGGGCTTCTACACTTTGGGCGTTCTCAAAGAAATCGAAGCCATGTTGGATTGCCCGCTTTACAAACGCTTCGACCTCATTTTCGGAACGAGCACCGGAGCCATCATCGCAGCCCTCCTAGCGCTCGGTTTCAAAGTTGACGACATTCATGATCTGTACAAGAAACATGTACCGACCGTCATGTCGAAGCGGAAGCCCGCTAAGAAAACCAAGGCACTCGCGGAACTTAGCTCCGAAGTTTTCGGCAAATACACTTTCGATCAGGTCAAAACTCAGATTGGAATTGTCGCAACACGATGGGTGACTGAACGCCCAATGCTTTTCAAAGGCAGTGTTCAACAGGCTCACGGCAGGACGAGCACGTTTGTTCCAGGTTTTGGCGTCAGCATGGCGGAAGCAGTCGAAGCGTCCTGCTCGGCATACCCTTTCTTCTTGAGAAAAACCGTAACCACATCAACAGGTGACGAGGTCGAACTCATTGACGGCGGCTACTGCGCAAATAATCCAACCCTTTACGCGATTGCGGATGCAGTCGTGGCCCTGAAAAAACAGCCCGAGGATCTTCGCATAGTGAACGTAGGGGTCGGCAATTACCCAGAGCCAAAACCCGGCATAAAGATGAGGTTGGCCAAGAAATATATAGTCAGCGTTCAGCTACTGCAAAAAACATTCGAGGTCAACACACAGTCAATGGACCAGCTCAGAACGATCCTGTTCAAAAACGTGCCAACGATCCGCATCAGCGATACGTTTGAGCGGCCCGAAATGGCGACCGATCTCATGGAGCACGACATGAAGAAACTCAACTTGTTGCGCCAACGTGGCCGCGACTCTTTTGCCTCGCGGGAGAGCTACCTCAGGGAATTTCTACTGTAAAGGAAAGATCACGAACGATGGCTATTCCTCTTTGTCAACTCGAAACCTGGTCACATCAGGGAGCTATTCAGGGATCGAGCACCACATACAACACAGTCAAAAACGTTCTCCAAAGTTCAACCGCTCCATACGCTGGCAAGAGTTACAACGTCTTCTTGCAAGGTTCGTATTGCAACGACACAAATATCTACGCTGAAAGCGATGTCGATATCGTTATAAAACTCAACGATGCTTTCGCCAGCGATATCACTCTTCTAAAAGAAGAGGACCTTAAGGCTTGGAAAGCGGAGTACCCAGATGCCACGTACACCTACTCAAACTTCAAAACGGATGTCATCAAGGTTTTGAAGGATGCATACGGTGATGATGTCACGCCCGGCGACAAAGCCATCATGATCGAAGCCAGCGGTAATCGGCGCAAAGCCGATGTCATTACCGCGATTGAATTCAGGCGCTACTTCAAATTCAACAGTGTCTTCGACCAAAATTACGCCAGCGGCATTTGCTTCTGGGATTCGAAGTGGAACCGCATTGCCAACTATCCGAAACAGCACTCCGCCAACATGACCAAGAAACATCAGTCGTCAGGTTGCTGGCTAAAGCCCATGGTTCGCATCCTGAAAAACATGCGTACCAAATTGGCTGACGATGGGGTCATCGAAGGCAAGATCGCACCCTCGTACTACGTGGAAGGGCTGCTCTACAATGTGCCCGATGAGAAATTCACAACAGACTATGCGGAATGTTTTGTAAACGCGATCAACTGGATTCAGCAGGACGCCGACAAGAGCAAACTGCTCTGCGCCAACGAGCAATATTATCTTTTGTGGGACAACACCCCCACTTCGTGGCCCAAAGCAAACTGTGAAACATTTCTAAAAGAAGTGATCAAACTTTGGCAAGAATGGTAACGGTTCACGCGCCGCCGCGTCCTGAACGGCAGGAGTGAAATGAAAACCCTGAAACCCTTTTCCGTCGACCACCGTTGACTTTCAGTGCTTTACAGCGCTACCTGTGCACCCCAAGTCCTTTGTTTTATACTTGCAATTGGTTTCGAATCCCACTCTACTCGTCTCCAAAGGCGCTCTTTTTCATCTCGACACCATGGCGCTCCCGGCGGTCGAAAATCGGCTTACTGTCGGTCAGCCGTCAGCGAGCCTTCTGAGATGAGTTCCCACATGCCGACTTCCCGGCACCCATTTGCGGCACCTCGCCCGATTCTTTTCCACCGTTGTGAATACGTGGAGTCCAGAGGCTTTGAACCTACAGGCCCGATCGCGGGCACGTCACAGTATTCCTTGTTGCGCAGCTTGATACACAGTCGGAACCGTAGGCTGGAAGCCGAGTCTGCGACTCAGTGATCCATCCATGCGGCCCATCCATGGATCGGTCAAGGGCTCCGCTGACGGCTCGATGGAAGCGCCCACAAGGCTGGCCATCTCGTAGAGGGTGGTTGGTGCGTCGTCGGTGATGTTGACGATGCGCCCGTCCATTACCCCGGTTAAAGCAAATTCGACCGCGCGTGCAACATCTCGATGGTGAGCGAGGCTGAAGGTCTTCGCCGGGTGCCACTTAAACCTCGCGACGAGCGGCGGTACCGAGGCCAGATGTCCGTCCCCATCGCCGTAGACGAAGGGGAGACGGAGGATGCACCAGTTGAGTCCGCTGCTGCGAAGTTCGTTCTCCGCGGCGATCTTACTTGCTGGATACGCGTGCTTCGGATGGGTCGGGTCATCTTCTAGGCCGGGATGGGATGCGTCCGCGTCGTAGACCAGCCCAGTACTGGCCATGATGAAGCGAACTTGTGGAGTGTGTGCCCTCGTAGCGCCAATCAGGTTCTTTGTGCCATCCAGATTAGCCCGCCAAATGTCATCTTCATTCTCAGTCCGGAGAACGGCGGCCAGATGAACGATCGCCGAAACGCCCTCCACGGCTCGCTTCAATGAATCAGTATCGAAAAGATCGCCTTCCACGGGCGAGGCTCCTGCCGGAACTTCCTTGCCCGGCCGTACAAGCGCACGACAGTCCACACCGGCATCTATGAACCGGCGCAAAAGCCGCGAACCCACGAGTCCTGTTCCACCAGTAACTAAGATTGTCATCCTTGACTTCCTCCTGAAATGTGTTCGTTGAGACGTAGCGACTTGTCAAGCTAGGGGTTGTGCACTGGGAGCTGACCTGCTTGAGCTTGGTGATAACTTCGTCGTCCGTGGTGGTTCGGGCCGCAGTGACCTGTCATATCAATTGAAAGATCAATGAAGAGCCGTTTATCCGCGTTACGAGATTGGGGCCTTTTCGAAGAGGTCTATCGAATGCCTCTGTAGTGTTATTACCGCAGACATCTTCAAGACCGGGCCCAACGCGTATCTGATATACCCCCGTGACCCAAGGTGAAGTTGGTGTGAAGCTCCATCGCCTTTCGTGTTGATCGACTACAACTTGCCCGTCTATCACTAACCCATCTGGCGATTCGATCGTAATTGTCTGCTGGAGCAGTGCCCAGTCAAGTGGACTTGCGAATATGAGCACCAGTGCCTGTCGGCTACCGGTCCCGGGTGGCAGAATCTTCCAATGCTCAACCGAGACGCGTTCCCGAACGGGATCGCCGACGACGAAATGTTTACGGAAACTCTCAGATAATGGGCGGCCGTACAAGTCAGTCATCCCCACACCAATTTCGAGCGCGTACTTCTCACCGACCTCCAGTGGCGGACCCAACTCAACGTTAGGACCCACCCAACGTTTGAGTCGGCCAGGATCCAGTAGCACCGTCAGGTGCCGCATGCTTCTATCCCACAGTTCAACGGGAGGCCGATAAAGTGCATCGGCCACTGGCTGTCCGTCAGAATCGAGAAGCGAGATCGCTTTCAACGCTTGACCTCGCTGCATAGGGTTCGAAAAGCAAACATAGAATCGAAGTAGATTTTCAGGCAGGAGAGCGCATGAAGGAAAGATATGCGTAACCTCCGTAAGCGCGGGCGCCTCCTGTTCTGACGGGATGAAGAACTCACGATTCAACGACTCAGCTGTCAAGGGAGCACCGAGCGGCCGCGGGTCGAAGGTTGCGCGATATTTCACATCTCTTTCAAAGGGGAAGTGCGGAATGAATCGCAATTCATCTTCCAAGAGAAGGTAGCGGCCTGACACGTCAGGAAGCCTGTCACCTTCTGGCGAAGGTACTTGAGCGACGGTCACTCGAAAGACGGATTTCAGCAATTCATTCGGTCGCGCGCAACTCGTCAGGAAGGCGATCAAATCTGGAGCGAGAAAGCAAACGCTCACGCTCGGTCCGTGCGGAGAACGATCAGAACTGACCTGAAGTCTCGGTTGGCATACCCCTAACTTCTCCTCACGAATCAGCTGTTGAGAGATAAAAGTTGGCAAGGCCAGGCTCTTCACTGGTTGCCCAGTTCGTTCCGATGTTCACGGTAATGGAACGGGTCTGGGCCATTTGGCCAGTTCATTTCGGACATGCCATCCTTGCGTTCGAAGAAGTATGGGAGCGCCAGCGTACTCAGATCCAGGCGATAGGTTGTTCTTGGATGCCGCCAAATCAGTATCGCCCACTTGGGATTAAGAATCGCTATATGTTCAGCTTTAATGGGCAGGGCGCGTTGTGTGCGACCGAGGCCGCCTGGTCCGAAATCAATTCCGCCGCCAGTCGGCTGAGCCGGCGCAGACGCCAAGTCGGAGACGGCGATCTGCGAGGCGCTACGGGTGTCGATGGTGACTAACAAATAATCTTTGGAATCAGCCGGGCTCGTAAATGTGAGCATGTCGAGGGGATTGGCACCGTAACCCAATTCTCCAATCAGATCCCCGCGAACATGCGTACCGTCTTTCAACGCCGACAGAGGGAAACGTACAAGAGGCGTGCACCCGTACACAGCGAACAGATATGGCTCGCCGTTCAGTTCACGGATGACGTGTCGAATGATCGGAGCACGCGTCTCAAATTCGCCGTGCACTGGATGCCAGATTTCCACGGTACACGTTGCCATGCCGGAGTTGAAGGGGTACGGGATGCGATGCAGGGTCGAGGCGAACCGCTGGTTAGTAATCCCTGTTACAAACAACTCGCCGTTGTAGCACTTGATATCAGTAATCGCATACACCTGCTGAGGGTCAAACTCCAGCATGGCAGTGGAATCCGGTTCGCTCGGAATTGAGATATGGGAATGGGGAATCTTGTCCAGTTCCAAAATCTCCAATTGACCATGGTTGACCTTCACGATCGCCGGAATGGCATCTGTTCCGCGACCGCGTTCAACCGAAAGGAAGATCTGCTCCGTAGGTTGATGGACGGCCAGGTCATTGATTACGATTTTGTCGATGGTTGTACCGAGGAGCGCTGCCAGCTTCTGATCCAGTCCCACGATGTGGTCCCGGCCTTCAAAGTTGTGAAAGTTGCCGGATATGAGATCCGTCTGTGACGTCAGATCCTTATCCCGAAGCGCAAAAGCGTGGATGGTGGCACCTGTGATGTCGCCGACAAACAGGACGTTGTTCGGTCCGAACGTGAGCACACCTGCTGACCTGAGTGGTCCGGAAACGCCATCATGCGCAACCGGTGCTCCGGACGCAGCAGAGATGCCGCCTGGCAGAGCGAGCCCAACGGCGGATGCAGCCGCAAATCGCAAAATATCCCGCCTTGAGTGACCACTCGATATCGGTTTTTCACTCATGCTGTTTCTCCTTGATGTTTAGCTGCGCTGCTTGTGTCGAACTGCACTTTTTTCCCGACGAACCTAGATCTCGACTTCGCGCCCATTGGGGTCGCTCTGGAACTTCCAGGTTCCTCCCGACCGAAAACTGGAGGCAGTGCAGAACGTATCCTCCATGAACTGCATGTACGTCACCTTCTCACCCTTCAGCCTGCACAGGATGGCAAATGGCGATGTCACGGTCTTGCGCAATTTGGTGGACGTGTAGGTGAATCTCCCGAACATTGCAACCTTATCGCCTTCTCCAAAAATATCCTCCGGCGTAAAAGAGTCGACCTTCCAGAAATGTTCAACATCATTGAACGTCCTGATGATGGCATCCACTCCGTGGCCAGTTCCGCACCAGGGCATGATTTTGTGCAAATCAGGGTTGCTGTAATTCAGCGAGACATAGGTGACATCCGGCGCACACAAGTCTTTGACGATTTTCGGGTCGCGGATTCCTGCGAGAAGTTTCGTGACGATCGCTTTAGGTTCATGCGCCATGTCGCTCTCCTTTTGCGAACAAGTGCCAGGCGATTCGATCGTGTCTGTGCGACAAACTTCACGCCGCAACTGCGAGTTGCTGCAGAACCCCGTCAGCGGTCACCCCTGCAGAATAGTTCTGCTGACCTGTCACCAGATTTCCATCGACGACGACATGCGGCGTCCAAGGTGATTTTGCGATATAACGCGCTCCAGAAATGCGGAGACGATCCTCCAGGAGCCATGGCGCCTTGCCGGCGAAGCCCGCCTGAGTCTCTTCCTCATTGCTGAAGCCGGTTAGTTGTCGATCCTTAAACGCCCAAGTGCCATCCGCACGCGACGCTGTGAAGAAGCCTGCTGGCCCGTGGCACACAGCCGCAACGATCTTCCGCGGATTATCGAGCATGGCCACGAGCTTTGGTCCAATCGTCGAATGCACAGCCATGTCCTGCATCGGGCCGTGGCCGCCCACGAGAAAGACGACGTCGAACTGATGGGGACTGATGTCCTCCACGCGCATGGGGGATGTGAGCGCGGGGCCCAGGCGCCTCATGTAATCCTGCTGTTCCCTAACTTTGCTCTCGTCGTTATTGTTGTAAGCCAGATTGAAACTCAAGGGATCAACGGTCGGAGTGACGCCGGCGGGACTGGCAACAGTAACCTTAAGTCCGGCTTCCGTGAACTTTCTATGCGGCGTCACGAACTCTTCAGACCAGAAGCCGGTTGGATGAGGTTGAGCGTTCTTCATCGTCCACACATTTGCACCTGAAACGACCATTACTACGGAGGACATCGTTCATGCTCCTTTATATGCTCTGCAAATGCATTTGGGTCAGTCGCAGCGAGCTCCGGTCGCGCGCTACCGGTCAGTGTTCGCCTAAGCCACGTCGTGCAACAGAGACTCCCAGTTGGGAGGCACCTTTCCGTCAGGACCGGGAGCTGACTGAGCCTCAGGGCGCCATCGAGGCCCTGATAGCCTTGGGCCCTTTAAGACCTTCTTCGTCCTGTAGTCATAAAACCAATTCTGGAGCGGTTCGAAACTGGCTACGACCGAATGTCCAGTCAGGTCTGCGTGCCTGGCGGCGTGCTGACCGGGGGAACTGTCGCAGCAGCCGATGTAGCCGCATTCCGCACATCTGCGAAGGTGGAGCCACCAGCCTCCCGTCTTTAAGCAGTCTTCGCAGCCATTTGCTCTGGGCTTTGAATCAGGATTGATCCCTTGTAGAAGTTTCTTCATACTGACAACCTCACGCTCCGAAAGTTTGGGCTAGGTCATCGCAAATTGAAATCGCCAAATCGTTGTGGATTGATACCCCCCTTTAGGACTGCTCGAGATCTCAAACCTTCTGGGCATTGGTGGTGGAAAAGCTGTAGCGGGCGATCTTGAATTTGCCATCTTTTTCTTTGTGGAAAATGAAAAGCTCCTGATTTGCCTCTTTGCTGATCGCCCCGTTAATGAGGTTGAGCGTAGTGCCTGCTGAATTCGTTCGCGCAAACACCCAATCCGAGCTCATCTCGACGATCTCTGCAGTGTTGAATTTCACCGTCAGCTGGATGGCGGCAAAGACCGCGTCATACGCTTTGCGAACCTCTGCCAAACCAACCGCCGATGGGCTGTACGGCGGCATAAAAACGCCATCCTGGGCATACAGCGGCATTACAGCATTTGTGTCCGACGAATTTAGAGCTTGATTGTAGGCAGACAGCACTTCAGCAACGGCCTGCTCGTTCGCAGTCATAGTTTATTCCCCTTGATGTCAAGCAATTGTTATTGAGCAGTATAAACCGGGAGGCGCAAGATGAATGGACACGAGCAGCCGAATAGTAAGTTCTCGAATTTGGGCAATCTTGAGGCGCGATATTCGAGAAAGCAACAAAGCCGGAGGAACTAGACTCGCGTGAGTTCGTCCCGATCGCCAAGGCGCTTTAAGAGGTCAACCAGCAGTCCCCGCTCTGCGCGTGAAAGATTTGAAACTGCTTTCTCCATGTCGATTTGGTGCTGGGCAAAAGCTTTCTCGATCAACTGACGGCCCTTGCTTGTCAATTCGACGATGCGAATCCTGCGATCGGTAAGATGATGCTTGCGAACGACCAGCCACTTACTTTCTAGGCGGTCGATGGCGCTCGTTATGGAGCCGGTGGTCAGATCTACCATCTGTCCGATGATGTTTACGGGCAGCGGTCCTTTGTGGAGTAGAGCTTCCAGGACTCGGAAGTCTGAATCGCAGAGGTTGATTCGCTTAATGCTTGCTTCGGCGTCGGCAAGCAGAGCCCGATAGGCCTTCCAAACTACCAGGAAGACGTGTGTTCCATCGCTTTTGGCTTTTCTTGCTTCTCCATTCATGCAAGAGGATTGTAGAGGGAAAAGAATCTTGATGCCACGATAATTGGCTTCGAAGAATCATTTGCGGGTCATGTTGAGCGAATCGTATCAGATCTCAAAAAAGCCGCGGTGCAAAGCGATCGTCACCGCGTGAGTTCTATCGTTCGCCTTGAGTTTGGAAAGGATGTTACGGACATGCCCCTTGACGGTGTCCTCGCTAATATTCAAGCGGTCCGCCACAACCTTGTTCGAGCAGCCCTTTGCGATGAGCTTCAAAACTTCGACCTCTCGCTCCGTCAGTGATTGCTCCGCGGCGTGCTGACCGAGTTCTGTAGCCACTTCAGCCTGGACGTGACGCAATCCCGCGTGAACCGCGCGAATAGAGTCCAAGAGATCACGCCGCAGTGTGGCTTTTAACAGATAACCGGAAGCACCGGCCCGTAGTGCGCGGATCGCCTGCACGTCTCCCAGATAAGTGGTGAGAACGATGATTCGTGCATCAGGGTGTGTCTCTCGCAGCGTTTTGATCACGTCGATCCCGTTCGCATCTGGAAGTCCCAGGTCCATCAGCGTGATATCCGGATGATGCTCTTCGAAGAGTGAAAGGGCCTGCTTGCCCGTGCCAGCTTGGGCAACGACTTGAAGGTCGGGTTGGCTTTCGATGATCGTGACCAGGCCTTCCCGCAACACGGGATGATCGTCCACGATGAGAATGCGGATTCGTAACGAGGATGGCTTTGGCATCGCGCCGCTCGCTGTTTAGCCGTAGCAACCCAAACGAGGCATTGTCGCACTATTCCGAAAAGCCCAATACCCCCCTTTCGAGTGGGTCAGGGTTGGCTGTCGCCCGATTGAAACGAGACATATAATTGATGACCGCGAAGGCCCCCCTCGGGGCAACGCGGGCCCAAATCCGCAAAATTGTCTTTCATGGGAGGCCAAACACTAGCATGGGCGGTGATAACCGGGGACCAGCCTGCATCTCAAAGTCTTCAATTGCAGTTCCCGTCTTGCTGTGTCTCTTGCTCACTGCAAGTGTTTGCGCCCAGGATCAGACGATCTCCCAGATGGTCCATACTTCCTGGACCGGGCGTGACGGCGCACCGCAGGCTATTACCGCCCTCGCGCAGACGCCGGATGGAATGTTGTGGATCAGCACGATTGCCGGTCTTTACACCTTCGATGGGGCTTCATTTTCAGCCTATAAGCCACCGCCTAACGAACCTTCTTTGCCAGGATTAGCCGTCTACTCACTCTATGTCTCGAAGACAGGAGATCTGTGGATAATGTTTCGTCAAGGAGGGACAGCGCGGATTCGACAGGGTCACGTGGCCGTCTTTGATCGCGTCGATCTGAAGTCCGACCACATCAGCTTGACTGACATCCAGCAAGACTCTAACGGGACAATGTGGGCAGTTCTCAACGGGCAGCAGCTTCTTAGTCTTGGCCCGGATCAGATCTGGCATTCAATAGCGGGCCTCCTCCCGAGTCCAGCGCATATAACGAGCCTTTTGATTGACTCTGCAGGTACGCAATGGGTTGTCGCGAACAATCGTCTCTACCGGCGACCTTTGGGACAGGCGGCCTTCAGCCCTACTAAGATTCAAGTGGAGGGCGCAGCCAGAGCGGTAGAAGGTCCAGATCACACTCTTTGGGTTACTGGGCAGATTCCGGGGACTGGAAAATCCAATCACGGAGTCGAGTTGCAACATCTTGATCGATTCGCCAAGCGATTGCCCTGTCCTCACATCGCCGGCGAAATCATGGAAGTTCTCGCCGCCCAGGACGGCTCCGTTTGGCTGTCGAAGGAAGGTGAAGGACTTGTGCGTCTGCCGCCAGCGGATACGGTGGCTGTTGATCGAGGACATCCCGCGGCAGAACTCGACCGATACACGCTCAGCGATGGCCTTACGTCGATGCAGGAGTGGGCTTTGTCAAACGACACCGACGGAAACGTTTGGGTGGGCGGAGTCAGCGGGCTTGATCGTTTCGAGCGTGCCACGCTGGTCCCCGCCATCGGTGGCGCGCAGCCCGGTTACTGGTACAGCTGTGCCAACCAACAGGGGGACGTCTGGGCTGCAGACGAACAAGGTCTTCTCCTCTCGTTCTCACACGGTCGTGTGAATCAGATACCTGGCGGGAAAGACATCGCCGGACTCTTCTGTGGTTTTGATAGAAAAGTCTGGATCATCGACCGTTGGGGAGTCGGTTATGTTCAGGATGGTCTCATTCACCAGTTACCACGCCTCCCCGGGCAACCGCGCTACCGGGACTATTACGATTTGGTCAGTTTGACAGAGATCATGAAAGGTCAGCCGGTAGCCGTAACTCGGGAGGTGCTCGGAGACGGTCTGTGGATCTTCAGGAACGGAAAATGGGAGCCGTTTTTGCCCTCGCATGCCGCCAGCCAGATAGGCGTCGTGAAGGCAGTTGGCGGGCAACTGTACTTAGGCTATCGCGACGGCAAGATTGAAGTGTATCAATCCAGAACGGGAGAAAAACTCTGGTCAGCAAACCCCGGTATCGGTGAAGTGGTGGCGTTTTCAGTAACGCCGAAGGGAATTTTCGCGCTTGGCTATGATGGGATTGCTGCAGAACGAGGCAATGCTTTTGAGCGGCTCTCTTTTCTTCACAGCGATTCGGCAGCCCGAGTCTCTGGTTTGGTCGAATCGCGAAACGGCGATTTTTGGCTCAACGGAGCCCGAGGAATCGTTCATATCCCGCAGAACGAAATGGTCGCTGCCCTGTCAAATCCCAGCCTTTTGATCTCTTCGGACGAGGTGCATGAGGGGAATTTTGTTGGACCCGCCTATTGTCCTCCGGGCAGAGAGTCGGCCAGCATGGACGCGACCGGGAAACTCTGGTTTGCCACCTTGAATGGCGTGGTCTTCGTCGACCCGGAGAATATGAGAGTGACCCGGCGGCCCGCGCAACTCTCGATTCGCACCATCACGGCAGACGGTCATCCGTTAAGCGCGGAAGGGACGTTTCCGCCAGACACACAATATCTCGATATAAATTATTTCGGCTTGGATCTTACAAACCCTAAAAATGTCGTCTATCGGTATCGCCTTGACGGTCTCGACACGGCTTGGCAGAGCGTGGGGAATCGAACCGAGGCCATCTACACCCATCTCCGGCCGGGCACCTACAGATTCGAGGTGATCGCGTCGAATGGAAACGATGTCTGGACGAAACCCGTGACTTCGGCGATGTTCAGGATTCTTCCACACTTTTACGAAAGGCCCTGGTTTCAAGCCCTGTGCCTTTTAGCGGCTGTTCTCTTGGTATGGTTTGGAATTTCGCTCCGGGTCAGATACGTTTCCAGCGCAATCAGGATACGGGCAGAAGAACGAGCTGACGAACGAATTCGGATAGCAAGAGAACTTCACGACACCTTGTTGCAGGGGATTCAAGGGTTATTGCTTACCTTTCACGTGGCAGCAGAAAAAGTGCCAGCCGATCATGTGTCGAAGAAAGCTCTAGAGAAGGCACTGACGACCGCCGACCGCATCATTGTGGAAGGCCGCAATCGGGTCAGTCGGCTTCGATCGGAAAACCTCGCAGATGCCGAGTTGAAGTCGTTAATTGAGGGAGTGGCCAGTAATCTTAATAGCATCGCAGTAATCGACTTCACAGTAGAACGCACAGGAGGAGACGACATTCTTAAGAATCATGTCGTGGATGAAGTTTTCTGCATAGCACGAGAGGCTCTGACCAATGCCTTTCGCCACTCGGGTGCCTCGCGCATTGTGGTCGAACTCAATTATCAAAGGGGGCAATTCACGATGAGTTGTTGTGACAATGGCCGCGGCTTCGATGTGGAAGCTCTTCACGCGAGCCCGACGAACGGACACTGGGGACTTCGCGGTATGTGGGAACGCGCCGAGCGCATTGGCGGGAAATTATCGTTCACGAGCGCGCCGGACAAGGGCACAGAGGTGCAGATCACCATGCCTGCCCGACTCGCGTATCTGCGAACCCGTCGGTTCCGGGACTTTTTCGCCCGAAACACTGCCGCATAGCAGCTCCCTGATTTTTCCCTATCCATGTGCCAATCGCTGTCAACAGAGTCCCGAATGACGCGGGGAGTCCTATTTGTACAGGTCCAGGGGCCTGGCAGTCATCGTCGTCTGTCCGACCTCAATGAGGTAACCGTCCGGGTCGCGCATGTAGCACCGCAATTCCGTTGCATGTACTTTAGGCTCGGTAATGAATTTTGCACCCCGTGAAGACCAAAGCTCATAGTAGCGTCGGATATCGGTGACGCGAAGGTTCAGAAAGATGCTTAAAACATTTTCATCGCGAGGAGGAGAGGCAATGACTTCAGGCTTATCATCGGTTGGTCCGCCACCGCGGTTAATCGTCAGCCAGATGTTGCCGAGCTGCAGAAACGTCGGCTCTCCCTCGCGCAATACCGTAGCGGCGAGAACATCGCGATAGAACGCCACAGAGCGCCGGATGTCCTGAACAATCAGCGTATTCGTAACAACAAATTTCAGTTCAGCGGTCTGATCCGGGCGACTGGGCATACTAGCTTCCTTTTCTAAGGTTGGTATCCGTCCGACATCCATCGGGCAAAGAGCTCAATCCGGGATTGGGGCCAGGGACCTTCTCCTCGCGGTGGCGGAGGCGGCATGACGGCACCGCCGATCCCTCGAATGCGGTCGTAGATCGCGGCAGCGTGCGCCTTTACGTCGTCGTAACTTCCGAGATTGAACGCTTTGCTCATGGCGTGAATATCCCGGTCGGTGAAGAGTGGTCGAATGTCCGTTTGAAAGCTCGTCAGTTTAGCCATTATGCCTCCGCGCCTAAAGCAGTCTCGATCTGTGAACCCCGATGCCTTAAATCACTTGGTATTCAGGCATTCTGACTCGCGTTCGCCTCAATGCAGACGGGACTGCCAATCTTCAGGCACCTTTCCCGCCGGGCCAGGTGCGGGCTGGTTCTCCGGATGCCAGCGCGGAGGAGCAAGCTTTGGCCCACTGATCATCTCCTGAGTTTCATAGCTCCAGAACCAGGTTTCGCCGGGCTCAAAGCTTGCCGCGACGGGATGTCCGGTCGCGTGAAAGTGCTTCGTGGCATGCTGACTGGGCGAACTGTCACAACATCCGATATGTCCGCACTGCGCGCAGCGGCGCAAGTGCAACCACCACCCATTTGAGGCCAAGCAATCGACGCAACCTGTCCCGCTCGGTGTCGCTGCACGACTAATGCCTGAATGATCTGATTTCATTACTCACTCTGTCGATGTCTTGACATCAAGTAGTATTTCTCGCATAGTCAGTGAGGCTTGTCAACAAGCGATGGCCACGTTCGAGTATTGATCGTGACAGGGTGACGTCTCATTGCGAGAAAGGCTCGTATGCTCCAATCTCTTCCCCTCGCCGCTAAGCGCGATTCTGGTGATGAACGCATCGTAAATTCAGTGCAAGAGCTAATCAAAGCTGCGTCCGACCGTTCAGTTCAAATCATCACTATCGCGCAAGACTTAGACAACGTGCCTGAAATCAGACTGTCGCCGGGAGCGACTCTGCGGGGACACCACGGTCGGACGCCCGTTCTCCGATTCGCGGAGGGTGATGGGGTGTGCCTCACCACTGACAATCTGATTGAGAATCTCGCCCTGTTCGTCTCACCCGACCGCCTGGCCGTCTGGAACGATGAATCTGTAGCCAGTCTGGGCACGCTGACTTTGCGCTCCATCGGCACAATCGGCCGCGTACGTCTTCTTGGTCGTGGCGCCATCTGCGGCGGCCACGTGGAGGTGAAAGATCTGGACATCGTCGCCGCGGATGCCCGTCACGAAGAGGAAAGACCGCACGAATACGGCGTTTATGTCCTGCAAGGCGCATTTACGCTTTGGAACATGCAAGGCGATCCGAACGTCGTAATCACCTCGAATCTTGTCGGGATGTCGGCGGGGCGAATGGGTGCGCCCGTATTGGGCGGCGGGATTTTTGTCAGCGGTGCCGGCGAGACGGGAGGGCGTCTGAGAGTGCAACATCTCGAAACGAACGCAGTGTACAGTGATGGGCGCATCGAACCCGGGACCGCCGACCAGATCTCGGGAGGAGTGTTCGTGGTTTACGGAACCAGCGTCGAACTGGTTGTAAACCGAGGTCCCGTGACTACGTACGGAGCCAACGATATGGCTCTCGACAATTGGGGCGATGTCGACCGGTGGATCAGCGAGGACAAGATCGCGACGTTTGGACCTAGCGGAGTGGGCTTCGTGAATTTTGGACGGATCAATGAGCTTGTCGTGAGAGCGCCGATCGAAACACATGGGTTGGGAGCGCGCGGATTCAACGTCTACGCCGGCACGATCGATCGTGGCGATTTTGATCGCATCGTCACTCATGGAGACGGTGCGGTAGGCGTACAGATTAGCCAACCAGTCGGGCATCTCGTGTTTCGCCGAGGTATCGAGACACACGGAGGTACAGGTAAATCGCTCGTCAAAGGCGTTCTGCAGGATCTTGCCGCCACAGCGCTGAGTATCAAGCCCGGCGGGGCAGCGCAGGAAATTCAGGTGTTCGGAGGATTGCATTCTTACGGGAAAGACGTCCAAGCATTCGAGCAGCACGGCTCCATTGAATCCCTTCACATTGAAGGAGGATTCTCTTCCGAGGCGGGAACTTCAGCCAGCTCCGGCACGGCGATTTCAGAATCCTGAGTGGAGGAATTCACATGAGTAAAGGTCGACTCGAAGCTTTCAGCGACGGCGTGTTTGCGGTGATCATCACGATTATGGTGCTTAACATGAATGTCCCGCGCGGAACAGATCTCCAGGCTCTCAAATCCGTACTACCCGTCTTTCTCTGCTACGTTTTGAGCTACATCTACGTCGGCATCTACTGGAACAATCACCACCATCTGCTGCAAGCGTCGGAACATGTCAGCGGGGGAATTCTCTGGGCCAATCTCGTACTCTTGTTCTGCCTCTCCCTAGCGCCTTTCACAACTGCATGGATGGGAGAAAATCACTACGCACCACTTCCCGTCGCCTTATACGGAATGATGCTGCTCTTCGCCGGAATCGCATATTTCATTCTCACGAAGAGCTTAATTGCGCACCATGGCAAAGACTCGGTTTTGGCAAAGTCGATTGGGAACGACTGGAAAGGAACAGTCAGTGTGCTGGTCTATCTACTTGCGATCCCTTTGGCCTTAGTGAGGCCCTGGATAGCCTGCGCTTGCTATGCGTTCGTGGCGGTGATGTGGTTATTCCCAGACCGCCGGATTGAGAGACACATACATGCCAAGCGCGAAACGCAGTTTCGGTCTTAGAAAGGGCGTGGAATTCAAACCGTGACGACAATCCGTCCTCGTCGCGTGGGATGTTCCACAAGTTCGTGGGCGCGAGCAATCTCGGCCAGCGGAATCCGCTCGGCGATCTCGAAACCCGACCAACCGGCTTCGAGTGCAGCATTCAAATCACGCGCGGCTGCGATCTTCGCCTCCTTTGGGAAGTCGTCGCTGCCCAGAAAGAACAGGCGGATATTCTTGAACACCATCAACCAAAACGGGATTGTGGGCGTCGCCACATTCGTCGCGTAGGTAGCGATCGATCCCCCCATCTTCAGCAGATCGACGTTGGCCCCGACATTCGCTCCGAATGCCACTTCGACAATGTGGTCAATTCCATCCGGAGCTAGCGTCTTTAGTCGGGATATCAATTCATGGTCGTTACGTACAACCTCGTGGGCACCTGCATCGCTGGCGGTTTCTTCCTCCGAAGGGTTCATCACGGTCCCAATCACGTGTGCTCCCGCCTGTCGGGCTAATTGAACCGCGCACATTCCTACCGAACCTGCTGCCCCCTGCACCAATACGGTGCGGCCGTTCACGGACCCCGCCACGTGGACGGCTCTATGAGCCGTAATCCCAGGAATACCGAGACAGGCACCTTGTTCCGGCGACACTTTCGCGGGCATAGGAAGAGCTTGTTCAACCGGAACCACTGTGAACTCCGCAGCCGTACCGAAGGGGCGATAGGACTGCGCTCCGTAACACCACGCGGAACGTCCCACCCATTCGGAACTGACGCCTTCGCCAACTTGATCCACCCGTCCCGCACCATCACTGTGGGGAATGATGCGAGGATAAGGCATACCGTACCCAAAAGCGTCCTCGCGTTTCTTTATGTCGCCAGGATTTACGCCTGATGCAGAGAGACGAATACGAACTTCCCCTGAGGCTGGTATTGGATCGGGCATCTCGCCAACAGTTAGAACCTCCCGAGCTGGACCTTGCTTCTCATACCAGGCTGCTTTCATCGAGTTGCCTCACTTTTGCCCGCGCTACGAGGTTTATGCCGCAAATTCTTTTCATACCGGAAGTCTTGGAAATAGAGCTGGCACCGTCTCAGCCGCAAAATCTTTGAAGTCTCATATTGTTCTCACTACCGCGGCCCCACATCCCACTCGGCATAGACTAGACCCGTGCGGCAGTGACTGGAGGCCCAGATATCCACGCCTTCCAAGCGATTTATCCAGCGGCTCTTGATCTGCTCGGCGCACTGATTGATTTCGCTGTTGATGACAACGCTCGCAACCGCCCAGCTGTTCTCGCCATACTTCTGAACAGCACGCGCCTTGAGCGCTTGGTGGTCTTCAGCCAGGATGCGTGTAATCGTGTTGTAGACGTCGGTCACGTAGCTCTTTGCAATCTCCAGGTCCTCTCTGGTGGCCGGTGTGCTGTGATGTCCAGGGACGATCACATCGAAGTCCATTGCCTCCAGTTGATCGAAAAACTTGAGGTAATCATGCATATTCATCGTCAGGTCGAAATTCATGAAAGGTGTGGCGCATGAAGAGAAGGCGTCGATCGCAATTACAACCTTTTTATCCGGGATCGAGATCAATAAGTCACCCTCCGGAGTATGCCAGTGACCAAGCGTCATTTCCGCCGTCAGTGAACCCAGCCTGAGTGTGTAGTGATTCCTGAAAGTACGGGTCGGCACAGGGCGATGCGGATCATCCATCTCACGCAGGAACTCGGCTGTGCCCGCTTCAGCCAGAATTTCGAGATTGGGAATCTGCTTCCGAATCAGGCCGGCGCCTCCAATATGATCCACGTGCAAGTGTGAATACACGAGCTGCACGATCGGTTCAGCTGTTGTTTCGGCTACCGCCTGAACAATATGTTGGGCAAAGGATGGTGGAGCATCAAAAAGCACGACCCCTTTGCCGGTCGTCACAAAGGCCGATTCGTAAGCACCTTCCGTAATCATGTACACGTCTGGCTTCAACTGCTGCACCACATATCCTTTTTTCGAGTCGATATGCGGCGCCTTCGCCTTAATCTGCGGCAATAACGGAACGTAGTCGGGGAGGGTATCACTCGCTTGGGCGCGAGCTGTTCCTCGCAACAGACCAAAGAGCAGGATTAGCGCAGCCAACGTTCTGCCTGAATTCGTCATGTCCAGCCTCGCTTAGTCGAATCGCATATCTCTTGACATCAAGGTACATTACGCTTTAGACTCTTGGCCGTCAAACCCTCTCAATGGCAGACTCCAGAGTTTAGGACGAATCGAATAAAACTGGCTGGGTTGCTGAACTAGCTTGGCTTTGGAGGTAGAACATGAGTTTTGCAGATAAGCAGCTTCTCGTGACAGGCGCCAGTGGACACCTGGGAAAAGGTGTCGTGGGGGAACTTCGGCGGCTGGGAGCGAAAAAAGTGATCGCGGCCACGCGTACTCCAGGGAAGCATCCGGAACTTGCCACTTTGGGTGTGGAAGAGCGGGAGGCCGATTTCGATCGGCCCGAGACTTTACAGGCAGCATTCCGAGGGGTCGAGCGCTTGCTCCTGATCAGTACCGATTCTCTTCACGCGCCGGACGTGAGGATCAAACAGCACCG
>Ga0335074_10003040_pt1 | contig 22847 bp, 18 predicted proteins | sample Lox_Sample_23_FD_206715 | JGI IMG/M metagenome (GOLD analysis project Ga0335074, IMG submission 206715) | Soil microbial communities from Loxahatchee National Wildlife Refuge, Florida, United States - Lox_Sample_2.3 | ecosystem: Environmental > Terrestrial > Soil > Wetlands | place: USA...
CCTCGCTGATCGGCGGGTTCGTGATGACGCGCACCGGCCGGTACAAGTTCATGCCGATCGTCGGCGGCGCGATCATGTCGCTCGCCATGTTCCTGCTGACCGGCCTCGGGGTGAACACCAGCCTGCTCCAGTCGGGCATCCGCTACGCGGTGCTCGGGATCGGCATGGGCTTCCTGATGCAGATCACCTCGGTGATCGTGCAGAACAGCGTGCATCCCAAGGACATCGGCGTGGCCAGCAGCTCCCGGGCGTTCTTCCAGCAGATCGGCGGATCCATCGGCGTGGCGCTGTTCGGCGCGGTTTTCGCCCGGCGGCTGACCCAGACGCTGACCAAGACGCTGCCGGGCGTGCACATGAACGGGGCGGGCGGCCAGCTCGACCCGGTTACGGTTAACCACCTGCCCGCGCCGGTCAAGCACGACGTGTTCTTCGCCATCGCCCACGCGATCCAGGGCGTGTTCTGGTGGGCGGCGCCCATCGCCATGCTGGTCTTCGTGCTGGCCTGGTGGATCAAGGAGGTGCCGCTGCGCAGCAGCGCCGCGCCGCCCCCGACCGAGACTCCGGCCAACGAGCCCGAATTCGCCGCGTAACAGGGCGTAAAAGAAACAAAATCATGATCGCGGTGGCCGCACCGGGCGTGCCACCGCGATCATGATCGAGCGCCGGAGGCCGGCGGTCACATCCCTACGTAGGGGACCGCCTCGAGAATCTCAACCGTCGTGCTGCGCCCGTTGGGCAGCGTGTAGGTCGCCGTCTCACCGACCTTCTTGCCGGTGATCGCGGCGCCGAGCGGCGACTTGGGCGAGTACACGTCGATCGGCGCGCCGCTCTCCTCGCGCGAGGCGAGCAGGAAGGTGACCTCGTCCTCGTCTCCGGCGAACCGGATCGTGACGGTCATCCCGGGGCCGACCACGCCGTCGGTCCGGGGCGGCTCGCCGACCCGGGAGTTGTCCAGGATGTGCATGAGCTGGAGGATGCGGCCCTCTCGCTTGCCCTGCTCCTCCTTGGCGGCGTGGTAGCCGCCGTTCTCGCGCAGGTCGCCCTCTTCCCGGGCGGCCTCGATTTTCTTGGCGATCTCGACGCGTCCAGCCCCCGTGAGGTAGTCCAGCTCGGTCTTGAGCCGGTCATACGCCTCCTGGGTGAGCCAGGTGACGGTGTCATCGCGGGTTTCGGTCACGAGAACTCCTATGGTGGAAGCGGAATTGAGCCATCCGCCGGGCTCTGGGTGGGCCCTGGGGGTAATCCTTCGAGATTAACAAGGCTCCGCAAGTACGTCGCCCATGTCAATGGGTCCGCGACCACCGGTCAACCCGGACAAACCTCGCGCGGGCCCCGGCCGGGGCTGCCCACGGGACGCCCGCAGGATGCGCGCACCACCCGCCGCGCGGCCGGGAATGGCGCCCCGGATGGGGCTTGTTGTGTAGGACAATGCTGGGTCGGCGCGGCCGCGGCGCGGACGCTTTGAGCCGGCCGGCGTGCTGGCCGGAGCCAGCCGATCTGTGATGAAGGGAACGTTGTTGTCTGCCGTGACGAGCGGGACCGCGCAGGCCAGTCCGGGCGTAACGACCTCGAGGACCTCCAGGACCGAGGATGGTGACGACGTCCCGCGGTCCGGAACGGGGCTGCGGCTGCTGGCCGTGCACGCCCACCCGGACGACGAGTCGAGCAAGGGCGCCGCGACGATGGCGCGTTATGCCCGCGAGGGCGTGGACGTGCTGGTCGCCACGCTCACCGGCGGCGAGCGGGGCGACATCCTGAACAAGGCCATGGAACGCCCGGACGTGCGGGCCAACCTGCCCGCGGTCCGGCGCGCCGAGATGGCCCGGGCGCGCGAGATCCTCGGGGTGCGCCAGCAGTTCCTCGGTTTCGTCGACTCCGGCCTGCCCGAGGGCGACCCGCTGCCGCCGCTGCCGGAGGGTTGCTTCGCGCTGCAGCCGCTGGAGGTCGCGGCCCGCCCGCTGGTCGCGCTGGTCAGGGAGTTCCGGCCACACGTGATCATCACCTACGACGAAAACGGCGGCTACCCGCACCCGGACCACGTGAAGTGCCATGAGGTGGCGATCGAGGCGTTCGAGGCGGCGGCCGACCCGGACCGCTACCCGGATGCCGGCGAGCCCTGGCAGCCGGCCAAGCTCTACTACTTCGCGACGTTCCACCGCGCCCGGCTGACCGCGCTGCACGAGGAGATGCTGCGGCGCGGGCTGGAATCGCCGTACGGCGAGCGGCTGAGCGAGTGGGTGGACAACCCCGATCACCCGCCGCTGGAGATAACCACCCGGGTGACGTGCGACGACTTCTTCGATGTCCGCGACCAGGCGCTGCTCGCGCACGCGACCCAGATCGACCCGGATGGCGGCTGGTTCGCCGTCCCGCGGGAGGTGCAGCGGGCCGCGTGGCCGACCGAGGATTTTCATCTGGCCCGGTCGGTGGTGGATACTGAGGTTCCGGAAGAGGACCTCTTCGCCGGGGTCCGCGACAGTGTGAGGTGGGTGAGCCGGTGACGACGCTCGCGGCGGCCTCGGCCAGCAGCGATGCCGCGCCGGGCACGCTGGCCTTCATCGTCGTCTTCGGGATGGCGGTCGTGCTGACCGTTCTGTTCCGCTCGATGAGCAAGCACCTGCGCAAGGTCAACTCGGCCGCGCGGCGCGAGCAGGACGCGTCCGCGTCGGCCCAGGACCCGTCGGGCGACCGGCCCGGCCCGCGCTGACCGAGCTCTCCGGCCGTCTAGCCGTCCAGCCGTCTAGCCGTCTAGCCGATCGTCGGCGGCCAGCGCCAGGCTGTAGGCCAGCAGGACCACGCCCTCGACCGGGGTCCAGTCCCGTTCGGGCAGGCGCAGGAACCCGGCGCGCTGGTACATGCGCTGTGCGGTCTTCATCTCCTGCTGGGTCAGCAACAGCAGGCGCCGCACCCCGGCCCGCCCGGCGCGCTCGATCACGGCGTTGAGCAGCGCGGTTCCGGTTCCGCGGCCCTGCTGGCCCGGGACCACGGCCAGGGCCCGGATCTCCGCCTCGTCCCGGCCGACGCCGATCTCGCCGCCGTGCGGCCAGAACTGCAGCGTGACGGTGCCGAGGATCCTTCCGTCGCCCTCGTCTGTACCCTCGTCGATCGCGACCAGGATCTGGCCGTCGCCGTCGGCCCCGAGGGCGCGCAGCGTCGGTGCGTATCCGGAGTCGGGCGACATGAAGCCGTCGGCCACGTAGGCCGCCACCCGGATCTCGCCGACCTCGGCCAGTTCGCCCGGCAGCGCGTCACGAACAATCACCAGGGCTCCTGTCTATGTAATCTGTTCGGGGAAGCGATCGCTGAGGATATGCGGCCGAGGTCGCAAAGGGAGCACTGATCGAGAGTGGGGGCCGAGTTTCGCGAGGTACCTGCGGCCGGCGTGCCGGATGGCGCGTGGCTGCTTGACGTGCGCGAAGACGACGAATGGACGGCGGGCTACGCGCCGGGCGCGCGGCACATCCCGCTGGGACAGCTCGGGGCCCGCACCGCCGAGATACCCCAGGACCAGGTGGTCTACGTGATCTGCCGGTCCGGGGGGCGCTCGGCCCGGGCCGCGCAGGCGCTGGCGGCGGCGGGCTGGGACGCGATCAACGTGGCGGGCGGCATGCAGGACTGGGCGGCCGCGGGCCGTCCGATGGCGACCGATTCGGGCGCCGACCCGTTCGTGGCCTGACCGCGCCAGAAGGCCGAATTTTTATTACGCACCGTCTCCCCCCGGCCGGGGCTACCGTGATGGGATCCTGGTCGGGGTCGATGCCGGGGTGGTGGCCATGCTGGTGATCCACGGAATCTGGGCCTACGGGGCGCTCAGCCTGTGGGCCGAGGATTCCGACGGCCCGGCCACGGCGCCGCCCCGGGCGGGCCGGCCGTCGCGCGCGCCGCGGGCGCACCCGTTCGCTGGTTCCCCCGGCCTGGTCGCGGACGCGCTGGCCGAGCTGGCGGTCCGGGCGGAGGACCTGGCCCGCAAGGCCGTCGAGGACGAGCTGACCCTGTGGCTGCCGGGCACGGCCGACGGGCCGCTGGCCTCGCCGGCGCTGGTCGGGGAGCCTGGCGCCGGGACCGTGGCCGCTGGCGCGGCTGGCGCCGGCTCGGCTCGCACGGGCGCGCGGCCGACGATCGCTGCGTGGCGGGTGCCCGCGCTCACCTTCGAGCCCGCGGCCGCCTTCGAGCTGCTCGGGGCGCTCGGCGAGCCGGGTGCCGGGTCGGTGCGCGCCGCCGCGGGCGGCTCGGTGCCCTACCTGGTCGCCCTGGCCCGGCTGGCCGGGGACCTGGCCGCCCGCGGCCGGGTGCTGCCCGCGCTGGCCGTCGATCCGGACGGCGGCTACACGGCCCGGTGGCGGCCGGTGCTGTCCGGCGCGGACGCGCAGCGGGCCCGCGACCTGGCCGCGGCCATGCCGCCGCTGTGCCGGGCCGCCGACGGGGCACGCGATTCGTCGGTGGCGGTGCTGACCGGGGCGCTGGACGGCCTGGCCGACGCCGCGGCCCGGGCCAGGCTCGGCCGCGACACCGGGTTCGCGCTGCTGCCGCGGCGGCGCGGGCGCCGCCCGGCCCGCGAGCCGGTGGCCGAACGCTGGGCCGCCGCCCTCACCGGGTCCGACCCGCAGCTGGCGGTGACCACGCCGGACGACGAGGCCGAGGCGCTTGAGCTGGCCGTCGCTCTGGACGAGTGGCACGCCGCGGCGCAGCTGCCGGCCGGGCCGGTCCGGACCTGCTTCCGCCTGATGGAGCCGGCCGAGGATTCGGCCGACGAGTCCTGGCTGGTCGAGTTCGCGCTGCAGTCCACGGACGACCCGAGCCTGCTGCTGTCCGCGGCCGACATCTGGTCGGGCGACGCGGCGGGCGGCTGGGCCGCCGCCGGGATCAGGCATCCGGAGGAGGACCTGCTGGCCGGGCTCGGGACGGCGTCCCGGCTGTTCACCGAGCTCGACGACGGGCTGCGCACGGCCGCGCCCGAGGCGGTCGCGCTGGACACCGAGGGGGCGTTCCGGTTCCTGAAGCAGACCGCCCCGCTGCTGTCCGGGGCCGGGTTCGGGGTGCTGCTGCCGGACTGGGTGCGCAAGGCGCGGCTCGGCCTGAAGATCACCACCAGGAGCCGGAGCTCGGCGGGCGGGGGCGGCGGCGCGGCCAAGTCCCAGTTCGGGCTGGGTGACCTGGTCGACTTCCGGTACGACCTGGCCGTCGGCGACGAGTCGCTGGATGCCGACGAGCTGCAGGAGCTGGCCCGGCTCAAGGTTCCGCTGGTCCGGCTGCGCGGTCAGTGGGTGGAGCTCGACGACCGGCACCTGCAGGCCGCGCTGAAGTTCCTGCAGCGGAGCCGGGCCGGGACCATGGCGGCCGCGGAGGCGCTGCGCGACGGGCTGCGGAGCATCGACGACGACCTGCCGGTGGTGTCCGTGGACGCCGACGGCTGGCTCGGCGACCTGCTCTCCGGCCAGGCCGAGCGGCGGCTGGCGCCGGTCGCCACCCCGGCCGGGTTCCGCGGCGAGCTGCGCCCCTACCAGGAGCGCGGCCTGGCCTGGCTGTCCTTCCTCGGCGACCTGCGCCTCGGCGCGGTCCTGGCGGATTCCATGGGGCTCGGCAAGTGCGTTTTGCCGGATAATGCCCTATTTATCAATGGTACTCTCCTGGCCGCCGAGGACGCGTGGAACCGGTTCGCCACCAACTCGTGGAGCGACGGAGAGGGCGAGTGGGCGACACCGGCGGAGCCGCTCACGGTCAACGCGCTGGCCCAGGTAAACGGATGGGGGAAGATCACCACGGCCAGGGTCGCTCGCCTGTACCGCCAGCACATCAGCGAGAAGGTGCGGCGGGTCCGGCTTGATGACGGAAGCGAGGTCTGTATCACCCGTCGGCACAAGCTGCTCGGCCTGCACGACTGGACCAATGAGATCGCGCCCGGGGACCGGATCTGCGTTCCCCGTCGCCTCGAGTGGTCGGGCGAGCCGGTTGACCCGGATCTCACTACCCTGCTCGCCTGGCAGATAGCGGAAGGCTACGAGAGCACACATCACGTCCGCATTACGCAGAAGAACGTTGCCGTCCTCGAACGCCTTCTTGGGTGCGTGCATCGGCTGTCGGAGACATACCAACTGAGCATCGGGCATCCAGGAATCCGCCAGCCGCTCAATAGAGCTGCTGACCTCTGCATTACTAGTACCGATTACCGGGCATTCCTCGCCAAACTGGGCCATCATTGGGGCAAGAGATCGGCCGAAAAGCGGATCCCCGATGCGATCGTTGCCGCTGACGATGACACGATCAGGCGGTTCCTCCGCGAGTACTTCAGCGCCGAGGGCTCAGTGATCGTGGGCATGCGGTGCGTTGAGATCAGCTCGGCGTCCGAGTGGCTGATGCGCCAGCTCGCCTGCATGCTGCGCCGGTTCGGGATCTGGCTCCGGATCACCGCGGAGCAGAAGCGCGCCACCAACGGTTTGGGCATCTATCGGACGTACCACATCGGCCTGATCAGCGGCCGGTCGCTGCGGCGCTTCCATGAACTGGTCGGGTTCTCCGACCCAGTCAAGCAGGCGAAGCTCGCGAGCCTGTGCGAGAAGCTGTCCAACACCAGGAACACGGCCCATCTGGCGGTCGCGGCCATGGACCGCATCCTTTCGGGCGACGCCGCCGCTGAATATGCCGCACGTCCTGCGACCAAATGGACCGCCGCCACCCTGGCCGCCTGCGAGCGCCTGAATCCGATTGATCTCGCAGTGATCAGGGACACCCTCGCGCAACGTGCGGACCGCGAGGTGTTCTACGCCCGCGTCACGTCTGTCGAGGACGTGGAGTACACCGGCTGGGTCTACGACTTTGAGGTCGAGGAGCACCACAACTTCGTCGCCGGAGGGATGCTCTGCCACAACACCGTCCAACTGCTCGCAATGCTCGCGAGCAAGAAAGAGGCGATGGGTGACGACTCGGCGCACGCGCCGACCCTGTTGGTGTGCCCGATGTCGCTGGTGGGCAACTGGGAGCGCGAGGCTGAGCGGTTCACCCCTGACCTCAGAGTGCACGTGCACCATGGCGCCGACCGGCTGAAGGGCGAAGAGCTCGCGGACGCCCTGAATCAGGCCGACCTTGTGATCACTACGTATGGGCTGGCGGCGCGGGATCAGGAGGCGCTGAGCCAGGTGGGATGGGCCCGGGTGGTGTGCGACGAGGCCCAGAACATCAAGAACGCGGCCACCCGGCAGGCCCGGGCGGTGCGGGCACTGCCGGCCGAGGCGCGGATCGCGCTGACCGGCACGCCGGTCGAGAACCGGCTCACCGACCTGTGGTCGATCATGGAGTTCGTGAGCCCGGGCCTGCTGGGCCCGGCCGAGCGGTTCCGCACCAGGTACGTGGTGCCGGTCGAGCGAAACGGCGACGACGAGGCGGCCGGGCGGCTGCGGCAGATCACCGGCCCGTTCATCCTGCGCCGTCAGAAGACCGATAAGACGATCATCTCCGACCTGCCGGACAAGCTCGAGATGAAGACCTGGTGCAACCTCACCCCGGAGCAGGCGTCTCTGTATCAGGCCACGGTCTCCGACATGATGGCCCGGATCGAGGCCGCCGATGAGGGCATCGAACGGCGCGGCCTGGTGCTGGCCACCATGGCCAAGCTCAAGCAGGTCTGTAACCATCCGGCGCACCTGCTCGCGGACGGCTCCCGGCTCGAGGGCCGGTCCGGGAAGCTGGCCCGGCTCGAGGAGATCTGCGACGAGATCATCGCCGAGGGCGACAAGGCGCTGTGCTTCACCCAGTACGCCGAGTTCGGCCGGATGCTGCAGCCGTACCTGGCCGCCCGGGTCGGCTGCCCGGTGTCCTACCTGCACGGCGGCACGCCGAAGAAGCAGCGCGACGCCCTGGTGTCGGAGTTCCAGGACGGGACGGACCCCTCCCTGTTCATCCTGTCGCTCAAGGCCGGCGGGACCGGGCTGAACCTGACCGCGGCCAGCCATGTCATCCACATCGACCGCTGGTGGAACCCGGCGGTCGAGGACCAGGCCACCGACCGGGCGTTCCGGATCGGCCAGCGCAAGGACGTGCAGGTGCGCAAGTTCGTCTGCGTGGGCACGCTGGAGGAGCGGATCGACGCGATGATCGAGGAGAAGAAGGCGCTGGCCGAGCGGATCGTGGGCACCGGCGAGGGCTGGCTGACCGAGCTCTCCGTCGCCGACCTGCGCCAGGTGCTGGCGCTGTCGCCGGACGCGGTGGCCGAATGACGTCGAACTGGCACGAGTACGGGCCGCCGCTCAGCGTCGAGGGCGGCGTCCGGGCGCGCAGCAAGCGCGGCCGCATCGGCGAGCAGTGGTGGTCGCGCCGGTTCATCGACGTGCTCGAGTCGTTCGGCATGTCCGGGCGGCTGGCCCGGGGCCGCAACTACGCCCGCCGCGGCCAGGTCATCGCGTTCGAGATCTCCTGCGGCTACGTGACCGCCCAGGTGCAGGGCTCGCGCCCGAAGCCCTACCGGGTACGCATCGCGGTCACCCCGCTCACCACGCCGCAGTGGCGCCGGGTCGAGCAGGCGCTCGCCGCCCAGGCGCTGTTCCGGGCCCGGCTGCTGGCCGGCGAGATGCCCCGGGAGATCGAGGAGGTGTTCGCGGGCTGCGGCACCCCGCTGTTCCCGCGTTCGGCCCGGGACCTGGACATGTCGTGCTCCTGCCCGGACTGGGGCGTGCCCTGCAAGCACCTGGCCGCGGTGTGCTACGTGCTGGCCGAGGCGTTCGACGACGACCCGTTCGGCATCCTGGCCTGGCGCGGGCGGGGCCGCGAGGACCTGCTCGGCGCGCTGCGGCTGACCCCGGGCGCGGCCGAGCCGGCCCGTCCGCTCCTGGATGTCACCGACCGCCCGCTGGCCGAGTGCGTGGCCGACTACTGGTCGCCCGGCATGAGCGCGGCCCGGCTGCGGGCGCTGCCGCCCGCCCCCGCCACACCGCCCGACCTGCTGCTGCGCACGTTCGAGCCGCCGCCGGTGCCGGTGCGCGGCACCGACCTGCTCGCCCTGCTCACCCCGGCTTACGAGCGGCTGGCGCAGGCCGATCAGCCCGCCGAGCCCGACGAGCTTCCGGGCCTCTAACCCGGGTCGCTCGCCGCGTCCGTCCGCTGGCCGACCCCGCCGTACCACCAGTGCGAGCCGTCGCTGTCCGCGAGATCGGGGTCCTCGGCGCCCCACATCCCGAGGTGGGTAACGGTGCGGGCCGCCCCCGGGTACGGCGGCACGATCTCCAGCCCGGCGAAGAACCGCGCGATCTCCGCGCGCGAGCGCGGGTAGATGCCCTGAGCCCGTGCGTACGCCTCCTGGCCGGCCCGGACCAGGCGAGGCGGAAGACCTTCGTGGGTGACGTGGGACAGGGCCAGGTAGCTGCCCGGCGCGAGCGCCGTCAGGTACCGCGTGACCAGGGCCCACGGGTCCGACTCGTCGGCCACGAACTGCAGCACGGCGGTCATCAGCAGGCCCGCCGGGCGGCCGAGGTCGATCAGCCGCCGCAGCGCGGGGTCGGTCAGCACCGCGTCCGGGTCGCGCAGATCGGCCGTGATGACCGAGGTCGTCCCGTCGCCGGCCAGCAACTCGCCCGCGTACGCGGCGACCATCGGGTCGTTGTCGACGTAGACGACCCGCGTCCCGGGCGCGACCCGTTGCACGACGCCGTGCGTGTTGTCCCGAGTGGGCAGTCCGGAGCCGATGTCGATGAACTGGCGGATGCCCTGCCGTTCGGCCATCCAGCGCGCGGTCCGCTGGTGAAAGCTGCGGTTGACCCAGGCGGCGTCCTCCAGGTCGGGCGACTGGGCGCGGATCTGCTCGGCGGCCGCCCGGTCGACCGGGAAGTTGTGCGTGCCGCCCAGGACATAGTCGTAGATCCGGGCCGGGCTCGGGACGGCGGGGTCCACTCCCGGCGGGGCCGGCGGATCTTTCACCATAAGGAAAATAGTACCGATACCGGGCGGCCGCCGTTTGCCGGGTAATGGCTGGGGGCTACTTCGTAACGGCCTGCTTGGGCGTGGTCCTTCGGCGGCGTGCCGGGGCCTTTTTGACGTCGGCCTGGCCGTCTGCGGTGCCCCCGGCCTGGCCGCTGGCCTGAGCGTCGGCCGCCCTTCCGTCGGCCTTTCCGCCGGCCTCAGCCTCAGCCCTTTGCCCGGCCTTTGCGTCGTCCTGGCCGGCGCCCTTGACCAGCGTTACCAGCATGTCAGGGGATGACCGGCTCTTCTTGACCTGGACCACATCGGGCAGCCGGCCGAGCAGGACGCGGAAGCTGCTGGCCCCGTAGTTGTGCTCGTCGAACGAGGGGTCCAGCGACAGCATCCTGCTCTTCAGCCAGGACCCGGTGGCGGACTCTTCGGGCGCCTCCTCCATGGCCGCGACCACCAGCCGCCTGACGTCAGCGATGTCGAACTTGGCGTCGACCTCGGCCCGTACCGCCGGGTTGACCGCGGCCACGATCGTGCCCCAGTACTTGTACTCCGAGCACACCGCGACCAGCCGCGAACTGGCCGAGGCCTTGGTGCCGACCCCGACCACCCACTTGCCGAACTCGCGCAGCCGCTGCACCAGCGGCGAGTAGTCGCCGTCGCCCGCGACCAGGACGAACGTGCCCACGTCCGGGTGGGTGATCAGCACCTCCATCGCGTCGACCGCCATCAGGATGTCGACGGCGTTCTTCTGCTGGGCGCCGAACCTGGTCACCTGGATCAGCGTGATCCCGTTCTGGGCCAGGTTCTGCTGGTAGCGGCCGAATTCGGGCTTGGACCAGTCGGCGTACGCCCGGCGGATCGAGGCGTTGCCGTAGTCGCGGGTCAGCAGCTCGAGGGCCCGGTACGGGATCGGGTCGGCCTGCCCGGGCAGGTTCTCCCCGGCGCCGAGGGCCAGGTTCTCCAGGTCGATGAAGACCGCCACCTGGTCGCCGAGCGTGGCCTGCGCGCTGGCTGGCGCGGGCATCAGGCGCTCCGCCCGTTGGGTCCGGCGCTTCGCTGCACGACTCCCGCCTCTCGTCGGTACCAGCCTGACCGGCGAGCGGTCCCTTTGCCGCCGGAACAGGAGCTTTCCCGCTATTGTCCTCGCGACCGGCCCGGCCAGCACGGCCGGCTACGGCTGCTTCGCGGCCGATCCGCTCGAGGGCGCCCGGGCCGGCGGCGCGGGTTTGCGCACGAGCGGCCGCTGGCCGGGGTCGGTGAGCCACAGAAGCAGGCCGTAATGGGTGGCAAGGTCTTCGACCTTGGTGTCTTGAGCTGTCCCGCCGGGCGCCGCCTGCGCGGCCTTCTTCCGGTCCGCTGGCAGGTCCCCCTTCGGCATGTCCTTGCCGCCGAAGGCCGCGTCCAGGAGGGTGATCAGCTCCTTTCCGAGCTGGCCGGCCGCCGGGTCGATCTTGGCCGCCTTGGCGATGGCCGACCGCAGGCCCGTGAGATTGGTCTGGTAGCCCTCCTTGGCGCTGGCGAAGAACTCGCCGACGTTGTCCCAAGGGTGTTCGGCGTCCGCGGCCCGGCCCGACCACTCGGCGGGATCAAGCATCGTCAACCCGGCCGCGTGGCTCTGGCCGGCGGCCGTCCTGGTCTGGCCCAGCCGGACGAAGAGGTCCGCGAACCGGAGCCGTATTTCCTGGGCGGCGGCGGCCTGCTCGGCCGAGGGCCCGTCGCTGGCGGCCGGGTCGGCGAGCGCGTCAAAGGTGGCGTGGCCCATCTCATGGGCGATCGTCTCCCGCGTCGCATGGGCCAGGTCAACGACGATGGCCGGGGCTCCGCGCCACTGGACTTTCTCCGACGGCGCGTCGGCGATCAGGCACGTCTTGACCTGCCGGGCCGGACTATGGATCCGCTTGTTGTCATCGGCGATCTGTTTGGCGAGCGCGGGGACGGCCGTCTTGGCCGTCTTCTTCAGGTCGGCGAGGGTCGACTTTCCCTTTGGCGGTCCGACCGCCACCAGAAACCGGATGCCGGAGGACGTCACCTCGAACAGGGAAATGCTGCCGTCCGACCAGGGCAGCAGCAGGTCCCCCCCGGCCGGGCTTCCCGGATCCTTCTGCTGGGCCGGCGGGTCGGGCGAAAGCTGGAGCCGCGGCCTGCCGTCCCGGCGCTGCTGCTCCACATGGGTGAGCTCGTGGGCGATCAGAGCCCGGCCGGGCCCGGTATCCGGCCGGAACCGGCCCGCCGCGAAATAGATGTCGTTGCCGATCGTGACGGCCGCGGCCCCCATCGCCTGGCTCGCCGCGGCGGCCTCGGTGTCGGTGTGGATCCGCACCGCGGAGAGGTCGAACGCCGGTCCGCCGCCGCCCTCGGCCTCTCGCTGGGCGGCGAGCCGGGCCTGCGCCTCCTGCGCTCCCCCGTCGCCCGTCTCGGTCACGGCCGGCACCCGGCTGGGAGGGAGCGACCGGGCGCGTTCGGGGGCGGTCAACAGGCGCTGGGCCCGGCCGGGCGCGGGCGGGCGGGCCGGGACATCCCGGCGGGGTCGGGCCTGCTCGCGCGGAGTAACCGCGCGCACCCCGCGGATCGAGTACCCGCTGGTCAAAGCCCGCCTCCCCGCTCAGGCCGCCCCGGAGCCCTGGCCCCCTGCCGTGCGGCCAACTGCCTGCCAGCGTAAGCCCGCAGGAGGCGCAGGGCCATCCGTGACGGTCGGCGGATCAGGGTGTGTCCAGCCGGAGCAGATCCTGCTCGGCGAGCAGCTTGTCGAGCCGGGCCTGGTCCACCCGGCTGACCACGGCCGACTCCTCCTGGCGGTCGCGGACCACCTTGGCCAGCGTGAACGCCGAGGTGACGGTGTAGAGGATGGCGATGGCGAGGAACGCCCGGAGCCAGGCGCCGACCGGCAGGTAGGCGATCCCGAATCCGACGGCGGTCAGGGAGGCGCCGAACGAGACGGCCGCCTGAACGTAGAACGCGGTGGTGGTGTGGGGCCGAAGCGGTGTATTGCTCATGCCCCCATGGTCGGCACGGCCCGGTCGCGGCACATGAGCACAACTACTCAGCGCGAATACTCAGCCGCGCGGATCCGCGACTGAACTCCGCAAGACTGTTCCCAGTCCGCTTAACCTGGCGGGTACTCGAGGCCGACCAGGGGGGCCATCTCGGACAGCATGAGCTCGAACATCGGCCGCGCGTCGTCCAGCGCGAAGCTCAGGTGGCCGAACACCTCCAGGCTCACGATGCCGTAAAGCCGGACCCAGCAGCGCAGGAACACCAGCAGCAGCCCGAACGGAACCCCCGCGGCCAGTTCGCCCAGGCCGTCGCGATAGCGCTCCAGTTGCTTGAGCAGTCCCGGGTCGATCTCGTCGTCGGCGTGTACCGGGAACGGGCGCCTGCGCCAGAGGTCGAGCATCAAGACGAAGAACGTGTTGCCGAACTCCCCGCCCGTCTCCGAGGTGATCTCGTCCTTCTGCACGTGCAGCCCCGGCAGCGGGGTGGCGAAGATCAGGCCGAACTCCCTGGGGTGATCGAGCGACCAGCGCCGGAACTCCCAGCACGCGGCGAACACCTTGGCCGTCATGTCCCCGCCCGACTCGGCGTCGACGGCCGCGATCGCGCCGCGGAGGTCGGCGGCGAGCTCGGCGAAGATGTCGGCGACGACGTGCTTGATCAGCTCGTCGCGACTGCCGAAGTACCGGTAGAGGGCGGGGGCCGTCATGCCCATCTCGCGCGCTATCCCGCGCAGCGACACCGCGTCTGGTCCCTCGGTGACCAGGATCCGGCGGGCGGTCTCCTTGATCTCCGCCGTGGTCGCCGCGCGGACGCGGTCGCGCCGGCTGGGTGCCTCAGCCACCTCAGCCTCCTGACGGTACTGCCCTTGCTGGCCGCACTGGCCTCGCATGCTGCGGTTTTGCCGAGCTTACACCTGCGGCCGGTAACTCGCTTGACAGTCGTTAACGGTGTGTGTGAAGTTTACATCGTAAGCAGTTAACGGCGTTTACTACGGTGATCACGAGTCAGGATTGCGGAGGCACCGTGTTCGAGAGCTGGGGACGCCTGGTGTACCGGCGTCGGCGGGTGGTCCTGGTGACCGCGCTGATCGTGGTGGCGTTCGCGGCCGCCTGGGGCACGGGGGTGTTCGGGAAGCTGCAGTCCGCGGGCGGGTTCACCCCGCCGAACAGCCAGAGCCAGCAGTCGGCCAACCTGGAGACGGCGGCCTTCGGCCGGGACGCGGGCGACGTGGTCGTGCTGTACTCCAGCCCGGCCGAGAGCGTGCGCTCGCCGGCCTTCCGGACCGCGGTGACCGGCGCGCTGGGCGCGCTGCCCCGCAGCCGGGTGGAATCGGTCGAGACCTACTGGTCGACCGGGTCGCGCCAGTTCGTCAGCGCCGGCGGTCATCAGACCTATGCCGTGATCGAGATGGCGGGCGCCACCGACGACGCGCGGCAGGCCAACTACGACGCGATCAAGAGCCGGCTCGGCGCGCCCGGGTTGCGAACCCAGATCGGCGGGCTGATCCCGACCGACGAGGCGATCACCAAGCAGGTCAGCTCGGACATCGGCCGGGCCGAGGCGTTCTCGCTGCCGGTGCTGCTGGTTGTGATGCTGGTGATCTTCGGCAGCCTGGCCGCGGCCAGCCTGCCGCTGGCCATCGGGGGCATCGCGATCCTTGGCTCGTTCACCGCGCTGCGGCTGCTGACCCTGGGCACCGCGGTCTCGATCTACTCGATCAACATCACCACGATCCTCGGCCTCGGGCTCGGCATCGACTACGGGCTGTTCATGGTGAGCCGGTTCCGCGAGGAACTCCATCATCAGGACTCGGTGGCTGACGCGGTGGCGCGGACCGTGGCCACGGCCGGCCGCACCGTGGCCGTCTCCGGGATCACGGTGGCGCTGGCGCTGGCCAGCCTGATGCTGTTCCCCGAGACGTTCCTGCGCTCGATGGGCTACGGCGGGGTGGCCACCGTCCTGGTCGACGTGCTGGCCGCGCTGACCGTGATGCCCGCCTTGCTGGCCGTGCTCGGGCCGAAGGTGAACGCGCTGCGGATCCGCCGCGCGGTGCGGCGGCCGCCCGTCCCCGAGGGCCAGGGCGGGTGGTACCGGCTGGCCAGCAGCGTGATGCGGCGCCCAGTGCTGTACGCGGTGCCGATCGTCGTCGTGCTGCTCGCGCTGGGCTCGCCGTTCCTGCGCGTCACCTGGGGCGGCACCGACGCGACCGTGCTGCCGGCCGGGTCGGCGCCCCGGGCCGTGACCGAGGCGCTGAACCGCGACTTCCCGGGGAACCCGACCGCCCCGATCGAGTCCGTGCTCCGGTTCTCCGGGCCGGGCAGCGGCTCAGCGGCGCGGGGCGCCGCGCTGTCGGCTTACGTGAGCCGGGTCGACCACGTCCCGGGGGTCACCGGGGCCCAGATCACCGGTTCTCGCGGCCAGATGGCGCGGGTTACGGTGCGTTACAGATATTCGCCTTATTCGTCGCAGGCGCGCGCCGTCGTCGCGCGGGTCCGGGCCGTGCCCGGGCCGGCCGGTGCCCGGGCGTACGTCGGGGGCCAGACCGCGCAACTGGCCGATGAGCTGGCCAGCCTCGGGCAGACGCTGCCGTGGATGGCGCTGGTGGTCGCGGCGACCACGTTCGTCCTGCTGTTCCTGGCGTTCGGCTCGGTGGTGCTGCCGGTCAAGGCGATCGCGATGAACGCGCTGTCGCTGACCGCGATGTACGGGGTGGTGGTCTGGATCTTCCAGGAGGGTCACCTGGCCGGGCTGCTGCGGTTCACGCCGAACGGCACGATCGACCCGACCATGCCGATCCTGATGTTCGCCCTGATGTTCGGGCTGTCCATGGACTACGAGGTGTTCCTGCTGTCCCGGGTACGCGAGCGCTACGACGTCACCGGCGACAACGCCGCCGCCGTGGCCGGCGGGCTGCAGTGCACCGGCGGGCTGATCACCAGCCTGGCGCTGCTGCTGATCATCGTGGTCGGCGCGTTCTCGGCGTCGGGGATCACGTTCATCAAGCTGCTCGGGGTCGGGATGATCGTGGCGCTGATCGTCGACGCCTCGGTGGTGCGGGTGCTGCTGGTGCCCGCGGTGATGCGGCTGCTCGGCCCGGCGAACTGGTGGGCGCCGCGCCCGCTGCGCCGGCTCTACGCGAGATACGGCATCCGCGAGCCGGATGACCGGCCCGCGGGCACCGCGGCGGCACCGGCGACGACGTCGGTCTCGTCGGTTTAGGTCGGGTCAGCGGTCAGGCCGCGTCGAGGCGGCCCAGCTCGTCGGCGGACAGGACCAGCTCGTCGGCCCGCGCCGAGTCGCCGGTCGCCGGCCGCCGGTATGTGGTCCGCTGTTGTCTAACCACCAAAAGCGCGACGTATGTCCGCGTGGTGATGCCGGTTGCCGAGCACGGTCATCTATCCGGGCGATGAGGCCCGTGACTCGGCGGCGCGCAGCAGTTCGGCGAGGAACGCCCGGGCCGCGGTCGGGGGCCGCCGGTGGGCCGGGGTGGCGACCGAGACCTCCCAGGCCAGGGCGGCGCCGGTGACCTCGATCGCGGCCAGGCCGGGTAGCTGGGTCGCGACCGACGCGGGCAGGAACGAGATGCCCAGGCCGTGCTGGACCAGGCTGCGGGCCGCGGCGAAGTCGGCCACCTCGAACGGCACCTGGCGGTCGATCCCGGCGGCGGCGAAGGCCCGGTCCACGAGGGCGCGGTTGCCCCAGCCCGGCGGGAAGTCGATGAACGACTCGCCGGCCAGGTCGCCGATGACGGCCGATGACCGCCCGGCAATCGGGTGGCCGACCGGGCAGACCAGCAGCAGCGGTTCGGACGTGACGAACTGCACCGTCAGGCCGGACGGCGGCGGGCTGGGCAGCGAAACCAGGGCCAGGTCCAGCGCGCCGGCCATCACCTCGCGGGCCAGGCCGGCCGAGCCGGACGGCGCGAGCCGCAGCCGCACCGCGACGTCGGGATGGCTGGCGTGGAACCGGCCCAGCAGGCCGGGCAGGTCGAGCGGGCCGGTGGACAGCATGGTCCCGACCGTGACCGTCCCGCGGAGCCCGACCCTGGCCTCGCTCACCGCGTCCCGGGCCGCCTGGGCGGCGGCGAGCGTGGCCCGGGCCTCAGGCAGCAGCGCCTGGCCCGCGTTGGTCAGCGCGACCCGGTGCCGGTCGCGCTCGAAGAGCAGCGCCCCCAGCTCGCGTTCCAGGCTCTGGATGGCGCTCGACACTCCGGACTGCACCACGTGCAACCGCCGGGACGCGCGGGTGAACGACAGCTCCTCGGCCACGGCCACGAAGTACTCAAGGTGGCGGAGTTCCATGCCTCATTATCTCCAAAGCAGATCTCCGTTAGCACGACGTTTCGTTTGCATAGATGACCATCGTCGCCGAAGCTGGGAGCTGTTGCTTGAAACACGGGGGGAGTTTTCGGTGGTAGTGACCCGACTGACGGGTTCGGTGCTGGACGGCCGGGCCTGGCGGGCTGGGCCGGCCCAGCGCGTCTGGTCGCGGTGGCGGCGGCCCGGCGCCGCGTTCTGGATCGTGGGCTACGCGTTCGCGGTGACGATGGCGTTCTCGACGATTCCGGCGCCGCTCTACGTGCTGTATCAGGCGCGCGACCACTTCGGCGCGCTGCTGGTCACGGTTATCTTCGCCGCGTACGCGGCGGGCGTGGTGGCCAGCCTGTTCCTGGCCGGCCATCTGTCCGACTGGCTCGGCCGCCGCCGCATGGCGCTGATCGCGGTGGCCGTCAGCATGCTGGCCGGGGTCGCGTTCCTGGCCTGGCCGGCCGTGCCCGGCCTGATCATCGGCCGGGTGATCGCCGGCGTCAGCGTCGGCATGCTCACCGCCACCGCGACCGCGTACCTGAGCGAGCTGCACGCCGCCGCCCGGCCGGGGCGGCCGCCGGGCCGGGCCGAGATCACCGCGACCGCGGCCAACCTCGGCGGGCTCGGGCTCGGGGCGCTGCTCGCCGGGTTGCTGGCCGAGTTCGCGACCGCGCCGCTGGTGCTGCCGTACCTGGTCGGCGAGGCGCTGATGGCGGCCGGCGCCCTGGCCCTCATCGCCGCGCCGGAGACCGTCACGCCGCCGCGTCCCCGGCCCCGCTACCGCCCGCAGCGGGTGTCCGTGCCTGCGGCGCACCGTTCGCTGTTCTACGCGGCGGGGTTCGCCGCGGCCGCCGAGTTCGCGCTGTTCGGGCTGTTCACATCGCTCGCGCCCGGCTTCCTGGCCAGCGCGCTGCACGAGCCGTCGCACGCCCTGGCCGGTCTCGCGACGTTCATCGTGTTCGGTGCGGCCGCGGCGGCGCAGGCTGGGCTGGGCCGGCTTGCCGTGCGCCGCCTGGTCGGCCTGGGCCTGGGCGCGCTCGCCGCGGGCCTGGCGCTGGTGACCGCCGCCGTCTGGCTGCCCAGCCTGCCGCTGCTGCTGATCGGCGGGGCCCTGGCCGGCGCGGGCGCCGGAGCGGCGTTCAAGGCCAGCATCTCGACGGTGATCTCGATCGCGCCGCCCCAGGCCCGGGGCGAGGCCCTGGCCGGGCTGTTCCTGGCCGCCTACGTCGGGCTGACCGTGCCGGTGCTCGGGCTGGGCATCGCGACCCAGCTGGTCAGTGCCCGGAGCGCGGTGCTCGGGTTTGCCGCGGTTCTGCTGGCCGTGGTGGGCGTGGTCGCCCGCCGCCTGCACGCGGGCCGGGCGGAGCGGAATCCCGGGGCGGAGCCGGGCGTTCAGAACGGACGTTCCCGCCCGCCTGCCTGACGATCAGGAGACCCCGTGAAGTACGTGAACCTAGGTGCCACCGGACTGCGAGTATCGCGCGTGTGCCTCGGGATGATGAGTTTCGGCAACGACAGCGACCGCCCGTGGGTCCTCGACGAGGACGCGGCCGAGCCGATCGTCAAGGCGGCCGCCGACGCCGGGATCATCTTCTACGACACCGCGGACGTCTACTCGGGCGGGGCGAGCGAGGTGGCGACCGGCCGGCTGCTGGGCAAGCTGTTCCGCCGGGACGACGTGGTGGTCGCGACCAAGGTGTTCAACCCGATGGGGCCGGGGGAGAACAACGGCGGCCTGTCCCGCAAGCACATCATGTCCGGCATCGACGCCTCGCTGGAGCGGCTGGAGATGGACTACGTGGATCTCTACCAGATCCACCGCTGGGACTACCGGACTCCGATCGAGGAGACGATGGAGGCCCTGCACGACGTGGTGCGCGCCGGCAAGGCCCGCTACATCGGCGCGAGCTCGATGTTCGCGTGGCAGTTCGCCAAGGCCCAGCACGCGGCCGACGTGCACGGCTGGACCAGGTTCGTGTCGATGCAGAACCACTACAACCTGGTCTACCGCGAGGAGGAGCGGGAGATGATCCCGCAGTGCATCGACCAGGGCGTCGGCGTGATCCCGTGGAGCCCGCTGGCCCGCGGCCTGCTGGCGGGCACCCGGACCCGCGATGGCGAGCGGCGGACGGTCCGGTCCAACACCGACGCGTTCGGCGACAGCCTGTACAGCGAGCGCGACTTCGACGTCGTGGACCGGGCCGGGGAGGTGGCCGCGGAGCGCGGCGTGCCCACCGCCCAGGTGGCGCTGGCCTGGCTGATGCACCGGCCCGGGGTGACCGCGCCCATCGTCGGCGCGACCAAGCCCGGTCACCTGGAGGACGCCCTGGCCGCCGAGGAGCTTTCGCTCAGCGACGAGGAGATGCGCCGCCTCGAGGAGCCCTACATCCCCCACCCCGTCCTCGGCCACCGCTGACCGCGCCTCGGCCCTGATCCCGCAACGGAGTGGTTAGTCAGTCAATACGACTGACTAACCACTCCGCTCTTTTGGTTGCGAGCCGGCGGCGGGGGCGGCCCGGGGGAAACCACCTTGATCTCTTAGAACGGACGATAGTCAGCGCATAGAACTGAGGATCGTCCGTTCTGGCGGATCATGCTCGCCGGGCGGGGTGGGGCGGAGGGCCTCGTCTAGCCGGTGGTGACGGCGAGGGTGAGGGGGAGTACGGCGGGGGCGCCGGCCTCGCGGAGCAGCTTGGCGGCGACCGTTATCGTCCAGCCGGACTCGACCAGGTCGTCGACCAGCAGCACCGGGCCGCCGAGCCCGGCGACCGCCGCGCCGAGCGGCTCGGGAACCATGAGCTCGTTCCAGACGGCGCTGAGCCGCTGCGCGCTGTTGTACTGGCGGCGGCCGGGCCCGGCCGGCGCCGAGCCCGGCCGGTAGCCCAGGTCACCGAGGTGCGGCAGCCGTCCGATCCCGGCGATGCGGGCCGCGAGGCGGCCGACCAGGGCCGGCCGCGTGCGGGAGGGCAGCGCAACGACTCCGGCCGGGCGCTCGGCCCAGTCCCAGGCGGCCAGGACCTTGACCACCGCCGCGACCAGGTCGTCGGGAACCTCGCCGTCGCCTGTCGGGCCGCCGTCGCCTGTCGGGCCGTCGTCGGCCGCCCGCCCGCCGGAGAAGTCCGGGCCGTCCGGGGCCGCGAGCAGGGCGCGCAGCCGCGGTCCCCAGCCCAGGTCGGTGAGGCGGCCCAGGGCCCGGCCGGGCTCGGCCGACACCCCGGGACCGATCTTGCCCGACACGTCGATGCCGAGCCCGGCCATGCCGGTGGGCCACATCCGCCGCGGGGTGATCTCCACGCCCGGGCGGAGCAGCCGGCCGCCGGCCTGCGCCGCGGCGTCCTTCGATACCTCGGACGGCCAGCGCCGGCCGGTGCAGTTGTCGCACCGGCCGCACGGCTCGGCCGCCGGGTCGTCGAGCTCGCGCCGCAGGTACTCCATCCGGCAGCCGCCGGTCGCGGCGTAGCCGAGCATGGCCTGCTGCTCGCGGGACCGTTCGGCCGCCACGCGCGCGTAGCGCTCGCCGTCGTAGGTCCAGGGCCGCCCGGTGGCCGTCCAGCCGCCGCTGACCCGGCGCACCGCGCCGTCGGTGTCCAGGACCTTGAGCATCATCTCCAGCCGCCCGCGGGACAGGTCGACCCTGGTCTCCAGGGCCGCGGTGGACAGCGCCCGGCCCGCGTCGGCCAGGGCGGCCAGCGTCGAGCGGACCACGGTCTCGGGCGGGAACGCCAGCGACGCGAAGTAGGCCCAGATGTCGCGGTCCTCCCGGCCGGGCAGCAGGACCACGTCGGCGCGCTCGGTGGCCCGGCCGGCCCGCCCGATCTGCTGGTAATAGGCGATCGGTGACGGCGGGGCCCCGAGGTGGACGATGAACCCCAGATCCGGCTTGTCGAACCCCATGCCGAGCGCGCTGGTCGCCACCAGCGCCTTGATCTGGTTGGCCAGCAGGGATTCCTCCGCTGCGGCGCGTTCAGAATGATCGTCTTGTCCGGTGTACGCGAGCACGTCATGCCCGCGGTCACGCAGGAACGCCGCGGTCTCGTGCGCCCCGGCCACGGTCAGCGTGTAGATGATGCCCGAGCCGGTCAGCTCGCCCAGGTGATCGGCCAGCCAGGCCAGGCGCTGCGGCGCCGCGGCCAGGGTGACCACGGCCAGGTGCAGGCTGCGCCGGTCCAGCGGGCCGCGCAGGACCAGGGTCTCGCCCTGCTGGCCGGTGCCGAGCTGCTCGGCGACGTCCCGGGTGACCCGGGCGTTCGCGGTCGCGGTGGTGGCCAGCACCGGGATGCCCGGCGGCAGGTCCTCGAGCAGCGCCCGCAGCCGCCGGTAGTCGGGGCGGAAGTCGTGGCCCCAGTCGGAGATGCAGTGCGCCTCGTCCACGACCAGCATCCCGGCCGCGGCGATCAGCTTGGGCAGCACCAGGTCGCGGAAGCCCGGGTTGCTCAGGCGCTCCGGGCTGACCAGGAGCACGTCCACCTCGCCCGCGGCCACCTCCGCGTAGACCTGGTCCCACTCGTCGGTGTTGGCCGAGTTCACGGTGCGGGCCCGGATCCCGGCCCGGCCGGCCGCGTCGATCTGGTTGCGCATGAGCGCCAGCAGCGGCGAGACGATGACCGACGGGCCGAAGCCGCGCGCCCGCAGCAACGCGGTCGCGGTGAAGTACACGGCCGACTTGCCCCAGCCGGTCCGCTGCACGACCAGCGCCCGCCGCCGCTCGGTGACCAGGGCCCGGATCGCGGTCCACTGGTCGTCGCGGAGCGCGGCGCCCGGCCCGGCCAGCGCCCGCAGGCAGCTCTCGGCCTCCTCGCGGAGCGCGCCGTCGTCGTCGGTCATGGTTCCTTGCTATCAGCAGGTGCCGACTGTCGGCGGCGGCGGGCATGATTCGGGGTGTGGCGGACGGCGTGGCGTTTGACCGGCGCCCGGTCCGGGCGTTCCGGCACGACCCCGGCCGGCCGGTCGAGACCGGCCGCTGGCCCGCCACGGTGCCGGCCGTGGCGCAGATGCTGCGCGACGGCCTGGAACTGCCCGCCGGGCTGACCGTCCTGGTCGGCGAGAACGGCTCGGGGAAGTCGACCCTGGTCGAGATCCTGGCCGAGGCCTACGGGCTGAACCCGCAGGGCGGATCGGCGCTCGGCCGGTTCCGGACCCGGCCCACCGAGCCGGGGCTCGGCTCCAGCTTCATCGTCGAGCGCGGGGTGGACCCGCCGCGCTGGTCGTACTTCCTGCGCGCCGACACCATGCACGGGCTGTACACCTACCTGGAGGACAACCCGGGCCGGCAGGTGGAGCGGTTTCACGAGCTCAGCCACGGCGAGGGCTTCCTTCAGGTGCTGCGCACCCGGGTGAACGAGCCCGGCTTCTACCTCATGGACGAGCCCGACGCCCCGCTGTCGTTCACCGCCAGCCTGGGCCTGGTCGCGCTGCTGCACGACCTGACGCTGGCCGGTTCCCAGGCGGTGGTGGCCACGCACTCGCCGGTGGTGGCGGCGGTGCCCGGGGCCAGGATCCTCGAACTCGGCGAATGGGGATTTCGCCCGGCGCCCTGGGATCAGCTCGACATTGTCGGCCATTGGCGTGAATTCCTGCGCGAGCCGGATTCCTATTTCCGGCATTTGCTTGAGGGCTAGCTGACAGCTCGCTGGAATTCGGGACAATAGG
>Ga0335074_10003041_pt1 | contig 22843 bp, 21 predicted proteins | sample Lox_Sample_23_FD_206715 | JGI IMG/M metagenome (GOLD analysis project Ga0335074, IMG submission 206715) | Soil microbial communities from Loxahatchee National Wildlife Refuge, Florida, United States - Lox_Sample_2.3 | ecosystem: Environmental > Terrestrial > Soil > Wetlands | place: USA...
TCCGAGATCGACGTAATTCACCGTCACCGGCGGCGTATAAACCGTGCCCGCGGTGGCCGCGGTGGATCCGATGTACTGGTTGGCCGGAATCGGATAACGCTCGCCCACGTGCAGCTCGGCCGCCTGGCCGTCGAGCGACACCATCTGCGATTCGAGCAGCGTGGTCGAGGAGGATTTGGACAGCGTCGCGAACGCCGTGGCCGAGGTGATCCCCAACCCGAGCGGCGTCGCCGCCCCGGTCAGCCGAGCCAGCGCGCGAAACGCAGTCGGGAGCGACAGCGGGCCTTGAAAATTCACCACCGAAATCTGGTTCGGCAGAGAAATGCCATATTCGAGCGACGAATTTTTACTGACCGAAATCAGCTCGATGTCCACTTCGACTTGCGGGCGTATCTGCGAAAGTTGATTGAACATCTGCCGCGCCTCGATCACCTTGGCCGCCTGGTCGCGCAGAAACACCAGGCGCCGCTCGGGATCCGTCTGGGCGCGGCGGATGTCGAAGGTCTGCTGGATGGCGGTCACCAGCTCCTGCGCGTCCTTCACCGACATGCGCTGCGGAATGGGAATGGCGACGGCCATCGCGGGAGCGTGTTCGGTGCGGTTTTGCGGTGTGTCGCGCAGCACCAGCGCGAGCTTTTCGTTCACCGGAACGAGAAACGAATTGGCCTGCATCTCCAGCGCGCGCAGAGCGTCCTCATATCCGGCATCGTTCAGGCGGAAAATGAAATGCGGCGGGGACTGGTAATTCGGATCGAAAACCAATTGCAGCCCGTACGCCGCCGCGACGTTTTCAAAAATGTCGCGCGCGTCGCCCTTCAGGTTGAAGGTCTTTTTTTCAGACGAAAGATGCAGGCGCGGCGGAGGCGCGGCCTGGCGCGCTTCGATCAGGTCGGCGGCGTCGAGCGGAGCGGCTTCATCGGGCGCGGGCGATTCCTTTTCCGACGGGTCCGGTCCCAGTGTTTCCCGCGACGAAGCCATGGCAATCCCCCGCATCGCCGCCTTTTTCCCGGCGTATTCCGGGTTCTTGGGATCGATCGCCGCGGCGCGCGAATAGAGCAGATAAGCGTGCACGTAATCGCCGGCGCGTTCCGCGCGTTGGCCCTGCTGATAGAGACGCGCCGCAAAATCGGAGGCGGCGCAAGCCAAAGAAACGGCGGCCGCGCACACTAGGAAAAGGCGAAGAAACCTCACCAATAAACGTGACGCCGTGACGCCGCCGGTCGTGCATAACGTTTTGCCGCCAACCGGACGATTTATTGCCCGGGGAGGTGTCCAATGGCCACATTTGCGCCCGTCCGGGCCGCGTTCAATCCGGCGATTCCGCAGAACTTCAATGATTTAGGAATATCCGAATCGCTGGTGCTGGACCTGGTTTTGAGGCGAATGCTGATCGAAGGCCATTGCAGCCTCGCGGGGTTAAGCCGCTCGCTGCGGGTGGCGGTTCCCATCGTCGATGTCGTGTTCCGGCACATGCGCTCGCAGCAGCTTGTCGAGATCAAAGGGATGAGCGGCAACGATTATAACTTCACTTTGTCGACCGCCGGAAAACAGCTCGCGGGCGAGCGTTTTCAAGTCTCGCAATACGCCGCCGCATGTCCCGTTTCGCTGAAGGAATACCACGCCGCGACCAAGGCGCAGTCGGCCAAAGTCCACGTCGACCGGAAAACGCTGCGCCAGGCGTTTTCAGACCTGGTGGTGACGGACCGCATGCTCGATCAGCTCGGGCCGGCCATCATTTCACAGAACTCGATTTTCGTCTACGGCCCCACCGGCAACGGAAAAACCAGTTTCGCCGAGCGCATGCTGCGCGTTTACCAGGACGCGGTGCTGATTCCTTACGCGGTGGAAGTCGACAACCAGGTGATCAGTTTGTACGATCCGGTGGTGCATCAGATCATTGGAAGCGATGAGCCGGAGCTCGATCCGCGGTGGGTCACCTGCAAGCGCCCGTGCATCGTGGTCGGCGGCGAACTGATTCCCAGCATGCTGGAGCTGCGTCTCGATGAAGCGTCGGGGATTTACGCCGCGCCGTTGCAGATGAAGGCCAACAACGGCATTCTGATCATCGACGATTTCGGCCGCCAGTTGATGTCCCCGCGCGACCTGCTGAACCGCTGGATCGTTCCGCTCGACCGGCGCGTCGATTATCTGACGCTGCGCTACGGAGTCAAATTCCAGATCCCGTTCGAGCTGATGGTGGTGTTTTCGACCAACCTGGAGCCGTCGGATCTGGCCGATGAAGCCTTCCTGCGCCGCATTCACAATAAAATTTACGTCGAAGCCGTGGATGCATCGAGCTTCGATCAGATTTTCACCCGCGTGGTGCATTCGAGAAGTCTTCAGGCCGAGCCGGATAGCGCCGAATATCTTCGCAAATTGTGCCTGCGCGAGGGACGCACGGAGCTGCGCGCCTGCTATCCCGCGGATATTTGCACCATTTTATTGGCGATCGGGCGATATGAAGGCCGCGGCCCGATCATGACCAAAGCGGAACTGGAGCGCGCGGCGTCCTTGTATTTCGCCAAGGGATAGGTCAGTTTGTGGGGCAGGCCCTCGGTCTGCGGCCGGCACGCTGCACGCACGACTGCATGCGCCACCACGCTTATGACCCTAGTTTTCAGGCAGCGTCCCGGTCAGGAACATCGCGTGAGGCGTCGGTTGATCGCCTTTCCGGCCCTCGTCGCCGTATTGGCTGCGAACCACACGAAACGCCACCGGGTCGCCCGGCTTCAGCGTCTGCTGCACCTTGCGGATATCGTCCTCGGAGCTGACCTGCGTGCGGTTGATGGCGATGATCACGTCACGCTCCTTCATGCCGATCTCCTCGGCGAAAGAGCCGGGCTCGACGCGCGTAACCGTGACGCCGTGCTTGTTCGGCGTCATCTGGCTCTCTTCCGGACTGGCCGGGCGCCCCATGATTCCGAACTTCACGCTGCCGGCGACAGCCGTGTCCGGCTTGGTCACTTCCGGCGGGGGAAGTTTCGGGCCGCGAACTTCGGCGCGATCCGCCCACAATTCCGTGCGGTCCTGAATGGTCACGCGAAAATCCATTTTCTTGCCGTCGCGATCGCAGTTTAAAACCGCGGTCGAGCCGACCGGCAGATCGGCCACGCGATTCACCATATCGTCGCCGTCTTTCACCGGCTGGCTGTTCAGTCCGAGAATAATGTCGTCCACTTTCACGCCGGCCTTATCCGCCGGACCGCCGGCGCGCACTTCGCTGACCAGCACGCCGTGGTCGAAACCCATGGCGCGGATCAGCGTGTCGCCCTGATTGCCGTAATTTTTGGCGAAACTGACACCAATCGCCCCGCGCGTCACGCGGCCGTCCTTGATGATGTCGTTATAAACCTTGGCCACCATGTTCATCGGCAGCGCGAATCCCACGCCCTGCGATCCGCCGTTCTGCGTGGCGATCATGGTGTTCACGCCGATCACTTCCCCGCGGATATTCAGCAGCGGACCGCCGCTGTTGCCCGGGTTAATGGCCGCGTCGGTCTGAATGAATCTTTGCAGGTCGCTTTGGCTGTTGATGTCGCGGCCCAGGGCGCTGATGATGCCCAGCGTCACGGTCGCTTCCAGCCCGAACGGCGAGCCGATGGCGATAGCCCAGTCGCCCACCTGCACGCCGTCGGAATTGCCGATCACCACCGAAGTCAGCGGCTTTTTGGGGTCGATCTTGATCACCGCGATATCGGTTTCGTTATCGACGCCGATCACCCGCGCATGGTATTCCGCGCTGTCGCCGTGCAGCTTCACCGAAACGTGGTCCACCAGGTTGCCGTCGTTATCGGAAACCACGTGCTGGTTGGTGATGATATAGCCGTTTTTGTCGACCACGAATCCGGTGCCGGATTGCTCGCGCTTGAAGGTCTGCTGCGGCACGTCGCCGCGATTGCCGAAGAAGCGCCGGAACAGATCCATGCCTTCGTCGCCGCCGCTGCCGCCGCCTTCATCGTCGGGATCCTGCTGGCCGCGCTGCCGTAGACGGCTCTGCGACTGCTTGGGCATGTAATCGGCGGTGATGTTCACCACGCTCGGTTCCACCCGCTTGGCGAGCTTGGTAAAATCGTTGCTCAACGCCTCGGCGTGCGGAATCACCAGCGGGGTCGCGTCCGGGGCCGTCTGCTGGTCCCGCGCCGCCTTGACGCCGGTGTTGACCAGAGTGCCGATAAGAATGCCCACCGCGAGCGTAACGAACAGCAGCGACGTGGACAAAACCTTCTGCTGGCGCATCTTCTCGAACAGCTTCATTTTTTTCTGCCTCGTGAATCCTAAAGCGCGGGGTTAGCCCCGAAACCATTTTATACGAATCTCAATGGATGGATGTTTACCGGGGTGAGGCGGTTTCATGTGGGAAGCGGGAGGTTGGACTGCGGGTCTGCACTCCCCGGCAACCCGCTATCCGCTACCCAACAACACACATAGCGCCAGCAAAACCCGGGTCAGGCCGCGTTCCCGGCCTTCGGGCTGAAACCATTCCGCCGTGGTGTGCGCTCCGCCGCCTTGCCCGCCCGCGCCGATCGAGACCGCGGGCAGGCCCAGCGACAACGGAATATTCGCGTCGGTCGAGGAACAATCGAGATGGCTGCGAATGCCCAGATGCGCGTCGACGGCGCGCACGCATTCGACAATCGGCGCATCCGCGGGCAGCGAGCCGGCCGGCCGGGAGCCGATCTCTTTCACCCGCCCGTTCACGCGGCCGCCCGCGCTGCGCGCGTTTTCGATCTCGACGGCCCGTTCGAGCGAGGACGCCAGCAGCGCGGCCATGCGCTCGATCCGCGCGGCGTTCTCCGAGCGCAGATCCACCTTGGCGTGGGCCTCATTGGGGATGGAATTGATGCTCGATCCGCCCTCGATCACGCCGAAGTTGAAGGAAGTGCGCGGCGGCGCGGCGGCGAACGCCGCGGCTTCATCCGTGAATAGCGTGATCGCGCGGCTGAGCGCGTGAACCGGGTTGCCGACGCCGGAATCGCTCCAGCTATGGCCGCCGGCGCCGGTGACGGCCACTTCGAAACGGCGGCTGGCCAGCGCCTGACAGGTGATGTGTTCGGTGCTGGGGCCGTCGAGCACCAGCAGCGCGCGCAGTTTCGGAAGATGGGAGGCGCGGCACAAATAGCGCATGCCGCTGAGATTGCCTTCGCCTTCCTCGCCGACGTTGGCCACCAGCATCGGGGCCAGCGGCGTATCGCGGAGCGGAGGCGCGGCGCTCCAGGCCGCGGCCAGCGCCAGCAGCGCGGCTAGCCCTGCGCCGTTATCGGAGACGCCGGGGCCGGTAAAGCGGCCGCCGCCGTTCATTTTGATGTCTTCGGCCAGGCGCGGCGCATAGACCGTATCGAGATGCGCCGTCACCGCGACCACCGGCGTGTCGCGCCATCCGGGAAGAGTGGCGACGACATTGCCGGCGCGGTCCAGTTTCGCGTCCCAGCCGAGGGATTTTAACCGCTCCGCCATCCATTCCGCCCGTTTTTGCTCGAAAAAGGTCGGCGCGGGGATGCGGCACAGTTTCAGGTGCTGGTCGTTGATCCAGGCCCGTTCGCGGCGAAACCAGTCGATGGTCGCGCGCACCGCCGGTAAAGCGGCAAGCTCGGCGACGGACTGGACCAGCGCGGGCACTGAAGTTCCAGTCTAGCGCCGGGCGCCGGGAACCAAGAAGCCAGGGAGGCAGATAAATGCCTGACGGCCGCCAGGTTTCTTGTTCTGACTTCTGATTTCTGACTGGCCCCATGACCCCTAAATTTTCGCCCCCGGATACCTTTTTCTCATCCACTCGACGAATTTTTCCGGCGCGGCCATCGTCGACAGCCTTCCCTGGCGGACCAGCGCCCAATCATTGAATCGCTGCGACGCCTTGATCTCGGCGAGCGTCGTGGGCGGCTCCAGGCGTCCGGCAAATTCGAAATCGGCGATGGCCGACTTGGGATTCTTGGGATCGTCGCGCCCTTCCGAACGGACCGTCGCCACTCCGACGATCGCGGAATTACCGCCGCTGTGGTAAATAAACACGCGGTCGCCCGGGCGCATTTCCCGAATCGCGCGAACCGCCTGGGGATTGTTCACTCCGTCCCATAGTGTCTTATGTTCACGCTCCAGGTCGTCGATAGAGTACGTGTCAGGGTCGGTCTTGGCCAAGAAATATTTCATGGGATATCCTCGGGTACTAAACGCCGCCGGGAAATTCTATCCGGGTCCCGGTACCCCGGTAACTGGACACCAGCCTCGCAATGTTGTTTTATCGATCATAGCAGCGCTGCTCGGGCAGGTACTCTGGCGTTGTACAATGGATGTATTTGCTGCCTCGTGGCGGCAAGGTTGGAGGATTTGAGACGTGGTTCGAAGAGGTATGGCCGTACTGGCCGCGCTGATCTTGGGATCCGGTATCACCGTGGCCCAGCAAACGAATCGGCCGGATACCGCTCCTCCGGCTCCGGAGACGCACGAAGCGCCGAAAGTTCCCGCGACGATGCCGGCGGATTCCACCGCTCTGCCGATCGATCCCAAAACCTACGTGATCGGACCCGAAGACATCATCAATATCAAGGTGTGGCGCGACCAGGATTTCAGCGGCTACAAGGGCGTTCGGCCCGACGGCAAGATTACCTTGCCGCTGATCGGCGACGTGCAGGCCTCCGGCCTGACGCCGGATCGCCTGGCCGCGCAGTTGAAGCAGGCGCTGACCACCTATATCAAGGAACCCGATGTCGAAGTCGAAGTGATTCAGGTCAATAGCAAGAGCTACACCGTCACCGGCGAGGTCAACAAGCCCGGCCGGTATCCGCTGGTGGTGAAAAAAACCGTTTTCGACGCCATCACTGACGCCGGCGGGACCCGCGATTTCGCCAACGAAAAGGACATCATCATTATCCGCGCGGACGGCAAGACGCGTCTGCATTTCAATTTCAAGGATTTCGTGAAGCACGGCGAAACCAAAAAGAACCTGAATGCGGTCCTCGAAAACGGGGACACCGTTTACGTGAAGTAGTTCCGGAGGAACCCGACATGCAGCCGACCGATGCCTTAAGCGTCGCCAGAAGAGCGCTCGACGTCGAGGATTATATTGACATCGCCCGCCGCCACAAGGGCTGGATCTTCGGGCCGTTCCTGTTCTGCCTGGTGGCGAGCGTGGTGGGCGCTTATCTGTGGCCCGACAGCTACGTCTCCCAGGCGGTGATCAAGGTGCAGACGCAGCAGATCTCGCCGACGCTGGTAACGCCCACCGTCAACCAGGAAATGTTTGACCGGCTGAACTCGATGGAGCAGGAAGTGCGCAGCCGCGCCGTGCTCACCACCATCATCAACACCTACGATCTGTACAAGCGCGAGCGGGCGCGCATGCCGATCGAAGATGTCATCGACGAGATGAATAAAAGCATCGGGGTCAACCTGGTGGGCACCCAGCCCGGCAACTCGCGGACCATCTCCGCCTTCGCCGTCCAGTTCACTTATTCGGACCGCTACGTGGCGCAGCGCGTCGTCTCCGACCTGGTGGCGCGCTTCACCGAGATCAGCCAGCGCAATCGCAGCAACGCCACCTTCGAAACGACGCAGTTCATGCAGGACGAGCTGGCCACCGCGAAAAAAGAGCTGGACGCGGTGGAAAACAAGCTGACCGAGTTCGAGATGAAAAACAACGGACGGCTGCCGGACCAGGTGCAGGGAATGATGCAGTCCCTACAGGCGCTGAGCAGCCAGACCACCGCGCTCGATACCGCCATCAGCCGCGCCAATCAGGAAAAGCTGGAGCTGGAGTCGAACCTGCGGATCATTCGCGACCGCCAGGTGGAGTTGAACCGGCAGCCTCCGCCGGAGCAGACCGCGGCCAACGAGGAAAGAAACGAGCGCATGGCCGAAGTGGATCGCGATATCGACGCCTTGCAGGATGTGCTGCGGGTGCTGCGGCAGCGCTACAGCGACGCGTACCCGGACGTGCAGGCCGCGCAGGGACGCCTGGAAGCGCTGCGCCAGAAACGCCTCGAAATTGTGAAAGAGACCGACCAGCAGAAGCAGGAGGCGGCCAAAAAGGCGGCGGCCAAAGGAGCCCCGCCGCCGCGTCCAGATCCGCCGGCGCTGGCCGCGGAAAAACGCAATCTGGACACCTCGGCCAAACAAATTCAGGCGCAGATTGAAGCCAAGGACCTGGAGATTCAGGAAGACAACAAGCAGCTGAAGCGCGCCGCCGACGGGATCAAGAACTACCAGGGACGCCTGGAACAGGTTCCCATCGGCGACAAGGAGTATACCGATCTGCTGCGCGACCGCGACCTGGCCAAGCAGCGCTACGCCGACGCGCAGGAAAAGCTGGACAAAGCTGAAATCTCGCAGGAAATGGAAGTTCGCAAGCAGGGTGAAATGCTGGAACTGCTCGATCCGGCTTCGCTGCCCAGCACTCCCACCCAGCCGAAGCGTTATGTGATCATCCCGGTCGGAGCGATGATCGGCCTGGTTCTGGGATTCGTGATCGCCGGCGCGCGGGAGATGAAAGACACCTCGCTCAAGAACCTGAAAGATGTGCGGGCGTACACGCAGATGGCGATTTTAGGCAGTATTCCGCTGCTCGAAAACGATTTCGTGGTGCGGCGGCGCAAGCGTTTGGCGTGGCTCGGATGGACGACGGCCTGTCTGGCCGCGGTGGTGATCATGTCCGGGTCGATCGTGTACTACTACGTCTCGAAAACTTAAATTCGGAGGGATTCCAACATGAGTCGAGTCCATGATGCGCTACGCCGCGCCGAACAGGCGGGCGTTCTTTCGCCGCCGGTGAACCGTCCGCCATCGGAAGCGCGCACCGGCGCCGCGGTGCTCGATTCCGGACCGAATCTGGCGGGCCTGCTCGAACAGGTGCCGGAGATCCCGCTGCGCACCAGCGCCGATTCCCTGCTGATCGACGTAACGCGCCCGCACGAACCGCCCATGGAGGAGTTTCGCACCCTGCGCACCCGGCTGAATCACATGAAGACGCTTCAGCCGATCCACTCCGTAGTGGTCACCAGCGCGTCTCCAGCCGAGGGAAAATCGCTTTCGGCGGCCAACCTGGCGCTGGCCGAGGCGCACCTGGCCAACAACGTGACGCTGCTCGCCGATTTCGACTTCCGCCGGCCGATCATGCACTCGTTGTTCAACACCTCGCGGACTCCCGGAATCACCGATTATCTGCTGGGCAAGTGCCAGTTGCACGAAGCCATGCGCCGCATCGCCGGAACCAGTCTGTACCTGATGCCGGCCGGCGAGGCGGTGATCAATCCCCTGGAACTTCTGAACCTGCGCGAAGTGAAGCTGCTGCTGGACCGTTTGCCGACGCTGTTCAACTGGATTATCCTGGACAGCCCGCCGCTGCTGTTCGCGGCCGACGCCAATCTTCTTTCCACCATGTGTCACGGGACGCTGATGGTGGTGCGCATCGGGCATACCACCATCGATTCGGTTACCCGCGCCATGCAGTCGCTGTGTAACAACAACGTGCTGGGCGTGGTGGTCAACGCCGCGCGGCGTGGCGAACTGTACAGTAAATACACTTACTACCATTCGTATTACACCCCTAAGGAACGCGGCGAAGGCGACGAAGCGGCGTTGGTGGCAGGCGAAAAGGAAGAAGCGAAATAAGGCCGAAAGTGCCGCCTGTCCGGTTCTGCTAGACTGAGTTCTTGCGCATCTTGTTTCTTTTGAATTGCCTGGCTCTGTTCGCCTGCGGCCTGCTGGCGGCCCAAACCTCAGCGGCGCCGAAAAAGACAACCACCAAATCCTCCGCAAGGCGGCGTTCCGGCGCTCATAAAGCCTCCGCCACGGCGCACAAGACGCCGGTTACGGCACATAAAGGCCCGGTTACGGCGCGGAAGACGACGACGTCCCGCACCAGGTCGCGCTACGCCTCCAATCGAAGCCATCACGTGACCTCGAAAAATCGCGCGAGCTCGAAAAAATCCCGGCCGGCTCCGATCCGCCGTTCCGCGCAGCTTCAGCCCACCCCGGAACGATATAAGGAGATTCAGGAAGCACTCGCCAGCAAGGGGTATTTCAAAGGTACGGCCGACGGCGCGTGGGGTGCGGACTCGGTGGACGCGCTCAAGCGTTTTCAACGCGATCAGAATTTGACCGACGACGGCAAAATCGGTTCGCTATCGCTGATTGCTCTGGGTCTGGGACCGAAACGAGCGGCCCCCGCGGCGGAGGGTCCGCAGGAGAATAAGCGATGATTGTCGGCGTCCCCAAGGAGGTTAAAGACCACGAAGCGCGCGTCGGCTTGTTGCCGAGCGGCGCCGCTCTACCCGGCACTCCCCTTCGTTTAAACGCCCGCGAGGCTGGATTCTCGGCTTTTCAGCAGCCTGCCAGGTCGCGACGGTGGCGTAAGCCGCCAGGCTTGCGCGGGTGACGGCTGATAGTCCTGGCGCGAGCAGCGCAAGCCTGGCGGCTTACGCCACTTAAGGCGCGATGATCAAGCTGAATTTTGCGACCACCGCGCAGACGATCGGCGTTTGAATGACAGGCCCGACTTCTAGAGCGGGAAAGAAATAGCCAGTGGCGAAAGAGTTGGGCGCTGTCGCGTAAGCTCCCAGGCTTCCATCCGAAATCGCCAGCAGCGGTCCCAGCCCGAATCCCGCCGCCTGCGCTATCGCGAGCGCCTGCGCCTGCGCGCTCGCCAGCAGCGCGCTGACCGGACATTGTTGCGATGCGCGCAACTGCGGCGATACTTGCAATCCCTGCACGGAGAAATACAGATTGTTCAGACCCGTATTCGGCTTGCTGAGAGTCTGCTGCAATTGCCCGAGAGCCGCGAGCGTCGAATTCAAGCTCGCCAGCGGCACGGCCAGCGTGAACGACCACACAATCGCGTTCGGATTTGGCGTGAATCCGCCGTTCACCGTGGTGATGCCGGTTACGTTCGCCGCGGTGATTCCGGCCGGCTGCAACGCGCTGACCACATCATTTAGATTCCCGCTCAGGGCGGTTTCGAAATAGCCGGCGATCACCGCCTGGTCCGGCTGGACGTTCAGCGTCTCGGTTGCCGTGACCGTCACGGTGTATGGATCGACCTGCGCGAAAATCGCGGCGCAGAACAAAATCGCTGTCAGGACAAGGCCGGGCATTTTTTCAGACCCCCAGCAGCGAAAACGTCACCGTCAGAGAACAATTCTGCGATCCGCTCGTCAGCGTGATGAACGTGTTCACCGTGTACGTCGACGAAGGGCCCGTAGTCGTGCCGGAGATCGACAGAACCCCGCCGACACTCCGATTCGCCGCGCTCGCCAGGGTTTGCGCCTGCGTGCGAGCCTGGTTAATCAGCCCGGGGATGTCACAAGTTTGCGATTGCTGCAACTGCGGCGATACCTGAGTTCCGATAATGCTGAAGGTGATGCTCAAATTCCCGTTCGCCTGCGGCACGCTCGATGCGAGGCTGGCGAGCGCGGCGACGGTCGACGCCGTGCTCGCAATGGGCACCGGAAGCGCGAACACCCACTGAAGCGCGGTGGGTCCGACGGGCGCCGTGGTCGAAGTGCTGACGCTGGCGACACCGCTGAAATTGGCGATGGTCAATCCCACCGGCTGCACCGCGTTGAGGATCGTGCTGAGCGTGCTGTTGACATCGGAATTGACGATCACTTCAAACACCGCCTGATCGGGCTGAAGCGTGGTGCTGGTGGTCGCGGTGACGGTCACAGAGTTGGACTGGAGCTGCCCGAATGCAAACGGAGCAGCCGAAAATTGCAATCAAAGAAATGGCGCGCATGGGATCTATGAGACCACATCGCCCAGTCATGTGGGCCAGGCCCGCGGCCTGCGGCGGCCTCTCAGGACGCCCTTCGGCGCCGGCTTGACCCGGCCGGCGGGGCTGAGATCCCCGCGCAGGCCGGGGGCCTGCCCCACAAAAACCCCACATTTAGCTGCCGCTGTTTCTCAGCACCAGCGCGGAATTTTTGCTGCCGAAGGCGATGCAATTGGCCACCGCGTATTCAATATCGGCGCGGCGGCCGGGTTCGGGAACGTAGTCGAGGTCGCAGTCGGGATCGGGCACGTCGACGTTCGCGGTGGGCGGCAGAACGCCGTCGCGCATCGCCAGCAGCGTCGCGGCGACGCCGGCCGCGCCGCAGGCTCCTTGCGGATGGCCGATCAAGCTTTTGAGCGATGATCCGGGAAGCTTATAGGCGTGCCTGCCGAAGGCTAGCTTGACGGCCCGCGTTTCGATGCGGTCATTCAGCTCCGTCGAAGTGCCGTGATAATTCAGATAACCGACCGCTTCGGGCGCGATGCCGGCTTCTTCCATCGCCAGCGAAATGGCGCGCGCCGGCTCTTCGCCGCACTCTTCTAACCGGACGCGATGAAACGCCTCGCAGGTGGAGCCGTAGCCGGCAATTTCTCCCCAAATCGTGGCGCCGCGCGCCAGCGCCCGCTCGCGATTTTCGAGCACGAAAAACCAGGCGCCTTCGGCGATGACGAATCCTTCGCGATCGCGGGAAAACGGCCGCGACGCCCGCTGCGGGCAATCGTTCCAGCGCGAGGCGAGAATGCGCATGGCGATAAATCCGCGCAGAATCAGCGGCGCGATGGGCGCGTCCACGCCGCCGGCGACGATCGTGTCCAGCACGCCGGCCTGAATGTTGCGATAGGCGTGGCCGATCGCGTCGGTCGAGGAGGTGCAGCCGGTCGAAACCACGTGGCTGAGCCCGCGAAAGCCGAAGCGCATGGAAACTTCGCTCGCCAGCGTGCCGATGGTCGAGGTGGGCACCACATAAACCGAGCATTGCCGCCAGTGGCCGGTGTGATAGAGCCGGTACTGTTCCTCGGTAAACTCCTGGCTGCCGCCGCCGGAGCCTAAAATCACGCCGATCGCGCGCAGTTCTTCACGCGTCATTGGCGCCGGATCGAGTCCGGCCGATTCGAGCGCCTCTTGCACTGCGGCGATCGCCAGCGGCGCCACGCGCGAAACATGCGGACGGTCCTTCGGCGCGATGTAATCCTCTTCGCGGAAATTTTTCACTTCGCCCGCGACTTTCACCGGAAAATCGGAGGTATCGAAGCGGGTAATCGGTCCGATGCCGCTGACCCCCGCGCGGGTCGCCTGCCAGAACGCCGGAACGCCAATGCCGTTCGGGGTGACGGCGCCCACTCCGGTGATGACAACACGGGGCATTTGAGCGATCAGCGGTCAGCGAACGCGCCCGGCTGAAAGCTCATGGCTGATCGCTGAAAGCTTCTTTCTGTTAGAATAGCTGTTTCACGTTTGCGCCGTCTCGCTTGGTGGACTCCGTTTTGCTTCGGTGAAACCGGGGTTGGTGGACGGACGTCTTGACTAAAGCGCAGAGTGGAAAGGAACCCGGTTAGATGACGTTTTCCAGGCCTGGACGCCTGCGCATACTTGCGGTTTGTCTGTTTGTTGGTTCGGCTGGCGCGCTGAAAATGCGCGCACAGCAGGCCCAACCGCCCGCGCAGCAGCCTCCAGCCACTCCGCAGCAACCGCCGCCCGCCGGGTCGCAACAGCCGCCGCCCAAACCGCAGACGCCGCCGCAGCAGAAAAAGAACAATCCTTTCGAGGCCATCCCGCAAGCGCAGCCGACGCAGCCGCCGCAACCCCCTAAACTCGAAACTCCCAAGCCGTCCGAGCAGGCGCAGCCAACCACCGCGCCGTCCGATACGGTGGAAGCCATTGTGATCCGCGGCGCACGGCGTATCCCGCAGGATACACTCAAGGCGCTGATCACGACGAAGCCCGGCGATAAATACGATCCCGACCAGCTCAACCGCGATTTCATGATCCTGTGGAACAGCGGCCACTTCGACGACATCCGCCTGGAGCGCGAGCCCGGCCAGCACGGCTGGATCATCACGTTTGTGGTGGTCGAGCGGCGCATTATCCGCTCGATTAAATATGACGGGATGAAATCGATCAGCGTCTCGGAGATTCTGGACCGGTTTAAGGAACGAAAAGTCGGATTGACCGTCGAATCGCAGTACGATCCCAATAGAGTGCAGCGCGCCAGAGTGGTGCTCCAGGAGTATCTGGCGGAGCGGGGACGGCAGTTCGCCACGGTCGATCCGCAAATTCACCAGGTGCCGCCCAGTTCGCTCGAAATCGTGTTCAAGGTGAATGAAGGCCCCAAGGTGAAGGTCGGCCAGGTCACCTTCGACGGCAACGATCACATGAGCGATCAAAAGCTGTTCTCCGCCATGAAGAACCTGCATCCCTACGGCATCCCGTACTCGATCTGGTTTGAAAGTCTGTTCCCGAAGACCTACGATTCGAGCAAGCTTGAAGAGGACCGCGAGCGGATCCAGCAGTTTTATCAGGACCACGGCTATTTCACAGCGCACACCACCGACGCGAAGGTCGATATCGTCACCACGATTACCGGCGGCAGCTTCCGCATTCCGCTGATCCATCAGCAATCGCTCGGCAAGGCGGCCAATATTCACATCAGCGTGGAAGAAGGCCGTCTGTATCATCTGAACAACATCACCTTCGTCGGCGTGCATCTGTTCCGCACGCCGGATTCGCTGATGAAGCCGGTGTTCCAGATGGGGCAGGGCGACGTTTTTTCCACCGCCAAGCTGCGCAAAGGCATCACCGATCTGCAAAAGCTGTACGGCCAGTTCGGCTACATCGACGCCGTGGTCGAACCCAGCTTTGAGCCGGTTCCCGACACCGACAAGCTGGACTTGACGCTGACCATGGACGAAGGAAAACAATTCTTCGTCCGCCGCATCGATTTTTCCGGCAACACCAGCACGCGCGATAAAGTGATCCGCCGCCAGTTGCTGGTGGACGAAGGGGACGTGTTCAACACCCACCTGTGGGAGCTGAGCATTCTGCGTTTGAACCAGCTCGGCTATTTTGAGCCGTTGAAGGAAGAGGACGCGGCCGACATCAAGCGCGACACCAAGACCGATACCGTGGACATCACCCTGAAGGTGAAGGAGCGCGGAAAAAATTCGATTCAGTTGAACGGCGGCGTTTCGGCCATCGCCGGAAGCTTTGTCGGATTTTCCTATTCGACCAACAATTTCCTCGGTCTGGGCGAGACGCTCAGCCTGTCGACGCAGTTGGGAACGATTGTGCGCAGCGCGCAGTTCGGCTTTACGGAACCGTACCTGTTCGATCTGCCGCTGCAAGTCGGTTTCACGATATTCGATTCGCGTTTCGACTATAACCAGGCGAAAGAAGTCTCGGTGCTGTATGGGCAGAACCTGGTGCCGCTGTTCAATCAGCTGGGATCGCAGAATCTGCTGAATTATATTTCCGATTCCTACGGCGCAACGGTGTTCGCCAGCTATCCTTTGCGGCGCAGCTTCGCACGGCTGGGATTAAGCTATGGCTACACCATCCAGGACATCCGGACGCTGAGCACGGCGGCGTCGACTTATTTTACGTACCTCGACTTTTTGCGCATCAACGGTCCCAATCCGTTGAACGGCATCCGCACCTCGACGGTCACGCCGAGTTACACCTATAACACGGTGAACAATCCCATCAACCCGACCGGCGGAAAGGAGCTTTCCGCCTCGGTCGCGTTTTCCGGGAGCTTTCTCGGCGGAAACGTGAACCAGATCGAGCCGGTGGTGGACGCGAAGTGGTTCCACAAATCGCCCATCAATCCGAAACACGTCATCGGGCTGCACGTGGCCGGACGATATCTCACCGGATATGGCGGCAAAGTAGCCGCGCCGTTCAACCGATTCTATATGGGCGGGGAAAATGATATTCGCGGGTTCTATATCTGGGGCATCACGCCGATCGCCTTCGTTCCCACCTCATCGCCGGTTCAGGTGTTGAACAACGACGGCACTCCGGTCATGCAGAAAAGCTTCTCCAACGCCAACTGCAATCCCACCAGCCCCACCACCTACACTTACGCAACCCTGCTCCCGGTGTGCGTCTCGATTCCGGCGTACCAGATGGTGACTCCGGGCGGCGATCTCGGTACCTGGGCCAATGCCGAGTACCGCATTCCGATTTTCGGGCCGATCACCCTGGCGCTGTTCGTCGATGCCGGACTCGACAAGCTGGTGCAGACCAGCCAGTTGAAGTTGAATCCGAGCGAGATCCAGACACTGCAAAGCGAGTTTCCGGAGGCGAGCTTTCCCAACCGCGCCGTCGTCGCTCCCGGGACCCAGATGCCGCGCATGTCCACGGGAGTGGAGATACAAGTGCTGATGCCCGTGGTGAATGCCCCGTTCCGTGTATATTGGGCTTATAATCCCTTGAGAGTCGACGAAGTAATCCAGCCGCCGATCGTCGCCGATCGCACTTATTTTCCCAATGCCGCCACCTTCGCCAATGCCGTGGCGCAGTTCGGCCAACCTGTCCCGTTCTATGAGCAGGCGAGCACCTTCCGTTTCACCATCGGACGGACATTCTAAGTTAGGATAGTTACAATCATATGAGGAGTTTTGTCGTGAAAAAACAAAAGCTTGCGCTGTTCGCCGCGGTTTTCGGAGCGGCCTCGATCGCTGTCGCGCAAACCAGTCCGGCCGCCACCGGCCACATTCCCAACCGCGTCGGCGTGATTCAAGTGCAGCAGGCGCTGCTCAGCACCCATGACGGGCAGCGGGCCATGCAGGAATTTCAAACCAAATTTGTCGAGCCGCGGAAAAAAGACCTGGACCGCAAGGCGCAGGAGATCCGCGATTTGCAGCAGAAACTGCAATCGAGCGGCGCGGTGATGGCGGATGCCGCCCGCACCGAGCTGCAGCGCACCATCGACGACAAAACCAAGCGCTACAACCGCGACATGCAGGACGCGCAGGACGAGATGCAGGCGGAAAATAATAAGCTGATCGAGGGCATGAGCGGCAAAATGCAGCAGGTGATCGATAAGTACGCGCAAGCCAACGGCTTCGCGGTGATCATCAACGTCAGCGATCCGAACACGCCGGTGCTGTACGCCTCCAGCACGGTGGACATCACCAAGGACATTATCGACCTGTACGATAAAACCTTCCCGAGTGCGGCCCCCACCACGACCCAGGCTCCCAAGCCGGCGCCGAAACCGGGCACTTCGGTCGCTCCGGCGGCGAAGAAGCAATCGCAGTAGCTTAGCGGGGTGCTGAAAAAAGGGGACAGACTACTCAGTCCCCGCCTGTAAGTTATTCATACCGCGTGCACCCTGTTAGAGACCGGTGTGGCTTCGCCGCAACTGGACCCAATCGGGGAAAAGCGGCGGATTTTCCAGCCACGTTAGCATCCATAGCACCATTTCCTGCTTTTCCGGCCGTTTTTCTGGCGTGCTGCGCCAAGCCCAGCGGGCGTGGTCCTTGGCCGCGATCACCAGGCGGCGAATCGAGGCGCGGCGAATGGCGTCGGCCGCCACGTATTCGGCTGAAAGCGCGATCAGGGTCCGCGCCAGCTCCTCCGCATTCGACTGGCGCACGCCTTCCACAGTGGGCGCTAACGGCACACCCGATTCGCGCAACAGCTTTCTCAAATAGCTTTCCGAAACCGGCGCCAGCGCGCTCGCCAGGTCGGCGAATTCGCGGTCAGCGATCTGTTGCGGCCGTGCGTGCGCCAGCCATTCGGCCAGTTCAGCCCGCTTTCCGCGTTTTTTTCCGGTACTGGTGGACGGCATGTTCGTGCGCCGCAAGCGTGGTCGAAAAACGGTGTCCGCTGCCGTCCGGACGGGCGACAAAATACAGGTATTTTGTTTCGGCCGGATGCAGCGCGGCTTCGATCGAATCGACACCCGGATTGGCGATCGGCCCCGGCGGCAGCCCCGCGTGCTGATAAGTGTTGTATTCGTTGCGGCTGGCCAGATCGGAGCGGCGGATCGCATTCCGATAGCGGTTTTCAAGCAGCGCGGCGTAAATCGTGGTGGGGTCGCATTGCAGCAGCATCCCGTCTTTCAGGCGATTTTCGAAAACGCTGGCCACCAGCGGCCGTTCCGCCGCGACGCCGGTTTCTTTTTCGACCAGAGAAGCCAGCGTAACCGTCCGCCGCGGATCGGCATTCGAGCCGGCCGCGATCCTCTTCCATTCCCTGCGGAACTGCGCGGTCATCATGCGGCACAGATTGAAGCCGGTGGTCGAATGCGTCAGCCGGTAGGTCGAAGGGAACAAAAATCCTTCAAGCGTGCGCGCGTTGGGCGCGAGGTCGCGGACCATTTCCGGATCGGACGCGGCGGCCAGGAATTCCGTCGCGGGCATCACGCCCGACGATTCGAGCGCGTTGGCGATATCGAACATGTTGCTGCCTTCAGGCACCGTAAAGTCGAAATAATAAACGTCCCCGCTCGCCAGGCGATCGAAAACTTCGGAGACGGTCGCGGGCCGGCTGAAGCGATATTCGCCAGCCTGAATTTTCGACGAAGAATGCAGCGCGCGTTCCGCCCACAACTGCCACGCGTAGCGAATGACGCCGGCCTGCGCGAGGGTGCGTCCGATCTGCACCGTGCTCGCGCCGTGTTCCAGCTCGACGAAGGTTTCGCTGCCGAATCTCCCGTAAGGCGTCCGGAAAAGGAACACGGCCGCGCCGATCGCGACGACGGCCATAATTGCGAACGCTGCGAGGATTCGTTTCATACGCGGAAGTGGCGTAAGCCGCCCGGCTTGCGCTTGATTTTGGTCCGTCTACAGCACCAGCCTGGCGGCTTATGCCACTTTCGGAGGTTGGGAAACACGCTCGTCTTCATGCCTGCCGTTCGAGGTAGCTTTCGAGCAGAATCACCGCGGCCAGGCGGTCCACCGCGCGAGCCCGTTTCTCGATGCTGATGCCGCTTTCCCGCAGCACCCGCTGCGCCTCCACAGTGGTTAGACGCTCATCCCAGAAGCGCACTTCACGTCCCGTTTTTTTCGCCAGGCGATCGGCGAATTCGCGCGCGAATTCCGTCTGGCGGCCTTCTTTTCCGCTCATGTGCAGAGGATTTCCGATTAAGAGTAACGTCACGGCGTGCTGCTCGATCAGGCGCGCCAGCGCGTCCAGATCCGCGCGAATATTGGTCCGTTCGAGCGTGGGAAGGCCCTGCGCCGTAATCCCCAGTGCGTCGCTGATTGCCAGTCCGATGCGTTTTTTCCCTAGATCGAGCGCCAGAATGCGCCCTTCGCCTGTTTTTTGGTAGTCATCCACAAACTCGTACAATTATAGTGATAATCAATGGCAGTGCCGGTTTCATCTGCGCGGGAAACGGTGCGCGCCGGCGTGGGGGTTCTCGCGCTGGGCGCGTCGATCGCGATGCTCTATTACGGCCGCGTTTTCTTCGTCACCATTATTATTGCGGCGATGATCGCCTTTCTGCTCGATCCGCTGGTAGTGATGTTCATGCGGCTGCGCCTGCCGCGCGGCGTGGCCAGCTTCACGGTGTGCAGCATCGGTCTGGTGTTCCTATATTTCGCCGGACTTGGGCTGTACACGGAATCGATCTCCATCGCCTCCGATTTGCCGGCCTACAGCGATCGCATCAATGAGCTGGTGGACAGCGCCGCGGAACGCTTCGAGCATTTCGAGGCGGGAATCTATCGCACGCTGGTGCCCAAGCGCTTTCAGGAGCCGGCCGCGGCGCCGCCGGTCATGCCGCCGGTGATTCCCACGCGCGGCAGGCGCCGGTCCTCGCCGGCGCAGCCGCAGCCGCAGCAGGCTCCGCCGGTGCAGGAAGTTCGCGTGCGGCAGGAACCGGGATCGCTGGTCAGCTCCATTTCGACGTATTTAAGCTCCTTTTACAACGTGATGCTGATGGCCTCCTTCGTGCCGTTTCTGGTCTATTTTCTGTTAAGCTGGCGCGATCATCTGCGCACCCGCTTCCTGCTGTTGTTTGAAGGCGAGGAGCGCGAATCGGCCGAGCACGCCTGGGCCGGCGTCGGCGAAATGGTGCGAGCCTACGTGATCGGTAATTTTCTTCTGGGATTGCTGCTGAGTTTGGCCAGCGCGATCCTGTTCGCCTCGGTGAAGCTGCCCTATTGGATCGTGGTGGCGCCGCTGAGCGGCTTTTTGAGCCTGGTGCCGTACGTCGGCTTGCCGCTGGCGATGCTGCCTCCCATGTTTGCCGCGCTGCCCATGCACGCCAAGCCGAGCATCTATCTTTTCCTGGCGGCCAGCGTCGCGCTGCTGCACCTGTTCGCGCTGAATCTGCTGTATCCGAAATTCGTCGGTGCGCGGGTCCATCTGAATCCGCTCGCGGTCACCATCGCACTGATGTTCTGGGGGTTGCTGTGGGGCGGAATCGGGCTGCTGCTGGCGATTCCTCTGACGGCCGCAATCAAGGCGATCTGCGACAACGTGGGCGAGCTGCGCGCCTACGGTAGACTACTGGGCGACTCGTGAGCAAACAATTCTGGACTTTTTTAGGCATCGGCCTGGCGGTGGTCGCGGTGGCGATCGCGATGACGTTGTGGGGAACCAAAGGCTCGCATCTGGAGCTGGATGGAAAAATCCTGAAAGTTCGGGTGCTCAGCCTGAACCCCAACGCGTCGATCGTGGTGGTGGATTTTCGCGCGACCAATCCCTCGGATCTGCTGTTCGTGGTCAAGAACGTCACCATGACGCTGACGCCGGGAACGGGCCAGCCGGTGGACGGCACACTCATCTCCAAGTACGACCTCGAAAACGTCTTTAAATACGAAAAACTGCTGGGCGAAAAATACAACGACGCGCTGAGCATCGGCGATAAAATCGCGCGGCATCAGACCGTCGATCGCATGGTGGCCGCGCGCTTTGAGCTGGGCGAGCCGGTGATCGATTCGCGCCAATCGCTGAAGCTGCAATTCGAGGACATGGACGGCGCGATCGCGGTAATACAGTAGTCGCGGAGGATTGTGCTGGAGACAAAAAGATGCCTCCGAAGCGACCGTTTCTGGTGGGGGCTGAGTTACTGGTGCTGGCGGCCGGGCTCAAGGTGGAAGCGGAAAAGGGTCCGGTCGGAGTTTTGGTCGTTGATCGTGTGGAACGGCCCTCTGAGAACTAATCGGCGGTCTGGCAACTGGAGAAAACTGCGGCAAAATGATACAGACGTATATGGTAGATTTGTCTGTATGAAGAAAACGTTCAATATAGACGAGAAACTGCTTCGAGCTGCGCGGACGGCCTGTGGCGCGGCGACGGATACGGAGACGATCCGGCAGGGCTTGCAGGCTTTGGTGCGGCACGCGGCGTACCAGCGCATGAAGGAGTTTCGCGGAACCGAGCCCGACGCGCGGGACGTGCCTCGCCGCGGTGACAAGCCGGCCTCCAAGCGGCGGGCGGCATGACCGTTTTGATCGATACTTCCGTTTGGATCCGCTGGTTTGCGGACGTCGGGCCGCTGGCTGACGAATTAGATCGCCTGCTCGATGCCGACCTGGCCGCCGGTCACGAGCTGGTCTACGGAGAGCTTCTGATCGGCGATCGTGGCGGACGCCGGAAATTTCTCGCGACCTATCAAGAACTCCACCAGGCGCCGACCGTCGCTCACGAGGAGGTGGTGACTTTCGTCGAAGCGCGCAGACTGCATGGCGGCGGAATCAGTTGGATTGACGCGCACCTTCTCGCGTCTGCTCTGATTTCCCGAATGAAGTTGTGGACCGCCGATGCTTCGCTCGGCGCGGCGGCGAAGATTCTTGGCCTCGCCTACCAGGCCTAACTCTGCTCCCGCGCGGCGCGTGTGGCCAGTTCATCGGCGCGATTGTTATCTTCGTGCGAGGCGTGGCCCTTCGTCCAGGTCCATTTCACGTCGTGGCTGGCGACCATCTGATCGAGCTCCGTCCATAAATCCTGGTTCACCACCGGTGTTCTTGCTTTCGTCTTCCAGCCGTTCTTTTTCCAGCCGTGAATCCACTGGGTGATGCCGTTTTTCAGATATTCCGAATCGGTGACCACTTCGACCTCGCATTTTTCTTTGAGCGCGCGCAGACCTTCGATCGCCGCGGTCAGTTCCATGCGGTTGTTGGTGGTCTGCGGAGACGAGCCGGAAAGCTCGCGTTTATGGTCGCCGTAGCGCAGAATGGCGGCCCAGCCGCCGCGGCCAGGGTTACCGACGCAGGCGCCGTCGGTGATCAGTTGCACACGTTTCATCTCCACTATGATAAGTGTGTGGTGGATCACACGAGCGAAAATTCCGCGCCGTTGGTCCTGGTTCCGGTCACGGCGGAGGACGTCGCGCGGCGCAAGCGGCGGATCGTGCTCGCCTGCACGGCCTCCGCGCTGGCGGTGGCGGCAATGGCGGGGTGGTTGTATAAACGTTCGGTAGACCCGCTGCGTGCCAAGGAATCCTATGACGCCGGCGTGGCGCTGCTGAGCACGGCTCGTTACAGCCAGGCGATCCTGTCCTTTGACCGCACGGTGGCGCTTCAGCCGGCGTTTGCCGACGGCTACCTGATGCGCGGCCAGGCCTATGTCGGCGAAGCGAAAACCGAGCGCGCCATCAACGATTTCAGCAAGACCCTGGCGCTGCAACCCAACGATACGCGCGCGCTGCTGGACCGTGCGTCGGCCTACCTTCTGCTCAAGGATTTTCAAAACGCGGTTGCCGATGCCAGCCGCGCCCTGGAGATCAACTCCAAGCTGGCCGCAGCCTATAATCTCCGCGGCGCGGCGGTTCGCAGCCTGGGCGACCCGAAAAAAGCGCTGGAGGACTTTACCCGCGCCGTGGAGCTGGCTCCCAATGTCAACAATTATTACCAGCGCGGCGCCACCTATCAGATGCTGGGGGATCATCAGGATGCCGTCGCCGATTTCGACAAAGTGATCGCGATGAAGCCGGACGCATCGCCGCCGTATTTTGCGCGCTCCGAATCGCGCCGCGCGCTGGGCGACCTGCAAGGCGCCGAAGCCGATTATCTGAAGGGCCGCCTCATCGAACGGCGATGACCCGGATGTCGGTTTCTGAGCAGCCGCACAGCCACGGATAAAATACGGATCCGTTACGCGTTCGCCGGCTACGCGGGCACCATGCAG
>Ga0335074_10003042_pt1 | contig 22843 bp, 14 predicted proteins | sample Lox_Sample_23_FD_206715 | JGI IMG/M metagenome (GOLD analysis project Ga0335074, IMG submission 206715) | Soil microbial communities from Loxahatchee National Wildlife Refuge, Florida, United States - Lox_Sample_2.3 | ecosystem: Environmental > Terrestrial > Soil > Wetlands | place: USA...
GCGTGATCGCGCGCATCCATTGATTTGCCCGCGGCCAGCAACAGGCTGGCAAGGTCCACTTGCGCGCTTGCATTGCCGGGCTCCAGCGTCGTCGTCGTCACAAGCTCTTGGTACGCGCGCGGCACTTGCCCCATTTTCATCAGGCACTTTGCAAACTGATAGTGCGCGTCGGCATAGTGCGAGTCGATCTGGATCGCATTTTGAAATTCGATGGCGGCCGCTGAATAATTGCCTTTGGCCATGTAAGCCGTGCCCTTGCTGAAATAATCCTTCTTGGCCGTTTCCGGATTCCGCGAACAACCGCACATAAGCGCAATCAGAAATACCGCGACGAGCGCCGCGCAACCGCGTTTGGCAAATCGCGCTTTTTCATTTCGAACCATAATGCCCTGCTGCTCCCTTTGATATTCTCAAGCCCCTCGAACTCTCAGTATCTGCAACTCAGGTCGACCGACGAACCTTGCGGACCGAAGGTTAAGCCGCGGCTTCATCGCGAAAACGTGGGTGGTAGGCTTCGCAGCGCCGTCGAGGCGACAGCCCTCATCTTACATCTTTCACCAGGAGGTCGGTCGGCGCTCTGCCGGGACGTCGCTCAATCATATACAGGCCGCATTCGCTTCCCTGGCGCTTTACAGCGAATCCCGGCGAAATGAGGATAATGATTTCCAACGGCACGAATTCGCAAGGGACGAGCCAGTCATCGCTGCGCAACCGTCGCACCGCTGCTTGAATGCTCCGTTAGCCACTTGATCGCCGCGTCTTGCTCGGCATTCGTAAGCCGGTTGTAATCCCAGGGCGAACTGATCTCCAACTTCTCCGACGCTCCGTAGAGCGCGTAGACCTCGCCCGCTTCCTTCACAGCCGCCTCCACATCAGACGCGGTGTCGTCGCGATCCAGCAACGGATTCAGCACATAAACCGGCCGCGGCGCGATCATCCCAATCAGATCGTCGAAATCATAGGGCACTTGCGATTCGTGCCCGACGAAAAATCCCAGTCGCGGCAGAATATCGCGGACATAAGCCCAGCGCGCTATCCCGCCCGTGCCGGTCGCGGCTGTATCGGTCCGCATCGGCGTAAACCCTGCCGCGCAAATCACACCCGCAACGCGCGGGTCGAGCGCCGCCGTGTAAAGAGCCACGGTTCCGCCAATCGAATATCCGAAAAGATAGATGTGTGACGCATCCACCATGGGGTCCTTCTCCAGAGCGTCTACCGCTGCCTGTGCGTCCTCTACCATTCGCCCCATGTGGGACCAGTGCGGATAGCGATTATAAAAAGGGCCCGTCTCTGTCAGTCGGCTGCCAAATCCGCTCTGGTCGTAAGCGAGCACCGCATATCCCTGCTGGACGAGAGCGAGAATCGGATGAAGATCAACCGTGTGATAGACCCACATATATCCAAGCGGGTAGCTGAATCCATGAAGCCAAATCGCGGTCGGCAGCTTTTTCCCCGGCGGCGTGTCTTTCGGATAATAAACATCGCCGCGAATGCCGCCTCCAAAGGTAATCCGGCGCGAGGCGGTTTCGCTCTTCTGCGGCTCGTCCCAGCCAAAACTCGTCCCGTTCGACGAAATCACCCACGCTGGTATATCCGGCGTCACTTGCGCGGGATTGGGTATGTAGTTGTAGGCGCTCGGCGCGGGACCCCGGCCCCGTCCGGGGAACGCAAACGGCGGAGCCTCATCTTCGGGCGCCAGCTTCGCGGGTTCCGTGCCAAGCATCCACAATACCGATTTGCGCAGCGCGTCGGCCTTTTCCCGCCAGCCCGCCACCGAAGATATCGTTGACCCGTTCGAACCCTTCAGGATGTCGTCACCCGAGTGCCTTGGATATTTCGTGAGATCGACCGTCTCCCCCGTATGCTGCCGCCACTGGTTCCAATCCCATCCGAAAATCAGATTGTTCGTCCAATACGGTTTCTGCCGGCCAAACTGCTGGTCGAGCCAGTCAAGGTCTGCTTCTTCGTCATTCGCTCCATGGAATCCGGGCACGCGCATCGTCGCATCGGCATTCGGCGCGCCGAGCAGCTTGTAAACTTTCAGCGACGAATAATACGTTTGCTCGTTCCCCCACGTGCTGGACACTTGGTCATTGTGCCCCCACTCCATCAGCAGCGATCTCGGCGCAATCAGGGCCGCGAGCAGGTTCCCGTCGACAGGCAACCGGTCCTCGCGGCCAACAAAGAATCGCAGCTGCGGCGCGAACCAGGTCGGGAACGCCCGGGTCGTCGTCTCGATACCCTCGCCAAAGCCGGTCTCGCTCGCGGCTCGAAACGCCAGCACTCCCCCGACGCCGGTGCTCCCGGCGATCACAGCAGTGATGCGCGTATCGAACGCGGCTGCGATCGTTGCCATTTTGCCGTCGCGCGAGTATCCGTAGATCCCGATGTGCTTTTTATCCACCTGCGGAAGCGAGTAGAGATAATCCACCACCAGGCTCGCGCACCACGCGCGCCGCGGCAGCAGCGCAAAATCATTATTTGGATAAAGCGAAGAAAGCGCGGCGGCGTCATCCATGAAATCATTTCCCGCGTAGCCGGCGGAAATATAGCCGCGCCGGATCAGTGAAGGCGCCCAACCCTCTAGGCTGCTGTTGATCAGCACGGGAAACGGGCCGGTTCCATCCGGAATATAAACGCGCACCCGCATCGTGCCGTTGTCGTCCGGGCCGAATTCCAGCCGCAAGTTGCGCACCGTATAGCCGGGGCGATGGGCTTCGTCGATCACATCGACGTGGCCGATGCTGGGCCGAGGCGGAAATGTGCCCCAAACACACTTCTCGAAGAGAGCCAGTATTTCCGCGCGACGCGCCGGCCATTCCGCGGCAGTTTTAACCGTGCGCCCGTTGAGGAAGGTCAGCGGGTCGGGCAATTGGTCGTGTTTCGGCAGGCTGTTGAAGTCCGGCGGGAGCGCCCCCGTTTTTTCCAGCCAGGCGTTGAAGGGAGGATCGGGCGGCAAAATCTGCTGAAGCTTCTGTAGGTAGTCCTTTCGCGCTTGTATAGACGACGTGTCGTCCGCGCGTCCGATTGCGCCGCCGCCCAATAAAATGACTATGCCCACCAAAAGAAAAGCCGAACGCCCAATCCTCCACATCGAAAGCCTCCGGTGCGTCGCGAGGCCCCGCGCCCCTCGGAAACCGCCGCAAGCGCACGAATTTCAAGTAATAAAACTTTTACGCACCGAACCGCGCCAGCACTCTTACACCGCGAACCACCTCTGTCAAGCAGCTACCCGGGACCGCCGGTCTCCGTGCTGGCGGTTTCCACCGGCAACGCCTCCACACGAATTCGACAAGTTAGTAAGGAACTAAGGAGAAGAATCGGTGCCGTAGCCTGCCTGCCGCAGGCAGCGCGCGGCACAAAGGACGCGGCAAAAATGGCCTAATCGAATGCGAATTGTGGCCTGCGGTGCCCGCGTCGTATATATCTCGATTCCCAGTCCTCACCGATGGGAATCAGCGCCGTAGACACGGCACAAGCCGCGCGGCAAACGGCGCGAATCCGAATTTCGGATCGAATTCGATTTCGTGCAAAAATCCGCCGAATTCCGTTTGGAAATTCATCTTTCAATGATGTTTTAAGGTGCTGCCGCCTCAGCCGCCCTCGTCATCCGCATAGTCCTGGCAGTCCTATACTCCGTATTTCCCACAATAGAAATCACACCGTGCGGATGCTACCCTTAATTGTTTTTTGAAGCTGAAATCCGCGCGGTCGCGGAAAAAAATCCGCAAAAAAAGCGCGGAAACAAAACAGGAGAGGTGTGCGTTGAGCGGGAAGAGCAGCGGAACGCGGAATTTCTAATCGATAGTAATTACGATTAGAAAGTCGCGTAACCGGCTCAATTTCAGAAACTTGCAAAATTCTAATCGATAGAAAAACAGCCCCCCTCAAATTGCCAAAAGCGCACAAAAGGCGAATGTCTGCGGCGTCAGATGTGGGCGAGCGCAACCACCAGCGCCAGGCCCATCACCGAAATGATGGTCTCGCACACCGACCAGCTTTTCATCGTGTCCGCGATGCTCATGTTGAAATACTCCTTCACCAGCCAAAAGCCTCCATCATTCACATGGGAAAAGACCAGCGATCCCGCTCCCGTTGCCAGCGCCAGCAGCTCCGGCCTATATATGGCGGCGCTCGCCGCGATTGGCGCCACGATCCCCGCCGCCGTCGTCATTGCAACCGTGGCCGAACCGGTGGCAAGCCGCACGACGGCAGCGACGAGCCACGCCAAAATCAGAATCGATACATGCGAGCGAAGCGCGGCCTGCACAATCGCCTGCGAGACGCCGCTATCCTGCAGCACGCGGCCAAAGCCGCCGCCCGCGCCGATCAACAGAGTGATCGAAGCGGTAGGCGCGAGACATTCATTCGAGAACTTCAAAATCGTGTCCCGCGTGAAACCGCGCAGCCGCCCAAGCGTGATAAAGCTCACGAGCACGCCGGACAAAAGCGCGATGTCGGCATCGCCCAGAAAATGGAGGGCCGTGTTCGCCGGGGTATGCGGCCTCAGCAGCGCATCGGCCCAGCTGCCAATCAGCATCAGCACCACGGGCAGCATCACCGTGCTGATCGTCAGCGCAAATCCGGGCAGCTTGCGCTCTACGTTTTCCACGAATTGCGAGGCGATCGGATTGCTCGCGTCGAGATGGATGCGAGGCGAAATGAAACGCGCATAGAGTGGTCCGGCAACGATCGCCGCAGGGATCCCGATCAGCAAAGCGTAAGCAATCGTGCGGCCTATGTCAGCGTTGAACGCGGCCACTGCAAGCAGCGCGGCAGGATGCGGAGGAACCAAACCATGCACCACCGAAAGCCCGGCTACCATCGGCAATCCGACCAAGACGAGCGAAGTCCCGGTACGCTTCGCCACGTTGAATGCGATCGGGATCAGGAGCACGAACCCGACTTCGAAAAAGACCGGCAGGCCAACAACGATGCCGATCACCATCATCGCCCAGTGCACACGCTTTTTGCCGAAGGCGTCGATCAGCGTGATGGCGATTCGCTCCGCCCCGCCGGATTCGGCCATCATTTTGCCCAGCATCGTGCCGAGCGCAATCACGATGGCAATGTGGCCCAGCGTCGCGCCCACACCCGCTTCAAACGATTTCACCACCGTATTGACGGGCATGCCGACGACGATCGCGAGTCCGAGGGACACCACGAATAGCACTACGAAGGGGTTTATCTTATAGCGCGCGATTAAGACGATGAGCAAAACGACGGAGCTTAAAGCGGAGACAAGAAGGAAAACGCCGTGAGAGCCAATGGTCATGTGCGTCTTCCTTCGCCATGAGGCATAAAACGGCGCGATCCCAAGCCGAGGCTAGCGCGCTTTTTCGGGAGACTTGTACGCAACGCAATCGATCTCAATTTTGCAGTCCACTACCATGCTTGAGACGACGCAAGCTCGCGCAGGCGGATTATCGCCGAAATACTGCCTGAAAACCGAATTAAACGAAGAAAAATCACGGGGGTCATCCAGCCAAACTCCGCAACGGACGACGTCCTCCGCTGAATAACCGGCTTCCTTCAGAATCGCGAGCAGGTTTTCGATAGCTTGCCGTGCCTGCGCAACGATACCGCCACTAACAATCTCACCATTGACCATGGGCACCTGGCCGGAAACATATAACCATCCCTCGGCTTCCACTGCCCGCGCGAACGGCAGATGCTGCCCGCCCGTGCCTCTGCCGCCCTCGATTCCGTATCTTTTCACGCTCAAGCTTCGCCCCCTCAATCAAAATGAACAAATGCTCAATTTCGAGCGAGAAAGCGGCCAGCCTTCGGTCCGCAGGAAACGCCTCCGCTGCATGACAGAATGCCGTTCACCCATACATGATCAATTCCTTCGGCTGGCTGAATGGGGTTTTCGAATGTAGCCGCATCGCGCACCTTCCCTGCATCGAATACCACCAGATCGGCCTTGTAGTTCTCCTTGATGAGCCCTCGATCGGATAGACCAAAGCGCCGTGCTGGAAGCCCGGTCATTTTGTGGACAGCCTCGGAGAGCGGGAAGAGCTTTTGTTCGCGGCTATAGTAGCCCAGTACACGGGGAAACGTTCCCCACAGGCGTGGGTGCGGGCGCGGGTCGTTGGGCAGGCCATCGGAACCTATCATCGTCTTCGGATGCCGCAAGACCGCCCGCATATCGTCCTCAGACATGATGTAATAAATCGCCCCGGCCGGCATTAACCGTTGAGCGGCTTCCGTCTGCGTTACGCTCCAAAGGTTGGCTATCTCACTCAGCGTTTTTCCGCCCATCTCGGGATGGGGAGTCGACCACGTGATCGTAATTTTCACCCTTTCGTCGACGTGATTCGCGCTTAGCGTGGTTGACGACGCGTCATAAGGATAGCAGTCGCAGCCAAGGTCCTGGCCCAGCGACGCGGCGTCAAACGTACGCAAAACCTCGCCACTGCGTCCCCAGTTGTCAATACCCGCACATTTCAGATGCGAAATCACAACCGGCACTCGCGAGTTGCGCCCGATCTGAAACGCCTCGTCCATGGCTTGTAGGATCGCTTGGCCCTCGGTCCTCATGTGAGTCGCATAAACGCCGCCCGCTTTGGCGAGAAGCTCAGCCAATTGCAAAACTTCTTCCGTCGACGACGACGACGCGGATGAATAGGCCAGGCCCGTGCTCAAACCGATGGCCCCGTTGTCCAGCGACTCCCGCAATTGCCCCCGCATCAATTTGATCTCGGCGGCCGTGGCAACGCGATCGAGTGAGCCCATGTGATTGTTGCGTAGAGCTGTATGGCCAACCAGCGCAGCCACATTTACAGCTGGCCGAGACTGCTGAATGGCTGCCACGTAGCTAGCGAACGTGGGATACCGAAAGTCACCGGCGTCGCCAAGCAAATTCATTGGCTCGGGCGGATTGCCTTTCAACTGCACGGGTGCGGCACAAATGCCGCAATTGCCCACGATGACGGTAGTGACGCCCTGCGTGAGCTTCGGGAGCATTTCCGGAGAGCGGATAACGCTGATATCGTCATGCGTGTGGGTGTCGATAAACCCGGGCGCCAAAATCTTGCCTGCGGCGTCGACCTCCTGTTGGCTGGCGTAATTCTGCAAATCGCCTACGGCTGCGATCCGCTCACCCGTGATCGCGACATCGGCCTGAATTGGGCTCCCGCCGGTGCCGTCAATCACAGCCGCGCCCCGAATCAGCGTGTCACACACGGTCATCCGCAATCTCCTGAATGAATTATGATGTTAGCTCTCGCAAGGAAGGCCGCACCAGGGGCCACGCTCGAGGCCGCAAAAAGGATCGCAACATGATTGAAAGAAGCTACCACGACATCGCTATCCCTTCCATCGAATCCCATACGCTGGTCTCGCCACTGAATAAGGGTCTTGCAAATATGAAAAGGCCGCTCTCGATCGCCGAGATCTCCGAGTCGAAACTGAACTTACTGCGCGAGGACTTGAGCCTTCCAGCGGCCGTGCTTTATGAAGATTTCCTGGTAAACAATTTGACTTGGATGCGGCAGTTTGCTGCAGCTTACGGCGCAAAGCTGGCTCCTCATGGCAAGACAACGATGGCCCCGAAACTTTTCCTGCGCCAACTTCAAACTGGCGCTTGGGGCATCACGTTAGCCACTGCGCAGCAAACCCGCGCCGCCTACGAACACGGTGTGCGCCGGGTGCTGATGGCAAATCAACTCGTTGGGAAGCAGAACATGGCAATCATCGCTGACCTGCTGGACGATCCCGATTTCGAGTACTTTTGCCTCGTTGACTCTGCCACGCTAGCGGAACAACTCGGCGCCTTCTTCCGATCGCGGGGGAAGCGACTCAATGTGCTGATCGAGTTGGGAGTCGATGGGGGACGCACCGGCATTCGCAATCCGGAACAACTCGATTCTTTGCTCGCTTCACTGCAAGGGTGGCGCCAATCGCTCATTTTGTGCGGGATCGAACTCTACGAGGGCGTCCTCGACGACGAAGAATCGATTCGCCAATTCTTGCAACGAGCCGTCGCCCACACGCGAGAACTCGCAACCGCCGAATGCTTCGCCCGGTCTCCGATCATCCTTTCCGGGGCGGGGTCCGCGTGGTACGACGTGGTTGCCGAAGAGCTCTCCCAAGCGAAGCTTGGGCCGCCCGTGGAGATTGTCCTCCGGCCTGGCTGCTATTTGACGCATGACGTCGGTGCCTATCGAAAAGCGCAGGAGCGAATTCACGCGCGCAATGAAGTCGCCCGGGGCATGCAATCGGGTTTGCTGCCGGCCTTACAGATTTGGGCGTATGTACAGTCCGTGCCCGAGAGCGCGAAAGCAATCATTACGCTCGGCAAGAGGGACGCTGCATTCGATGCGGGCCTGCCGACCCCCGCTTTGCGTTTTCGCCCAGGACACGCGGCTCCAGAATTAGCCCCGTCCACGTGGCAGCTCACGAAAATGATGGATCAGCACGCCTATCTCCGATTTGAAGAAGGCGACGATATTCGAGTAGGCGATATGATCGGTTTTGACATCTCTCACCCTTGCTTGACTTTTGACAAATGGCGCTTCATCCCGATCGTGAACGCGAGGTACGACGTCATAGACGTGGTGCAGACGTTTTTCTGACCCTTTTCCTCACAGCAACGCTCCGCACGCCCCGCAGTAACTAGGCTAGACCGGCGACCTTGCCTCGCAGAACGGTCACCGAACACTTCGGCAACGCGACCGTCGCGCCCCGCCCTGCCCTCACCGTCGATGTAACCGGCGGATTGTCCGGTTCCGCGTGAGACTGCGCGCCTGCGGATTGCCAGACGTATTGCTCGCTGCCGAATGTGACCATTGCGACCTCGCCCTCGAAGAATCCTATGCGACCCCCGTCATCCGCGAACGCAAGCTCAACATCGTGCGGATTGTCCTTGTCTTTGTTGACAAGCAAAAGTGCCCAGTCGCCGTCAGGCCGGCGAACCGCGTAGGAAGTCACAAGCGCGTTGCCCGCTGGATCGGCAACCGTGCCGTCGACGCGAAAGAGATGATGAACACCGCTGTGATGAGTCACCCATCCGTTGTTGATCATGCGGCCGGTGTGGTATTGAGCCGTGAACTGATGAATTTGCAGGTTCGAGTCGGCAACGTAATTCCCGTAAGTCGCCCAGCCTCCGTGGCAGCCGGGCCGAAGCGGTTCGGCCTGAATCGGCGAGTGATAATAGGCGGCTCCGCCATAGAGAAAAAACGAACCAACGCTATCGGCAAGCCACAGCGCAGAAAAGATGTCCGTCATGTAATTCGAGAGACTGTATGTGAGAGCGCTTTCCGTGTTCATCAGCGGCACGCGTTCCGGCAGGCCGTCTTGGCGGAAGGCGTCCAGGCAGTTGCGCGTCACATCCGGTTCGCGATACAGATCCGACCAATTTACCGAACAAGGGTCAAACGGATAGTGTTCGAAGGAGACGAAACTCAGATCCTGAATGTGATTATGCGACTTCAGATAGTCCAGGAATCGTCCGAACCACGAAGTCCGGTTCTCTGCATCAGGCCACACCGAGACGTCCTGATTGATTCCCTGGAATACGGGGCCGCCCAGCTTCGCCTCTGGCACCGCCTTGTGAATCGCATCGGCAAACTGAATATAGAGCTCCGCGTAGTCTTCGGGAAGGATGTACTGGCCATCGCACTCTTCGCCCATCTCGACCCACGCAACCGGGTAGCCGCGCTTTTTTAAATAAGCGATCTGGTTGGCGGCATCTTGCGGCGTGCCGAAGAGCACCGCGACTGGAATCATGGCCGGCAGATTGTTCGTGATGCCGCTGGTGAAGAAAAGATCCATGCCCGTTTGGTCGCCGCGCTTGCTGAGATCGCTCGCGGAATGATAAGGATCCGTGGACGAACAGTAGGTCGGCGTTTGAGTGCCATCCGGCGAGTGCCTCACGAGATCGACGAAGCTTCCGTCATCAAGCAGCATTCCCGCATACACCTGATAAATTGCGTAGCCGACTCGATGCCGCACGTCGTCGGTGCCGTGCGGCCCGGGCTGGTTTGACGACTGCGTCATCACCACGCGAATCCAGCGCGTTGTGATCGGCTGTTCGGCGAGCTTCAGCGTCGCGGTGCCGCCTTTGTCGTTGCGCACGATGCCGTTCGGGAAGCTATTCCAGCGCCCGTCCGCCTGCTGGCTCACTCCCAATCCTTCCGAGGGGACGTACTGGGCTTCCCAATTCATTGGGTCCAAGCCCGTCCAATACTGCACTTCGTAAACGCGGGCGCTCGGCTCGCACCAATCGATGCGAAGCGCATTGACCTCCTGGGGTGTGAGTAAGTCTAAGATGATCCACTGCGGATGGAGCGAATCGTCCTCCCCGGTAAACTCTTTCGAGAGGTAAGGATTGCTTTTCCAAAATGTCGTCGGGTCGCCGTCGGTTAGTCGGCCAAATCCGCTCGATGCTCCGCCGTCGGTCGTCGTGCCGCGATGCGGAAGCGGATAGGCAAACGAATCGTGAATGAAATCGGTCGGTTCCGCGTCGCCCACAAAATAACCTCTTTGATTCGCTGGATCGCTCCACTTTCCATTGCTGTTCCAGTGCCAGGCCTCGATTGCAAGCTCAGTATGGTTCCGATACGTGATTGGCCCCCATCCGGCCGAAAGCCACTGCTTCACCATATCCGGCGTGTAGATTTTCTGGATCACCTGGATTGACAAATCATCCATCGATGAGCCCAGGCTTTTGTCCGGATCGAAGCTGTTGACGGCTTTGCTCGCGTCGATACGCAGCATCGCTGGGTTTGATGTGGCGCTGCCGTTACTTTGGTGCAGTGCGGCGGCGGCATCGCTGCCCGAAATCATCGAGAGCGCAGCGGCCCCTGCTGCTTGGCCGAGAAACTTGCGGCGTGAGATTCCCCGCGGGCGCGATAGATCGCCGTGGCTGAAAGGACGTTCCATAGTTGCATCTCCTCCTCATTAGCTAAGGCGGTTAGCTGGATTAACGGTCGTATGAACGAGCGCACTTCAGGAGCGCCGCCTGTCGGCAAAAGAAGCTTGCGGCCTCTAATGCGATCCCAGATTTCCGCGAAGCACGATGATGGATGCTTTTGGAAGAAGATAAAGCGTATCGGGGCCGCTTGCCGTCACCGTGGATTTAGACGCGGGGCCATCGGGATCGGCGTGCCCGCTTCCTCCGCGGCCGCGTCCAAAGCCTCCCCCGCCTTGCTGCCCTCCCAAGGCGCCCTGCGCGCCCGCTAACCGCGGCACAGCCGTCTGCCGCTCTGTTTCGGCCGGAACGGGATCGGGATGCCATTGATATTCGGCCGGCCCAAAAACCACGCGATTGACAGTCCCAGTGAAGAAGCGGTGCTCTTTGGTCATCGGATCTTCGAACGCGACGCGAACGGAGTGATCATTGTTCTCGTCTTTGTTGACGAGCATGATGGACCACTCGCCGTCAGGCCGCTGAACGGGATACGCGGTGATAAGTTCATTCCCGCTGGCGTCCAGCACCGTGCTTGTGCCCTTGTATAGTTTGTGGATTTTGTCGATCGGCTGCACCCATTCCTGCGTGATCACCTGCGTGGCCAGATATTGGGGCGAATAGTTTGCGTGGCCATCGTCGTCAACGGAAAGAAACCCGCGCCCGCCGCGGCCCGGCGAAGCGATGTAATGAAAATAATATGTCCCGCCCGCGCCCGCCGTCATCATTGCGCCGACATAATCGGCGAGCCACAGGCCGCTCTTCACGGTGCCCGGGCTGCCGTCGCCTAGGTCGTTGCCTTCGGTCATGAAAAACGGAATATTCGGCGGCAGGCCGTTGTCTTTCCAGGCCTGCACCACGTGATCCACCCACAGCGGTTCCATGTCGAGCGAGTCCCAATCGCCGCAAAGATGGGTGCCCATGCAGGGGTAATGTTCAAACGAGAAGAAGGTGAAATCCTGCAAAGCATTGTGCGCCCTTAAGTAGCTGACGAATCTTCCGAGGAACGATACTCGCCCGTTGGCGTCGGCCCAGGAGTCCACGTCGCCCGGCGTACCCTCAAACGGCGGACCACCAAGCCGCGCCTGCGGGACCAGCTTGTGAATCGCTCTCGCGAACTGAATATATAGCGCCGCGTAATCCTCCGGCAGGATCCGCTGGCCGTCAGCCTCTTCGCCCATCTCGATCCACGAAATCGGATACTTTCTTTTGTAGAGGTATGCGATTTCGTTCGCGGCATCTTCCGGCGTTGAATAAAGCATTGCGATCGGAACCATCGTGGGAAGACCGCGCGTCACGCCCGACTTGAAAAAGAAATCGAATCCGATCTGATCGCCTCTGCCGTAGTCCAGATCGCTTGCCGCATGCCACGGATCGACGGACGACGGCCAAGTGATCGTCTGCTGCCGGTTCGGCGTGTGCTTCACGATATCGGTAAATTGGCCATCCGCTGAGAGCGTGCCTATGTAAAGTTCATTGATCGCGTATCCCACGCAGTTGCGCTTGTCCTGCGGACCGTGCGTGTCGCATGTGTTTGAGGATTCCCTCATCCAAATCCGCAGATAACGAACAGGAATCGTCCAATCGACGAGCTTCAACGTGGGCGTCCCGCCATGTCCGTGCATAACGGTGCCCATCGGGAACGTTTCCCATGTTCCCGCGTTGATTCCTGCATAGAACGGTTCGACATCGCCGGTCCAGAACTGAACGTAATACTGCGTGGCATACGGATTTGCCCAGTCGATTCTGATCGCGTTAATGTTCAGCTTGGTGCCCAAATCGATCATCACCCATTGCGGGTGGAGCGAGTCATCTTCTCCAGTGAACGCTTTCGTTAGATACGGATTGCTCTTCCAGTATGTTTTGGGGTCGCCGTCAGTTATGCGCGACCAGCCGTTGCCGTCTCCCAATGTTGCCCCACGGTGAGGGAGCGGATAGGCCCAGGAATGCACAATGTCTTCGCTTGTCGGTTCTGCGCTTCCGACGAAATAGCCTTCTTTCTTTGCGGGGTTGCTCCACGTGCCGTTCGGATTCCAGTGCCACGCTTCAATCTGCAATTCGGTATTCTGCCGATAGGTGACGGTGCCCCAGCCGGCGCCCAGGAGGTCCTTCAAGACGGGATTCGTCAGCACCCATTCGGTATGCGCGGCGATCGCCTCTTCCGTCGTTCCCCCGCGCTGCCGATCGATCGCCCCGCCAAGCGCGCGCAAGGGACTGAACGAATTCAACACGTGCGAGGTGTCTACGATGATCTCTTCAGCTTGCTGCGCCCGCGCCATTTGGACGACGAACATGACGACGGGCAGACAAAAAGCGATAAGTATTTTCTTTGTGGCTTTCATTTGCTAGTCCCTGCCAATGATCCCGCATTCTGGTGCGGCGGTTTGCGCCGCCGCACTAGAATCACACTACTGCTTAGAACGTAAACCGAGCCTCGAAACTCATCGATCGCGGACTGTTGGCCTGATTGGTGATTTGGCCGAAACCCTGCTGGTCACCTGGATCGAACGGCGTGCCGAAGTTCGCTGGCGCCAAGAAGACGTTCGGATATCCAAATTGCACGGAGTTAGTGAAATTGTAGGCGGCGGCTGTTATCTGCAGATCTTTGCTCTCACTAAACTTAAAGTGCTTGGTTAGCGAGGCGTCCAGGTTGTGCGTTCCATCGGCTCTGATTCCAGGCAATATAGCGCCCGCCGTGCCCGCTGCGAACATATTTGTCGGCTCAGTCATGCAGGTGTAGTTAAACCACTCGGCGACGGTCTTGGGGGCACCCGTTCCACAGTTACCCGCGATATTGGGCCGCTGGTTGAACCACGGGTCGCCAGTGCCGTTAGGTGTAGCGATCGGCTGCCCATCGCTGAAGGCAGTGATCGTACTGACGGTCCATCCGCCGAAGGCCTTGTCCATCCAACCGTGCAAGTCGAGCGCGCGGTTGGCTCCGATGGGCAGGTCATATGACAACTCCCAAGAGAAGTAGAAGGGGATGTCCTGGGTGCTCAACGCGCGCTCAAGTTTCAAGTCCTGCCAGTCCTGTGGAGTGGCATAGTTGTTGCCGCTGAAGGCGAGCGAGCCCGAGTCGTCGTCCGTAATGAGTTTGCTCCACGTCAGTGAGGCGAGGCTAGTGAAGCCGTGACTCAAGTGTTTCTCGAGCTTCATCTGCATCGAATGGTAGATCGAGTCGCCCCAAGTTGCCCCCCAGTCGAGAACTCCGCCGCCACCGCCGGGATTATTCAATGAGGGGAAGCCATTTGAGAATTGAGGATACTTCTGCAGCATCACCCACTCCGGCACCTGGGTCACTCCGTACAGGGGCGCGGTCGGATCGGTGATGGCGTTCGTATAGGGAAAAGGAACCGTGTTCAAAAGCGTGTTCTGGTTTGCTGCCATCGTCTCGATAGACAGTTCGTTCAGGTCAGGAACGTTGTTGCTGAAGGTGAGGTGCAGGCCGCGGCTGCCTACCCAAGCAACGGACAAAACCGTCTGGTAAGGGAATTGGTACTGCACGCCGAAGTTGAAATTGTACGTCGTCATTTCAGGGGCCGAGTGCGGCACAAAGTTCACAGTGTTCCCAAGGTTCGTGGCAGGACCCAACGAGCCCTTCGTGGGTTCGGTTATACCGTTCGGGAAGGGGTCCGTGATTGGGTTATTCGGCACGGGATAGTTTCCGGACGCGTCCGTGACTATGGGGATCCACGTCGAAACCGCGTTAAACGAATCGTCGTTGAACTGGTTGATCGAAGACATGTGCACACTGGGACCATACGAGATTCCGAATCCGCCGCGAATCACCGCATTCTTCAGGATCTGGTAGGTCAGGCCGAATCGCGGAGCAAAATCGTGCCAGTTTGTGAGGAACGGGCTGCGGTCGCCCGGCTTGGCGAATACTTCTCCGCCCGTCAGGTTCACTCCGCCTACGGTGTATTGGAGAGTCGGATCGAAGTATTCCATGCGGTTAAATCGCTCAGTCGCACCAGGGAAGACATCCCAGCGCAGGCCGGCGTTGATTGTCAGCTTGTTCGTGGCGTGCCAGTCGTCCTGAACGAACAAAGCGGTATACGGATTGCTGTTGGCGCCGAATATATCCGTGGTCCAATTCTGCCCTTGGTCGTTCAAGCCCCCCAGGCCGAGCAGCCAGGAGGCGAAGGCGTCGCCGTTGCCGCTGCCTGGGCTGTTGGCGTTATTGGAGGTTGCGGAATTGTCAAAGGCATACCAGCCGCTGGGCGAGAGCGTCTGGCCGACGTTCATGAATTGCTTCGTGAATTCCCAACCAAGGCTCAGGTTGTGTCGGCCAACGACTTTGTTCAAAGTGCTGCTGAAGTCGTAGACAGTTACCGCGAACTTGAAGACCGAGAACATGCCTGTCCCAATCGACCTGACGCTGCCGGAGCCGCCGAAATGCATGTCGGGAATCGCGGGGAGAACAGAAGAAGCCAGCAGAGATTGCGGGAAGCCCAGAGTGGTCATATTGAAGCCCAACTGCCCCTGCGGCTGGTCGAATTCGTAGTGGCGCGTGGCGGATGCGCGAAGCTGGAGCACCGCGCTCGATGAGAGAGTGTAGTCGTATCCAATCATCGCGTTAAAGTCGTGATCGAAGTCGGTGCCGTTGCCATAAAAGATGTCGTTTTTGTTTTCCGAAGTGTCAAAAAGGTCAGCGCTCGTGTCGTGTTCGCGATGAAATGAAAAACGGCCGAACAGATGCTGGGCGGACGTGACATTATCGTCGAGCCGAACGTCAAATCTTTGGTCAGCCTCCGGGTTGCTGCCGGCCGCAAAATAGTTGTTCGTGTGGTACTTAGGATTCCCGGTGCCCGTACCGTTGGGACCCAGGTTGGGCGCTGGCCACGGATTCATAGCCAGATACTTTTGCGCAATCGGGTTAATCGGTATGCTAGCGCCCGTAGCGAAGGGCTGCGGACACGGGCTTATAGGGTTCCCGTTAGAATCTGTTGGACAGTTGTTATTCTCGAAATCGTACGGGTTGTAGATCGTGACGCCTTGGCTCTGAACATAAGAGAAATTGCCTTGGAGCTCGGCTGGCAGAGGCACGGTAGTCGTGGTCTGCGTAGCTGTCGACTGTTGCGTGCCCTCGTAGTCTCCGAAGAAAAAGAATTTATCCTTCTTGATCGGCCCGCCGAGAGAACCGCCCCATTGGTACCGATGGTAGTTAGGGATCGCTACGTCGTTTAATTTGTTGAAGTAATCATTGGCGTCCAAGCCGTTCGGCCTGATCCAGCCAAACGCATCTCCGTGGAAATTGTCCGTGCCGCTCTTACTCACCAAGCTGATCAAACCCGCGGCACCCGTTTCTACGCTTGCCGGCGTGTTGCTGAGCTCCATACGGAACTCCTGAATCGAATCCTCCGGCGGCTCGAGCGCGGGGATCACCACGCCTTGGTTGTTCTCGCCGATCGTCAGTGGACTGCCGTCGAGGAGGTAATAAATCGTCCCTTGCTGCGCTCCGTTGATACTAAAAATCGAGACCTGATCGCGACCCGTATCTAGGGACGTTGTGTTGCCGTCTTGAGGAATCACACCAGGGCTTAGCAGGGCAAGCTGGAAGACGTCGCGCTGACCCAGTGGCAGCCGATTTATGACGTCGCTGTTGATGAGTTGGCCCGTCGTACTGCTCGTTGTTGCCGTTATGTCTTCCGCGGCTGAGACCGTCACGGTCTCGGTCTGCGCCCCCAACTGAAGGGTTACATTGATCGTTTCGGCTTGATCCACTGCAACCGTAATATCGTTCTGGACAGCGGTCTGGAACCCAGTCTGGCTCACCTGGAGCCGATATATCCCCGGCACCAAGCTAATGAACGAATAGAGCCCTGCGGAGCTCGTCTTCCCTTGCAACGCCACGCCCGTAGCGACGTTGCTCAGTGTCACGGACGCGGAAGGGACAGCCGCACCGGTACTATCCGCAACTAACCCGCTCAAAGACCCGCGGCCTGCAACCTGTGCCGGCAGATTCAGCGTCATCAACATCACTAGAGCCGCACCCAATCCCAACCGCAACCAAATAAGCTTCATTGTCGCCCCTTTTCTCGAATCCTTCATCTCCCGCCGCACGTTTACACACGCAGCGGAGGAATCTTTATCGATCCGAGCAAGTCCAGATCGCTTGTTTGTCAGTGGATTTAGCCTAGGAAGCATTCGTGACACCTTTCGTACGAACCCTCCCACCAAGAGTGCCAACCTAGTAGCACCACAACGGAAATCTGTGAAGTTTCTAACGGTTATGTACCGATTCGAGCAGGATTCAATCGTTGCCGAAGTGATTCATATAAAACATCTTGTCCTCATTCTCCTGTGGTACAATGCGCGAACCGGGATTTTATGCTTCAAAACGCGCCCCGGTCTCTTTGTTTGTGGGTCTGTCATGGAAGAAAGCTGTTTGGATCAAGGCCTCACTGCCGAAGCCGTCCGAGCAGAACTTGAGCGTATTCTCGCGAGTCCGGAATTTAAAGCGAGCAAACGCTGTCAGGACTTCCTGCAGTTCGTCGTCGGTCGAGCGCTCGCTGGTTTGTGCGATGGCCTCAAAGAACGCACCATCGGTATCGAAGTCTTCGGCCGCCCTCCCTCGTACGACACCAGCACCGACGGCATTGTCAGAATCAACGCCAGCGAAGTCCGCAAACGCCTCGCCATTTACTACGCCGACCCCTCCCGTTGTGCCGAATGCCGGATAACTCTTCCTACCGGTAGCTATGTCCCAGTATTCGCCCGCATCGGCAAGGTGCCTCTTGAGGATCACCTGTCAATTTCTCCGCAACCTGTTCTTCTCCCTCGAGCGGGAGGAGCCGGTCCGGTTCTGCCGGCAGGAGGCGAAACGCTGCACAGCCCGAAGTTTCGCCGAAGAGTCTCGGTGTTGACTGTCCTTCTCGTTTTGATCGCGGCTGCTCTATCCGTTCGGTGGCTGAATATTCGCCGTTCTCAAACGATTGTCGAACAGTTTTGGCAGCCCATGTTTCAGGGAAATACGCCAATCATGATCGTGCCCGCGTACGTCCCTACATACGATCCCGCGACGAATCCGCCAAACGGTCAATTCACGCTCATGACCGATCAGTACGTCGGCGGCGGAGATCTGGTTGCTGCCGTTCAGGTTTCATCGATGCTCGTCCGTCTCGGCCATCCGTTCGACCTGCGAATGGGTACGGACGTATCCCTCGACGACCTGCGCAACACACCGACTGTTTTGATCGGCTATTCAAGCACGCAATGGAAGGACGTCACAAAGAAATTCCGCTTCTTTGTCGACGATAGCAGCCATGGAATGATCCGAGACAACGGCAATCCAACCGAGTGGTATCCCCACGACGAAACCCCCGAACACCACACGGACGAAGACTATGCCGTGATTTCACGCGCGTTTGATCCCGAAACTCACTCTATGCTGATTTTGGTCAGCGGCTGCATGCAGTACGGCACCGAGGGGGCCGCGAGGCTGATCACCAATCCAGACCTTCTCTCCGCAGCCCTTCACAACGCTCCGAAGCAGTGGCAGCAGAGGAATCTCCAGTTGGTCGTTCAGTTCGACGTCGTTGCTAACTCGCCGGCCTCTTCCCGCGTCGTAGCCTCATATTATTGGTAGGCGTCCGCTGTCTTCTTCATGGCAGACGCCCCCGAGCGTCAAAACTACGATCGATCGCTTACACCACAGGAGTCGGCGTCGAGAGCGCCGTCATCACTTCCTTGAACAAATATTTGCAGCCTTCCACCTGATCCCACGGCCCAACTTCATACTCCAGCGCAAAGGTCCCGCGGAACCCGTTCGCCAACATGATTCTCGTCGAACGTTGCACATCGTTCTTGTCGCCCCAGCGGTCCCAATACTTCGCATGGACGTTCGTGTGCGCGTACGGGGCTAATGCTTTCAGCCCGTTAAACAACATGTATTCCTGCTCCCAATTGCCGAAATCGGGAGAGGCTTCGCAGTACGGGTGATTCACTTCGTCCACGATCGTGCGAATATTCATAGGGTCCGCTGCCAGTCCCCAATGATTCTCCAGAGTCACGCGAACGCCGTAGTCGCCGCCGAAGTCCGCCATCTCCTTGTAAGACTCAATCGCCGCCGCGATCATCGGCACGATGTCGATGTTCCTCGGATATCCGTCACCCGGGCCGCGCGGAATCGCATTCGGCCTTATGCTCGGCCCCAGTGCTTGTGGCGAGTTCATTCGCATGGACTTCACGTTAAGCACAGCCAAGCCTTGGATCCATCGCTTGCCCATCGCCACTCCTGCCTTGCGCAACGCATCCTGTTCGGGCGAGCCATACGCAGCCAAATTCGTCGGTGCATTATTCGAGATGTGCTGCACCTTCACGCCCGTCTTTACGCAGTTATTCGCTAATGTGTCCAGCCACTTTTTCCCTGATGGGCTAAGCGGATCAAATCCCCGATCGGCCGCTCCTTCGGGGAAGAACATGCTGTCGTCCGTCACGTCGCCAAAAAGCGCCGAATATAAGTCCATGTGTGTCACGCCGGGAAAGGTGTCCTTCGTGAACTGCGGAAAATCGAGCAAGGTGATTTCGCCGTATTTCGCTCTCTGCTCGGCCGGAGTCGGCACGTTGGCTCGAGCCGCCGCGGCCGCCTTTGCCACAGCCAATGGACCTGCAGCGTTCGGATCGTTCGCCAGATCGTCGGGCTGTTCCGGTCCGCGTCCTGCTGCGGCTCCGCGACCGGCGCCGCCGCGGCCTCTGCCGGTGTATGGCCGTGTCTTGAAAAGGTTACGCACCCCGTAGGAGTTCGCCGCAATACGCTCCAGATTGAACTTTTCCGTCTCCGCTTGTGCCTTCGCCTCCTCTTCCGGGCTCAGTATTGCGCCCGCCGCGGCAATGCCCACGCCCGCCGCCTTGAAAAAATCGCGCCGGTCAAGCGTCGCCCTTCTGGTGCCATTCTTGTCGTCCATGTGCGCTCTCCTCTTTTGGTCTACCAGGATGCGGCGGAAACGTGCATAATTTCCGCTCGGAAAGCAGCAGGTTTTGCCGTCTCGCTGGTATCGAAAAACTCTTTCCGCGGCGATTCGCATTTGCCTTTGGCGGCACAGCCGCTCGCATATTAGCGTGATCGCCTCGCTCGACTCGATCGGTCGGAACCATTATGAATTCCACGTTGAATGTCGCTGTCGCGGGTCTCGGTTTCATGGGTGCCACGCACCTCAAAGCCTGGAAGCAAGTGCCCAGTGCCCGTTTGGTCGCCGTAATGGATATGAACGAGTCCCGTCTCACGGGCGATTTGACTTCTGTCGGTGGAAATTTTGGCGGTTCTGGCGAAAAGCTCGATTTCTCCTCGATTCGCACATATTCCACCCTTGCCGAAGCTCTCGCCGATCCGCAGATTGACGCCGTCGACCTCTGCCTTCCGACCAACGAGCATGGGAAAGCAGCCGTAGCTGCCTTGCGCGCGGGCAAGCACGTACTGCTCGAAAAGCCGATGGGTCTGAGCGACGCCGAAACCAGTTTGATTCTTAGCGAACATTCGCGCAGCGGGCGGACTTTGATGGTTGGGCAAATCCTTCGCTTCAGTCCGGCTTATTCCGCGCTCGCTGACGCGCTCCCTTCCGCTGGAACCGTTCGCTCGGCCGTCTTTCGCCGTCGCTGCGCCGCCCCCACGTGGAGCGGCTGGCTCACCGATCCGGCTCGCAGCGGCGGTGGAATCTTTGATCTGCTCATTCATGACGTCGATTACTGCATCTCGCTCTGGGGCGTGCCGGAATCCGTCCGTGCCGTTGGCCACGAAGATCTCGGCCGCGGGATTGATATCGTTCACGCCGAACTCCAATACCCGCAGGTCGGTCCCGTGATCGTCACCGGCGGTTGGCATCACCCCGGTACTTTTCCCTTTTCGATGGAATTCACCGTCGTCACCGATCAGGCCTCCTTCGAATGGACGAACGGCGCGCCCGACCTTCATGCCTACGGGCCCGGTCAAGACACCACAAACCGAACTCTGCCTTTTATCGATCCCTTTGCCGCCGAGCTCGCCTATTTCGCGGATTGCGCCGTTCACGGTCGCCAGCCCGAGCGCTGCCCGCCTCAGCAATCGGCGCAAGCCGTCGCGCTCATGCTTCGCATCATAGAATCGCGAAAACGAAATGGAGCCGTCCTCCCATGCAAACCCTGAACGCCCGCGAAACCGGAGTTCTTTTCTGGGCGACCGCTGACCCATCCGAAATCCTTCCAACGGTAACAAGCTTTGGCGTTCGCTGCGCCCAGATCGGCTTACGCGGCGACCTGGATCTCAGCGTTGCGCCCGCCTGGAACAGAGCTTTGGGTGACGCCAATCTTGCAATCACGACGGTCTGCGCCGCCTACAACGGCGAGGACTACGCCGATGTGCCCACCGTTCAGCAGACCGTCGGCTTCATTCCTCGTGCTACGCGTGCCGCGCGCGAGCATCGCACCTATGCAGTCAGCGATTTCGCAGCTGCAGTAGGCGCTGGCGGTATTGCCACTCACATCGGCGTCGTTCCGCACGACCCTCAAAATCCTGACTATCTAGAGGTCCGTGATCTGGTACGCCGCGTCTGCGATTACGCGGCCAAGCGCAACCAAACCTTCGCCCTCGAAACCGGGCAAGAGACGGCGCCCGTCCTCCTCGATTTCATTCGCGACGTTAACCGGTCCAATCTCGGCATCAACTTTGATCCTGCCAACATGATCCTTTACGGCACCGGCGACCCCATCGACGCTCTCGGCTTGCTCGCAAAGCACGTTCTCTCGGTCCACTGCAAGGACGGCGATTGGCCTCCCAAGGGCGACGCCAGCGCCCTCGGTCGCGAGCAGCCCCTCGGCAGTGGCGCCGTCGGAGTCGCGCGATTTCTCAAGAAGCTCGTCGAAATCGGCTACCAAGGCCCGCTCACCATCGAACGCGAAGGCGTCGATCGCTCTCAGTGGGAGCAGGACATTCACAACGCGATCCGCCTGCTCGAGTCGATTAAAGCGAACGCCGCGCCGGCTTGATCTCCGCTTCGACTCGTTTTATCATCGCGGAAATATCTCATAGAGTTCAGCCTTCGAAACCTGGCGTCCATACTCGCAGAGCTGGAAAGCCTCTGCGTGTTCTACCGATCGCCCTTTCTCGCCGTACCTGGCCGCGAGCGCGTCCCGCACGGCGTTGTTGATCGGGTGTTTCCATGTCTCCGCCAGCCATTTGCGCCGCAGTTCTGCATCCTGCGGTACGTCCTTCGATGTTCCCGCGACCCACGGCAGCCACTCGTAGAACTGCGAAGCGTGGGCGTCCATCCCCAGCACTTTCTTGTCCCATGAATCGTCGATAGCAACCACCACATCCGGCCGCAGCGGGTCCGGCAGCTGAAAATCGTCTTCCAGGTAAAAGATCGCGGGATTTTTTCGAAGGGGCGGCGTATCCGGGCAAATTCCCGGCACCACCACCATATATGCCGCGTCCTGCACCAATTGCGCAGCGTAGCGATGATCCGGGTGGTAGTCGTTCATCCGCGGCGACAAAACCACATCCGCATTCCATCCGCGAATCTGTCGGATCACTTCGCTACGCGTATCCAGATCCGGCTGCAATCCGCCGTCCGGTCTGCCGAGATTGTGGTTCTCGGCAATGCCGAGCCGTTTGGCTGCTTCGATACTTTCGCGCCGTCGTATTTCGACCAGTGCTGGACCAAACTTTTCCTGATGCCCGCCGGCTCCGTTGGTCATTACCACGAATTTCACGGCGTGCCCGGCTGCTGCGAATTTTGCCGCCGTTCCTCCAAACTTGATCTCGCAATCGTCCGGATGGGCCCCAAAGCAAATCACTCTCAAGATTCGTTCTCTCCGCTCCGCTTAAAAAAAGGCCTCTGGCCCGGCACGAAACTCCAGACCAGAGGCCGATTAAATCACACCCGCCATCCTGTCAGTCCACATGGAATGGCCGGCTCGAATCGTGTGTTCGTGGGTTACGCTGCGTGAGCAGTGCAG
>Ga0335074_10003043_pt1 | contig 22836 bp, 25 predicted proteins | sample Lox_Sample_23_FD_206715 | JGI IMG/M metagenome (GOLD analysis project Ga0335074, IMG submission 206715) | Soil microbial communities from Loxahatchee National Wildlife Refuge, Florida, United States - Lox_Sample_2.3 | ecosystem: Environmental > Terrestrial > Soil > Wetlands | place: USA...
GGTCCGAAGAAATTCGGTTCGGAGAAATTTGGCCCGAAGAAATTCGGTCCGAAAAAGTTTGGCAAGCCTGGGTTCGGCGCGAAGAAGTTCGGTCCCAGGCGCGAGTTTGGCGGTCGCGCAGAGGCCGGAAGCGAAAATCGAGGTCCGAAGGAAGAACGGCCGCCGTTTCGAGGCAGAGCTCAAAGCTCGGGCAAGCCGTTTCGTCAGGGTCCGCCAAAATCGCAGAGCCGGCCTGACCGGAAAGCCGGCCGTTTCGGCAAACCGCAGGGCAAGAGCTTTCGCAAGCCGGGAGCGCCCGCTGGACGAAAGCCGCGAAAAGCCGGCGAGGGTAAGGAAGAAGCGTGACGCGCGGACCCATCATCGCGATCGATGGCCCGGCAGGAGCGGGCAAGAGCACGGTGGCGCGGCACCTGGCGCACCATTTTGGGCTGCTGAACCTTGAAACCGGCGCGATGTATCGCGCCTTCGCGCTCAAGGCGATCCTCAACGACCAGGACTTCGACGATGCGGTGGCGCTCGAACGGCTCGCCGCGGAGACGTCGGTGACCCTCCGGCCCGAACGCGGCGGCAACCGGGTGCTCCTGGACGGCGCGGACGTGACGGAGCGCATTCGCGACTCCGACGTGACCCAGGGAGCGTCGCGGGTAAGCGTGCACCCCGCAATTCGCGAATGGCTGGTGGGCCTGCAGCGCGAGCTGGGGCGCGAAGGCGGTGTGGTGATGGAGGGGCGCGACATCGGCACCGTCGTCTTTCCGGATGCCGATCTGAAAGTTTTTCTCGACGCATCCCCGGAGGCACGCAGCCAGCGCCGCTACGAACAAAATGCGGGTGTGCTGGCGCAGCCGGACCACCGGGCGATATCGAAGGAGCTGCGGGAGCGCGACGAGCGCGATCGCAACCGGGCCAATTCGCCGCTGCGTCCGGCGCTGGATGCGGTGGTGATCGATTCGACCACAATGCCGCTGGAGGCGGTGCTGGCGCGGATCGAGGAGCTGGTGCGCTTGCGCTGCAGAGATCTGGGCGCCGCAGAGCACGCGTAGCGAGCGGAGCGATCCGGAGCCGCTGAGGGTGCGGCCGTCAACCTTTTCTGCGATTGCTTCCCTTTCCCGTAAAGGAACCCGTCGCATGCTGGGCGGGCACCGACTCAGGATGTTGCTGCGACTGATGGCCGTCGACATTGAGCCCCAGCACGCGACGCTGCAGCGAACGGCTGGTGCCGGTCACCCGGGCGTCTTCCGGCTCGACGGGATGAACGCTGGGCGAAGGCTGCTGCGCGGAGGCCTTGTCCTGGTGCGCGCTGGAATCGGGGGCGGGGCGATGGTGGGATCCAGGCTGGGGACGGGCTTTGGCGGCATTGTGGGGCATTCGGGGCACCTCGTTCGGCGAAATCCAGCGGCGCGCAATCGCACCCTGCTGCCGATTGGATGCGCGAAGCGGGCAGAAGCGGCACAGGGAGGAGCCGGCCTGGCGGCAGTTGGCGCATCGCACGCGGGGGGTCAGGCGGGGCGTCCCGACCGCCGGTACGAGGTCCGGACGATATAGTTCTTGCCGGGTCCGGTGACGGCGTGCTCCACCGCCAGCAGATCGCTGGCGTCGAGGGAGAACTTCGACACATAGCGGTCGTCGTTGCAGAGGCGCTCGGCCTCGGCGTGGAAGCTGCCGTCCGGGGCTTCGCGGAACTGGAGGCGCTCGAACAACTCTCCGCTTTCGGCAAAGAGGACATCGAAGCCGTTTTCTGAGGCCGGCAGGCGGCGATAGAGATAGCTCTGGCTGCCGGACATGGTGGTTCCGTCGGCGAGGCGAACGCGGGCGGTTTCTTCGTAACGCGCCCAGCCTTCGCTGGTGGGAACGATCCGGGCGCGGCCGCTCATGGTGGCTTTGCCGGGAACCTCGCGAACGAACTTCCACTCGCCGAGCAGACGATCGAAAACGCCGGTCCTTACTGGAGTTGTCATCGCGTGACTTATTTTAGTCCGCGGAGCTGGAGGCGAGGTTCGCGAGGGCGGCGCGCAGGCGCTGCCAGGTAGTCGCGAAGTCTTCAGGGAGCAGGCGGGTTTCGGCGACGGTGGTGAGGAAATTGGTATCACCGGTCCAGCGCGGCAGGGCGTGCAGGTGGAGATGACCGGCGACGCCGGCGCCGGCGGACTTGCCCAGGTTCAGGCCAAAGTTGAAGCCATCGGGCCGATAGGTCGAGGCCAGGGCGCGCTCCATCTTCTGCGCCAGGTCCACCATTTCGTGGGTGGTTTCCGCCGGGAGCGCCGCGAGCGAGCTCTGATGCTGGTAGGGCACCACCATCGCGTGACCGGAGGTGTAGGGGTAGCGGTTCACGCAGATGTAATTGTGGGCGCCGCGCAGGACAATGCCGGCAGCGCGTTCGGCAGCATCGCGTTCCATGCCGTGCTCGGCGGCATAGTCGGCGGCATGGATCATGTTGCAGAAGACGCAGCCGAGGTCTCCCGGCCAGCCATCCAGCTCGTCGGGGATGCCCGGACGCGTTTTCCTGTCTCCTTCGGTGACGTAGGTGTAGCGCCAGGGAGTCCAGAGGTAGTCCACGGGGCCATTGTATCCACTCGCGGTTGACGCTCCGTTGAAGGACGCGATTTCCAGCCTCACCGCCGCTGTGTGATCTGCCCCTGCATGGCCTGCACCTTGCTGTGGCGCGTTGAGTAGGAGAAGTAGATCACGAGGCCGATGATGAGCCAGCTGAAGAAACCGATCTTGGCCGGCGTGTCCGCTGAGACCATCAGCGCCAGAGCGATGACCATTCCGGCGATGGGCACAAACGGGACCCACGGCGTGCGAAAGGGACGCGCCGCCTCGGGATGCCTGCGGCGCATGACCATCACGCCGAGGCAGACGATGGTGAACGCGAGCAGGGTTCCGAGGCTGACCAGCTCGCCGAGGAAGTTGATCGTGAGGAAGGCGGCGAGAAAGGCGACCAGAACGCCGACGGCGATGGTGACCAGCCACGGAGTGCGGAAGCGCGGATGGATGTGGCCGACCCACTTCGGCAGCAGGCCGTCGCAGGACATAGTGTAGAGGACGCGGGTCTGGCCGAGGATCATGACCAGCATGACCGAGGCGAGGCCGGCGATGGCTCCGAGATCGATGAGGAAGACGCCCCAGGCTGCGCCAACGGCCACGGCTCCGTCGGCTACCGGCGCGGGAGTATTGAGCTGCGTGTACGGAACGATTCCCGTCAGCAGGCCACTGACGATGATGTAAAGGATAGTGCAGATGATCAGTGATCCGAGGATGCCGAAGGGGAGATCCTTCTGGGGATTACGGGCTTCCTGGGCGGCGGTGGAGACGGCGTCGAAGCCGATGTAGGCGAAGAAGACCACGGTGGCGCCGCGCATGACGCCGGACCAGCCATACTCGCCGAAGTGGCCGAGGTTTTTGGGAATGAAGGGATGCCAGTTGGCCATCATGTGGTGCCAATGGCCGAAGGCAAAGACGGTGGCGAGGCCAACAAAGATGAGCACCACCGAAACCTTGATCATGACGGCAGCGCTGTTGAAGTTGGCCGATTCGCGGACGCCGACGACCAGTACCGCGGTGACGACGATGATGGCGCACAGCGCGATAATGTCGACTTTTGCCGCCAGGGGATGGCCGAAGATCACCGCGGAGACGGACGGGGTGGCATTGAAGGGCAGATGCACACCGAAGAAGGCCAGGAGGCTGGAGACATAGCCGCTCCAGCCCTTGGCGACGGTGGCCGCGCCAAAGGCGTATTCGAGGCAGAGGGCCCAGCCGATAATCCACGCCACCAGCTCGCCGAGGGTGGTGTAGCCGTACGTATAGGCGCTGCCAGCGATGGGGATCATGGCGGCAAACTCGGCGTAGCAGAGGCCGGCAAAGACGCAGCCGACGCCCGCGATCACGTAAGACAGCACGATGGCGGGCCCGGCGAACTGTGCGGCGGCGGTTCCGGTAAGCACGAAAATGCCCGCGCCGATGATGGCGCCGATGCCCAGGGTGACCAGATTGATGGGCCCCAGCGAGCGCTTGAGGGTGTGCTCGCCTTCGGCGCTTGCCTCCTCGTGGCAGGTGGAAAGAGGTTTAATCGCAAGAAGCTTAGCCATTCTCGGCGGTTCCTCCAGAAAATTCGCCGGACGTGGGGACGTTGCCGGCGGCTGATACAGCGGCCGCGCTGCGAGACCAGACGGCAAACACGGGGATGCCGAGCAGAACGATCACCAGACCGGGCCACGTGTACTGCGGTTTGTAGCGCAGGAGTACGATACAGATCCACGCGGCCATCAGGATATAGAGAGCGGGCAGCACCGGATATCCGATGGCCCGGTAGGGCCGCTCCGCCTGGGGCCGTTTTACGCGCAGGACGAAGAGGCACAGGATGGTTAGGATGTAGAAGATCAGCTCGGTGCAGATGATGTAGTCGAGCAGCTGCGAGTAGGAGCCGGAGAGGCAGAGGAAGCAGGTCCAGACCGCCTGCACGATGAGCGCAGCCACCGGCGTATGCCAGCGCGGATGCAGCTTGCCGGCGGCGCGGAAAAAGAGGCCGTCGCGGCTCATTGCATAGTAGACGCGCGCCCCGGCGAGCGTCAGGCCGTTGGCGCAGCCGAAGGTGGAGACGAGGATGGCGCCCGCCATGAGGAAAGCGCCGGTCCTCGAGAAGACGATCTGCAGCGCCGCGGTGGCGACGCGATCGTCGGAGGCAAACTGGAGGCCGCGGGCCGTGATGGTCGCTCCATGCGGATCGCCGTGCAGCGGCAGGGCCAGCAGGTAGACGAAATTGGCGAGGATATAGAGCGCCAGCACCAGGATGGTTCCCAGGGCGAGCGAGAGCGGCAGATTGCGGCGCGGATTGCGCACTTCGCCGGCCGTGTAGGTGACGTTGTTCCAGGAGTCGGCGGAGAAGAGCGACCCGGTCTGCACCACGGCGAGAACGGTGAGCAGGCCGACCATAGCGATGGGGCCGCCGACGCCGACCTGCACCGGATGCAGGGTGTGCCAACCCGATCCATGCCAGAAGCTGGCGCCGAAGTTGGCGTGGATGGCGGCGGCGTTGCGGCAAAAGAGGAATCCGATGAAGACCAGGCCCAGCAGAGCCGCGGTTTTCGCGGTGGTGAAGATGTTCTGCACAATCGCGCCCAGTCGCACGCCGAAGACATTGATGATGGCGAGCAGCACGATGATGACGAGCCCGGCCAGATTGGCCGTGCTCAGGCCGATATCCATATTGCCCAGCACCATGGGCCCCACGTGCCAGGCGGGAACGTGGGCGATGTGCCAGATCCAGTGAGTGGAGGAGACGGAGGGGAAGAACACGCCGAGGAATTTGCCGAAGGCGACAGCGACGGCGGCGATGGTGCCGGTCTGAATGACGAGAAAGAGCGTCCAGCCGAAGAGAAATCCCCAGATGGGGCCGAGCGCCTCGCGCAGGTAGACGTATTGGCCGCCGGCTTTGGGCATCATGGCGGCCAGCTCACCGTAGCTGAGGGCGCCGATGAGGGTCATGACGGCGGTGACCAGCCACGCGCCGATCAGCAGCGCCGGGGAGCCTACGTCGCGGCCGATCTCGGCGGGGACGATGAAGATGCCCGAGCCAATCATGGAGCCGACCACGATGGCGGTGGCGCTGAACAGGCCCAGGCTGGCGACCAGTCCGGTCTTTCCGGTGCTCGGTTGAGCGGTCGATGGCGCGGAAATATCTGCCGGGGAACTCACGTGTCTTTCAGTTCTACTTGAAAATTGCGAGAAAGTCTCTCGCAGATTGGCGCGGGCCGCATTCGGTGGCAAAAATTGCTGAGATTACGGCGACCGCGTCGGCGCCGGCGTCGTAGACCGCGGGCGCATTCTCGCGCGTAATGCCACCAATGGCCACCAGCGGTTTTCGAGTGAGAGCCCGCGCGCGCACGATGCCCTCGAGGCCGATCACCGGGCTGGTGTCAAGCTTGGTGGTGGTGGAGAAGATCGGGCCCGCCGCAATGTAATCCACGGGCTCGCGGTCGGCGGCGATGACCTGTTCGACAGTATGCGTGGACAAGCCGATGATGGCGGAGGAACCCAGCAGAGCCCGCGCTTCCGCCGGCGATGCATCGTCCTGGCCGAGGTGGACGCCGTCCCATCCGGCGGCCGCGACCAGCCGCAGCCTGTCATTCAGGATCAGCTTCAGCGACGGCGCCGCTTCACGCATGGCCAGCGCATCCTGCGCGACCAAAACGCCGTCATCGGTTTTGTTGCGGTATTGCAGGATCTCGACACCCGCGCCGGCCATCTCGCGCACCAGCGCGCGCAGGCGCTCCCAGCGGGCATCGAGATCGGTCGAGCAGCCGCGCAGGGCCAGTGCGGCGTCGAGAATCGGATACAGCACCGGGAAGCGGCCCGGCGGGCCCTGGCTTCTCCTGTGCCGAGCTTTTCCCGCTCCGCTCTTCGTCATCTGTTCGGAGTCTACCCAAACAGCAGAGGCTCCCGCTGTGGGGAGCCTCCGTCGTGCACAGGCAATTGGAGCGAGGTTTCCGCTAACGCGGCGACACGCTCATGGTCATCTGGGTACCGCTGTCGAGGGTGAAGTTTTTCCCGTGAGCGCTCAGCATCGTACCGGTCGCGGAGCCCGCGGAGCCGTCGATGCCGCTGCGGCTGGCGCTGCCCGAGGCGTTCAGATCGCTGAAGGTCACGCCGGAAAGATTGCCGACCGGGAAGGCCCGCCCGGAGAGCGCTCCGCCGTCTGCTGCCGCGCCCGAAACCCCGGCGGTGTTGCGACCCAGGGAGCCGGTGGAATTCATCGCGCCGTTCGCGGCGCCGCCCAGTCCGGACGTGGTCGCGCCGGCTGCGCCGCCGACCATGCCGGTGGTTCCGCGCACCGCGCCGGTCGCGCCACCCACCAGACCGCCGCCACCTCCGCCGCCGCGGACCATACCGCCTCCGCCTCCGCCGGCCATCCCACCGCCGCCGCCCATGCCGGCGTCGCCCATCATGTCACCCGATGCCGAGAGGGGCGCCGGGGCGGCGATGGACTGCATGACCGCATGGATCGGCACTTCGCGGCCATCCCGCAGCACGGCATGATCGAAAGTGAAAGCGAGACGCGCGTCCTTGTCGGCGTGCGATTTCGCGTGAACGTCGGTAACGTGACCGATGAGGCGGGAGTTCTTCGGCAGCCGCGTCCCGTCAGCCAGCCTGGTGTTGGAGGTGGTCTTCGCTATTACCTCGTCGCCAACCTTTGCGTCTTTGGTATCGAGGTTTTTCGTCAGCTCCGCGGAAACGGCCGAAGCCTGGCCGGCGGAGGCTGAAGCGTCTTCTGCCCGGGCTGCGGTGCTGGTGGCTTCGCTGGCGCCCGAACTCTGTCCAGCCGCGGCCGCAGTCTGGGAAATGCCGGAGTTTGCGGGCCCTGTTGCGTTTACCGCGCTGCTGCTGCCTGCGCTCTGCGCGGCGGCCGATACAGCAAAGGCCGCCAGTGCGATCATGGCCAACTGTAATCTCATCGTTCTGCCCTCACAAACTTTAGTAATAACGATGCGGATTTCATCCGCCTGCATCTGTCCGCACTTGGATGCAATTCGCGCGCCGCGTGTTGGTCTGGTGATAACGAAGGGCTGGAAGTGTCCTGTGCTGAGCTGGTTAGAGGCCGGCACCCGTGGAAGCGCAACGATGCGCAGGCTAGTCGCAACGGGAAAAAGGCTGGATTTAGCGCGCAGAATCTTCACCGCCAGGAAAGCGAAACTGTTCCCGAGTGTGGACAAACGGGGAGGGCTCGCAGCTCAGCTAAACGGAACGGAGGCAGCGGGTTTGGCCAGGGCGATCTTTTCCGGGCAGAGATGTTTCCTCTCCAGCCGAAAACGGTCAGCCGAGGTGGAATAGGCACCGATGGTGGTCATGCAGTAACGGCAGACCAGGAGGGTGGATGCTTTCCCGAGGTGAACCGGCGGAAGCTCCCTGGGAATCACATGCGTAGTTTTAACGGATGGATTCATCGCTTACTCTCCTCAGCAGAGTTGCGACGGGCGTTCCTGAACGCCGATGAGTGCTCTTACCCCTCTTCAACCGGAGACCCTGAATTCCAGGGGGGAGGGTGGAATGAAGGGAACTTGCAAAGCGCTTGCAAGGGCAGGGCGCACCGACTACTTCAGATTCGATTCAATAGCTACGATGCCTGATCGGGCCGCCAGGTTGCTGTCAGAATCGCCTGGCGGAGGAAACTCTTGAAGAGAGTTTACTCCGAATCCGATGAAGTAAGCATAAATCGGTGTGGAGAGCATGTTAATGACCTCGACAACTCTTTTCACAAGCGTAAACCCGGCGGTGCTGGTGGGGTGCGGGAACGCGGAGATGGCGGCGGATCTGCGGGCCACCCTGGAATCCTGGCATTACCGGGTCCTGATGGCGGAGAACGGCCAGGCGGCGATGGAGGTGCTTTGCGGCGCGGCGCCCCCGCCGATTGCCCTGCTGGATATGGATCTGCCCACGCCCGGGGGGGTGGAGATCGCCTGGGAGGCGAAGCGGAGGGAAGACTCAAGGCGGATCTGGGTGGTGCTGCTGAGCCGGGAGGCGAGCATGGATCGGCTGCGAGCCGCGCTCAAGTGCGGCTGCGACGATTATTTTCTGATCCCCGCACCGGCCGAAGAGCTGAAGGTAAGGATGCGGGTGGCGGAGCGGGTGGTGGCGCTGCATCAGCACATCGAGAAGCAGTCCGCGGAGCTGCATTACCGGGCAACCCACGATGGATTGACCGGATTATGGAACCGGGAGGCGCTGATCGGACTGATCTTTCAGGAGACGGACCGGGTGCAGCGGATGCGAACGTCTCTGAGCCTGATGCTCTTCGATCTGGACGACTTCGCCCGCATCAATCGCGATTATGGATACGAAGCGGGCGACCGGATCCTGGCGGAGCTAGCGAGCCGCTTCCGGAGGCAGCTGCGCAGCTACGATCTGATTGGCCGCTGCGGCGAGGACGAATTTCTTCTGGCACTGCCGGGGTGCCCGCGGGATAACGCCATGATGCTGGCGGCGCGCATCCGGGAGACGATCCTCGCGCATCCTTATGCGGCCGACGGCGAGGCCACGACGCTCACGGCCAGCTTTGGCATCGCCGCCAGCGGAGGCCGTTCGCCTTTGGTGGTGCTGCGCGAAGCCGAACGGGCGCTGGCCGAGGCCAAGAGCTCGGGCAAGAACTGCGCTCGCTGCTACGCGACGCAGCCGCCGCCGGGAGCGGAGCTGGCGGATCGGGTGAGCGACGCAACCTGCAAGCCGGTTGGGTGAGAATCGTCCGGCGCCGGGCCGGGTTTCAGGGCGCAAGCTTCGGGTTAACGGTGCGCGTTGACGCGGGTCGTGACCGGCGAAGCTTCCGAGTTAGAGGTTGTACGTACCGAACGCCCCGCCAAATGGGAGCTGGAAACCCGAAAAAGCCTTAGAACTTCACAGTTTTTATCCCGCGCTTCAGTAGCAGCAGCTCTGGATGCTGTCTGACCAGGTCGAGGATCGCCTCAGGAATACGCTGCTGGAGAACGCCGTACTCTGCCGGCTCCATCACCCTGCCCGCGCCAATCTCGCCTGCAACGTTACGGGCCAGAGGATCAACAGGCGCCATGGCGTGCCCGCCACGCAGGGCCTGCTGCTGTATGCGGTTGATTTCCGCGTCGGTGATCTTCAGGGCAGCTTCCAGTGCGTTCAAGGCTCGTTCTCCGTTCAGTGATCGAACCAACTGGGCAGAGACTACCAGGCGGAGCGCGGGACGCCTATACAACTATCAGGCAGTGGCATAGCACGGTGGCGGTGGCCCAGTTGCAAGCTCGTGCCCTGACATACGACAGACGCGCCTGTGCGGCTGGGTGGCACCCTCCCGTACCAGGATGGGGGACCCTCCCCTTTTTTCTGCAGCGGCGTAAACTCGGGTCGTGAAACGGCGTCTATCTCGTTGCATGGAAGAGATCGCCACCACCGCGGCGACGGGAGTTGCCGGGGGCCCGGGGGCCGGCAACGAGCTGGCCATCGAAAAACGGGAGCAGGCCATGCTGGAGCTCGCCGACTTTGACGAAGTCGTGCGGGTCTACCGGCCGCGCATCCTGCGTTTCCTGCTCTCCGCGCTGAGCGATCGCGACGCCGCCGAGACGCTGACCCAGGAGTGCTTTCTCAAAGCGTGGAGCGCGCGCCACCAGTTTCGCGGCGACTCCAGCCTTAGCACGTGGCTGACGCGGATCGCGGTGAACCTGATGCGCGATCACCTGCGCAGCCGCAGCCTGCGCTTCTGGCAGAAGACGCGCGGATCGGCGCTGGACGTGATGGACATCAGCGACTGGGCGCCCGACGGGCGGGGCACGCCGGAGAGCGTGGCGCTGGCGCGCAGCCGGGTGGCCGAGGTGTGGAAGGCGGTAGAGAAGCTTTCCGCGCAGCAGCGAGCGGTGTTTGTGCTGCGCTTCGTGGAGGAGATGGAGCTGGACGAGATTGCCGGCACCATCGGGATGAATCTGAGCACGGTGAAATCGCATTTATATCGGGCGTTGGCGATCGTTCGCGAGCGCATGGGAGGGGCACAATGAAAATCCGCAGAGTTGCCGCAGATCCGGCCGCAGGAGAAACGCGCGAAGAGGTGCGCGAGCTGGCCGAAGCGCTGAGCCTGTATGGCTCCGCGATGCGCCATCTGGCGGAGCAGCAGAGCGCGAGCCCCTGGATTGAAGCGCGCCGGCCCTCTCGCGGGATGCGGCTGCGGCTGCTGCTGGCTCCAGCAATGGCCGCGGCGGTAACGGCTGCGGTGGCCCTGCCGGTGTACAGCCATCTGCACCATCACCACCACGGAATGGCGCCGATTGCGCAGATTACGCAGCCGAGTCCCGCCCAGACCCGCGCCAGTGTGGACGACAGCGCGCTGATGACGCAGATCGACAGCGAAGTTTCACAGGATGTACCGGAAGCTCTGCAGCCACTGGCTGATCTGAGCGAACAGACGGCGAGCAGTACGACTTCAGTTTCGGAGAAAAAACATGTTTCGCAGGAATAGCTTTCTTTTGGGTGCAGCCATCTGTCTGGTGTTCTCGGGGCTGGCAGCGGCTCAGGGACCGGGCGGGCCGGGACACGGCGGCCCGATGGGCTTCGACGGTCCGCCTCCCATGGCGGGCTTTGGAGGCTTCCACGACCACAGCTTCGGCGAGTGGTGGAATATGCCGGGCATGGCCGAGCGCCTGGGCATCACCGCGGACCAGAAGCAGAAGATGAGCGGCATCTACCAGGAGTACAAGCTGAAGCTGATCGATCTGAACGCCAATCTGCAGAAGCAGCAGGTTCTGCTGGAGCCGATGATCCAGGCGGATCAGCCGGACCAGGCGAAGGCGCTGGCGCAGATCGACACCGTGGTGCAGGCTCGCGCCGATCTGGAAAAGGAAAATGCGCACATGCTGTTTGCCATTCGCGAGACGCTGACGCCGGAACAGTGGCAGAAGCTGAAGGCGATGCGCGGGGAGCACCGGATGCGGGATATGCATCGCGAAGGCCGCGGCGGCCCGGGAGGGGCGCGCATGTGGCGGCAGCATCGCGGCAACCAGGGTCCTCCGCCTCCAGCGCCAGGTGGACAGCAGCCCGGCCCGCCGACGACGCCGCAGTCGAATCCGCAGTCGAGCCCGCAGGGACAGGATCAGCCGGCGCCGGCGCCTGAGCAATAGATCTGTCCCGGCTCTCGATTGATCTATGGTAGAGAGGAGCGGCCCAACCGCTCCTCTTTCGTTTGGCGGGCTTGCCGAAAGGGCAGAGGCGGGCGTGGCCGAAGGGCTCGCCATCAAATCGATGACTCCGGTCACGGGTGGGAGTGTGCCGGCGCGAAGCTTCAATTGACACGTCCATAGCGCGGCTCTATAGTTTCAACAGGGGGTCTGCGCGGCCGGGATTCGTTGCGCCGCCCCTCGAACGCCACTCCTGCCGATTCCAGTTTTGCCGGATGCTTCACAAGGGAGCCGATCATCGTCTCCGGTGGGGTAGTCCGCGCGGACCGAAGGAGCAGAGGGACGCTCCCCGAATTTCGCCGAGAACCGCGCGCTCAGCGCTGACGGCGAAAGAAGCCGCGGCTGGAGGTTGGGCTCGCGCAGGCGGGCCGGATTCTCCGGAAGCGGGGCGGATGACGGGAACCGCCGTCAGAATCCCGGAGCTGGACCTCATGGCACACGTCCTCAATCCTGATCAAACCGAGAGCACACCCCTGACTACCGAACTGGAAACCCCTGCGCTTGAAGCTGCGGCCGAACCAACCGAGCCGTCCACCCCAACCTCAGCCACCACCCCCGAAAACGCTCCCGCCCCGGTCGAGCAGCACCACGAAGAGCCCGACCTGAGCATGGAAGACTTCGCCGCGGCGCTGGAGTCGTTCGACCGCGAGCAGGCCGCCGAAGCCGCCGCTCAGGCCTTTGACGACTCGGCGATCGTCGCCGGCACGGTCATCAAGATCACCGACAAGCATGTGGTGGTCGATGTGGGCATGAAGTCCGAGGGGCTGATCCCCATCGAACAGGTGGTGGATCACACCGGCACGCCGAAGCTGAAGCCCGGCGACACCGTCGAGGTGGTGATCGAGCGCGAGGAGCCCGAAGGCGGTTACCTGCTGGGCTACGAGAAGGCCCAGCGGCTCCGCGTGTGGGACACGGTGGAGAAGGCGCACAACGAGAAGACCCCCATCACCGGCACGGTCGTAGGCCGGGTGAAGGGCGGCCTCACGGTGGATATCGGCATCAAGTCGTTCCTCCCCGGCTCGCAGCTGGAACTGCGCCCGGTGCGCAATCTGGACGCGTATATCGGGCAGCCGATCCAGGTGCGCGTGATCAAGCTGAACAAGAAGCGCGGCAACGTAGTGGTTTCGCGCAAGGAGATCCTCGAGGAAGAGCAGACCGAACGCCGCTCGCACACCCTCGAGCACCTGGAAGAGGGTGCGGTGCTGACCGGGACGGTGAAGAACCTGACCGACTACGGGGCGTTTGTGGACCTGGGCGGCATCGACGGCCTGCTGCACATCACCGACATGTCGTGGGGACGGCTCACGCATCCGCGGGATCTGGTGAACGTGGGCGACGAGATCCAGGTGAAGGTGCTCAAGTTCGACAAAGAGAAGCAGCGGGTTTCGCTGGGCTTCAAGCAGCTGACGCCCGACCCGTGGCTGGACGCGGCGGAGCGCTATCCGATCGGCGCGCACGTGCGCGGCCGAGTTCTGAGCGTGACCGACTACGGCGCGTTTGTGGAACTGGAGCAGGGCATCGAAGGCCTCGTGCACGTCTCGGAGATGACCTGGTCCAAGCGGATGAAGCATCCGTCGAAGATCGTGAAGCCGGGCGATGAGGTCGAGACGGTGATCCTGCAGGTGAATCCGGCCGACCGCCGCATTTCTCTGGGCATGAAGCAGCTCCTGGAGAATCCGTGGGAGCACCTGGGCGAGAAGTATCCGACCGGGGCGACGGTGGAGGGGCGGGTGCGCAACCTGACCGACTTCGGCGCGTTCATCGAGATCGAAGACGGGATCGACGGCCTGGTGCACGTCAGCAATCTGAGCTGGACCAAGCGCGTGAAGCATCCCTCCGAGGTGCTGAAGAAGGGCGAGAAGGTTCGCGCCGTGGTTCTCGGCGTCGAGCCGGAAAATCGCCGCTTGTCGCTGGGCATCAAGCAGCTGCAGCCCGATGTGTGGGAGACCTTCTTCGCGCAGCATCGCGTGGGCGATGTGGTGCACGGCAAAGTGCTGCGCACCGCGCAGTTCGGCGCCTTCGTGGAGATCGCGGAGGGAGTCGAGGGCCTGTGCCACGTCTCGGAAGCGACCGACGCGCATGGCGTACCGGTGAAGCTGGAGCAGGGCGAGGAACGCGAGTTTAAGATCATCCGGATGAACCCGGAGGAGAAGAAAGTCGCGCTCAGCCTGCGCGCCGTAAGCGGCGAAGAAGCCAGCCGCGCGGACGTGGAGGCCTACAAGCAGCCGGTTTCCAGCTCGACCACCACGCTGGGCGATCTGGTGAACTGGAAACGCGAAAAGTAAGCCGGGCGCAATGCCCGCGAGACACCCCGAGGGCGCAGGCCTTCGGGGTTTTTCTTTGCCTTCCGGCCGGCGGTGTGGACTTCAACGCTCCGACGCCGGTGGCGTGCCGGGAGGCTCGACCCAGCCGGTGTCACAGTAGACGCGCCACTTCCTCACCCGTCCCGCCTCGATCTCTGCCAGCCACGCAGAGGCGACGCTCCAGTGCCCGGAGAGGACCCGGTCGCCAACGCGCCACTTCCCTTCCGCGCGGCCATAGAGCGCGGCCCAGGACGCGTCGGCGAAGCCATGATCGATGCGGATGCGGTAGTCGGGGTAGGTGTGGAGGAAATGGCGCCAGCCGGCGATCATCTCATCGGCGCCGGAAAAGCTGTTGCCGAGAGCATCGGTAAAGGTGTGGTTGTCGGTCATCAGGCCGCGCATCGCCTTCAGGTCGGCAGCATTGATGGCTTCGACAAAGCAAACAGCGACACTCATCGGCAAATCGGCCATGACCGTCCTCCGATGGGAAGAAGCTTAGCATCGGCTGCCTCAAAGGCAGAACACAGTTTCCTGGAGGATTGAGCTGGCTGACCTGGAACGAGCAGACACGCTCAGGCGATTTTCAGGGCGTAGGCATCGTCTATGTACCGATCTCCCCACGTCTGGCCGCCTAGCCTCAATCCCTCGACATTGGCAGCCTTGCCGAACACTCTGCGCAAATCCCGCACGAAAGGATCGGTCGTCTTCATGATGAAGAGCGAGGGGGTATCCCACACAGTCATGCCTGCCTGATCGAATGTGCGGTTCACCCGCAAATAGGCCTCACGTGGACCCAGCGAATCAAGCCTCTTCGACGCCAGTACAAGCCGCCAGTCTTCGTATTCGGGAAAGTGCACCCACAGCGCGGCGGCAAGCGGCACGCCGCTGTTCTCAAGCGCCGATACCGCCCTTCCAGCCTTCTTCAGATCGATATCTACCAAAGCTGCTTTAGCCATGGGAGGACTCCATGCTGTTCTTCCATTATGGCATCCAGAAACGCGCTGCAATCAGCCTTATTCGTTGTACGATAACGGCTCTCTTCAGACCACGTTTTGATCAGACTCCAGTTCGCCTCGAAAAGCTTGTCCCGGCTGGAGCGCTGAAGAAAGGCCGCATTGAGCTTTGCGGCAATGGTCAGCCCACCCAGATCGTGTGTGTAGGAGGCGTTGGTGGTTTTCTTGTCTGGAAAGTCGTAACGTCGGGTTTGTTTCGCAATGCAGGCCTTCAGCGCGCACTCGACCGCGTAGCCTGCCAGATAATAGGCGCCGCTGTAATGCCGCCAGCGAAAGAGGCTCTGTGCCTCGCGCAGGCGCAGATGAGCCAGATTCTGCAGGTCTCTGCGGTTCACTTGCAAAGTCTATCGAGGCAGGTCGGCAGGCAGCCAGAAGAATCGGGCAGGAAGTCGGTTGTTCCGGTTACGAAGGATTACTCCCAGCGGCGGAAGATCAGGGAGCCGTTCGTGCCGCCGAAGCCGAAGGAGTTCGACAGGGCCACGTGAATCGAGCCCTGCTGCGGCTGGTTGGGAACGTAATTCAGCACGCACTCGGGATCGGGATTGTCGAGATTCGCCGTCGGCGGAGCCGTCTGGTTGATCAGTGCAAGGATGGTGATGCCGGCCTCGAGCCCGCCGGCGCCGCCGAGCAGATGCCCGGTCATCGACTTGGTGGAGCTGATCATCAGCTTGTGGCTGGTAGCGTGCTCGCCGAAGAGCCGCTGCATGGCTTTGGATTCGGTCACGTCGCCGAGCGCGGTCGAAGTGGCGTGGGCGTTGACGTAGTCGACCGCCTGCGGCTCGAGCTTCGCGCTCTTCAGCGCGTTGAGCATGGCGCGGTAGCAGCCGTCGCCATCCTCGGGCATGCCGGTGATGTGATGGGCGTCGGCGCTCATGCCGTAGCCGATGATCTCCGCCAGGATCTTTGCGCCGCGAGCCCTGGCGTGATCCAGCTCCTCGAGGATCAGGATGCCGGAGCCTTCGCCCACGACGAATCCGTCGCGATCGCGATCGAAGGGACGGCAGGCGTGAGCGGGATCGCCGTTGCGGGTGGAAAGTGCGCGCATGGCCGCGAATCCGCCGATGCCCATGGGGGTGATGGCTGCCTCCGAGCCGCCCGCGATCATCACGTCGGCATCCCCGCGCTCGATGATGCGGTAGGCGTCGCCGATGGAGTGAGCGCTGGTGGTGCAGGCGGTCGCCGTGGCCTCATTGGGTCCCTTGGCGCCGTAGCGAATGCTCACCTGCCCCGCAGCCAGGTTGATGATGGCCGCGGGAATGAAAAAGGGCGAGATCTTGCGCGGTCCGCCCTCGAGCATGTTGCTGTGCTCGCGCTCGATGATGTCGAACCCACCGATGCCCGAACCGATGAAGACGCCGACGCGGTCCGCGTTGGCCGGGGTCACCTCGAGGCCGGAGCTGCGCATCGCCTCATCCGTGGCGGCCATGGCCAGATGGATGAAGCGCCCCATCTTGCGCGCCTCTTTCTTCTCCACGAACTGGAGGGGGTCGAAGTTCTTGACCTCGGCCGCGAAGGTGACCGGAAAACCGGTGGTGTCGAAATGGGTGATGGAGGCGATACCGCTTTGGCCGGCCAGCAGATTGGTCCAGAGTTCCGGGGCAGTATGGCCGACGGCCGATACCAGGCCCAGACCTGTGACCACGACACGACGCTGCAAGGTTACTTGCCACCTTTCGCGTTCTTCTCGATGTAGTCGATGGCGTCCTTGACGGTCTTGATCTTCTCGGCGTCCTCGTCGGGAATCTCGAGATCGAAGGCTTCCTCGAACTGCATGACCAGCTCGACCACGTCGAGGGAGTCGGCGCCGAGGTCTTCCTGGAAGGATGCGGCCGGGGTCACCTCGGCCTCGTCCACCTGGAGCTGCTCGACAATAATCTGCTTCACTTTTTCTTCCACACCTGATGCCATGCGTTTCTCCTCAAGGTACTGCGTTCAGTGGATGCAGAAAGCGTGAGGGAGGGATGCGATTCCTCGCGCCTGAGACGCCGGGGCCAGCAAGGGCACACCCCCACCCGGCTCCGAAATTCCAAGTCTACTGGGGGTGCCAGGTGGTGTAAAGCGGAGGGGAACGACAGGGAGCAGGTTACAGGAAACAGGTTACAGGGAGCAGCGAGCGGGGAGCGGAGCGCGGGGACGGTGGTCGGTGATGGACAAGGGTCGCCCGCGGACGTCGCCTGTGCGTTTTGCGCAGGCCAGCGAGAGGTAGACTCATGCCATGCTCCCGATGGAATGGGTTCTCCTCCTGGCCGGACTGGCAGCCGGCGCAGTTTTGGCGTGGATTTTCGCCGGCAGCCGCGGAAGCGCCGCGCCCGGCGAGGTGGCTGAGAAAAATCGCCTTCTTGAAGCGGCCCGCGAGCGGGAGACAGCGCAGCGCGAAAAAATTGCCGCCATGGAAGCCACGGCGGGGCAGCTGGCCGCGCAGATCGTGGAGTTGCGGGAGGCGCTGGACCGCTCGCGCACGGACAACGACCAGCTCCGCCGCGAGACCGAAGCAGCGCGCATCGAGGCCGCCAGGCTGCGCACCGCGCTCCAGAGCGAACAGAGCGGCGCCGCGGAGAAGATCGCCGTGCTGCAGCAGGCGCGCGAGGATCTCTCGAACCAGTTCAAGGCGCTGGCCAATGACATCCTCGAGCAAAAATCAAAGGCGTTCACCGAGCAAAATCAGACAAACCTGACCACGCTGCTGACACCGCTGAAGGAGAAATTCGGCGAATTTCAGCAGAAGGTCGAGAACCTCCAGAAAGACGGCATCGCCGGGCGCTCGGAGCTGAAGACGCAGATCGATCAGCTGCGCACGCTGAACGAACGGCTGTCGGCCGACGCGACGAATCTCGTGAATGCGCTGAAGGGCTCCTCGAAAACGCAGGGCGACTGGGGCGAATTCGTGCTGGAGAAGCTGCTGGAGTCGGCGGGACTGCGCGAGGGCCAGGAGTACCGCGTGCAGAGCAGCTTTACGCGCGACGACCGCACGCGGGCTCGGCCGGACGTGATCCTGGATTTGCCGGGAAATCGTCATCTGGTGATCGACGCCAAAGTGTCGCTGGGCGATTACGACGAATACTGCGCCGATGGAGAGGAAGCTGCGCGGGAGTCCGCGCTGCAGCGGCATATCGCATCGATGCGCAACCACATTCGCGAGCTGGCGCAGCGCAATTATCAGTCGCTGTACGGGCTGAACTCGCTCGATTTCACGATCCTGTTCGTGCCCATCGAGCCGGCGTTCATGCTCGCGCTGGCGCACGACGGCAAGCTGTGGCAGGAAGCGTGGGACCGCAACGTGCTGCTGGTAAGCCGCACCACGCTGCTGTTCGTGCTGCGCACGGTGGCGCAGTTGTGGCGGCAGGAGCAGCAGACGCGCAACGTGCAGGAGATCGTGCGGCGCGGCGGAGAGCTCTACGACAAGCTGGCGGCCTTTGCCAAAGACCTGACCGATGTGGGGAAGAACCTGGAAGCGGCGCGGCAAAGCTACGACGACGCGTACAGGAAACTGGCTTCCGGAAAGGGGAACGCGATCCGCCAGGCGGAGTTGCTGAAGAGCCTGGGCGTCCGCCCCACGAAATCGCTGCCTCTGGCGCTGGTGGAACAGGCCATGGACGCAGATGAACCGCTGGAACTCGCCGCGGTCAGCGAGGAAGCTTCGGGGCCGAAGACGGAGTAGCGGGAGCCACGCGGCGCGCTACTCCTCCGACGTTTTCGGCTTCGTTCCTGCGGGTACTTTGAAGCGCTTCGCGCCCGCGGGGGGAGCCGCTGCCTGGGTTCCGTTCTCACCCTTGCGCAGTTCCAGATCGCCGTGGTCGGTGTCCAGCTGCAGCTGGACGCCGCCCTGGCCGACCGAGCCCTCGAGCGTCTGCCGGTCGCCTGCTGTCGCTACCTTGAGCGGAAAATCGGTGCGGATGGATTCGTCCGAGCTGGTGCTGCCCTTCACGCTGAAGTTCGCGTTCTCCGGTATGGTCACAACGACGTTGCCGGTGCGATCCGCGATCTGCACGTTCCCGAGCGGTTCCACCGCAACCAGGTCCACATCGCCGTCGTGGTTCTCAATATGCACATCTCCGGCGATCTGGGTCAGGTCGATATCCTTCGACCTGGTGGCGATGTGCAGCGGTCCCGAGGCGCGGGTCACGTTCAGGTCGCTGCCGTCCAGAGTGAGCGATCCGTCGAGGTGAGGAACATCGAGCGCGGTCTGGCTGGAGTGGTAGTGCACGTCCGAGCCGACATCCTCGAGGTGGATATCGCCGAAGAAATCGCCGTTGATGGTTACCGAACCGCGGATCGAGGACAAGGTCACGTCGTCGCCGCGGCCATCCACCAGCACCCGGCCCTGCACGTTGTGCGCGGAGAAATCGCCGTGGTCCATGTGCCCCAGCGCATCGCCGCCGATATCGTCCAGCTTCACGTCGCCGTGATTGCTGGTCACCTGGACGCCGCCGTTCAGCCCGTCGGCGGTCACGTCGCCATGCGCAGCGGTCACCGAAGCATAGGCCGCGGGCGGCAGCTGCACGGTCAGGTCGACGCTGGATCCGTCTTTTTGCGGTACGGTGACGACCGCGCCGCCGCCGGTCAGATCCACCTTCGGCTTCAGCTCGCCGAAGACGCGCTGCGCCGCCTGATCGGAGTCGCGATGCACCACCTCGTGAGCGCGCAGGTGCATCTGGCCGTCGGGCGAGGCCGCGAGGGTGACGTCGCCATGCGGGTCGTCGATGCTCACGGAGGGTTTCGACGACGGGAGGGTGAAGTCCATCTGGATGTCGTTGTCGTGCTCGGGGCCCATCCAGCTGAAGAAGTTGCCGTCATCGAACTGCCAGGCGAAGGGGCCCACGAGGCGCCCGTTGCGCGAAACCCAGCCGAGGCAGATGAGCAGGATAACCAGCCAGACGAGACCGCTCATGGAGCGGCGCGCGGCCCAGGGCCGATTCCAGTCAAGCAGATATTCCACCAGCAGCAGGCCGCCGATGCCGATGAGCAGAAGCGGCCACCAGTGCGCGTACCAGTCCCAGAACTGAGGGGCGGCCATCTGTCCGGTGCAGATGAGCAGCGCGATGATGCCGACGGCGAGCAAAACAACGGGGCCGACGAAGGTGGGGCGGCGAAATCCGCGCCAGTAGCTGCGGTAGTACTGCCTCTGCGCGTGCCACTGCGCCTTCATCTGGCGGCGCTGGGCGCGCGCGGCTTCCCGGGCCTGCCTCGCCTGCCAGCGTGCGTCCTGGGAGGAATACGGCGGAGGTGTGGCCATGGCTAGCTCCTGTCCTCACCCGGCGAAGGAACGATGGCCGTCGATGTTGTGGTTGGCCCCGGAGGAGTTCCTGCCCTCGGATACCCCGGATAGCCGGCCTGGGCCGGGTAGCCCGGATAGGGCGGGGGGACGGGCGGCGGATTTTGCGCGAGGACGGCATTTTCGGCCAGCTTCAGCAGTCCTAGGGCGATGATGTACAGGGGCCAGCTCTTGTCGTAGCCGATCGAGGTGTATTCGGCCAGAACCGCGGTGACGGCAAAGATCAGCAGCAGGATGGGGCCGCGCATGCGGCGCAGGAACAGATACTGGTTCATCGCTGACCTCCGTTCTTCGCCGGTTCAGCAGATGTCTCTTCCGTGCCGTTCGGGGGCGGCAGCGGATACCCCCCGTGGTGGAACCAGCCTCCGCTGTTCCGGACCAGCAGCCAGACGGCGATGGCGAGGATGATCCAGGGCCAGCCGTGGGTCATCCAGTGGAAGCTGAAGAAGCCCATGGTGTTGAAGAGGAAGAGCATGCCGAGCAGGATGAGGATGATGGCCCCGATCGGCTCGCGGCGCGCACGCTCCAGCTCGATCGCCGGCGGCATGGGCGGAGGTGGTGAGGCTGCGTAGCCCGGAGGCGGCGGAGGGGGGGCATAGGCGGAAGCCGGAGGGACGAATCCGGGTGGCGGAGGGGGGGGTGTCCCGGTGAATCCGGGCGCAAAGGGCCGATTCGCTTCGGCTACGATGCGCTGCCGCAGCTGCTCGCCCCACTGCCCGGCCTGCTGGCCGAGGACGCGCGCATGCTGCTCCACCTGCTGCCCGAATACTTCGGCCTGGCGGCCAAAGGTCTCGGCCTGGCCGCGCAGATGCTCACCCCAGTCAGGGTATGGAGGCTGCGGAGGCACTGCGCCCGCGGCCGGCGGGGGCGGTCCGGGAGGGGGTCCGGGGCGATGGCCGCCGATGGCGTTGCCAAGATCGTTCAGGCCCAGCGGGTCCGGGAGCGGCATGCCGTCGCGGCGCGCGCGGGCGGTCTGGTGCGCGTCGAAGACCTGATAGAGGACCCAGAAGCCGATCAAAAGGCCGAAGACCCAGTAGCGGCCGGAGAGGCCGACCAGGACGACGAAGACGATGACGTGGACAATGGCCTTGATGTACTGGCCGTTGTACATGGCGCCGACCCCGGGGATAAAGCCCAGCAGGGTGGCGAGGCCGGGGTTCGGCCCGGCGGGCGGCGGCGGCATGCCGGGAGCGCCGGGCATGCGGGCGGCCAGGCACGGCTCGCAAAAGACGCTGCCGTGCACGTTACGCACGCAGGCACTGCACAGCGGCTTGCCGCAGTTCTGGCAAAAGGCGGTTGCTTCCGCTTCGGGATGGTTGACGCAGATCATGCCAGGCTCCTTCCGTCGTACCCGGCGAGTTCAGCAACCCGCCGCGGCCCGGCCCTGTGGGATTTTTGGGGAAACAAAATTTCTGCCTCTTCGCGATTTCCGGCCTGCGGCAGCGCGTGCCCCGGCTGGGGCGAAAGCTGCGCATCCTGTTCGAGGTTGCCGGAGGGCCGGTGGGGCGCACCATCCTCCGCATTCAGCGGGCTGCCAATAGCGGGAGCGGGATTCAGCCGGCCATCCTTGTTACTGCCCGGCTTGGCCGGGGCGCTTTTCTGCTGCGGCTGCTGCGGGCTGGTATCCACGTCGCGGCGCAACTCGCGCATGCGCGATTCGAGCTGGTAGACGAAGCGCAGGTTGTCGTAGAACTTCACGATCTGCCCCTGGGCTCCGTAGAACTGGCGGGAGAGCGCGCTGCCGATGGTGGACGGGCGCAGGTCCGCGAAGCGCATGCTGCTGAAGTGAACTCCGGCCAGGTTGAGCGTGAGCGCGATGGAGAAGAAGGCCATGGCCACGGTCATCAGGAGGCGCATCTCGTGGAAATTGCGCCGCCAGGGCACTGCGGCCGCGGCGATACCGGCACCCTGGCCCACCCCGGCGACCACCGGCACGGGGATGCTGCCGGCGCCGACGGTGCGGTCGAGGATCCTGGTAACCAGGCCGGCGGGAATTTCCGGCTCGGCATGGAGATAGCCGAGCCATTCGCGGCCCTGCTTCGTGTGGGCGAGCAGATCGGAGCAGGATGGGCAGGCCGCGCTGTGCGCGGCAAAGGCGGCCGCTTCGCTGCCGGGCAGGAGACTGTCCAGCGCGTCGGCCAGCAGCAGCTCCCACTCCTCGCAGCGGAGACCGCCGGGCGTCGATTCCGGCTGTTGTCCGAATTTGCTCTGCTCCGCCATGACTAAACCATCTGCCCTTTATTACGCTCCAGTAAACGAGCCAGTTCCGCCCGTCCGCGGCTGATCCGGGATTTTACGGTACCTTCGGGTATGCGGAGAACCTCCGCAATTTCTTTGTAGTCGAGATCCTGCAGATCGCGCAGGATGACGGCCTCGCGCAGCTCCGGAGAGATCTTCGTAAGCGCCTCCTGCACCATTTTCTCGATTTCCTTATGCACCGCGCGGTCGTGCTGGGTGGGCTGGCGGTCGGCAAGGCGCTGGGAGAGCGGCGTTTCCTCGCCGTCGCCATCCCAGCCCGAGTCCATGGAGTCGGTCATGCGCTGGGCGCGCGAGCGGCGGAAGTGGTCGAC
>Ga0335074_10003045_pt1 | contig 22828 bp, 14 predicted proteins | sample Lox_Sample_23_FD_206715 | JGI IMG/M metagenome (GOLD analysis project Ga0335074, IMG submission 206715) | Soil microbial communities from Loxahatchee National Wildlife Refuge, Florida, United States - Lox_Sample_2.3 | ecosystem: Environmental > Terrestrial > Soil > Wetlands | place: USA...
AGATATCTTCGCCGTTTTCCGCCGCAGGCGGCAGTACCTGGTCGCCTCATTAGCCGTCTTCCTGCTGCTGGTCACCGCTTACTGCCTCCTGGCCACGCCGCGTTATCAGGCCACCGGAGAGATCGAGGTTCAGAAGCAATCGCCGGGAGTCTTTGGCATCGAAAACGACGCGCTTGGCAGTGGCTCCAATACCGAGGCCGACTCGCTCGACTTCAGCATGACCCTCGAAACCGAAGCCGGCATCCTGCAGTCAAGCACCCTCGCCCTCGACGTCATCAAGGATCTGAAGCTCGAAACCACCGACGACTACTACCCGCCGCACAAATCCCGAATCCAGCTCCCCGCCTGGCTGACTTTCTGGAAGAAGCCCGTAGAACCCCTCAGCGTCCCACTCGACGATGCTCCGAATCGCCGCTACGTCGTCCTGAAGATCTTCGCCGGCCACCTGAAAGTCGCTGCCGTCCCCGGCACGCGCCTCATCGAGATCAGCTATTCCGATCCCGACCCTCAACGTGCGCCCGTCGTCGTCAATCGCCTCATCCAGGCGCTCACCGACTACACCTTCCAGGCCCGCTTCAATGCCGCCGTTCAGGCGTCTTCATGGCTCAGCAACCAGCTCGTCGGCCTGAGAAAACAGACCGAGGCCCTGCAGGAAAAGGCGACTCGCCTGCAGCGCGACACCGGCTTCTTCGGCGACGGCGAATCCCACAACGTGGTCCTCGCCCGCCTCGAGAGCCTCAACGGCGCCCTCATCGCCGCCGAATCGAACCGCATCCTCAAGGAAGCCATCTACCACGTCTCCGAGAGCGGCGACCCCGAGTTGATCTCCGGTCTCGCCGGAAACTCCGCCGTCGGAGCCACCCCGGCGATGACCAACTCACTCGCCCTCATTCAGACACTCCGCAGTCAGGAGGCTGGCGTCCGCGCTGAGATCGCCGCCGACAACACAAGATACGGAGCAGCCTATCCGCGCCTGGCAGAACTCCACGCCCAGCTCGACGGCCTCGACAAATCCATTCAGGACGAAGTGCACCGCGTAGGCGAGCGCACCCGCACCGACTACGAAATTGCCCTCCAGGCCGAGGACTCCGCCCGCCAGTCCTTCGATAAGCAGAAGGCCCTCGCCAACGAGACCAACGACAAGGCAATTGCCTACGAACTCGCCCGGCAGGAAGCTGACGGCAGCCGTAACATCTATCAGGGACTGCTCTCCCGTCTCAAGCAGGCCGGCATTCTCGAAGGCCTCAGGTCCACCAACCTCACTGTCGTCAACCCCGCACGCGTTCCGCCCACCAATCGCCCGCACAGCCCCAATGTGCCCCTCTACTACGCAGCCGCCGTAGCCGCCGGACTCTTCATCGGCTGCTCCTCCGCATTGGTCCGCGAGCTTCAGGACAACAGCGTTCGCTCCCTGCAGGAGCTCGAAGCGATGCTCGGTGGCCGCCTTCTTGGCGTAATCCCCGGGTTCAAAGATCGAATGCTCCGATCGCGTGCCACCGGCACCCTGCCGGCTCCGGACCACCACAGCTCCGCCGCATACGACGCCGCGCCATTCCTTGAAGCCCTGCGCTCACTGCGCACATCGCTGCTCACGCTGCACGAGGGCCAGCCCCCGCAGATGGTTCTGGTCACAAGTTCCATTGCCGGAGAAGGGAAGAGCAAGCTTGCCGCCAACCTAGCTGTTGTGCTGGCCCAACTCAACGCTCGCGTGCTGCTCGTCGATGCCGACCTGCGCTGCCCGACGCTGCACCGCGAACTGGGAATGAACGGAGCAACCGGTCTCGGAGCAGCGCTGACCCGCGACATCCCTCCCGAAATCAGTGCTCATCCGCATTTTCCTTCATTATCGATCCTGTGCGGGAATGCCACACCACCGCTTCCGTCAGAGCTCCTCGGCTCAAAAACCATGGCCGATCTGCTCGCCCGCTGGCGAACGGAATACGACTTCATTCTCCTCGACAGCCCGCCCGTCCTGCCCGTGACCGACGCCCGCATTCTTTCGCGCATGTGCGACGCGACGCTGCTCGTCGCCCGCTACGGATTCACCTCGCGCCAGGCCGTTCAACGCAGCCACCAGCTCATCCAGCAGCAGCTCCCCGCGCACGCCGTTATCGGAGCCGTGCTCAACGCCGTCTCCGGCCGATCCGCCGACTACTACGAGTACTACGGCTACCGAAACACCCGCCACCGCTCGATTCCTGGCTCCCGGAGGAAATGGTTTGCGAACGCATAGGCCTTTGGCCGCTGCCCTCTTCATACCCGTCGCGTGCTTCTGCGCATACGCTCAAACCCTCGCCCCCGTGGCCGTGACCGCGGCCCCTCAGCCTCCGGCGGCCCAAACCCCCGCCGCCCCGACCACGCCAGACCACACCACACCCGCCCAAACCATCCCCGACGTCGCGCGCGAATCCCTGCTCATCGGCCCCGGCGATCTGCTCCAGATCACCGTCCTCGACGAATCCGACCTCTCGCGAAAGGTCCGCGTCCGCGATTCGGGCGAAGTCAACCTCCCCTTCATCGGCAACGTCCACGTAGGCGGCCTTAACACCTCCGAAGCTTCAGCCGCCGTCGCCAGCAAGTACATCGAAGGCCAGTTCCTCAAGCATCCCGAGGTCTCCGTCTTCGTCGAAGAATACGCAACCCAATCCGTATCCGTACTGGGACAGGTCGCCAGGCCCGGCCCCGTCTCCATCTCCACCGGCCGCAGCCTCGTCGACGTCATCGCCACCGCCGGCGGCCTCACCGACGTGGCCGACCGCCACATCACCATCGAGCGCGGAGGCACTTCCCACGGGCTCGTCGAGGTCTTCCTCTCCAACCGCGCCGACGACGCCTTCAACGCCGACGTCGAAGTATTTCCCGGCGACAAAATCCTCGTGCCGAAAGCCGGCATCGTCTACGTGCTGGGCGACGTCGGCCGCCCCGGCGGCTATGTCATGCAGAACAACTCGCGCCTCACCGTCCTTGAGGCCATCGCCATGGCCGCCGGTGTCAACCGCACCGCATCCGAAGCCCGTGCCCGCCTCATCCACAACACCAACGGCAAATTCGAGGAGCGCGATCTCCCCCTCAAAGAAATCGAGCAGGGTACCGCCCCCGACCAGCTCCTCGAAGCCGACGACGTCATCTACATCCCCTTCAGCTTTGGCAAAAACCTGCTGCTGGGCACCAACTCCATCGTCGCCGCCACCAGCTCCGCTCTCATCTACGCGGGACGCTAGCCAGCCATGGCCGTTCGCGACGCCACACTCGAAGAGCTGGGATGCGCGGCGATCCTCGCCTTCTTCGCCATGCAAGGTTCCGTCCCCTTCATCGCGCCCAATCAGGCCCTCGAATCCACCCACTCCGTCGCCTCCAGCCTCACCTTGTATGGAGGAATCCTCTCCCAGCTCCTCGTCGACGGCAGCATCGCGCTCCTCCTTCTCTGCCACCCACGCCGCATCTTCCGCTGGCTGCAGGCCACGCAGTGGGCCGGAGCGCTTGCCGTACTCGCCGTGGCCTCCACACTCTGGTCGCAGTTCCCGTTGCTCACCCTCCGCCGGTCGCTGCCTTTTGCCCTGGCCGCGATCTTCGGCCTTTATCTTGCCGTTCGCTTCCCGGTCCGCCGCCAGCTGGACATCCTCAGGATCGCGATGATCGCGCTCGCGATCGGCACCGTCATCCTCGTCGTCTGCTTCCCCAGCCTTGGACACGATGCTTCCGCCGGCCATCATCTCGACTGGCAGGGGGTCTTCACGCAGAAAAACGCCTGCGGCCGTGTCATGGTCCTGGCCACCGCCGTCTTGCTCGCCGACTGGCGCTTCTCCGCCGCGAGACTCTTCAGCCTTCTCTTCTTCGTCTTCCTCGTCTTCATGAGCGGCTCACGCGGCGCCTGGGCGATCGAACTCGTCATCCTCGCGCTCTACGCCTGGCTTGCGATAGCCAGGCGAACTGACAGCCGCACCCGCGTCGTTTTCTTCGCGGCTGCCGCATTTGTAACCGTGACAGTGCCTATTTTCACCTGGTACCACCTGCCTCTGCTCCTCTCGACACTGGGCCGCGACGCAACATTCAGCGGCCGCACCCAGATCTGGGAGCAGGTCTGGCGATTCATCCTCGATCGTCCGCTCCTCGGCTGGGGCTACGACGCTTTCTGGAGAGGCATCGAAGGCCAATCCTTCGAAGTCGTCGCTGCCGTGCGTTTCATCGTCTTCCATGCCCACAACGGCTTTCTCGAAATCTGGCTCGAACTCGGCATTGTCGGCCTCGCCCTCTTCGTGCTGAGCTACCTGCGTGCCTGGCGCAAGCTCTGGCCGTTACTCCGCTCCGGAGACATCAGCCGCGCCACATGGATGCTCTTCGTCCTCGTCCTCATCGCCCTCTACGACCTCGATGAGAACACGCTGCTCATCTACAACGGCCTCTTCTGGGTGCTCTACGTCGCCACGCTCGCCAACATCGAGCTCCTCGCCATCGAAGACCGTTTCGTCCTGCGCGTGACCCGCGCGATTCGCCGCGCACCGACCCTTTCCGCCGCAACCCCTGCACCGGGAGCAGCCGCATAATGAAACGCGTCCTCATCTACCGCAACGAGCTCCTGCCCGCATCCGAGACCTTCATCGCCGCGCAGGCCCACGGCATGCGCCGCTACGACCCCTGGTTCGCCGGATTGAAGCTCGTCCCCAACGGCGTCCCGCTCGACAGATCGCGCGTCACCCTGCTCGCCGAAAACGGCAGCCTCCCGGACAGGATTCAGCGCCGCATCTTTCTCACCACCGGCTTTGCCCCCCGCCTGCACCGCGAGCTGAGAAGCCTGCGTCCCGCCCTCATCCACGCCCACTTTGCGCTCGATGGCTGCGCCGCGCTGCCCATCCGGAAGAAGCTGCAGGCGCCATTAATCGTCACCCTGCACGGCTACGACGTCACCCGTACCGACGGCTTCCCCAACCTCAAGGCCATGGGCAAAACCTACCTCGCTCGTCGCGAAGAGCTCTGGCAATCGGCGAGCCTCTTCGTGTGCGTCTCAGAACACATCCGCCAGGCCGCCCTTGAGCGGGGATTTCCCGCACGCAAGCTGTGGGTGCATCGCATCGGAATCGACCTGCACAGTTCGGACTTGGCCAGATCGCCCGGTCGCGCGCCAATCGTCCTCTTCGTCGGCCGCCTCGTCGAAAAAAAAGGCTGCGCCCACCTCATCCGCGCCATGGCGTTCGTTCATGAGAAGCTGCCCGCTGCCCGCCTGGTCGTCATCGGCGACGGCCCGCTCCGCACCGAGCTCGAAAGCCAGGCCCGCGAGCACTCTCCCAACGCCGTCTTCCTCGGCTCTCAGCCCTCCAAATTAGTCCGAACCTGCATGCGTCGCGCTCACGTGCTCGCCGCGCCCAGCGTCATCGCGAAGAACGGCGACACCGAAGGCCTTCCCATCGTTCTCTGCGAAGCCCAGGCCATGGGCCTTCCCATCGCCGGTTTTCGCGGCCCCGGCGTAGACGAAGCCGTCATCGACGGCCAGACCGCCATGCTCGTCAGTCCTGCCGACCACGAGGCTCTGGCCGCGATGATCCTGCGCCTGCTTGCCGACGCCTCACTCCGCGCCCGGCTCTGCGTCGCCGGAAGGCAGCACGCCGCAAAGTACTTCGACCTCCATACGCAGACCGCCCTGCTCGAAGACAAGTACGACGAGGTCCTGAACGCGCAATGAAAGGCCGGCAATGAAAGAGCACCGCCTGCTCCACGGCTCCGCCTGGATCGTCTCCGGCCAGTTCGTCTCCATGGCTTTCCAGGCTGTCTATTTCGTCCTGATGGGTCGCACCCTCGGCAGCCGTGAGTACGGAGCCTTCGTCGGAGTCGTCGCCCTCGTCGCACTGCTCACCCAGTTCAGCAGCGCCGGCATGGAGATGATCCTCCTCCGCAACATCAGCCGCGACCGCAGGTCCTTCGCCGCCACCTGGGGCAATGCACTGCTCATCACGGGCTGCGGTTTCGTGCTTCTTCTTGCCGCCGCGGCGCTCATCGGATCGCTCACCCTGCGCCCGCAGTTCCGCTTGCTCATTCCCTGGATCGCTCTCTCCGACGCCTTGTTCGGCAAGCTCGTCCAGCTCGCCAGCCGCGCCTTCCAGGGAGCCGGCGAAATGTCGTACTGCGCACGCCTCACCGCATTCGTCTACGCCGCCCGCGCGACCCTCGCCGCTGCCCTCTATCTCTACGCCCGCTACTGGAGCGGCCATCCCGACGCCCGCACCTGGGCCCATATCTACTGGCTCGCGCCCTTTGCCGTTGCCGTCTTTGCCTTCTGGCTTATTACCTCGCAGCTCGGCTGGCCGCGCTTCCAACGGCTCCGTCTCCGCGACCTGAGCGAGGGGCTCAGCTTCTCGTTTTCCAGCTCCTCGATCTCCGCCTACAACGACATCGACAAGACATTCCTCATCAGCCTCGGCCAGACCTGGGCCGCCGGCATCTACTCCGCCGCCTATCGCGTCGTCGATGTCGCCAGCGCGCCCATCTACGGCATCTACGCCGCCGCCACTCCACGACTCTTTCGCGAGGGAGCGCGAAGCGTCGGCCACGCCAGCACGCAGTCGCGGCGTCTCCTGCTGCGCACCATCCCTTACGGACTCGCCGTAGCCGCCGCTCTCTATTTCGCAGCCCCTGTTCTCCCGCGCCTCTTCGGAGCATCCTTCCAGGGCTCGGTCGCCGCGCTGCGCTGGCTCTGCCTGCTGCCGCTGCTGCGCGTCTTCCACTACGCCTGGGGAACGACGATCACCGCCTCCGCCTCGCAGTGGAATCGCACCGCGACGCAGTTCGGCGCTGCCGCTCTCAATCTGTTGCTGAATTTCCTGCTGATTCCGCGCTGGTCCTGGCAGGGCGCAGCCGTCGCCAGCCTCATCACCGACGGATCGCTAGCTCTGTCCAGCCGCTTCGTCCTTTGGAGGATCCAAAGCCGGGAAACACGCCTTCACGAGGAAGCCCGATCACCGCTGGTGACTGCGACTTCCGCAGACTAACGTCGGACCCCTCTGCCGCAGCGACCTGGGACCAGCCCCTTTTGTACCGGTGAATCAATCCACTGTTCTGGTCGCAGAGCTCACGCAAAAAAAAACCCCTTTGCCAGAAAGCAAAGGGGTGGATGGCTGCTCGATACGGAGCAGATTCGCCGCCATATCGAGCTGTGCAAACTCTGCCGAGAACTTTTCAGTTCCCGGAATTTGCTCCGGTCGCTGGAGCATTCCGGACAACCAGCGTCAGGTTGTCAAGCTCAATTTCCTGCAGGTACTGAACGCCGTTAACGTTGACCGTCGATATGGCGGCCTCGCCATTCTTCTGGGCAACGATCTGCGCCGGAACCGTAACCGGATTCTTTCCGCGGGGCGCGAACGTCAGCTGCGCATCCGATCCTGTTCCGGTCCAGCTCACCTTCACCGGTCCTGCCGGCAGATTCGCCGAGCCCACCTGCACGGGTTGACTGAAAGTTACCGTAGTCGAATTCTTCGCCGCGTACGCGGAGAATGTGAACGCAAGGGCCAGCAATGCAACACCGAATCGTTTCATGAAATGATCTCCTTCAAGCTTGAGAGAACTGGGGGTTAGTCGCGTCTTTGCAACTCGCTTCAAAGACAAGTCGGGATACTCACAACTTAGACATACGGTTGGCAAAAAATAAGCTCCATCGTGTAGCAGATCGCGCTGCTACAACCTAAGCCTTGTATTTATGGGAGTTGCCGGAACGCCAGCGCCCCGCCGCCGGGCACGTATCATACCTGTCTTTGCCCGCCGCTGGATGGTTTTATCCCGCAGGCGTCCGGCTCCGGACAGCACAGACGGCCCGAAAATGCGGAATGAACAGGCGCGAAACAGGTCCGGCTCGACCGGCGCTAAATAGAGACCCGGAAAGGGCTGGGACCAAGGCCGGTCTCTACCAGCTCACCACATCAACGACTTCCGGCGGCCCGGGATTCCTCTCAATTACATGGGTTTCGATCACCGCCTCGAGATTCTTCCCCGCCCAGTCCCTGGGTGCTCTGGCGAGCATCGCGTCCAGATACGTTGGGTTATAGAGAACCTCGCTGGCGGCTTCCGTGCCTTCGCCCAAAATGCCTGCGGCAATGATCACCGGCTGTCCGGTGACTTCGTCCTGGATGCGCGCCACGATTGCATAGTCAGTGGTCACTTCTCCGCTCGTCCCGTCCCGCTGCACCGTCCAGAAGCGTTGCCGGTTCTTGCGATCGACCAGCTTCTGTATGCCATCCGTGTCGTCGAATCCGAAGCGCAGGTCCTGCGTAATGCGCATGGTCCAGGCATTGTCGAACGCGCCGATCAGCACAATGGGCCCCTCCCGCAGCTGCGCAAAGCTCGCATCTGAGGCAGAAACCACGCGGAAAGCCCTGTGACGGGGAACCAGTGGCACAATGGTGCGCGCCAGCGTAGTCACATCGGACACAGCCAGGCCTCCGCCTGTGGGCGCGCCACCCGGCCTCTTCGGCCCGGCAATCAGATCCGCCGGTTCGCCAAGACAATAGGTAATCGGCCCCTGGTCAGATGTGATCGGCTGCCAGAACCGCTCCACGTTCGATAGCGCGGGAGAACCGTGATAGCGCCCGATCGCGATACCGGCAGCCATGGCCAGAAACAACGATAGAGCGACGGGAAGCCAGCGCCGAATCCTATCCGGCAGGGAAGTCCGGAGCGAGGGCGAAGACGCGGCCGAAACCCCTGCGGCTGGCGGATTCAGGGTCTGCCCGAACGTATCGTTCGTCTGCTCGTGCCCCTGTTCCTGCTTCTGTTCCTGTCCTTGTTCCTGGCCAGCCTCCGTCGCGTTTACCGCCGCCGGCTCCGGTCTCCGAAAGACCGGCACATAAGAGCCGGCGGATAGCTCGATGATCGGTTCTCCTGCATGGGCCGGGTCATAGTAGTACTGGACGAGTCTCCGGCGCACCTCCGCAGCCGAAGTGCGGACCACCGGATCGAGATTGACGTCGTAATCCGGGTTGCGCCCAAAGGCCTCAACCCCGATCGTCCGCTCCTTCAGGTCCGCGGCGTTGCCCAGAAGCGTCTGCTCAACCGTGTAGGCCAGCAGAACCGGGTAGCGCTTGCTGTTTGTGAACAGCGGATGCGCAACAAGCCGATTCAACTGCGCACGGATTGCTTCCGCGTCAGGAGGCGATCCGGTCCGGGGAGATTCTTTTGCGGCTGATTGTGACAACAACATGCTGGAGCTCCGCAGTCAGCTAGTTCTGTCCCACCTGAGTCCGACCCACCTGAGCCCTGCCGTGACTTCTCCTCTGAAAAACGAGAATCAGCCGCTGCGAGCGTGCGACCCGGAAAAGGATGCTGAACCTCGATTTGGAAGAAATGCCCCGAGGAGTACAACCGGCAAAAAGTACGCCTAAGACTGAAACGGGCGGCCTGCAAACGAACAAAAACCCCAATGCAAGCAACCCTCTGACATGTATTATACAGTCCGCAAACGGCGCGCTCATTTCCTATAAGCGGCTGATAAATCATTGTTTATCGACTGATCGGCCCGGCGGCCCCTGAGCCGGACCCGAGATCCGCAGCGCACCAGAACCAACCTCCGCCGAGGTCCCCTCACCGATTCACAACCGGGGCTCTGATCTCCGGGTAAACCTTGATCCAGTGATTCCTCACCTGCGGTTTCATCTTCCGTCCATTCTCATCGAACACGATGAGGTTGGTCTCCTGCTTGGGCATGTGGCAATCAATGCAGTTGTTTGAGACAGGGTGGTCTGCCTTTGAGAATGTCGCGGAGTCAGGTTTGTGACAGCTCAGGCACCGCTGCGAAAACTCGGCCACGCTGTGCTGTGTGACATGAACATCGTGGCAGGTGAGACACGTCATATTCGACGAGCGGAAGCAACGGCTCTGCTTCAGCAGCCCCACCTGGTTGCCATGAACGTCAGGCTGGGCGGCGGGATCGGGCGGAGGAAAATCAATGTACTTATCGAGCGCATCCCCCGGAGAGTAGGAAAACGGCGGCTTGAGTGGCAAGCCGGCTCCGGCATGACACCAGGCGCAGAGATCCATTTGCCGATCTCGCGGGAATCGCGCCGGGTTCAGTATGCCGGTGGCCGATGGACCAGTCGACTTCGATGCCTCATGTTCAACGTGTTCCCGTCCCGGCCCGTGGCACACTTCGCACTGGATGCCGAGCGAGAACCCCACCGTGTTATAGCGGTTGGAGAAGGGGGAAAAACCTTCAAAGTAAGTTGCGTGACACTCCAGGCACCGCGGAGTGACCGGCCGGCTGAAATCGGCGAATCCATCGCGATAGCCGGGACTGTTTACCCAGCCCAGGTCACGCCAATATGAGACCGGCAGTTGAAATAGCTCATCTTCGTTCCAGTACAAATAAGTTTGGCCCTTGCCTCCTGACCCAACCACCACGGCAATGCGCTCTGTGTGCGTGACTGTCTGGGGAGGTGTGCCTGCCACTGCGGTTTGAAAAAACTCAGGTGCTTTCCCATCCCTGCGCTGCTCATCCATCCTGAAATAAAGTTTCGGATTCGACGTTTTCAGGATGTTGCTGCCCGGCGTGAAGTTACCAAGGACGGAGGTTTCGTCCGGTGATCTGGATGTTAGATAGTGCGCAGTCTGGTGAAATGAATCGACCTTGTCGGCATGACAGGATTGGCAGGCAGCATCGCCCACATAGCCGTCTCGCGCATGGCTCTTTGTCCCCGTTGCCCCGGCGGATTGGGTTCCTGCTTCAACTGGATAATCCCAGCCTGGCGCCGCGGCCAGCGCCAAAGCAACCATGATCAAAGCAACCAGGATCGTGAAAGCTGGATTCTTGTTTAGGGGGCACGCCACTGACCAATACAGTAACCCCGTCGCGCTGGTTTGTCGTCGGCAACCTCCGCCGGGTGCCCCATTCAAGCCCGCCGTTGGCTTGAGTAGAGAAGTAGCGCAGACGTCCGTTCACTTCTCCCGGCTGTCTTCAAAAGATACTCGCCCACTCCGCCTGCGCGCATACCAGGTCTTGTCCCGCGCCAACGGCGGCAACGCTTCTCCATTGCGCCAGATCAGCGTGGGATGCCCGGGCTCAAACAGCGCATCATAGCGATCGCCCATCCATTGCTGATTGCGCACGAACACCTTGCCAGGCGCAGCATCAGCCACGACCGTCAGGTCTTGTCCGCCCCACGTCCGCATGCCCGCGACTTCGGGAAACTGAAGTGTGTCGAGCGTATCGTGCCCCATGATGCGAACCGTGCCGATCGCATGTTCTCCCGGAGGATAGGCCTTCGGATCGACATTCTCCGGCAGCAACGGTCCAAGATTCGAATTGATCCCCCGCGAAAGCCAGTCAAATCCCTCGCGCCGCTGCCCACTGCGTGTGAGTCCCATGGCCACATAGCCAAAAATCCTGGGCCATGCCGGACCGCGCCAGTAGCCGCCCCACTTCGGAGTGTCGAAGGCCAGCGTAGGCAGCAGCGCGCCGTTAAACTTGGCTGGATCGTTGAGCCGCTGCATCATCGCCGCGATGCGATCGCGATCCGTTTCGAAATAGAGCAGATAGTAGGCATCCAGGTTTTCCCCCTGCGTCCAAAGCTTCCCCGTCTTTACATCCAGGTCCCAATAGCGCTGCGTGGTCGCATCCCAGAGCTTCTCGCGCACAGCCTGCAGCGTTAAGTCGACCTCATGCTTCCACGGTTGCGGGTCGTCGCCCTGAATGCGTGCGAGATAACTCATCTCCTGCAGGCTCCAGAGTTGAAATACCTGCTCATTGATTGCGCTGGTGGCATCTCCCTTCAGATCCACAAACGGCGAGTCCTTGTCATCCCACCCGGTTTCATAGGTGTTGGTCCAGTCGATCAGATGATCGTGGTTCACGTCCCGAATCTTGAGAACGTTCCGCTGATAAGCCAGCAGCGCTTGCCACACCGTGCGATCTCCCGCGACTCCACCGGGTTTTTCGCCAAGGATGCTCGTGTCGCCGGTCAGCCGGACATACTCTCCCACCAGCGACGCCTGTACCGGCACACCCTGCGTATTGCGTTCTGGACCCGTCGCCTGAAATGTGTTCTTCCCGGAGGGAAAGATCGTCCACGGACATGTGCCATCTCCCTTCGCATTCACCGCGTATCGGAACCAGTTCACAATGGCCGCACGCGCCAGATCCCGTCGATTGGTGCCCGCCATGGCGATAGCTTCAGCAATCCCGTCGTTACTCCACATGCCCATGAAGTCATTCCAGTCGGCGATCATCATCGGGCACGCCGGCAGGTAACTCACCTGGCAGGTCGTGTTCAAGAGCCCCCGCCAGAACCACAGCTCGCTGCGAACCAGTTCTTCGGGCGCGATGGTTTCCTCTTTGTTCAGCGTGGGGATGTTGAATCTCACCGCATCCGCCGGAGCTACCAGAGGAACCGATGCCAGATACTCGTTCCACAAACGGTGAGTCTCTCCATCCAGCAGATCTGAAGACGACCTCAACTCAGCCAGGCTCGTTTCCGCCTCGCGCTCGTTCCCGCCCAAAGTGATCATCAACGCGGCCGCCTCGCCGCCGCCGAGTTCCCATCGGAATCGCCCGTCCTCAAGAGCAGCCCGCGGATCGGCTGCTACCAGCACCCGGTAGGGCCACTTGGAGTCGCCATAACTCAGAGACCGCAGCCCTGCACCGGGAACAATCTCAAAGCCGAGCCCTCGCGTCTGCACCATCACGCCAACCGGCTTCGGCGCATGAACGACGACGATCCGGCAAATAGCCGCCGGCTTTCCGTAAACCGGATAAACCGTCAGCGAGACCTCAAGCCCGTTGTCGAATGTTGCCCGATAGACCGTCCGGTCCGCAAAGTAGCTCAGACTATGCTTTGCTGCATTGTCGCCAAGACTGAACCTCTGACCCGATTCATCCACCAGCACCGGCGCCCCAATGTCCAGCGCCTCAAGCCGCTCTCCCTGATTGACCGGAGCCGTTGGACCAGCCACCGGAATGATCACTCTCTGCCCGCCGAATCCTGACTCCTGCAAGGCCATGAATCCGTTGGATTGGTAGATCAGACTCTTGGGAGGAGCCGCTGCATCGAATCGGGTAAACGCCGCATAGTCGAAGCCGTCACCCATGTAAGCAGGGAACTGCGATGAGCGGCCGTTCGATTGCGCCAGCAGATTCGCAGACAACAAACAAAGAACACTGACGACCTTGAAAACCTTCACAGCGCCTCTTTCTCCGGGATTTCGAGCTTACGTTCACCTGTGCGGAGAAGACAACCCTCGCCTGGCTTCCCATCCCGTAACATTCCTGTAACATGGAAATCGGGGCGCTCGCGGTCGCCTGTCTGGACTCTGCGACCGGGATTTTCTATGACCCTGAGGTAGCAGGCAGCAGTGGAAGAAGCAGATACCAACGACATCCCGGCCAGCCAGATTGCGGACAACCAGATCCCGGATAGCCAGCTCGAAGACCGCTTCATCTCCGTCCACGGCGCCGGCCTGATGCACCTCCAGGTCGCGGGCACCGGACAGCCGCTCCTGCTCCTCCACGGCCTCATCGGTTCGGCAAAAAGCTGGCGGCGAAACATCAGCTTCCTCGCCCGCGAAGCCACCGTCTACGCCGTCGATCTCTTCAACATGGGCCAGTCGGAACGGGTTCCCGGATTGGACGCAGGCCTCGAAGCAACCGCCGATCGCATCGCCGCCCTCATGGACGCTCTGCATCTCCCCGCCGCCGACATTGCCGCCCACTCTCACGGAGGAGCGGTGGCCCTGATGCTCGCCGCCCGCCATCCGCATCGCGTCCGCCGCCTCATCCTCTTCGCCCCGGCCAATCCCTTCTGCAGATCCCGCCGCCTGGTCATCGCCTTCTTCCAGACGAAGCTCGGCACATGGCTGGCCCGCCGCGTCCCCTCGCTCCCGCGGCCCATTCAGGCCAAGGCGCTTTGCCGTATGTATGGCGATCCCTCCCGCGTCGCCGAAGGCACCCTCGAGGTCTATACCGCAGGTCTGGATATCCCCGGCACCATGGACCATATCTTGCAGATCCTTCGCTGCTGGTTCGACGACATGCAGCAGCTCCGCACCGCACTCGGCAGGCTTGCATCCATGCCCACCCTCCTCATCTGGGGAGACAGGGACCGGGCCGTCAACCTCTCCTCCGCGCTCGGCCTGCAACGCACGCTGGTGCAGTCAGAACTGCTGGTCATCGAGGGCGCTGGCCATCTGCCCTTCGAAGAAATGCCCGAGACCTGCAACCTGGCCATGCGCGATTGGCTCATCGGCTCGCCCACCCACAACAGCGCCTCCCTCACAACCGAACCCGCCTGAGCCACCCTAATAAGATTTAGAGCTCACCTGAGCTTTGTCTTGCCGCAGCACGCAATGTTTGGGGTATGATGCTCGGCGTTGGGCGAACCGAACCCGGAACGCCGATGTGCGTGCTGCTCGCTTCCCCCTGGGCCGGAGCCCAATTCTTCCATCTGCACGCCGTCCCGCTCCTCGGAGGCTTGTTATGAAATCTATTAGTGGAAAACAGACTGCTTCTTTCAGCATCGCAATCCTGACGCTAGCGATCACGCCGCTGTGGCTGATGCTTGCCGCAGCCACTGTGTCCGCACACGCGCAGGCGTCCGAGGTTGTTCCCAACTCCAGCACCAGCGCCACCACTACATCCTCGGCCGCCGACTGGACAGAGTTCATGAGAGATAACATGCAGCGCTGGAACCCGTATGAGACGGTACTCAATGTCAACAATGCAGGCGGCCTGCAGTTGAAGTGGATCTTCGACAGCAAACTTCCCGGTGGAATAATCGAAAACTCGTCACCTGCAGTGGTGAATGGCGTGTTTTATGTGGGCTCTTATGATCGCAACGTATATGCCCTGGACGCGGGCACCGGCGAAAAGCTGTGGAGCTATGACACCGGAAACTTTCTAAGCTCATCGCCCGCAGTGGCGAATGGAGTACTTTATATCGGTACCTCTAACACGTTGCACGGCGGCACCGTGCGCCTCGGCAGCGTGCTTGCGTTGAACGCCGCCACCGGAGCCAGGCTGTGGAGTTTCGCCACGACAGACTTTGTGGAATCTTCTCCTGCGGTGGCGAATGGGGTAGTTTATATAGGCTGCGACAACGGCACCCTGTACGCGCTGAGTGCCAGCACCGGTGCCGTGCTGTGGAGCTTTGCTACGGAAGGCCCTGTGGTCTCTCCACCCGCGGTTGCGAACGGCGTGGTTTATGCCGCCTCGGACGACTACAACGTGTACGCGCTGAACGCTGGCACCGGAGCCAAACTGTGGAGTTTTGCTACGCAAGGTCCTTTCACTGCCTCGCCTGCGGTAGCGAACGGGGTGGTTTATGTCGGCTCGTGGGACAACAACGTTTATGCGCTGAATGCTACTACGGGCGCCAAATTGTGGAGCTATGACACCAATGACGCCGTGATTTCCTCCACCGCGGTGGCAAACGGGGTGATTTATGTCGGCTCGGCGGACAACGTATACGCGTTGAACGCCGCTACCGGCGCCGAATTGTGGAACTTTGCTACGAATAGCACCGTGACTTCGTCGCCTGCGGTTGCGAACGGGATAGTTTATGTCGGCTCGTGGGACAGCAACCTTTATGCGCTGAACGCCACCACCGGCGCCAAATTGTGGCGCTATACCATAACTTCCATAGGTTGGCCGGTGGCCACCTCGCTCGCAGTGGTTGATGGCGTGGTCTACGGGAGCGGCGGACAGCTTGGGGGCAGTCAAGGCGACTTTTATGCGTTTTCGGTGGGAGCCGATCTGTACCTGCGCATGCAGCCCACTCCCACGACGGTTCACCAGGGCGATCTCCTCACCTATGCCTTTCCCATCTGGAACCTCGGTCCGGATAATGCTATTCACGAAGTCCTGAACACTCAGGTCCCGGCGGGCACCACCTTCGACTACATCCGCATCTCCGGCACACCCGGACTGGGCACATGCTCCACTCCGCCTTACCAGAGGACGGGACAAATCGTCTGCCATGAAAACGCCAGCATGGCGGGGAACACCACGTGGACCGTGCGGCTGACGGTTAAGGTGACAGCTCCGTCCGGCACGGTGATCACCGAAAATGCCGCCACTATGTCAGATACGCTCGATCCCAATCTGGCCAACAACACCGCAACGGTAAGCACGACGGTGCAATAAGAGACTGCGAAAAAACAAATCGCGAGCCTTGCAGGAAGTTAAAACAAAACCGAGCGAGGCACGCCCGCGAAGAGTATGATCCTCGGCGTTGGGCATTCCGAACCCGGAACGCCGACGTCCGCAAGGCCCGTTTCCCCCGAGGCCAGCACCCAACCGCCTCCATCTGCGTGACGCCTCCGCTCCTTACTGCTGTAAGAGCTGTGTGGAGGTGCGCTAATGAAATCCCCTATCTGTGTCAGCAAAATCTGTGTCACGAACAGTAAGCAGACTGCTTCTTTCAGCATTGTGGGCTTGATGCTTGCAATCGCGCCGCTGTGGCTGATGCTTGCGTTCGGAAGCCCTGCGAATGCGCAGACGTCAACAACCGATACATCTCCGGACTGGACGCAGTTCCATAGAGACAATATGCAACGCTGGAACCCGTTCGAGACGGCGCTGGGCGTCGGCAATGCAGGGAGCCTGAAACTGAAATGGAGCTATGGCAACTGGAGCTATGGCTCGCCCGCAGTGGTGAATGGGGTGGTTTATTTCGGATCCGATGACGGCAACGTCTATGCGCTCAACGCCAGCACCGGCGCCAAGCTGTGGAGCTATAACGCCTATTGGAATGTGGCGTCCTCGCCCGCCGTGGCGAATGGGGTGGTTTATGTCGGCTGCGCCTTGAACCTGTGTGCGCTGGACGCCAGCACCGGCGCCTTACTGTGGAGCTATAACATCGGCTTCGTTCCATCCTCGCCCGCAGTCGCGAATGGGGTGGTTTATATCGGCTCGGGAAACGACGGCAACGTGTATGCACTGAACGCCAGCACAGGCGCGCTGCTGTGGAGCTTTGCAACCACATACCCGATTACGTCCGCGCCCGCTGTGGCGAATGGGGTGGTTTATATCAGCTCGAACCTCAACGACATATACGCGCTGAACGCCAGCACAGGCGCGCTGCTGTGGAGCTATCCGACCCAAGCCGGACCTGATTACGTATCCTCGCCCGCCGTGGCGAATGGGGTGGTTTATGTCGGCTGCGGCGGCGCACCTGGCGGCGTCAATGTGTGTGCGCTGAACGCCAGCACCGGTGTCCTGCTGTGGAGCTATGCCCCGGTAGGAGGGACAAACTATGTCTCGCCCGCCGTGGCGAATGGGGTCGTTTATGTCGGCGCATCCGACCACAACGTGTATGCGCTGAACGCCAGCACCGGCGTCAAGCTGTGGAGCTATCCGACAGGATCGAGTATAGAATCCGCGCCCGCTGTGGCGAATGGGGTGGTTTATATCGGGTCTGACGACGGCAACATATATGCGCTGAACGCCAGCACTGGCGCCAAGCTGTGGAGCTCTGCGACCGGAGGCGCTCTAAGCACATCCTCGCCCGCAGTGGTAAACGGGACGCTATACATCGGTTCCTCCGCGTACAGTTTGGCCAGTTTGGGAGCCGACCTGTTCCTCCGAATATGGCCATCTACGACGACGGTCCAGCAGGGCGATTTGATCACCTACGCTTTCCCAGTCTGGAACCTGGGACCCAGCGAAGCTTATCTTGAAGTACTGACCACACAGGTTCCCGAGGGCACAACCTTCGACTACATCCGCATCTCCGGCACGCCGGGGCTGGGCACCTGCACAACTCCGCCCTATGAAGGAACTGGAGAAATCGTCTGCCAGGAAAACGCCAGCATGGCGCCGAACACCACGTGGACCGTGCGGCTGACGGTTAAGGTGACAGCTCCGTCCGGCGCAGTGATCACCGAAAATGCCGCCACTATGTCAGATACGCTCGATCCCAATCTGGCCAACAACACCGCAACGGTAAGCACGACGGTGCAATGAATAGGTTGCATCACTCCGAAGAATGTTTCGTTGCCGCCCCCAGCACCCGAGCGCGGTACCAGGGTGGGAAATAGACCGTAAAGAGCATCGCGCCCAGCATCAAAACGACCGAGGCATACTGCGATGCAAGGCTCTTGTTGCCCGTGGCATGGCGATAGAACGACACGAGCGCAGAAAGCAGAAAACCGAGGCCCCAGACGCCAGTGATGTACTGATTGATCCGCAGGAACAGGGGCGTGTGCCAAAACTCAGGGGCGACCTGCTCGCGCGCGTACTGGATGGTGAAGGGTATGCCGGAGAGCAGCGATCCCCAGGCGACCGCCATCAGTGTCACGTTGACGAGAATCGTCATGTAGGTTGCCAGAATCATCCAGTGGAAACCAATCACACCGACAGCAATGAAAATGAAGAAGACCAAAGTGACAGTGTCGAGGATCTTCAGCGACCGGCTGATCACCTGACGTACCGTCGTAATCGCCGAGATGGCGAGCGCCAACCCCAGGGCAAGCAGAAACCACCGCTCCCCCAATGCGCCGAGGACGATCCAGGGCAGGAACGCGATAAGCAGTCGAAGCATCGAAGCTAGCCCCTGCTCTCTGCTGCCGGCCCGTCAGGCTCCGCCGGGTACCAGTTGCCGTGCAACCCGAGCGGCACGCGGTGCGGCAACTTTACGACTGCCACTGGCTCACCGGAGAAGTTCTCTGCATCGAGAATGACGAAGTTCGATTCCATCGTCGCCAGATTGGTCGCAAAGGTCAGGACATAACCCGCATCCTCCTCCGTCCGTCGCGCTTTGGGGGCGAATACCGCCTCGCCAATTGCGTGGCCCGGAAAAGCGTGCACCGCGACTGTTCCGCGCATCAAATCGCAACGAAGAATCTCGTCAAAGACTTGGTGCTCATGCGCTGTCGGGCTTGCGTGCAGAATCATTGCGTAGCGCGTTGCGTGGCCCAGCCGGCGGTCATCGACGCGCGGGAATTCGCTCCGCCTCTCATCCAGAACCTCGAGACGAAAGCTGCCCGCGGCCGGATCCATGCGCGCGCGGACGAACTTGCGCTTGGAGGGCATCGCGTCCGGAGCGCCAAAATCAAAATGGCTTGCCCAGGGGAAGACTGTGACGATCTCGCTGCCTTCCTGCCAGCCGTTCCCGTAGTGCCAGCACCAGAAGGCGTCGGTCTCGATCCAGCGAATCTTTGCCGACTGGTCCCGTCTCGGAATGACGGCGATACGAGTGCCGCGATCCGGTTCCCAGCTCAGAGGATTCCCGCCCTGCGACGCGCGCAATAGATCGAACGTGGCCGGGTTGATCACCAGCACGAGATAGTCCTCTGTGATGAGGAAGTCGTGAATCATATAACCCCGATCGATCTCGGCGATTATCTCTGGGGAACGTTTCAGATGCCCATCCTGTCCCACCGTAGCCCAATAGAGATAAGGCTTCTCCAGTCCATAGCGGAAGAGAATCAACTCGCCGGTCGCCGGATCGATCTTGGGATGCGCGCACATACCCAGTGGCAGGCCGCCAGCGAAATCGTAGCGTCCGACCGTGTCGAGCTTGTCTGTCATCTCATAGGGTGGAGTGCCCTCGGCCAGCGCCAGAAAACGGTGCCCATGGCGGATGATATTGATGTCGGGCAGCAGCTTATAGTCTTCCGGGTCCTGGTCCGGCCCGGCCAGTTCGGCAGACGGCGTGGCGGGCGTCATCAGGCCGCCCCAAAGGGCGCGTCCGGCGCGGATTTCCGCCCGCAGGCCTTTGGTCAGCACGTAACGGTTTCGGTAACGAGCGCGGCCCTCGGCAAGCCAGACGCCGTGAATCATGCCATCGCCGTCGAACGGATAGGTATAGCTCCCAAGAGGAGGGAATTTGGGGTTCGGTCCGTTGCGTAGATAGATGCCCCGCAGATCCTCCGGGATCTTCCCCGTAACAGGCAGGTCTGCTTGTTCGATTTCGTCATCGGTTGGCGCGAACACCCCACGGAGAAATGGATTGCTGATCGGATCGATAGGCCTGAGTAAACCGCTCATGCTGTCTGCCCTTCCCGGATGGGTGTGGCACCCGGTGATTCTGCTGTTCGTCGGATGTTCCCTCTCCTGCAGCGAGGGAAGCTGGATAGGTCCTGAGCCGTATTAAAAACTGTCGACTCCATGCGGTCAAAAGCGGGCAGGGGCAACGAAGCCTGCTTGTAGCCGCACCCTCTGAGTCACGGCGCAGTAAGAATTCTGCGAAAATCGCGGCTCTCGGGCGGCGTAAATAAACCGGATGAGGCATATCTGAGAAGAGTATGATGCTCCGCGTTGGGCGTACCGAACCGGAACGCCGACGTCCGCATCGCTCGATCCCCCGAGGCCAGAACCCAACCGCCTCCATCTGCGCGACGCTCCCGCTCCCTACAGATGTAAGAGCTCTCTGGAGGCTGTCCGATGCATTCCCCGATCTGTGTCACAAATATCTGTGTCCCTAACAGAAAAAAAACTGCTTCTTTCAGGATTGCAGGCTTGATGCTCGCAATCGCGCCGCTGTGGCTGATGCTGGCCGCGGCTGGCACCTCTGCGCAAGCTCAAACCACAGAGTCTCCCGCGGACTGGACACAATTTCTCCGCGATAACATGCAGCGCTGGAACCCCTATGAGACGGTGCTCGGGGTCAACAATGTGGGCGACCTTAAATTGAAGTGGCAAAATCCCCTCGGCGGTAACGGTCCCGACCCTGTGCTAGCGAACGGGGTGGTTTATTTCAACAACGGCAACATCCTGTACGCGCTGAACGCCGGCACCGGGGCACAACTTTGGAGCTATTCCGTTGGGGCAGGGGTTTCGATTTCCTCACCCGCAGTGGAGAACGGGGTTGTCTATTTCGGTGCGTCTGACGACAACATATATGCGCTGAACGCCAGCACCGGCGCGAAGCTGTGGAGCTATACCACCGGAGTTCCTTTAGTTACCTCGCCTGCTATCGCGAATGGGGTGCTGTATGTGGGCTCCAATGACGACGAGCGCGGCGAAAGAGATTTTTTTGCCCTGAACGCCAGCACCGGCGCCCTGCTTTGGAGCTCTGAAGGCGTGGGTCCTCCCACTTCGTTTTCTCCGGCCGCGGTGGCGAATGGGGTGGTGTATGTTGCCGCAGCCGATGCGTTGGACAGAAGTTACGACCTGTACGCAGCAAACGCCAGCACCGGCGCCTTGCTATGGAGCTTTCAGACCGCGAGCAGTCCTTATGGCGACGAGGGCCCATTTGGCACGCCCGCCGTGGCGAACGGAGTGGTTTATATCGGCTCAGAGGGCACCAACGTCCCGGACCCGAGCTTTGTCCCCATCCCCGGTAATCTGTATGCGCTTAACGCCAGCACCGGCGCCAAGCTGTGGAGCTATGAAACGGGAAATATAGGTGGTGCGCCCGCAGTAGCGAACGGGATAGTTTATGCCGCTTCAGATAATGCCTTGTATGCGCTGAACGCGAGCACCGGCGCCAAATTGTGGAGCTTTGCCCTCGAAAATGGAGCGGATTCTCCAGCGGTGGCGAACGGAGTGGTTTATATCGGCGCATACGACGGCAACGTGTATGCGCTGAACGCGAGCACCGGTGCCGAGTTGTGGAGCTATGATGCCGGTGGAGCTTCCACGCCCATTATTGTGGACGGAGTGATTTACTTCCGCGGATTGAGCGATCTTTACGCCTTCAGTGTCGGAGCCGATCTCTTCCTGCGCATTCAATCCACTCCAACAACAATCCATCAGGGCGACCTGATCACCTACGCCTTTCCGGCGTGGAACCTTGGTCCGGAAGACGCTGATCTGGAAGTGCTAACCACACAGGTGCCATTGGGCACAACCTTCGACTACATCCGCATCTCCGGCACGCCGGGGCTGGGCACCTGCACAACTCCGCCCTATGAAGGAACTGGAGAAATCGTCTGCCACGAAAACAGCAGCATGGCTCCGAACACCACATGGACCGTGCGTCTGACGGTCAAGGTGACGGCACCGTCAGGCATGGTCATCGTCGAAGGAGGAACAGTTACAGAGGACACAACTGATCCAAATCTGGCTAACAACACGGCGACGGTGACCACCACCGTGCAATGACGACAGGCTATGTTTCTGCCGCGTCGAATACTTGGCCGACAATTTCGCTCAACTTGATAAACTTGAATTAGAGCTAAAAATTCAACGAAGGGCGCAGCCACAAGCTGCGCCTTTCCTGTTTTGCTCTCTTGCTGAACCCTGAACCCTGAACCCTGAGCCCTGAACCCTGAACCCTGAACCCTGAGCCCTGAGCCCTGAGCCCACAAGTCCAGCATTATCAGATCTTTGCCTCTAACTCACGCATCTTCAAGTCTTTAGCATAAGTCCCACAGAATCAGATCTTTGCAAAACCACCCCCCGGGGAGGGGGTCCACCATGGTCAACCAGTGCCGCCACATCCGCACCAGCGGAACCCAATGTGGCATGGTCGCGATGCGCAGCCGGAACTTCTGCTACTACCACCAGAACTGCCAGCCGCGCCCCGTCCGCTCCGCCATCCGCACCCGCCCACACACCCAAACCCAGACCTACGACTACGGAGCAATCCCCGTCTCCGAACCAGCCGCCACTCCCGAAATCCAGCCCCCCGTCCAGCTCCTCTTTCCCGAAGACCGCGCCTCCATCCAGATCAACCTCTACCGCATCGCCGTCGCCCAGGCCGAGAACCGCATCGACACCCGCACCGCCAACTCCATGACCTGGAACCAGCAGGTCTCCATGGCCAACCTCGGTAAGACACCCCTCATCGAAGCCGCCCCGGCAGCCGCTCGCTCCGTATCCAGCCGCGACGACCAGGACTCCGACTCAGCCAGTTCGGGCTCCTCATCCGGTCCACAAATCGTCCACCGCGTCATCCTCACCCCTGACGGAGACGAG
>Ga0335074_10003046_pt1 | contig 22828 bp, 19 predicted proteins | sample Lox_Sample_23_FD_206715 | JGI IMG/M metagenome (GOLD analysis project Ga0335074, IMG submission 206715) | Soil microbial communities from Loxahatchee National Wildlife Refuge, Florida, United States - Lox_Sample_2.3 | ecosystem: Environmental > Terrestrial > Soil > Wetlands | place: USA...
CGGTCGAGGACGGGATTGGAATGCCAGCCACCCGCCAGAATGCCGATGCGCCCTTTCGGTGGCAGCGCGCGCCAATAGCGCCACATGCGCGGCCGCTCACGTTCCTCATCCGACATTTCGCCAAATGCCGTGGTGACGATGTGCCGAGGATCCATCCACGCATGCAGCATATTGAGCGTTTCGCCCTTGCCGGCGCCATCCACACCGCCGATGACGATCACCGCGGCAAATTCGGCACCATGCAGCATGTCGTATTGCAGCGTCAGAAGGCGGGCGCGGAGCAGGGGCTCTTCGCGCTCGTAATCGGCTTTTGCGATGCGATGGCCGAGCTCTGCCGATTCGAACATGGCTGCGTCTTCCGCCGGTCCTGTCCGGCGCACAACACGTCGCCGGACCTGCAATCCTAGACATAACCCGGGACGGTTAACAATCAGCTAAGGGATTGAGGCGAAACAAGTGCTCCAATCGGCGCAGCGGTCGCGCGTACCGTGTCATGGCCAGCGCAGGCCCATAGGCGCTAACGTAAGCGGCCTGGCCTGCAAGGCAGCATTTATGCCACCTCCGCTTCCTCTCCTGTCTCCGCTTCCTCCCCGCATAAAAGCCAGCGGCCAGCCTCACGAGCGCTACGGGATCAGGCACGACCGAGCGAACGCCGCAGCGACACAGGCTGTGGGCGGCTGGCTCATTGTCAGGAGAGGAAGCGGAGGCAGGAGAGGACGTGGAGATGATTTTCGTGGCGTGCAGATCGAACAACGATTGGAAAGGACACTCCGGGAAACGAGACTAACTGCATGGATTGCTCCAAACTGATGCCACGCTCGACTCGTTAAGTTAGCGCGCATGGGCGCAGGCCGGCCATCCACGACTTTCTGTGCTGTACTCTGCGAAGACGCGGATGGTGCGGCCCCGGCCAATTCACCGGGGCAGGCTGCGCGCACTGTGGCACATGGGGGCCGGTGCGCTCCTCAAGTGATTCGTTTATTCCGCCTCAACCCCTAAGCTCGATCCGCACGTCGTCGCCGCTGACCGCCAGCCGCGTGCCGAGGGCCGCACTGCGGGTTGTGATGTCGTCCAACTCCCCTTGCTCTGCCGCCAACGCGCACGGCACCGTCTCGTTGCGATCGTTGTGGCGAACGAAACGGAAGCCGGCACCGGTCAGGTCTGTGCCGTCGAACGTTGCGGTGGCCATCATGCCGATCCAGTCGCCATGCCGGCGCCCGCCGTGCCCGGTATGGAAACTGAAGCTGCCAAGCCCGTAGAAGATCGGCTTGCCGCGATAGGCCTCCACGGCCAGCGAATAATGCGGCCCATGGCCAATGACGATATCGGCGCCGGCGTCGATCGCCGCGTGCGCGATCTCGCGCATATAGGTCAGCACCTCCTTGTGCAGGCCCCAATGGCACGACGCCACCACCACGTCGGCCCGCGCGCGCAAAGCCGCGATGTCTTCCGTGAACGCACGCAGATACGCGGGATCGGCCCAGGTGACGATGACCGGCGGAATGCCCGGGCGGTTCATCGGCGGGATCTCCGGCCGGATCTTGTGCATCGGCACCTGGTAGGCGGTATGGCCCCGAATCACCGCAATACCGGGATCGTGCGCTCCGGCCTCGTGGTTGGTCGGCCAGTACACCGAGCTGCGCTGCAAAAAGCCCGAGCGCAGACCGCCGCGTTGCACGACGGCCGGTGCGCGCGCCGCATCCAGATTGGCGCCGGCACCGGTATGCGGCAGACCGATCGCATCCAGCCGCGCGATCGAGCCAAGGATCGCAGCGTCGCCATAATTCACGTTGTTGGCGATGCCGACGGCTGATATGCCGGCATCCAGCAGCGCCCGGCTGCCAATGTCCGGATCGGCGAAAAAGCCCTCGTTATGGAAGGAATGCGTCTGCGGCGGCCGATACAGGCAGCATTCCAAATTGGCGAACACGCAATCGGCAGCGCAGAACATGTCGCGCACGCGCGCGAACGGTACGGCCGGATCGTCCACGTTCATCAGGTTCACGTCGCCGAGCAAAATCAATGTGGGCATTGAGGGTCTTCCCCCTCCATGTCATTGCGAGGAGCAAAGCGACGAAGCAACCTCGGTCACAGAAGCAACCCGGGTCACAAAAGCAACCCCGGTCACAAAAGCAACCCCGGTCACGGAAACAACCTCGGTCACAGAAGCAACCTCGGTCATATCCCTCTCCCTATTGGCGCGCCGCCCTACTCTGCCATCCCCGCCGCCGCGAGCAATGTCGCCAGCCCGGCGCACATGCCGCGCGTGCTCAGCTCCGGCTCCACATCAATCCACTCCTCCAGCGAATGTCCGCGCCCTCCTGCTCCGCCCGACCCGATCTTGATCGCCGGAATTCCCAAGCTCATCGGGATGTTCGCATCCGTGGACGACGCTTCGAACGACGTCGCAAACCCATGTGCCGCCAACGCCGCCTGTGCCAGGCGCGGCAATTCGAGCGCCTCATCCGTATGGCCCGCAGGGCGGTCGCCGATCTTCGCAATGTCCGCGCTGACCGCACCGGTGCGCGTGGAGCGCGCGGCATTCTCCGCAGCCACCGCCTCCGCCACAATCGCCAAAAACCGCGCCTCCAGCCTGGCAAGTTCCTCCGGCGATTCCGAACGCAGGTCGAATTCCGTCCACACGCCGTTGGGAATCGAGTTGATCGATGTGCCACCGCCGGTGACCGACGCGCTGAACGTTGTCTTCGGCCGTGCCGGCACCTGCACCTGTCCCAGCCGCACAATCGCATCGGCCATGGCATACATCGGGTTCACCAGCCCGAATGCGCCATAGCTGTGCCCACCCGGCCCCTTGAACGTCACGCGGTACCGCTTCGACCCGACGCCGCCGGTGACGATCCGTTCCATGTTCGGACTGTCCACCGTGATGAACGCGCTGATGCGGTCCTTGTAGCGCCCCTGCTGGAACAGATGCCGCATGCCGCGCAGGTCGCCCGGGCCCTCCTCGCCCACATCGGCAACGAACAGGATGTCGGCGCGCGTGCGGAGTCCCGCGGCGTCCATGGCACGCAGCCATGCCAGCAACACCGCCAGGCTGCGCGTGTCGTCGCCGATGCCGGGGGCAAGCAGGCGCGTGCCCTGGCGGCGAACCGTCAGGTCCGTGCCGGGCGGAAACACAGTATCCAGATGCGCGGCGACGCAGATCAGCGTGCCGTTGCCGATCCCGCGCCGCAGCCCCATCACGTTGCCTTCAGCGTCGGTTTCCACGTCCTGAAGACCATGCGCCAGCGCCATGTCCCGCCACGCGGCAGCGCGGTTGGCCTCCTGAAAGGACGGCGCCTCGACCTGTGTCAGCGTGATAATGTCCTGCACCGTCCGCTCATGCTCGGCGCGCAGCGTGGCGCAGGCCGACTGAAATGCCGGGCTGTCAATGATCTGGCGGATTTCGCCCGCGGCGTGATCGTTCATGCTGCCCCCTCGTCCGGATGCCGCAACGCTCTTGGACGAGCGGGCGGCCGGCGGCAAGATCCCAAGGGCAGGGGGAGGCACGAGAATGGATGCGATTGCGCTGCTGACATCGCTGGGATTGCCGCAGTTTCTCGGCATGACCGTCACCACTGCCGAACCTGGCCGCGTGGTGGCGGAACTTGTCGTGGCGGAAGAACATTGCACCGTCGGCCACACCATTCACGGTGGCGCGATCATGGCATTCGCCGACACGCTGGGCGCGCTCGGCACCGTGTTGAATTTGCGCCAGGGCCAATCCACCACGACATTGGAGAGTAAGACTAATTTCTTCGCCGGCGCATCCGTGGGCACGCGCGTGACGGCAGAAAGCGTGCCATTGCACCGCGGCCGCCGCACCCAGGTCTGGGAAACCCGCCTCACCGGCGAGAACGGCCGGCTGCTGGCAAAAGTCACCCAGACGCAGTTGGTGCTGTGACGGGCGCAACGGGATGTGATGGCGTCACGCCCGGCGCTTTCCCACGTTGATTGCAGTCCTGGCCTGACACGTTCGCATGCTGCGGCGGCGTCGCGCCGGGTCGTTGGCACAGGGGAAGGAGAATGGGTATGGGCAAAGGACGCCTTCTGGGTTCGGTCTGCGCGCTGGCACTGGTGCTTGCTGCGCCGGCTCTCGCCGCCACAGCGGGGACAAACGACACCACCACGGGCGCGCCGGCCGACCAGGCCACCACCAACATGAACAATGGCACGAATACCACAGGCACCCACCACCACTGGGCGCATCATGCGATGCGCATGCATTCGTCGCACGCGGGCCAGTCGGACAGGTCGCAGGACGCACAGGTTGACCAACTGAACGATCAGAGCCTGCAGGCCGCGCGCCAGGGCCAATCGTTCCAGGCGGGAGCACCGGGTAACGGCAGCATGGGCGGGATGGGCGGCAACACCATGTCGCCGGGCGGCGGCCCGGCCGGGATGCAGAACCCAGGTGCCGGTTCGATGCCGGCGGGGCCCATGGGGGGCCAGAACCCCGGCGCTGGGACCTCCGGCGGCCAGCACATGTAACGCTCACGTGTGAAGCAGACCGGGTGCGCGTGACGCCCAATCGCGCGCACCCACCACGGCATTTGATCACCGCAGCGCGATCCAAGGTGCCGGGCAGCCCGGTGTGCTTCGGAAGTGTCAAACACGTCATTTAGAATCGGCAATTTAACCGCACCGCGTACAAATCCTGTGCGGACATTGCAATGTGGCACGACGAACACAGTGCCCATTTGCTCTCAACCAAATTGCTGCACAGGGCAGCGATCGCAAGGAGCGGGCATCGGACCGTCGAAGACGGGAACGAGGCACGATTGAAGTTATGAAATTGCGCAGTTTTCGTCGAGCCGGCCGATGGGCAGCGGTGGCGGCATTACTCGTGGTGACCGGCTGTGCTGCCGATCCCGTCGAGCCTGGCGAGGTCGCCACATATTGCGCCGACCCTGCCTGGTGTGTCGGCTCTTATCCGGATGACGGCCTCGGTCTCTATGACGATGCCGGCCTCTATCCTTACTATGGCGGGTACTACGGCGGGTGGTGGCACGGCGATCATGGTTTTCACCACGGCTGGCATCCCGGCTTCGCGCACCATGACTTCGCGATGCACGAAGGGGTGCATCCCGGATTTGGAGGGTTCCACCCAGGGTTTGGCGGCTTCCATGGCGGATTCGCCCATATCGGCATGGCAGGAGGCCATTTCGGCGGCGGCCGCGGCTGAGCATCGATTGCGCGGTGGGATGACACGGTCCATCCCCATCCCATGTCATTGCGAGGAGCGCAGCGACGAAGCAACCCCGATCGAGGAGTGGACGCGCAAGACAGGCCACTCCCCGACGGTTTCCCTGACGGCCACGTGATTCGACAGCAAGGCCGAGCTAGCGAGGCCGGACGGCGTCGAGTTTCCAACTCATGCAATTGCGGTCAAACCAATACCAACCGGCGAAAAGATTGACGTACGACCTGGCTCCTCGCGTCATGCCGACGAAGGTCGGCATCCACGACTTGGCAACGTGCGGCCCCCTCAAACCACCCCATTCCGCAGCACCGTCTCGCCCCGCTCCAACCGCTCCAGATTCTCCCGCAGAATCTCGATCACATTCGCCTCGTATTGCCGCGTCTCCCCCGCGGTGTGCGGCGTGATCAGCACATTCGCCATGCTCCACAGCGGCGAATCAACCGCTGGAGGCTCTGGGTCCGTGCAATCCAGTGCAGCGCCGAACAGCCGCCCGGATTGCAACGCGGCCACCAGATCGGCCTCCACCACGCACGGCCCGCGCGCCACGTTCACCACGCACGCCCCCGCCGGCAGCAGTGCCAACGCCCGGGCATCGATCACGCCGCGCGTCTCGTCCGTCAGCGGGCAGGTCAGCGCGACGAAATCGGCGCGCGGCAGGAACTCCGGCAGTGCCGCCAGGGCGTGCGCGGAATCCGCCGCGCCTGCGCCGGCTGACGGATCGCGCCGGAACCCCACCACCCGCATGTCGAACGCTTTCCCCAGTTGCGCTAGCCGGCCGCCGATCCGCCCCAGCCCGATCACCAGCAGCGTCTTCCCGCCCAGCTCGTCCTCGCGCCGCGTCAGGTCGCTGATCATCCCCCGCCAGACTCGCCCAGCCTGATTGTCCCGAGCCTCCGGCAGCCGCCGCGCCAGCCCCAGGATCAGCGCCATCGCATGCTCTGCCACCGCCCGCGCGTTCACCCCTGCCGCGCTCGCCAGCCTGATGCCGCGCGCCGCCAACGCCGCCTTGTCGAACTGATCCGTGCCGGAGCCGATCGACTGGATGAACCGCAGCTTCCCCGCCAGCGGGATCAGCCCGTTATGCCAAAGCCCGGAGATCACCAGCACGTCCGCGTCCCCGATCCGCGCCTCCAGCGCGGCCCGGTCGCGGACTTCAAAATTGGACGCGCCGGTGCCCAGCACATCGAATGTCGCTTTCATCTGGTAGGCGGCATGGGCAAAGCAGATCGTCAACGCGTCCATACAAATGACTCCCTCTCCCGCTTGCGGGAGAGGGCAGGGTGAGGGTGCCGCTCGCCGCACGTAACCGCCAGGGTGAGGGTGCCGCCCGTCGCACGCAACCCTGCCACCCCTCCGCAACCGCGCGCGGACGGCCTACACTCGCCCCCCATGTCCAGTTCTGATCTCCGCGAGGGCCGCCCATCGCCCGACGCGCTGTTGGCGGAAGCCCAGCGCGAAGCCCGCGGACGCCTGAAGATCTTCCTCGGCGCCGCCCCCGGCGTCGGCAAGACCTTCGAAATGCTGTCCGCCGCCCAGGCGCGCGCCCGCGACGGCGCCGACGTGGTGGTGGGCATTGTCGAGACCCACGGTCGCAAGGACACGCAGGCGCTCGTCGCGGGGCTCGAAATCGTGCCCCGCCGCCAGGTGGACTATCGCGGACGCGCACTTGAGGAAATGGACCTGGACGCATTGCTCCAGCGCCACCCCCAGCTTGCCCTGATCGATGAACTCGCCCACACCAATGCCCCCGGCAGCCGCCATCCCAAACGCTACCAGGATGTCGAGGAACTGCTGGCCGCCGGCATCGACATCTACACCACGCTGAACATCCAGCACGTCGAAAGCCTGAACGATGTGGTCGCGCGCATCACCCGGATCCGCGTCCGCGAGACCGTGCCCGATTCGGTGATCGACAAGGCTGACGACATCGAGCTGATCGACCTCACGCCCGAAGACCTGATCCAGCGCCTGAAGGAAGGCAAAGTTTACATCCCGCACCAGGCGGAACGCGCCATCCGCCACTATTTCGCGCCCGGCAACCTGACCGCCCTGCGCGAACTCGCCTTGCGCCGCACCGCGCAGCGGGTGGACGAGCAAATGGTGCGCTATATGCAGGCGCACGCGATCAAGGGGCCGTGGGCCACCAGCGAGCGCGTGCTGGTCTGCGTCAGCGGGGATCCGGACGTCACCACGGTGGTGCGCTACGCCCGCCGCATGGCGGACCGGCTGAAGGCACCATGGACCGCGCTGCACGTCGAGACCGCGCGCAACCTGCGCATGACGGAAGCCGAGCGCAACCGCGTCGCCGAAGCCCTGCGTCTGGCGCAACGTCTCGGCGGCGAGGCGGTCACCCTCCCCGGCCAGGACGTCGCCGAAACGGTCGCCGACTACGCCCGCGCCAACAACGTCACGCAGATCATGGCGGTGCAGTCGCCTCGTTCGCGCTGGCGCGACTGGTTTTCGGAATCCGTGGCGCAGCGGATCATCCGCAAGGCCGAGGGCGCAACCGTCTATGTGGTCAGCCAGCCCCGCAAGGTGGAAACCGAGGAGCCATCGTCCCGGCCTGCGCAGCGTCCGGCATTCGGCTGGCAGCCGCAGATCTGGTTCGGCAGCCTGGCCTGCGTCGCGGTCGCCGCCTTGCTCGGCCTCCCCGTGCGGGAGGCGATCGGCGTCGGCAGCATTTCCCTGCTCTTCCTCACCGCGGTGCTGGTCAGCGCCGTGATGTTCGGCCTGTGGCCCGCCTTGTTCGCCTGTGTCATCGCCACGCTGACCTACAACTTTCTGTTCTTACCCCCGCTCTACACCTTCACCATCGCCGACCCGGAAAACGTCATCGCATTGTTCTTCTTCGTGGTGGCGGCGGTGATTGTCAGCAACCTCACCGCCCGTGTGCGGGCCCAGGCGATCACCGCGCGCGCCCGCGCCCGCACGACCGAGGAACTCTATCTTTTCTCCCGCAAGCTTGCCGTCGCCACGAACCTCGACGACCTGCTGTGGGCCACCGTCCACCAGATCGCCCTGATGCTGAAGGTCCGCGTCGTCCTGCTGCTCCCGGAAGACAACGGCATCGCCGTCCGCGCCGGCTTCCCGCCGGAAGATCAGCTCGACGACGCCGACCTCGCCGCCGCCCGCTGGTGCTGGGAAAAGAACCACCCCGCCGGCCGCGGTGCCGACACTCTTCCTGGTGCCAAGCGCTTGTTCCTGCCCATGCAGACCGGCCGCGGCGCCGTCGGTGTGATCGGCATCGACCGCGACGAGCCAGGCCCCATGCTCACCCCCGACCAGCAGCGCCTGCTGGATGCGCTCGCAGACCAGGCGGCGCTGGCGATCGAGCGCGTCAATCTCGTGGAAGCCGTCGACCGCGCCCGGCTGGCGGTGGAAACCGACCGGCTGCGCGCCGCCCTGCTGACATCGATCTCGCATGACCTGCGCACGCCGCTGGCTTCGATCCTGGGTTCCGCAACCAGCCTGCCCGGCGCCACCGACGACAAGACCCGCGACGGCCTGATCCACAACATCCAGGACGAGGCCGAACGGTTGAACCGCTTCATCGGCAACCTGCTCGACATGACGCGTCTGGAATCCGGCCCGCTGCCGGTAAAGACCACGTTGACCGACCTCTCCGACGTGATCGGCAGCGCTCTGCGCCGCGCCAGCAAAGTCCTGGTTGACCACAAGGTCGAGGTGCGCCTGGAACCGGATCTGCCGCTTCTCGACCTCGACGAAGTACTGGTCGAGCAAGCGGTCTTCAACTTGCTCGACAACGCGGCGAAATACACGCCGCCCGGTTCGGGCATCGCCGTCGGTGCCTGGCGCGAGAATGGCCGGGTGAAGCTGCAGGTCGCTGATGAAGGCCCCGGTATTCCGCCCGACGATCTCGAACGCATCTTCGACAAGTTCTATCGTGGCGGCGGTGCGGATCACCGCCGCGCCGGCACCGGCCTCGGCCTCTCCATCTGCCGCGGCTTCATCGAGGCCATGGGCGGCACCATCACCGCCGCCAACCGCACCGATCGTTCCGGCGCGGTCTTCACCATCGCGCTGCCGGTGCCGGCCAATGCCGACCGGCCGCTGGAGACAACGGGATGAACGCCGGTCCCCTGCGGATCCTGGTCGTGGATGACGAGCCGGCCATTCTGCGCTTCCTGCGTGCCGGCCTGTCGCATCAGGGCTACATCGTGATCGAAGCCGAAACCGGCCGGGCGGCGCTGGATCAGATCCGCCGCAAGGCGGCGGACATGATGGTGCTGGATCTCGGCCTGCCGGATATCGACGGGCTGGAGGTGATCCGCGACGTACGCGCCTCCGGTTCGGTCCTGCCGATCGTCGTGCTGTCCAGCCGCGAGGATGAGGAAGCCAAGGTCACTGCATTGGACCTGGGCGCCGACGACTACGTGACCAAGCCGTTCGGCATGGACGAGCTGCTGGCCCGCATCCGCGCCGCACAGCGCCACCGGCTGCAACAGGAAGGCGAGAAGCCGATCTTCCGCACCGCCGACCTGACGGTTGACCTGGTGCGCCGCATCGTCACCGTGCGCGGGCAGGAGGTGAAATTCTCCCCCCGCGAATACGATCTGCTGCGCCTGCTGGTGGCCAATGCCGGCAAGGTGCTGACCCACAATTACATCCTGCGAGAAGTCTGGGGACCCAATACCGATGTCCAATACCTCCGCATTTATATCCGGGCGCTGCGGCAGAAGATCGAGGAAGACACCGACCGGCCGCGTTACATCATGACCGAGACCGGGGTCGGTTACCGTTTGCGGGCGCCCGATTGATGCGCCACCTCGAATGTGGAGCGATGGCATGCCGCTCGGCGATCTGATCGGTCCCGACCAGGTGGTGGTCGGCTTGAAAGTCGCCGAAAAGGGCCAATTGCTGGCGGACCTGTCCCGCCGCGCCGCTGCCGCGCTGTCGCTGCCCCAGCAAGCGGTGCTGCAGGCCCTGCTGGCGCGCGAGCAATTGGGATCAACCGGACTGGGCCGAGGCTTCGCCCTGCCCCACGCCCGCCTGCCGCAACTGTCGCGCCCGTACGCGTTGCTGGCCCGGTTGGCACGGCCGATCGATTACGAGGCGGTGGACGAAAAACCGGTGGACCTGGTGGTCCTGCTGCTGACCCCGGAATCCGCAGCCGCCCAGCATTTGGCGACGCTCGCAGCACTGTCGCGCCCGTTCCGTGACGAGACCTTTGTGGCACAGGTGCGCAAAGCGTCGGATGCAGCAGGGGTCAGCAAGCTCCTAACCTCGCCCGCCTAAGCAGAACTAACCTCGCCCGCGTAAGCGGGAGAGGTCGAGACGCGAAGCGTCGTGGGTGAGGGTGATCGGGTCGGTACACACCCCTCCGTACCCTCCCGATCACCCTCACCCTCGACGCCTCCAGCTTCTCGACCTCGCCCGCGCCGCGCGAACAGCGCGGCGCGGGAGAGGTTCAGTGGCACTTGAACGCCTCGAACGGCTCCCGGCACGCCAGACACCGATGCAACGCCTTGCATGGCGTCGCCCCAAACGCACTGATCTGCTCCGTCTCCCCACGCCCACACCGCGGACAAGCCGGCTGCCGCAGACCACGATCCGGCGGCGCAATCCCGCTCTCCGCCAGCTTCCGCCTGCCTTCCGCGCTGATCCGGTCACTGCTCCACGCCGGCGCCAGCACCGTGCGCACGCGAGCATCCGCAAATCCGGCGCGCGCCAGCGCCGCCGCCACATCCTGCGCAATCGGCACGGTTGCCGGGCAGCCGAGATAGCTCGGCGTGATCGCCACCTCGACGCTGTCACCCACCAACGCCACATCACACAGCATGCCCAGCTCGTCGATCGTCAAAGCCGGGATCTCCGGATCAGGCACCGACGCCGCGGCAGCGCAGGCGCGTGCCAGCCGCTCGTCCTCTACCATGTCGCCCCCGGATAGGCCCGCTGCATGAATTGCAGCTCCGCGAGCAAATGCCCCAGATGCTCCGTGTGGCGCCCGGCGCGTCCGCCTGACTGCATCCAGCCATCGGCCGGACGCGTCAGTGTCGCGCGGGCCAATGTCGTTGCGATGAAATCCTCCCAGGCCGGCCGCAGTGCCGGCGGATCGGGCACGACACCGGCCTCGACAAGTCCCTGATCCTCCGCGGCCAGCAATTCGCCGGTATAGGGCCACAGCGCATCCACCGCGTCCTGCGCGCGGCGATGCGATTCCACGGTGCCGTCCCCCAGGCGGACCAGCCACGCGGCGGCATGACGCTGATGGTACTCGACCTCCTTTGCCGCCTTGGCGGCAATCGCGGCGATGCCGGCATGCGACGATCCAATGGCGACATTCCAGAACGGCACCGCAAAAGCCGACACCAGCACCAGGCGAGCGATGGTAAAAGCGAAATCCCCGTTCGGCAGTTCCATGATCAGCGCGTTGCGCCACTGCGGAGCGTCACGGAGATAGGCGAGCTGGTCCTCGGTATGGCCCGTGATCGCGCCGGCCTCGGTATAGAGCGCGCGCGCCTGTCCGATCAGGTCCAGCGCGATGTTCGCCACCGCCAGTTCTTCCTCAAGCAAAGGCGCATGCCCGGTCCATTCCGACAGACGGTGCCCGAGGATCAGCGCGTCGTCAGCGCGACGGAGCAAGGCACCGACCAAAGGGGAATCGGCGAGGGGCATGCCATTCCTTTCCCCCTGCCACGAAGTGCCAGGGGTCACATTTCTTTCCCCCTCCCACGAAGTGGGAGGGGTCAGGGGAGGGTGTTGCGGTGGTCCGGTACACCCTCCCCAAACCCCTCCCCCTTCCACAGGGGGGACTCCCTCTCACATATTCCCAACTTCATCAGGCACTTCATAAAACGTCGGGTGCCGATAGATTTTCGAACCGGTCGGTTCGAACAGCGTGTCGCGATCCGCGGGATCCGAAGCGGTAATGGCCGTGGACGGCACCACCCAGATCGAAAGCCCCTCGCCACGCCGCGTATAAACATCGCGCGCGGCCTGCAGCGCCAATGTCGCATCCGCGGCATGCACCGAACCGACATGCTTGTGCGCCAGCCCGTTGCGGCTGCGGATGAAGACCTCCCACAACGGCGTCGCTCCCTCCGGCATGCGTGTCACGCCGCCTCGGCCCGCACCGTGGCACGCTGCTTCGCCGCATGCGCCAGTGCGGCTTCTCGCACCCAGGCGCCATCCTCATGCGCACGCCGCCGCGCCGCCAGGCGTTCGTGGTTGCACGGCCCGTCACCCGCGAGAACGCGCTTGAACTCGGCCCAGTCTATCTCCCCGAACACCCAATGGCCGGCAGCGTCATCGAAGCGCAGCGCCGGATCGGGAAACGTCAGCCCCAAAAAATGCCCCTGCGGCACCGTCGCATCGACGAACTTCTGCCGCAGCGCGTCATTCGTGAACCGCTTGATCTTCCACCGCATCGACGCATCCGAGTGCTGCGACTGCGAATCCGGCGGCCCGAACATCATCAGGCACGGCCACCACCAGCGGTTCAACGCATCCTGCGCCATCGCCTTTTGCTCCGCCGTGCCGCGCACCAGAGAAAGCATGATCTCGTAGCCCTGGCGCTGGTGGAACGACTCCTCCTTGCAAATGCGGATCATGGCACGCGCATAGGGCCCATACGAGCATCGGCACAGCGGAATCTGGTTCATGATCGCCGCGCCATCCACCAGCCAGCCGATGGCGCCGATATCCGCCCAGCTCAGCGTGGGATAGTTGAAAATCGAACTGTACTTCGCCCGGCCGGTCAGCAATTGCTCCACCAGCTCCTCGCGGCTCACACCCAGCGTCTCCGCGGCGGCATACAGATACAGGCCATGCCCGCCCTCATCCTGCACCTTGGCCAGCAACGCGGCCTTGCGGCGCAGGCTGGGGGCGCGGGTGATCCAGTTGCCCTCGGGCAGCATGCCCACGATCTCGGAATGCGCATGCTGGCTGATCTGGCGGACCAGAGTGCGGCGATAGGCCTCCGGCATCCAGTCGTTCGGCTCGATGCGGTCCTCGGCATCGATGCGCGCCTGGAACCGGGAGCCCTCCGGGCTGGTATCGGCAAGGGCGGTCGGGGTGTTGAGCGCCTGGCTGTACATGACAAGAATATGGGCCCGTAGCGCCGCCTACGGAAGAGTAGCCGGCCAGGGCAATCGGGTGAAGCACGGTGCGGTCACCAGCCTCGCGCTGGTCCACCCGATCACATCGTGCCACGCACGCGCCAGGCGCGTCTCCCGGCTAACCGCCGCCGCCGTTCTCGATGAACTCCCCCACCCACGGTTCCCGCCTGGCTTCCACCCGCCAGGCCGACAGGATCGCGCGGCCCACGCAGCGCCCTTCAAGCACCAGGCGCAGCCCGGTGCCACGGCCGAACAGCCGCGCATAGCCCTCGCCGGGCGAGAAATCGCCGGCGAGGCTCATCGACGCCGGCAGCCGCTGCGCGAACAGGAAGGTCGGCGCGCCGTCCGCCGCGGGCGGCAGCCGCAGCATGGAGGCGAGGGCCGTCTGCCTCGGCGCCAACTGGATCGGCGCCGGTTTGCCGGCCGGCGCAGCCACTTTCGTGCGCCCGATCGATAAGTGCTCTCCGGCCGCGCCCCAGCGCGAGACAATGAGCCACTCCCAGGTTGGCTCGCCCTTGGCGGTCACGATGGAAGCCCGCATGGCCACGACGAATCCGGTGCGGGGCGAGACGAGGGGTGCTGATTTGCTCATAGCGTTCATGGCCCCAATTGACGCCCAGACAGCGTGATGCCAGCGTGAGTCCATCACCGAATTGCGATGGATCGGGCAATGCAGCCGCATCCGGAACCCGAGATGCAGGCCCTGGCAGCGACGTTGCGTGCCGCGGCCGCGATCCTGCTGGGTGAGGCCGCCCCTGAAGCCCCGGCACGCGAATTCCTGCTCCGGCTCGGCTACCTGGGCGAAGACGAAGCAGCGCAGGCACCGCATCGCGCGGCCTTATTGCAGGCCGCCGCCGGGTTTCGGCGCATCTTCACCCTGGCGGCAGAGGACGCGCCCGGCCTTGTCGCTCTGGGCGCCGAAGTCGATCCCGGCGTGGCCGGGGTGCACGACGCGCCGTTGGGCAGCGTTTCCGGGACAGGCACGACCTTCCGTCAGGCCTTTGAATCCTGCGTCGGTGAGGGCGTCGAATACCTTTCGCAGTTTGCCACCACCACCGATCCGATCGAGCCATTGACCGCGGACGAAGCGCTCGCCGGCGCATCACCGGCGATCCACGAACTTTGGGAGTATTTGCAGCCGTTCCGGCGCGACCCGAGCGCCCTGCGCACGGGCTGGACCGTCGCCGCGGATCTTGCCGATGGCGCGCCCGTGCGTCTCCCCGCCGACATCTGTTTCCGCCGCCCCGCCGCACACCGCGACATCGATCCCCCCTGGCCGCTGAGCACAGGCTGCGGCGCCGGCCCGGACCACCTGACTGCGGCCCTGCACGGCTTGCTGGAGCTGATCGAGCGTGACGCCGTGGCGTTGTGGTGGCGCGGTGGCCGGCGCGGCCGGCTGGTGCCCATCGGCGCCGGCGCGGCAGTGCTGGCGCAGCTTCGCGGCGGCATGACCGGCCGCCATACCTGGTTGCTGGACGTCAGCAGCGACCTCGGCGTGCCCGTGGTGGCGGCCGCGTCGTGCCACAGCGACGGCTTCGGCCTGTGCTGCGGCCACGCCGCCGGCGCAACGATTGCCATCGCGGCGGACGCAGCGGTGCGCGAGGTGGCGCAAATGGAACTCGCCGCCCGTCTCTCCGCCACCAAGCGCGCCGTGCGCGGCGACGCGGCGCTGAACGACGCCGACCGGCAGCATCTGCGCCGGTTCACGACGGTGGATGTGGCCGCAACACCGGCACTGCATCCGCCGGCACCGCCATCGCCACCGCGCGACCTGCCGGCGCACGATCCGCTCGCCATGCTGGCGGCAGTGCGCGCGCGTCTCGCTGCGGCCGGGCTGGCGCCATGTGCGTTGAACCTGACACGCGACGTGTCAGGAATTCCCGTAACGCGCGTGGTGTGTCCGGGACTCGAGCAAGGCATGGTGTCGCCGCCCGGTTCCCGCTTGTTGGCATCTGCAAAACTTGCCGGTATCGATACCGCCACGGTTGCGCCTTGGTGATGGATCGCCGACATTTGCAGCAATGAACGTCACGCTGAGCCTGCCACCCGTTGATCCAGGTGAGCCGCCGGAACGGCACAATCCGGAGCCGGCTCTGCTTGTGTCGGTGCTGGGCGGCGCCGGCTTCCATTATGGCGACCACGAGATTCGCCTGCGCAATCGCAAAGCGCGCGCGATCCTGGCCTATCTCGCGCTGAGCGAAACCGGCGAAGAGCAACGCGAGCGCATCGCCGGCTTGTTCTGGAGCGAGGCGAGCGAAGAGAAGGCGCGTGCCACGTTGCGCCAGGCCGTGCATGAGGTGCGCGAGGCCATGGATGCCGCCGGCTGTCCATGCCTGATCAGCACGCGGATGACGGTGGGACTGCACGCCGGATCGTTCCGCGTAGATCTGCATGACGTCCTGGGTGCGGTGGCCGGCCGCAAGGCGCCCGATGCGCTGCTGCGGCAGGCGAGGCTGGCAGAGACGCTGTTGGAGGGCTTCGACGACCTCGATCCCTCCTTCCACGGCTGGGTGACGGCGCGGCGGCAGACGGTGCACGACCGGCTGATGCGGGGCCTGGAGGACGGCTACCGCGAGGCGTCGCTGCCACGCCGGCAGCGGCGGCGGCTGGCACAGGCGGCGCTATTGCTCGACCCGACCCATGAGGAAGCCTGCCGCGTGGTGATGCGCTGCGCTGCCGAGGATGGCGAGATCAGCGCCGCACTGCGTGCCTATGACGAACTCTACCGATTGCTCGGCGAGGAGTACGACCAGGAGCCGTCGGCGCAGACGCTGGAACTGGTGGCCGAGGTCAAGCAGGGGAAGTTCGACGGTCTGGCGCGTGATGAGCCGCCGCCACCGGAGACCGGCGGCTCCTACCTCGAAGAAGCGCGCCAGGCTCTGGTAGAGCCGCGCCGTGCCGCGGGTTCCTCGGAACCGCAGCCCATTCCGGCGAAGCCAGAGTTGTTCCTGGACAACTTTGCCATGAGCGGCGTGGATCTCGAGCGCGTGCATCTCGTGGAAGGATTCCGCATCGAGCTCATCGCCTGTTTGGCACGCTTTCGCGAATGGTATGTCTCGGATATCGACAGGGATCCGGCGACGCGCCCCGCCAACATGCCGGTCTCCGCGCGGTACGCGCTGGTGACCAATGCCTATCAGGCGGGCGCCACCATCAACGTCGTCATGGTCTTGCAGGAGCGCCCCGGCGGATTGGCAATCTGGGGCGAGCGGTTCGAGCTGCGTCTCGACCAATGGTTCGAAACGCAGCATCGTATCGTGCGGCGCATCGCCTCGACGCTGAATGTCCAGGTTTCGACCGAACGACTGGTACGCTTGTCGCATGTGCCGCACCAGTCGTTGCAAGCCTACGACATTTGGCTGCGCGGGCAATGGGTCATTCGGCACTTCGACGCATCGGAGTGGAACCGTGCCGTCGAGACGTTCGCCCAGGGGATCGAGCAATCGCCCAGCTTCTCGCCCCTGTACAGCAGCCTGGCGCAGATGAACAACGCCGTGCATTTCGTGCAGCCCGGCATGTTCCGGGATCCCGAAAAGGTCGCGCGCACGCTTGCTCTTGCGCAGCGGGCCGTGGCACTCGATCCGCGCGATTCGCGCGCGGAACTCTGCCTCGGCTGGGCGTTGGCCATGAGCAAGCGCTATGCCGCGGCTGCGGTCCACATGGATCTCGCCTGCGACCTCAATACCAACGATGCCTGGACGCTGATTTCCGCCGCCATGTTCCATGCGTTTTGCGGCGCTTCCGCCCGTGCCCGCGAGTTGTCGCAGCTGGCGATGGAAATGACGCTCTCACCCATGCCGGGCCACTGGGTTTACGAGGCCAGCATTCGGTTTTTGTGCGGTGACGATGAAGGAACGCTGATTGCGGCGGAGCGCTCTCAGGACGCATTGCTGACAGTGCCCGCCTGGCGGGCGGCGGCGCTCGCAAATCTTGGGCGTCACGAGGAGGCCCGGCGTGAGACCCTGCGTTTCTACGAGGGCGCGCGCGAGAACTGGGTCGGCAATGAAGACCCGACCGATGCGATGATCGGACGCTGGTTCATGCAGGTTTACCCGATCAGCGACCGCGCGACATGGGGACGCCTGCGCGATGGTGTCGCAGCAATCGGCGTCCCCGTGGTGGATTTGGTCCACCAGGGGTAGCCGGGGGCAATGGGTCAGGCGCAGTTGTTCAGCGTGTATTCACCAATACGATTGGCGTGGAGCTGCATGATGCCCTCATGATTGGGCGGACATTTCGGCATGGATGTCGGCGGCAGCCCACCCCACAATTCGTAGTAGAATTTGGAAATGACATATGGCTGGCCGTTCAGCAGATCGTCCTCCGACCCTTGCAACGTGTCCTTGGGCGGTAGCCGCAGCACCATCGTGTTGCGATCGCCTTGCAGTACAATCACGTGCTTGTACTGCGCCGGCATCTTCGTGATATCGACGCCGGCCGCGGTGACTCTCTCCTTGAACTCGTCCACGGTCAGCGCCACCGCGCCCGGCAGGGTCACCGTCATATGGTCCGGCCGTGGTATGCTCACCGCGCTCATCGGCGGCAGGCACCAGGGTTTCGGCGCGCCTTCATGGGTCATATCCGTCACGGTGTGCGGCGCCGGCTTGTCCGGGTTGTTCCATGACTGGTTGACCCAATACGTCCGTGGCGGCTGGTCACGATAGCTTTCACTCACATAGTCGAGGTGCGTCGCCCAGCTTTTGATCAGCCGGCCCCATCGCGCCATGTCGGCCACCTGAAACCGCGGTGTTGGATCGCCCGTCATTGCTCTTTTCTCCTGCTCATGTGGTGGCGTGCCGATGAACGCTGGCGTCCGGCATTGCTCCAGGCTGCCCCATGTCTCCGCCAGTTTGACAAGATCCGGCATGCACCGGACCGACTCGATCGCGGTCCAGTCGTCGCCGAGGGCTTTTTTCGCTTCCGCCGTCAGCGCTGCGCTTTCAGCGTCGGCCTCCTCCGCCGCGAGCAATCGGAACACTACTTCGCCGATGACGACGGATGCGAAAACGCCGGCGCGCGTACCCTCGGCCTGCGGATCGAGCTGCGATTCCAGCAGCACATAAAGCGGCAGCGGCAGGTCGGCAGCCAGCGCCGATAGGTGCGGCCGCAACGCCGCCTGAACGCCTTCGGCCTGCCCTTTGATCAGCCCGGCGAGCCATGACTCAATGTCGCGAGGCCGCAGGTAGGACAACCCGGGATAGTGGCGCGCCACGCGATCTACCAACACGTCGGTGCGCCACATGCGGGCCGCCGCGGCGCTGAGCCAGTCCCGCAACGACATGTCGAGCGGCGTATCCGGCGCAACGCTCTTCAGCACGTCGCGGCCGTTCAATGCCATGTTCTGCGTTGCGTTGAATCTGAACGCGTAGTTCGGACGGCCGCCGAAATCGAAGAACTTGCCCCATTCGACGATCCAGCTCGCCGGCAACGGGCCGCCGAGGAAACCGCCTTGCAGCAAGTCGCCGAGTGTCAATTGCTCGCCCAGGATCGTGTTGAGGTCGTACTGGGATCGCGGCATGCCATGGCCGATGCGGAACGCGCCATGGCTGAACTCATAGGGGATCGCAGGGGTGCTCCACAGCCAGTCCTGGCTGGAAGCAGGACGGGCGCTGAGCCTGCCGTAGATGTCCGCGTGCAGAAGCCGCTTCAGCAGGTCGTGGCGGATGACGGCGTGGTACATCCGCAGCACCGCCGCGCGCGCGTAGGCGAACCGGGCCGTTGCCCGCAGTGTCTTCAGCTTCCTGGCGATGGCATTGTGCAGGATGAAGAACAATACGGCGACCTGCGACAGGATGGCGCCTTCGCCATTGCGAACATCGGCGATGTAGAGCTGCGTCGCATTGTCGAAATTGGCGACGGGCTGTGGCGTGGCGGTGCCTTGCGGTGCCGCGGCGGCGCCCGTGGCATCGTCCCACGCCTGCGCGACCTGCGCCGCACCGGTGGCGCCGTCCCATGCCTGTGGTACTCCCATGGTGACGCGCGGCAAATCCCGGAACGGGCAGGCGCCCGTCAGTTGCCGCGCCGCCGCGTCGCTGACGCGGCCGATGCGGAGCTGGGTGGAATAATCGGGCTCTGCCTCGTCGATGGCTGGCACAAAGGCGAGCGGGCAGATGGTTGGGCCGCCGCCATACAGCGTATCCAGTTGCAGCGACGTGCTGCGCGCATTGCTGACCGTGATGTCCGAGTCCGCCGCGACCCAAAGCGGTTCGGTGGAGTTCACAAGGTCATGCGCGACGAGCTGCAACAGGTAGGTGTAGCCGGCCGGGATGTTCGGATTGTCGCCCGGAATGACCTGTGGCAGGGCCTTGTACAGCGCTTCGAAGATCTTTCGCGATGCTTCCAGATCCTCGCCCCACCTGCTGCGCTTGTCCGCCGGCGGTTTGCCGAACAGATAGGTGAAGCCGCGGAACGCCACGGGATCGAAAACAGGCTGGCGGGACGCCGAGCGTGGATCATGGTTCGCGAACCCGAAGGCCGGCCCTCCGCCGTGTCCCATCTTGTCTTGTCCCCGCCGTTGATGCGCAGCTTGCTCACTGTATCGTGAGTCCAGCGTGATTCATATCCGGCGGCTGAATGCTTGGTGGCGGATTGCATCAGGAATGACCGTCAGATGAACGGCAGCCCGGCGCATCAGCGCGCGGTTGACGGCCAGCGCCGCGCGTAGGGCGTCCCGGATCCGGGTCTTTCCCTCCGCGAGCCAGGTGGGACAGCCCGCCGGCATATCCGTTCGTTCAACGGTCATCGAGCCAGAACCAAGCAAGCTCCTGTTTGTTGACCAGCAGCGCCGATCCTGCCATCGCCATCGAATGATGTGCCACCGCAGGTAACGATTTGATACAGAAACACTGTCTGCCATTGCACCGGCTGGCATCGGACGCACTGAACGAGGGGTTCGCATGAAAAAGCTTGTCGCCCGGTTGGCGAACCGTCTTGGTTACGAAATCGTACCGCACTGGCGTATGGACGGGCTGGCGATGGCGCGAAGATTGCGCGGCATCTTCGCCTATCATCACATCGAGCGTGTCATCGACGTCGGCGCCAATGAAGGACAGTTCTACAATTTCCTCCGCTGGCAGGTCGGCTTCACCGGCCAGGTCGTGTCGTTCGAGCCGGTGCCGCAACTCGCCGCCCGGCTGCGTGAACGCAGCGCGAGCGATCCGTCCTGGACGATCCATGCCTGTGCACTCGGCAGCGTCAGTAGCGAAATGACATTGAACGTCACTGCGATGAGTGTGTTCAGCTCTTTCTTGCAACCCAATACAGATGACCCCTCGACGGGCGGCAATGTCGTCGTGGACACGGTCCGCGTACCGGTGCGTACGCTCGACGAGATGTTTCCCGACCCCACTGCTCTTCGGCGCACGTACCTCAAGCTTGATTCCCAGGGTTTCGACCTGGAAATCGCCAAGGGCGCCGGACAGGTCCTGGCGGCAATTCCGGCCTTGCAGACCGAGATGTCGTTCCGGCCAGTGTACAACAACATGCCGGACTACCGCCAGTCGCTCACCGCGTTCGAAGCGCATGGGTTCCGCGTGGCCGACTTTTACCTGGTAACCACCACCCCGGAAGGCGTCGCCTACGAACTCGATTGCATCTTCGTGCGTCCTGTTGACCCCCCGCCCGGGGCATGACCGGCGCCGCGTGACGGACGCCCTGGTTTGGGTGCGCTGCACCCGAACCATGGGTGCGAGTGCACGCGCGGCAGCGCCATCGCATCGTCAAACTCAGATGAACGGCAGCTCCGTGCACCCATCCAGGCCGCCGAACTTCGCCACGAACTCCACCAGCCCCGGCATCGAATCGATTCCGGCAACCGCGTCAGCGAGATCCATGGGCAGCGCCGTCCGTGCGGCGGTGCGCAGCATCTCCAGCCTGCCGCGTTCCACGGCCAGGCGCCGGAACATGACTTCGCCCACGATGACGGAGCCGAGCACGCCGAGGCAGCGGCCGCGCAGGATCGGGTCCAGCCCCGCCTCCAGCAAAAAGAACAGTGGCAGCGGGGGATCGTTGGACAGATGCCGAATGTCGTCGTCTGTCAGCTCACCGCCATCGTGCCGGATCTCCCTCAGCCATTGCGCGATCAGCGACCGTCGGCGCACCGCGTTGGCAAAGGTCCAGCCAACCGGGACGACATCGGGGGTCCGTTCCATGATCGCCTCGATCATGGCTTCCACCGACCACATGCCGACCGACGTCGCGCTGAGCATGTCCCGGAAGCTGACCGCGTCGGGGAACGATGGGTCGGCGGCGGGAAGCAGGTCCCGGAAGTCGAGGCTGGAGCATGTCGGACCGATTCGCCGGCTATAGTTCGGTGCCGTCCCGAGACTGAAGAAGCGCGACCATTGCAGCACCCAGTCGGCGGGCAACGCAGCGCGCGGGACGCCCGAGGTGCCGAGCAATTGCGCGATGTCCAGGCGTGGCAGCCGGTCATTCAGAACATAAGAGGGCCGCACCATGGCATGGCCGATGCGGAAGGCGCCGTGGGAGAATTCCAGCGGGATCTCGGGATGTTGCCACAGCCAATCCTCGGCCGCGGCGCTGCGCTCATTCATCGCGCGCCACACGGCGGGATGCAGCAGGCGCGGCAGCAGGTCGCAGCGGATGATGCTGTGATAGATCGACAGCATGACGGCCCGGGCATACGCGAAGCGCGCTTCGGGCCGAACCGGCTCGACATTGCTCGCGATGATGTTGTGGGCGAGCGAGAACAAGACGGTCAGCTGCGCCAGGATCGGATTGTCGTCGTTGCGCGGATCGGCCGCGTGCATCGCCTGGGCGGCTGGGCAGCCGGCGTGCCCCGGGGTCAAGGCCGCATTGCCGCGTTGCGCCGCCGCGTGGCCGCGCGGCAGGTCACGCAGGGTGGCGATGCCGGATGCCGGCTCAGCGTCCGCGACACGGCCAAGACGCAATTTCGTTGTGTCGCCGGCGGTGTTCGTTTGGCCGGCCGGCTGGTGATAGGCCGCCGGACTTGCGCAGGGTCCGCCGCCGTACAGCGCATTCAGCATCATCCCCTGGCCGCGGTCGTTGGCGCTGCCGGCGCCCCGCGCGGTCGCCTGCCAGAACGGCACGGTCGTGCGCAGCAGGTCGTGGGCGACGAACTGCATCAGGTAGGTATAGCCGGACGGGATGAAGGGATTGTCGTCCAGGCCGATGCCCGGCTTCAGCGGACCGGGCCAATCCGCGGCTTGGGGCAACGCCTGGCAGAGGCGCGCCAGCACGCCTCGTGTGGCACCGGGATCGTCGCCCCACCGGCTGCGTTGCCAGCGTTGCGGCTGGCCGAGCAAATAGCCGAACCCGGGAAAGTCCCTGGCGTCCGGGGCAGCCTGTGTCTGCTGCGCCCCCCGCACGACCGCGATATGCCGCAGTCCAGCCCCGTGTCCCATGTCACTGCTCCCCGTTTTCAGGGAGCCTGAACCGGGCGCCGTTAGGGCATCGTGAGTCGGTTGCAGACGGGCAGGGAACCAGCGTGAGACGACAGCAGCGGAGCTTCCCTCTCCCCCTTGTGGGCTTGGGCCGCGAAGCGGACCAAGGTTGGGGGAAGAGGGAT
>Ga0335074_10003047_pt1 | contig 22826 bp, 23 predicted proteins | sample Lox_Sample_23_FD_206715 | JGI IMG/M metagenome (GOLD analysis project Ga0335074, IMG submission 206715) | Soil microbial communities from Loxahatchee National Wildlife Refuge, Florida, United States - Lox_Sample_2.3 | ecosystem: Environmental > Terrestrial > Soil > Wetlands | place: USA...
CGGCGGCAACCACTCTTCGAGGTTCGGAGGAAGGAGGAGTGTCTGGTGCGGGTCGTATCGGCGGAAGTTCGGGGTCGGCGGGCTCGACATGCGAGCCCATAGGCGTACGCGACGAAAGTACTTTCGTCGGTGCTCACTTCAGCAGCTCTGACGAGTTGCGCAACACGCTCCTAGTCGGCCGGCGCGGGGAACCGGCGGCCGAGGGCGCGCTCGAGGAGCCCGACCAGGTGTTCCGCGTCGTCGGGTCGCCAGGGGCTGGGGGCGAACCTCTCGGGATCCCGCCAGTGGCGGGGCGCCGGCGTGTCGAACATCGCCCGGAAGCGGTGGCGCCAGGCGTCGGGGAGCTCGTCCGTGGCTTCGGGGACCGGTGCGCCGAGCGCGATCGCTCCGGCGGTCGCGAGCCCGCGGGTCACGGAGGCCGGTCGGTACCCGCCGCCGCCGGTCACGAGCAGCCGGCCGCCGCACCGCTCGTCGGCCAGCGCGCGGACCGTCCGCGCGATCTCCGCGTACGCGGCGGGAGAGTACTGGAGACGGGCCAGCGGATCGCCCACGTGCCCGTCGAGCCCGTGCTGCAGGACGATCACGTCGGGCGCGAACTCGGTCAGCATCGGGACCGCGACCCGCCGGAACAGCGGCAGCAGCGCCTCGTCCCCTGCGAGCGGGGGGAGCGGCAGGTTCACCTTGGTCCCGGCCCCGTCGCCCCGTCCGGTCTCCTCGGGCGTCCCCGTGCCGGGGAACAGGGTGCGGCCGTCCTGGTGGAAGTCGATGGCGAGGACCCGCGCGCTCTCGTAATACCCGTACATCACCCCGTCGCCGTGGTGCGCGTCGATGTCGACGTACGCCACCCGCCGCCGGTCGCGCAGGGCGGCGGCGATCGCGACCGCGAGGTCGTTGAAGATGCAGAACCCGCTCGCCCGGGCCGGGTGCGCGTGGTGGAGCCCGCCCGCCGGGTGGAACGCCGGCGCGTTCCCCTCCAGCACGCCCCGCATCGCCCCCAACGCCCCGCCGACGATCCGGGCCGCCGCCTCGTAGCACCCGGGGAACGCCGGCGTGTCGCCGGCGTCGAGGAGGGAGGCGAACTCCCGGAGGCCGGACTCCTCCACGAAGTCGAGGTAGTCGGCGCGGTGGAAGCTCTCGAGGTCGGCCCGGGGCGCGGTCGGGACCCGATCAATCCGGTCGATCGCCGCGTCGGGGTGCGCGGCGAGCCAGAGGTCGAGCAGCTCGACGGCCAGCCCGCGGGACCGCTCGGTGAACGGGTGCGCGGGCCCGAAGTCGTAGTCGAGGAACCGCTCGTCCCAGACGAGCGTCGGGGCCCGGGCCATCGCGCTCCCCACGCCCCGGCTCGCTTAAGCGGACCCGGCCGCCAGCACCATTATCTCCCGGCGGGGTGAGCGCCCGGGGCGGAGCGCCCATGGGGATCGAGGACGAGGTCAGCCCGAACGCGGTGAAGGTCTACAAGGCGATGAAGGAGCTCGGCACGCTGAGCGACGAGAAGATGGGCACCGCCGAGCGGATCACGCAGTCGTCGAGGCTCCCGAAGAACATGGTCCTCAACGCCCTCCAGGAGCTCCAGACGAAGGGGTACGCCCGCCGCAAGGTCCGCGAGAAGGCGGCCGGGTACTATCTGCTCAAGTAGACGGCTCGTCGCGCGCGCCCGGTCCCAGCGTCCGGCCGCCCCACAGCCGCTCCACGAGCCGGCTCGTCGAACGGAGCGTCACCTCGGTCACGCTGCTCACGCGGGCGACCTGGGCCCTCGAGCGCCGTTCCCCGTTCTTCTCCGCCGCGAGGTAGATCAGCGCCGCCACGAGACCGTGTGGGCTCAGCCCGGAGAGCTCGGGGTCCTCCCGGGCCTCCTCGAGCCACGCTTCGACCGTCGACCGGACCCGGGGCGACAGCGCGAGCTCCTCGGCGTAGCGGGTCAGGAACGCCTTCGTCCCCACCCCGGGGATCGAGACCCCGGCCTCGCGCTGCACGACCTTGAACGTCCGCCCGACCTCGGAGCGGCGGCTGCCGACGGCCGCGGCGACCTCCCCGAGCGTCCGGGGGATCGAGTAGCGGCGGCATCCGGCGTAGAGGCACGCCCCGACGCTGGCGGGGAGACTCCGGCCCCGGAAGAGGCCGCGGTTCTTCGCCTCGCGGTAGACGTGCTCCGCCTCGGCGAGGACGACGGGCGGGAGGCCGAGCTTCTCTCCGGTGGCGTGGATCTCCCCGTGGGCGGGGGATCGGTCCGACCCCGCGTCGGCCGCCCGCTGGGTCTGGCGCTGCATGACGCGCTTCAGGTGCTGGAACTCGTAGCGGCGGTGCCAGTCGAGCCGCTTGCCCTGCCCGTCCCGGGCGAGCGAGAGCGTCGAGCCGAGCGTCCGCTTCCCGGTGCCGGGCGTCGCGAACGGCCCGATGCCCCGGCCGCTCCCGTCGGACGCCCCCGGCTCCGTCGGGAGGGGGGCCGTCGCCAGGATCTCGCCGCTCGAGAAGACGAGACCGCACTCGGCGCAGACGGTCTCGGAACGGACGGGATCGACGATCCGGTGGGCGCTGCCGCACATCGGGCAGGCCGGCCGCTCGACGGCGACGGAGGGACCGGTGACGCCGCTACCCGGGGCGGTCACGATCGACGGACCCCGACGGAGGTATATATCTCTCCGTCTCGGCCGTTTTTCGGCCCCGCCGGGGGCGAGGGGACGGAAACCGCCCCGGACGGGCTCGCACGGGTCTCCCCACCTACTGGCCCCAGAACGGCTGATGGGCCCGGTGGAGCCGCGCGACCTCGTCGAGCACCCGGCGCTCGGACTCCGTGAGCGTCTGGTCCTTGAGCGCCCGGGCCGACGACTCGGGCACCGCGACGAGCAGGATGTCTCCTTCCTTGAGGTTCCGCCCGATCACGGCGCCGTCGATCGACGCCGCGAGCTCGGTCCGCTCCTCCGCGGCCGCGACCGGCTCGTTCTCCTTCTGGAGCGCCTTCAGCACGCCGACCTCGGTCCCGTCGGTCCGCATCACGCGCACGCCCGGCCGCAGGGTCCCGTCGAGCACGCGGATCCCGACGATCGCCGGCCCGGAGTGTCGGAACACGAATCCCGCAAGGACCTCGAAGCGGGCCGGATGGACGATCTCCATCCGTCGCTGGGCCTGCAGCGCGCGCCGCCGCGTCTCGCGCCACTGGCCGTACTCGTCGATCAGCCGGTACATCACCTCGCCCCGGAAGATGCGGACCGGGCCCCCCTCGCCCTCGGGCTGGGCGTCCGGCAGCACCGGGACGTTGAACGCGAGGACCGCCCGGTGCGTCGGATCCTTCACCGTCGCCATCCGGATGATCGTGGGCCGCGCGATCGGGCCGACGCCCGCCTCGTGCACGGGGATGTCGTTCTCCCGGCACTCGAAGGCGAGCGCCTCGAGTCCGCCCAGCGTGTCCGCGTAGATCGCGACGCCGCTCTCGGCGAGCTCGGCGACGGGCCGGCTCTCCTGGGCGAGCTCCTCCCGGACGCGGGCGCGCTCGGCGTCGTCGGCGACGACCTTGAGCAGCCCGCCCGGCATCGCGTCCTCGATCCCCGGGGCCGCGACATAGACCCCCGCGGCCGCGGCGACGCGGTCGATCGACTCGAGCTTCGTGCGACTGCCCGCCCGGGTCGCCTTGAGGAGCACGGGCCGGTAGATGCCGCGGACGCGGGTGGGGAACGGCTCGGTGCGCCCGGTCACGACGATCTCGTCGCCGACCTTGAGCTCCCCGCGGTAGACGATCACGTCGCCGACGGGCCCGACCCCCTTCTGGTCGCTCCGTTCGAGGATCGTCCCCTCGCCCCCGTGGGCGACGACCGCGAGGTCGTCCTTCAGGAACCGCTGGGAGAGCCCGACCAGCAGCGCGATCAGCTCCGGCACGCCGACCCCGGACTTCGCGGAGACGGGAACGATCCCCACGTTGTGCGTGAAGTCGCTCACCCGGTCGTACCGGTCGACGCTGAAGCCGAGCCCGATCATCGTCTCCGCGACGGCGTAGACGCGCGCGTCGAGGTCCCGCCCGAACTCGGCCCCGCCCCGCGCGATCTGGTCCTTGAGCGCGATCGGGCCCGTCGGCTTGCGCCAGCCGGTCAGCAGGTCGATCTTCGTGAGCGCGATCGCGAACGGGGTCTTCTCGTGCCGGAGGATCTGGACCGACTCGCGCGTCTGGGGCATCACGCCCTCCCGCGCGTCGACGACGAGGATCGCGAGGTCGGCGAGCGCCCCGCCGCGCCGGCGCAGCGTCTCGAACGAGCGGTGCCCCGGGGTGTCGACGAACAGGAGACCGGGGACGAGCCACCGCTCCGTGGGGAGGATCCCCTCGCACAGCTTGCGGATGACCTCGCCGGGGACCTCGATCGCCCCGATGTGCTGCGTGATCCCGCCGGCCTCCTTCGAGGCCCGCACGCTGCCCGCGATCCGGTCGAGGAGCGTCGTCTTGCCGTGATCGACGTGGCCCAGCAGGGAGACGATCGGCTCGCGCAGGGCCGGCACGCCGGGCGCGACGGGCCCGTCGGCCTTAGGGTTTGTCGGCCCCGGGGAGCGGCTCCGCCGCGGCCGCCCACGCCGCGCGGTACCGGCGGGCGGCCTCCTCGGGCGACAGCGGGTTGACCGCCACCCCGCTCGCGATCTCGAAGCCGTCGGGGCGCACGAGGCGGGGGAGGAGATCGAGGCGCCAGTGGTTCGATGGGGCGGTGGGGTCCGCGCCCGGCACGGAGACGACCGTCCAGTTGTACGATGCCCGGGGGACCTGGGCGCGCAGCGCGCGCACGAGCCGCGGGAGCAGCTCTGCCACGCGGGCGAGCTCGGCGTCCGAGGCCGCGGAGAAGCTCGGGGCGTGGGCCGCCGGGACAAGGCGCGCGGCGTAGGGGACGGGGCTCGCGAACGGGGCGTACGCGAGGAGCTCCGCGGTCTCCGCGACGACGCGCGACCCGTCCTGCCGCTCGGCCTGCGCGGTCGCCTCGATCAGGCACGCGCCCGACGCCGCGGCGGCGAAGCGCTCGGCCGCGGCGCGTTCCTCGGCCCGATGCGGCGGCTCGACGTTCAGCCCCACGAGCTGGGCGTGGGGGTGCCACAGGGTGCCGCCCGACTCGGGCCCCGCGTTCTCGAACATCACCACCGACCGCGTCCCCGGTCGCCGCTCGAGCTCGGCGACGCGGTCCCGCAGCACGCGGAACACCGTCGCCAGGTGCGGACCGGTGAGCTCCGCGAGGGGTCGGTCGTGCGCCGGGCTGAGGACGACCACCTCGTGGGCGCCGGTCCCCGCGCTCCGAGCGAACGGCGCCCGACCGGGATCGACCGAGACCGACGTCGGGGCGACCGTCGGGAACTTGTTCGCGAACGCGCGGACCGTCCACCCCGGACCGTTCGGCGTTCCCCCGGGGGGCCGGACCGACGTGACCTCGGGCGGGGTCGTCGACTCGTTCCCTTCGCAGAACGGGCAGTCCGGCGGCGCCGGGGGCACCGCAGGACCGGCCGCGTACTCGTTCGGGCGCTGGGCCCGGGCCTCGGCGACGACGACCGGTCGGCCGGTGAGCGCGTCCCAGCGGATCTCGGTCACCGCCGCGGCAGGCCCCCTTCACTCATGAGCCCGCCGATGTCCGTACACCGCACCCCTCGGCGGGGACGGGACGTCGCGATCAGGCGAGCGACGCGAGCGGCGCGGAGAACAGCGGGACGAGCAGCTCCGCGGGCTCGAGCCCTCCGTGCGCCCCCGCGAGGTGCCGGACGGGAGCGGGTCGGCCGGGGGGCGTGTATCCGAGTCCCGCCGGGCTCGGCACGAGGGCGATCAGGCCGCCGAGGCGCTCGTGCAGCTCGGGATGGAACGGAGGGGGCCCGAACAGCCCGCGCTCGGCCGCCTGCGCCGTATCGAGGACGCGCGAGCCCGGCGGAAGGCGTCGGCGGAGCGCCTCCCGCAGCGCCTCCGTCTGTCCCGGGCGCGGCTCGAAGAAGCCGGCCCGTCGGTCTCCCGCGGGCGGTCGGGCGAGGAGGGCCAGCAGCTCGGGCTCCTGATCGAGCGCGATCAGCGAGGCCCGGTCGGCCGGGACCTGGCCGTGGTCCGCCGTGAGCAGGAGCGTCGGACCGGAACGGCCCGCGCCCGAGACCGCCCGGGCGACGTGGCGCAGCGCCCGCGCCACCTGGTCGAGCTCGAGGTCGATGAGCGCTTGCTGGGGCCCGCGCAGGTGCTGGATCGTGTCGAGCTCGTCCCAGTAGGCGAACACCGCGGGCGGGGGCGTCGGGCGCCGCAGGACCTCGGTGAGGAGATGGGCGAGATCGGTCGCGGTCGCGTATCCGACGAACTCGGCCCCCTCGTACAGCAGGCGCGTGAACCCCGACCCCTGGAAGCTCGCCCGACTGAGCGCGACGGCCGGCAGCCCTCGGGCGAACACGTTCGGGACCCCCGAGACGAGCCCGGGCGTCCAGGTCGGGCCGACGAGCGACTCGGGGATCCCGACGGCGAGCGGGGTCGATCGGAGGAGGTCCGCGACGAGGCCGAAGGCGGGGAGGTACTGGCGGTACCCGACGACCCCGGTGCGACCCGGCGGCGCGCCCGTGGAGAGGCTCACGAGCGCGGCGGTGGTCGTCGTCGAGAAGATGCTCGTGATCGGCCGGGCGCCGTCCCGCCAGCGCGCGTCGCCCGCGCTCGCCCGTCCGGACGCCCATCGGGCGAAGGCGGGCCAGCCGAGCGCGTCGACGAGCAGCACGACGATGGGCCCCTCGGCCCGGCGGCCCGCGAACGGGTCGAGCGGCGGCGCGAGGGGCGGGGCGAGCGCCCCGGCACCGACGAGGGTCGCGCCGACGGCGTCGACGACGGAGCGGGTGACGTTGGGCAGGGACCGCCCCCCGTAGGCCGGGAGCGGGACGCCGAGGACCGGATCCGGCACCAGGAGGTCGCTCGCCTCCCGATCCTTGTCGTCCGCCATCCGCGCCCTCGTACCGCGAGCGCGGCGGGACCGCGCTCGAGCTCTTAACGGTCCGCGGGACGCGCGGGCTCGCCCCACCGGTCGTCGAGCGAGCGCTGGCGCTGGTGCGCGGGCGCGAGCTGCTCCGCGCGCACCGACACCGTCCGCACGGCCCGACCCGCACCGGCGCGCTCGGCGTCCCACAGCTCGCGGCCCAGCCGCAGCGCCGCCTCGACCATCGGACCGGCGCCCTCGTGGGCCGCGCCGAGCCCGCGGACGCGCTGCGACCGCGCGAGATCCGTCCAGCGGAACCCGACCCCGACCGTCCCGTAGCGGAGCCGCTCCTGGGCGAGCGACGCGGCGAGCTCCTCGGCGAGGGTCGCGAGCGTCGGAGCGACCTCCTCCCACGCCGCGGCATCGCGCTCGAAGGTCCGATCGGTCGACCGGGACCGGGGTCCGCTCGCGACGAGCTCGCCCTCGTTTGGACGCCCTTTCGCGAGCGCGACCAGCTCCCGGGCGAAGCCGCCGATCTGGCGTTCGAGCTCGCGGGGGTTGCGGTCGGCGAGCTCCCCGATCGTGGAGACCCCCGCCCGCCGGAGCAGCTCCTCCGTGCGGGGACCGACCCCCGGGACGACGCGGACCGGCAGCGGGCCGAGGAACGCCGCGACCTCGTCGGGCCGGACGACGAGGATCCCGGCCGGCTTCGCGCGGTCGGTGGCGATCTTGGCGACCGTCCGCGAGCTCGCGACGCCGATCGACGCGGGGAGCGCGAGCTCGGCCCGCAGCGCGGCCTGGATCGCGACGGCGGTCCGCCGGGCCTCGTCGGCGGACCCGGCGTCTAGCTCGAGGGCGGCCTCGTCGATGGAGAACGGCACCACGTGCGGAGCGAAGCGGCCGAGCACGGCCCGCACGGACCGGGCGATCCGCTCGTACTTCGGAAAGTCCGGCGGGATCCAGGTCGCCTCGGGGCAGCGACGGGCCGCGACGACCGCCGGCATCGCGCTGTGGACCCCGAACGCCCGCGCCTCGTAGCTCGCCGACAGCACGACGCCCCGGGTCGCGCCGGGGGCCGGAGCCCGGCCGACGATCACCGGTCGGCCGTTCAGGTCGGGCCGGTCCCGCAGCTCGCAGGAGACGTAGTAGGCATCGAGGTCGACGTAGGCGACCCAGCGCACCGCCGGCGGCCCCGCCGGACCGGGCAGTAGGCGGCCGGGCGCGGGGTCGGGCACGGACGCCGAACGGACGCGCGCCTTGTAACCTGCGCCCGGGAGGGACGGGAACGCGTTAGGCGCCGAAGTCGACGGCCTTCGCGTCGACCGCGAGCCCGGCGGCCCCGATCGCGTACGGCTGCACCGAGCGCGCGTGGGCCGTGCGGCGCATCTTCAAGATCCGCAGCGCGAGGCCGACCCGGTGGCCGTCCGGGTTCGTGCTGTAGCCGAGCAGCACCACCCCGTCCGCGACGTACTCGGAGAGCCCGTCGCGGGAGACCTCGGGGTGCTGCGGGTCGGCCTCCGCGGTGAGCACGGTCGTCGCCCCGGCCTCGCGGCACGCCGCGGCGAGCGCGAAGAGGGTCGCCCGGCGCGACGGCTCGTCGTCGCTCAGCATGTTGAGCAGCGACACCGAGTCGACCACGAGCCGCCTCGGCGCGAGCGACTTGAGCTCGGCGCCGAGCTCGCCCTGGATCCGGTGAAGGCTCTGGCGCGTCTCCTTCGGGTCGAGGCGGACGACCTTCAGCAGCCCGCTCTTCGTCGCCTCGTCGACCGGCCAGCCGAACTGCCGGCCGCTCTCGAGCAGCTGCGGCGCGTCCTCCTCGAGCGAGAGGAAGACACCCTTCTCCCCGACGGCCGCGCCGGCCATGAGGTACTGGAGCCCGAAGCAGGTCTTGCCCGTGCCCGGGAGACCGGTCACGAGGACGACGTGGCCGGCGGGCAGCCCGCCGCCGAGCATCTCGTCGAGCCCGGGGATCCCCGTCGGGACCTTCGCCCGACCGCCGTCAGACCCGCTCATACTGCGTCGTCACCAGCCCGTTCGCCGCGTTCACGTGGATCACGAACCGTCCGTGGTGCTCGGCCGGCAGGCGGGCGAGCACCGACATGAACTTCTCGATCAGCATCGACCGCTGCCGGTGCGACTGCGCCGGGTTCGTGTTCCAGGCGAAGTGGAGGACCCCGTCGACGGAGTCGATGATCGCCTGCTCGATCGCCGGCGGCGCGACCCCCTCGGCGAGCAGCAGGTAGACGACCCCGCCCCACTCCTTCGCCCGGCGGCGCAGGCCCTTCACGAGGGTGAGCAGGTCGGCGGTCTCCACGCCGCGCCGCACGAGCAGGTCGGTGAGCGAGTCGACGATCACGAGGTTGCGGCCGCCGTCCCGGTCGATCGCGTCGGCGAGCGCGCGGATCGGCCCCCCGTCCCCGTCGCGACGGGCCGGCGTCCCGCCGGCGCCGAGGAGCAGCTTCGGCACGGACGACCAGGCGGCCGGGACGACCGTGTCGGCGAAGTACTCGGGCGACAGGTCGTGGAAGGTGAGGTGCCGCGCGAGGACGCTCGGGTACGTCCCCTCGAACGCCCCCTCGACCTCCCCCAGGATCTGGTCGCGCGAGCGGCTCGTGCTGACGTAGACGACCCCGTCCGGGTAGACGAACGGGCCCCGGGCGCTGCCGAGGTAGAACCGGTGCAGGCGCGGCTCGTCGTACTTGAGCATCAGGTGGACCGCCGAGGTGAGCGCGAACTCCTGCTGGCCGGCCCCGGCCGCCCCGAACAGCAGCACGACGGAGCCCGCCGGGATCCCGCCCGTCAGGTAGTCGAAGTCGGGCACGCCCGTCGGGATGCGCGTCGCGGAGAGGACCGGCGGGGCGGGCGGCGGGCGGGGCGGGGCCATCGGCGCCGGAGGTACGAGGAACGGCCGGGGAGCTTCGAGCGCCATCGCGAGCGTGTCCGCGGCTCGCACGCCGGGGCCCGGTATTAGTAGGCTCTCCTCGAGCGGCGGCCCGCCGCTAGGTCGACGCCCCCGACTTCAGGAACTCGCGGAGCAGGACCGTCGCGTACGCCCCCCGGGGCAGCGCGAAGCGGAACGTCACCGCCTCCGGCTCCGGGGCGAGCCCGATCGGCGGCAGCGGAAGGAGGAGCGGTCGGTACGCGCCGCGGCTGGCGACGTCCGGGGTCCGCGGCACGGAGAACGCCCCGCGATCGATCCCCTCCTCGGCCAGCAGCTGTTCGAGCAGGGCGGACGGGCGGTCGGGGCCCGACGGCGTCGCGTAGCCGACGAGGGGGCCCGCGACCACCGCCCGGTCGCGCTCCACGAGCGCGGTGCACTCGGGGAGGTTGCCGTCGTCGACCGGGACCGGGTGGTCGCCCCGCACGGTCCCGTCGCGCTCGTAGCGGAGGATCCGGTCCCCCGCGACCGGCCGATCGAGCGGCAGGCCCGCGGCCCACCGGGCGGTGACCCAGCGGTTGAACAGCAGGGACTGGTACGCGTGGACGAACAGCAACCGTAGCTCGCGCGCGAGCGCGTGGAACGCCCGCTCGGGCGGTCGACCGCGCGCGAGGTGGTCGAGGAGGGTGCGCTCGAACCGGTACTCCGACGGGAACTCCCGCAGCGCCCGCGCCGGGTCGTGGTGCTCCGCGTACGCGCGGCGGGCGACGTCGCCCGGACCCGGCGCGGCGAGCGCGGGGACCTCGGTAAGGTACGTCTCGACGGCGCCCGCGACGTCCCCGCGGACGAGCGCCCGTCCGACGGCGGCCGTCACCGGCCGCACCTCGCCGAACCGTTGGGGGCCGAAGAAGTTCGGGAGCCCGTGGCGGGCGCGCAGCTCCGCCTCGATCGCCCGGTACCGGTCCACGGAGGTCGCGGGGTCGACCGCGAGCGCGTCGATCCGGATCGCGAACGCGTTGCCGAAGTGGTGCCCGAGCACGAGCGGGGTCCGCGCCCGGTACGCCTCGAGCAGCTCGACCCGCGGGAGGTCGAGCGGTCGCTCGGGCCCGACGCCGCGGAACGAGAAGAGCCGCTCCGCGACCGCGCGCCGGTCCTTCGTACCGGCCCAGCGCAGGGCGTGCGGCGGCAGGCCCCACCGCCGCGCGATGGCGGCGGCGAGCTCGTGCTGCTCCCAGTCGCGGCTGCGGACGCGGACGACGGTGAACGGCCCCTCGGGATCGGGGAGCGGGTAGTCCGAGATCTCGGTCACGACGAACGCGTCGGCCGTCGCCTTCGCGCGGCCGTCCGCGCCGGGCGAGCGCGATCCGTAGAAGCCGAGCCCGAACGCCGCGTCGGGGGCGGGCGGCTTGAGCTCGGGCAGCGTCACGGCGGGGGCCTGTCGAAGCAGTAATATTACGTGCAGGACGGTCTGCGCTTCCCCGGCCGATGATCAAGGCAACGGCCCGGGTCCTCAAGAACGTCATCGAGATCCAGGTCGGCGACGAGCTCTGGCTCTGCCGGCCGGTGCAGTGGACGGAGGAGGGCCTCGGCTCCCGCATCGCCGCGCTGTTCTCGACGGAGTACCTCACGTACCGGCCCCAGGCGCCCCAGGAGGTCCACTCGAACGTGACGTACCGGATGAAGTCGGACGAGATCCGGATCTCGACCGGCCCCGACCGCTGGCAGACGAAGTCGACCCTGCTCGGTCCGATGACCCTCGACTACGGGGGGGTCCGCTTCACCGTCAACGAGCGCCTCACGGGCCGCTTCTCCATCCTGCGCCACGAGGAGGCGGTCGGGGTGGGCCAGATCGTCTGGCGCACCTGCTCCCTCGACGACTACCCCGCCGACCTGGAGGTGCTGTTCGCGAACCTCGCGCTCGGCCTCCTCATCCGGACCCTTGCCTGGGAGGGGCTTCGCTAGCGGGCGCCCGCGGGGCCGGACCGGGCGGCGCGAGCGTCGCCCGGGTCGACCGCAGCAGCCGGCGGCGGCGGACGCCGGCGTGCGGGAGCTGGAACATGTGGAACGGGATTGGGAGCAGGAGCGCGGCGCCGCCGATGACGGCGAGCGCCGCGACCGAGTACGCGAAGTGGACCCCGTAGTTCGCGTACAGGTACCCGCCGATCAGCGTCCCCACGAGACTGCCCGCGCCGGCGAACGCGTTGTACAGCCCCAGCGCCCGGCCCCGCGCGGAGCGGCCGACGAGCCGGACCATGAACAGCGTGCTCGCCGTGCTGATGAACGCCCACGTGACCCCGAGGAGGGCGTTGAGCAGGGTCAGCCAGGCGAGCAGCGCCGGCGTGCCGAGGCCGAACAGGACGTAGATCGGGCCCCACAGGAACAGGAGCATCAGCACGACGCGGGCCCCGAGCGAGTCGAGGAAGACCCACTTCGGGGAGTGGTTGTCGACCGCCTTGCCCGAGTGGAAGAACAGCGCGGTCGACGCGGCGGCCGACCCGAGGTAGACGATGAACACGCCGGCGTCGCTGAACCGGGCGTTCTGCCAGAGGAAGACCGGGAACGGCCCGTAGAAGATGTCGAAGCCGACGCTCATCAGCCCGAGGGCGGCGAGGAAGAGGTACTCGCGGCCGGGCAGCTTCTCGCGCGCGGGCCGGGTGAGGTCGATGATCCCGACGACCCGCGAGCGCACGTGGCGCAGCCGCTCCACGACCCCCCGGTGGAGGTTGACGAGGTCCGAGACGGTCCGCCGGGCGACCCGGGCGCTCGGCTCCTCGATCCACGCCCAGGCGACCCCCGCGGAGACGAGTGCGAGGGCCCCCGACAGGATCAGCAGCCCCGTCATCACGGAGACCGCGGACTGGTTGTAGCCGATGACGAACAGCCAGACGAAGCCGAGCGCGAGCCCGATCGTCGTGCCGAGCCCCGAGATGAGGCCGAACAGCCCGATGTCCGTCGGCCACCAGCGCTTGTGCCGCGTCTCGAGCAGCAGCATCGTGCCGATCGGGGCGCTCGCGGCCGAGGCGAGCCCCTCGACGACGTTGAGCCAGAAGTACGTGAGCAGGTCGTGCGCGAGCGCGATCGCGATGATCGCGAGGCCCGTCGCGAGGAACGAGCCGACGAGGAAGAACTTGCGGTGCGCGATCCGGTCGGACAGGTTCCCCCAGACGATCGCGAACGGCACCTGGCTCATCCCGCTCGCCGCGATGATGATCGTGACGGCGAACGCCGAGGCGCCGAAGTGCTGGAGCGCGAGCAGCGGGATCAGCGGCGTCGCGATCCCGTCGGAGATCGCGAGCGGCAGGTAGGCGAGGAACCAGAGGTCGCTGCTCGAGGGGCGGACCGAGGTACGGACCTTGATGTCGATCGACGTGGCTCCGCCCCCCCGGTGGGGTGGCGTTCTCCCCGGTCCGGAGGATAAAACCGAGGTTCCTTTCGCACGCGCCGCCCGACCGGGGCGCGGTCGCGCGCGCTTCGGGCCCCGTCAGCCGCGCGGTACGCGGAGCTCGTCCATGAGGCGGAGATGCTCCGCGTCGGAGATCCACTCGACCTTCAGGTAGTCGCGCAGGAACTCGTTCGACACGCCGAGACGTCGGGCCTCCTCGACGACGAACCGGTACGCCTCGACCTCCGTCCACCGCTGGACGTAGCTGAGGCCCGGCGGCCAGAGGTCCGCCCCGCCCTGGCGCTGGAGGACGTGGCACAGTTCGTGGTAGATGTCCATGAACAGCATCAGGGCGGAGCTGTCGCGCAGGTGCCCCGCACCGACCACGATGCAGTCGGAACCCGGGGCGATCACCGGACGCCACTCGCGCCGGGCGGTCTTCGGCATCTCGCGGGGCGCGACGTACATCCAGAGGTCCTGGTCGACGACCTCGACGCACGTCTCGTCGAACAGCCGGGCCCGCTTCGCCGGATCGGCGACGAGGCGCTCGGCCGGCGGCAGGGCGTCGAGGCCCGGGAACACCGCGAGGAGCGGATGGCGGCCGACGGGGATGTTCCGTACCACGCGGAACCCCTTCGGAGGTTCGGCCTCGCCGCTCGGCTTCGGCATCGCCGCGCGGCGACCACACCGGGTCGGAGATAAAACGGCGGGCCCCCGGGCGGCCGCGCCAGCGCTTTGACGCGGCTCGGCTCGGGGGTTCGATGGCGGGCCGGCCGGACTTCGCCGCGATCCGGGGGGTCCGCGTCGGCCAGGCGGAGTCCCCCGACGGCCGGAGCGGCGTCACCGCCGTGCTGTTCGACGCGCTCACCCCCACGGTGGTCGACGTGCGCGGCGGGGCCTCTGCGACGTACGACATCGCCTCGCTCGCGCTTGACGCCACGTATGGCCGCCGCTGGGCGATCTTCTTCGCCGGCGGGAGTCTCTACGGTCTCGACGCGGCGCGGGGGATCCGCGTCCGCCTGCTCGAGGTCGGCGATCACGGGACGGCGTTCGGCAACCCGAACCCGGTGGTCCAGATCTCGGGCGCGGCGCTGTTCGACCTCCCGACGACCGCCGGCCCGATCCCGGACTACCTGCCGCTCGGCTACGAGGCGGCGCGCGCCGCCTCGCACGCGCCCGTGCGGGTCGGCCGGTGCGGGGCCGGGGCGGGGGCCACGGTCGGAAAGTATCGCGGGCGAGATCGGGCGATGCGCGGCGGCGTGGGAGCCGCCGCCGCCCGCCTCCCCGGCGGGGGGATGCTCGGCGCGCTCGTGGCCGTCAACGCGGTCGGCGCGGTCCGGGAGCCGGCCTCGGGTCGCTGGGTCGCCGGAGCGCGGGGGCGCCGGGGCATCGTCCCCCCGACCCCCGCGTTCGACCGGAGCGAGCGGACGAGCGCCACGACGCTCGCGCTCGTCGCGACGGACCGACGGGTCGATCGCCCGACGCTCCAGCGGATCGCCGCTCTCGCGCAGACCGGGCTCGCCGCGGCGATCGTCCCGTTCCACAGCTCCACGGACGGGGACGTGGTGTTCGCGGCCGCGACCGGCGCGGTCGCCCGTCCGATCTCCGAGCGGCGGGCCGGGGAGACCGCCGACCGGTGGGGGATGCGGGCGGCGGAGCTGTGCCAGGAGGCGGTCCTGCGGGCCGTCCGACGATCGAACGGTCGTTAGGGCTCGGGCGCCCGGCGCAGCGACGTGCCGCGGAGGCCGCGGATCAGGTCGGCCTTGGTCACGATGCCGCAGAGGTCGCCCCGTTCCGCGACGAGCACCGCGGGGTATCGGCCGAGGAGCGGGGGGAGGAGGTCGGCCGGGAAACCGCCGTCGACGAGGGGGTACGGGGTCTCTTGCACGTCGCGCACGCGGATCCGCCGGGCGTTCGGGAGGGCGAGCGCCCGGAGCAACGCCGACTCCGACAGCGCGCCGACGACCCGGCCCGTGTCCACGACCGGCAGCTGCGAGAACGCACCCCCCTCCATCCGCTGGGCGGCGACCGCGAGGGGGGCGTTCGACTCGACGGTCACGAGGGCGCGGTTCATCAGGTCGCCGACGGTGAGCCGGGGGGCGGCGAGCCCCTCCTGGCCCTCGAGGTACCCCAGGATCCGCTGCACGAGCTCGTACGACGGCCGGATCTGCCCGCGTTCGATCCGCGAGAGGGTGGCATCGCTGCGGCCGACCGCGCGCGCGACCTCGCCGAGCGGGATCCCCAGCGCGAGGCGTCGCTTGCGGATCTCGGTCAGCGCATCCATCGACCGGCGCACGGCCCTCCCGCCTTAACGGTTTGCGTCCCGAGCAAGGGGCCGTGGGCCGGCGCTCCCCACCCGGCCCGCTTCCGCCGATCCCCGGCCTGCCGCCCGGCGGCGCGCCCCAAAGGTAAAGGACGTGGGCCACGTTTCCCGCGCCGAGCCCGCATGGACGGCCCGTCCCGAAGGATCGCGTGGATCTCCCCGCCGCCCGAGATCTGTACGCTCTGCAAGGAACCGCTCGGTCCCCCGTCGGAGACGAGCTCCTGGAACGGCAGCCCCGCGCACCGCGACTGCGTGCGGATCCACCTGCTCCAGCGGGACCCCGCGTTCCGCGAGACGACGGCGGAACCCGAGGAGCCGTCCGGGGAGTCGGACGAGACGTTCGACGGGGTGCTGCCGCGGGACGACGACGACCCGGATTTCGGCTAGGGGCGGGCCGCGGGTCGGGGGGTCCGCCCCGCGCTGTCGCCGCGCCAACGTCGCAAGCCTTTAGAAGGGAGACTCGGTGGGTCCGGCCAGCCTCGCCTCCCCGAGGTCGATTCGAGGAAACCCGAGCACATGCCGGAAGTAGTCATCACCTGCGACTGGACGATGATGAGCAACCACCACGGGAAGGAGTTCCTGGGGTTCGGGACCACGACGCCGGCGTACCTGTTCCCGGAGTCGGTCTACCGCCGCCTGTTCTTCCCGCCGATGGAGGTCGACGAGCACGGCTACCCGCAGCAGGCGCCGTACGGGATGCGGAAGATCGAGGCGTCGCTGATGGACGCCGGCTTCGACGCGCGGATCGTGCACCCGGGCCACCTCGACAAGTACATGCCCGGAGAGGCGAAGCTCCTCCTCATCTCGGGCCACGACTACTTCGGGCTCAATCCGCCCAGCTCGACGTTCGGCGGCGTGATGCGCAAGGAGCCGCTCAACTGCGTCAACTTCAAGCGGATGCTGACCCAGCCGGCGGTCGTCGAGGCCCGGCGCCGCGGCCTCAAGATCATCGCGGGCGGGCCGTGCGCCTGGCAGCTCTCGCCCGCGACCCGGATGAAGCTGCCGTGGATCCAGGAGTTCCTGGACTCGTTCGGGGGCATCGACTCGGTGGTGGAGGGCGAGAGCGACATCTTCGTGAAGGAGATCGTGGGGAAGGCGCTGCGCGACGAGTTCCTGCCGCCCCACATCGTCCTCGGCCCGAAGGAGGCGCCGAAGGTCGAGCAGATCTCCTCGATCAAGTTCCCGAGCGTCAACGGGCTCATCGAGATCGGCCGCGGCTGCTGCCGGGGCTGCTCGTTCTGCTCGGTGACGACCCGCCCGACCCGGTGGTACGGGCTCGACAAGATCGAAGAGGAGCTGAAGGTCAACGCCCGGCTCGGCATCCGCAAGGGGATCCTCCACTCCGACGACGTCTTCTTCTACGGCAGCCCGAACGTGATGCCGCACGAGGAGAAGCTGATCCCGCTCCTCCAGCTCGCGAAGCGCTACTACGAGCAGGTCGGCTGGAGCCACGTCGCGGTGGCTTCGCTGATGACGAAGCCGAAGCTCCTGTCGAAGTGCGCCGAGGTCCTGGTCGACGACAAGCAGACGTGGTGGGGCGTCGAGGTCGGGGTGGAGACCGGCTCCCCGCGGATGATCACGGCCGCGATGCCGGGGAAGGTCGCCCCGTTCAAGGCGTCCCAGTGGCCCGAGCTCGTCGTCCAGGCGGCCGGCCTCATGAACGACAACCACGTCTATCCGGCGTGCACGTTCATCGTCGGACTGCCGCAGGAGACCGAGGACGACGTGATCAAGACGATCGACCTGATTGACGACCTCTGGGACTTCAAGGCGATCCTCGTCCCGATGTTCTTCGTGCCGCTCGGCCACCTCAAGTCGCGCGACTGGTTCCGTCGGGACCAGATCAGCCCGCTCCAGGAGGAGCTGCTCACCCGGGCGCTCGCCCACGGGCTTCGCCAGTCGAAGGTGATGCTGAACGACTTCTTCGACTGGGAGGGCGCGCACACCGGCCTCTACCGCAGCACGTTCCGCGGCTTCATCGGGTTCCTCGACCTGATCGCGAAGCTCCACGGCCTCTCGAGCTACCCGAAGCGGGCGCCGCGGCCGATCCAGGACCCGAACCGGACCCCCGAGCGGCTCCCGGTGCCCACGATCCCCGTCCGCGAGTAGGACGGGGCCACTCCGCGACCGGCCGAACGCCGGGCGAGCTTCCCGCGGGAAGTCGGGGCCGTCGCCCGCGCGCCCCGGTCCCCGGCCCGCCGTCCCGGCGGAAGGCTCACGCCTCGTCGGCGGGGAACTCGTCGTCGGCCGCGGGCCGTTCGTCCTCGCGGTGCACGACGTGCGGGCGGTACGCCCGGAGCGGGGCTTCGTCCCCGGGCGGAGCGAAGGCGTCGATCACCTCGAGCCGCACCTCGCGGCCGTTGCCGTCGTAGGCCCGCCACGCCCCCGGCCCGTACGGGGCGCCGAGGATGAGGTGGCGGCGGCCCCAGCCGCGGAACAGCATCAGATCGGCCTCGGACGGGTGGAGCGCCCCGGACGGGTGCGAGTGGACCGTGCCGGTGACCGACAGGTCGGCCGGGAGCATGTACAGGTGGAAGTTCGCATGCCGGCGCCCCGCGGTGCCGCCGGGGATCAGGAGCAGTTCGCTGATCACGCCCGGCGGTTCCGCCCGCAGCACGCCCCCGAACTCGTTCGGATACGCGGAGCGGGCGCTCGCGAGCGCGCTGTCGAGCGCGTGGCGCGTGATCCGGGTCGGCGTCGCGCCGATCCGCTGCGCGCCGGGCGGGCGCTTACGGTGCGGCCGGAAGATCGGCACGATCGTCCTCGTCGATCGGCGCGTCGCTCCACGGCAGGATCCGCTTGCCCGTGAGGCGTTCGAAGAATCGGCTCCCGAACCGCACCAGCACCGCCCGACGCGGCGACCGGTAGACGGTCACGGCCGCGGAGCGCGGCAGCGCGAACTCCCGTTGGCCGTCGGCGATCACGAGCGCCTCGCGGCCCTCCTCGATCGACCGAAGGGTGAGCGTGTGCAGCGGCTCGATGACGACCGAGCGCGGCTCGAGGCGGAACGGGGCGATCGTGGTGAGGACGAGCGCGTCGAGCGCCGGGTCGACGATCGGCCCGAGCGAGCTCAGGGAGTACGCCGTCGACCCCGTCGGGGTCGCCGCGATCACCCCGTCGGCCCGGATCTGGCCGACGCCCCGCCCGTCGACCGCGATCTCGAACAGCCCCATCTTGCCGACGGGCGTCGAGTGGATCACGTACTCGTTCGCGACGTCGGGGAGGAGCTTGCCGTCGAGCTCCGCGGCGAGCTTCATCCGCCGCTCGAGGAAGTAGCGGCCGGCGAGGACCCGCTCCAAGGCCTCGTCGACGCGGCCGGTCGAGCGGCCGTCGATCTCGGCGAGCACGCCGACGGTCCCGGCGTTGATCGGCAGCAGCGGCGCCTCGCAGCGTCCGAGGGTGTACAGGAACGTGCCGTCGCCGCCGATCGCGATCTGGAGATCCGGGGCCCACCGGTCGATCGCCTCGTGCGGGCGCTCCGGCGCGAGCGACGGGGTCTCGTCGCTCACCGCGACCTCGGCCCGGTCCCCAACGGTCCGCACCACGTGCTCCGCGATCCGCATCGCCTCGGGCTTGCGCGGGTTCGCCGCGATCCCGAGCTTCACAGGTACCCTCCCGCGCGCGCGGCGGCGGCGAAGCGGGCGTCGCCGAACCCGAGGACGCTCGTGTGCGGCCCGACCGAGAGCGGCACGGCGTCGAGCGATCCGCCGTTCGCGTCGCGCACCCCGCCGCCGGCCTCGACGAGGATCCGGTAGGCGGCCGCGATGTCCGTGACCCGCAGATTGAGCGACTCGTCCGAGTTCTCGAAGACGTAGGCGTCGGCGGCGCCCTCGGCGACGATCAAGAGCTCGAGCGACGCGCAGCCCAGGGAGCGGACCCGACGCACGCGACCGGCGAGGGCGGCCGTGCGGGGCGTCGCGTGGGTGCCGAGGTTGAGCAGGAACATCTCGCTCTTCGGGTTCCACGGGCGGGTCCGGATCGGGGTGCCGTCGCGGAACGCCCCGGCGCCGCGCGCGGCCCAGTACGTCGTGCCGCGGTACAGATCGCGGACGACGCCCAGCTCGATCCCGCCCAGCGTGCCGGCCCCGAGGGCGAGCGACGTCGTGGAGAACGGGAGGTTGCGGAGCGCGTTCGTGCTCCCGTCGATCGGGTCGACGACCAGGGTCCGGTCCCCCCCGCGGCGCACGTGGCCGATCTCCTCCGAGAGGAGGTCCCAGTCGACGCCCTCGGCGTCCAGGAGCCGGAGCACCTCGGCCTCGGCGACCCGGTCGAGCTCCTCCGTGGGCGAGCCGTCGGCGCCCATCGCGACCACATCGCCCCGGCGGGGCGAGCCCGCGGCGTCGCGCACGACCTGGTGGACCGCCGCGCTGATGCGGAACAGCACCTCGAGCTCGGGCCGGTCCGGTCCGCTCACGGCGGCTTCACCGGCGGCCCATAGATGAGGCCTTCTTCGGGGCCGGCAGGTCCCCGACTTCCCGTGACGTTATCTTCGGCGACCGCTCCGCCCGCCGATGGAGCTCCAGTTCCTGGGCGGGGCCTCCGAGGTCGGTTCGCTCGGGCTCGTCGTCCGCGACCAGGGCCGGACGCTGCTCTTCGACTACGGGATGACCCCGACGGACCCCCCGTCGTATCCCCGGCCGGCCCCGACGAACGTCGATCTCGCCTTCCTCTCCCACGCCCACCTCGACCACTCGGGGATGACCCCCGTCCTGAGCCGGCTCCCGAAGGCGCGGCTCGTCGCGACCCCCGTGACGATCGCCGTCGCCGACCTCCTGACGCGGGACGCCCTCAAGGTCGCGCGACTCGAGGGCTACCTGGCCCCGTACACCACCAACGACATCCACTCGCTCCACGCCCGGTTCACCGCCGTCGACCGGCACGGGACGTTCCGCACGCGGGGGATCGAGGTGCAGCTCACGCCCGCGGGCCACATCCCCGGGGCCGCGATGACGCTCTACCGGGGCGACAAGGACCTCCTGTTCACGGGCGATCTCCAGACGATCCCCACGCACCTCGTGGGACCGGCGGAGCCGATCGAGTGCGACGTCCTCGTGATGGAGTCGACGTACGCGGGCAAGGAGCATCCGGACCGCAAGGAGACCGAGCGTCGCTTCCGCGACAAGGTCGCGGAGACGGTCGAGCGGGGCGGGAAGGTGATCGTGCCGGCGTTCGCCGTCGGGCGGGCCCAGGAGGTGCTCATGAGCCTCGCCGCGTCGGGGTTCGAGACGTACCTCGACGGGATGGCGCGGAAGGTCAACGAGATCTACGAGGCCGCTCCCGAGTACCTCGCCGACGCCCGGCGGTTCCGCCGGGCCCTCGAGGGGGTCCACGTGGTGGAGCACCCGGGCGACCGGAAGAAGGCCCTGCGCGAAGGCGAGGTGATCGTCACCACCGGCGGCATGCTCGACGGCGGCCCGGTCCTCTACTACATCGGGGAGCTCTACACGGAGCCGAAGAACTCGATCTTCCTCACCGGCTTCCAGGTCGAGGGCTCGAACGGCCGCCAGCTGCTCGACGAGGGGACCCTCACGATCGACGGGACGACGATCCGTCCGACCTGCGAGGTCCTCAAGTTCGATTTCTCGGCCCACGCGGGGCACTCGGACCTCGTGCGGCTCGCGAAGGAGACCGGGGCCGGCACGGTCGTGCTGATGCACGGCGACCATCGCGAGCTGCTCCGCGACGCGCTCGGCGCGTTCGCCGAGGTCGTCATCCCCGAGAACGGCCGTCCGTTCACGATCTGACCGGCGGCCGTACGGCTAGGGCGCGTCGACCTCGACGATCCCCGCCACGAGCCGGGTCGGATAGACCCGGACGGGGCCGACCCCGCCCTCCGGCGGTTCGAGGCCGAACGGGTCCGCGATCACCTCGCCCGTCCGCGCGTCGAAGACCGCACCGTGGAGCGGGCACGTGAGTCGGACGTCGGCGAGCGTCCCGTCGGCCAGCTCCCCCCCGAGGTGGGGGCAGCTCGCGTCCAACGCCGTGATCCCCCGCTCCGTCGCGGCGAGGACGATCGGCGTCGCGCCGACGAGCACCGCGCGCAGCGCGCCCGGGGCGATCGTGGCCGCCGCCACCCCGGTCGATCGCCAGGTCACGGGGACCTCCGCGTCCGGGGCGGACCGCGCCGGGGGGACGGGCGAGCGGGCCGCGCGGCGCGGGGCGGCGGCGCCTCGTCGACGGTCCCCGCCGGGAGCTCCCGTTCCTCGAGGGCCTCCTCCATCGGCGGGAGCTCCCCGCGCGGACGGACCTGCGCGCGGACCGCCGCCAGCAGTTCCGCGATCCCCTCCCCGGTCCGGGCGGAGACCTTGGGCCGGTCGTTCGGACGGCGCACGAGGTCGGCCTTCGTCTCGACGACGAGGATCGGGAGCTGCGGGAACTCGACGCGCCAGCGCGCGAGGAGCGCCTCCTGCTCCTCGATCGGCTGGCCGGTCGTGCCGGTCGGATCGAGGACGAAGAGGACGACGGTGGCGGCGTGCCCGACCGCCGTCGTGGCCTCCCCCTCGGCCACGTTCGCGCGACCGGACCGGCCGAGGACCCCGGGGGTATCCATGACCTGCAGCCGGTCGAAGCCGAGATCGGCGTGCCCGACGGCGACCGCGAGCGTCGTGAACGGATAGTCGGCGATCTTCGGGCGGGCGGAGGAGAGGCGGGCGACCAGCGACGACTTCCCGACGTTCGGGAACCCCGCGATCACCAGCGTGGGGGCCGTCGGCTCGAGATGGGGCCGATCCTTGAGGAAGCGGGCGACCGCCCGCAGCCGCTCGAGGTCGGGATCGATCTCTCGCACGAAGCTCGACAGCCGGCCGTAGAACGCCCGGATCCCGGCCCCGAGCGCCTCCGGCCCGCTCGTGCGGTGCGTCGTGCGCTCCGCGTCGCGCGCGAGGCCCCGGATCCGTTCCTCGGCCCGCGCGACGCGCACGAGCGAGCGATCGAGCGTTCCCGCCCCGAAGGCGTTCGCGACGAGCGCCTGCTCGAACTCGCTGAGCCCGGGCCGCCGGAACGGCCGCGACTCGAGCTTCAGGTGGCGGACGACCGTCGCGCTGCTGCGCACCACCTTGAGCTCCGCCCGCAAGCGGTCGCGGGCCGCCTTGGTGGTGCCGTGCGGCGTCACGAGCGACGCGCGATGGAACGCCGCGTCGAGGATGCCGACCGACGGCGGCTCGCGGCCGTCCGGGGGCTTCGTCGCCGGGCTCTTACGAGGGGGCATGGCGCTCCCGCTCCCGACGGCCCGGGGCCGAATAGGTTTGCCCCGGCCGACGGGCTGTAGTATCCCGAAAAGAGTTCCTCTCAGAAGCCCCTCGGGTTCCGATGGGGAAGCTCTCCGCACAGGATGTTGACGAGCTGGTGCACCGGCTGCGC